>VFQQ010000149.1_pt1 | contig 181397 bp, 163 predicted proteins | sample 3512341 | NCBI WGS metagenome assembly VFQQ01 (sample SAMN10412373, study PRJNA504923) | tailings metagenome | isolation source: Relicate 2 Philex TSF1 revegetated site | place: Philippines: Tuba, Benguet | collected 2017-08-29 | reverse complement strand
GCCTCCGGCGGCCAGCAGCGTGCTGGACCCGCCAGCGGCCCGCTGGACCGGGGTGGAATCTCTGTAACTACGCACCCGGTCGACTTGGCCGCGTCAGTCCTGCACGCGGTTTTTAAACAGCTTCTTAGCGCATCCCATCGTTCCTACGGCCACCCGGGTCCGGGGCGAAGCCCTGGTCAGACGGCGGTGGCCAGGGCGGTCCAGCGATCGAGAGCGTCGGCGAGCTCCGTTTCGATCTCGTGCGTCACTTCGTCTCCCGCGATCCGGGCCCAGGTCGCGAGGAGCGTGGACCGATACTCGGGACGGCTGTCGAACGCCTTGGGGGGCCGCGTCACGGCGTCCCAGATCCAGAACATCAGAATCCCCCGCAACTCCGCGAGGGAGCGGATCTCGGGAAACTCATCCCCGACAACAGCCCGCAACTCAGCGCACACGGCCTCCAGAAAGAGGGTCAGCGGTTCCCCGTCCAACCTCTCCGAGCGAGACAGAGCCTGCAGCGCCGCACCGCCGTCCGACCAGAGCGGGATGATCGCTTCGTGGTACAGCGCTTCCGAGACGGTCCCCGCTCCGCGGCCGCCACCAACCGATTCCATCAGTGGCGCGACCCAGCGGTCTCCCTCCATCGTTATCCGGGCGGCGGTGCGAACTTGAATCGGAGACATTTCGACGATGACGGCATCTGAGACGGACCGGATGTTGACGAGCGGCAACATCCGGTGAGGGTTCCGGGGGACGCGAAGGCTTCCGCCTGCGTCCCCCCTCCGATCCGACAACCGCGAACGGCCTCCCCCGGCCTCTCACGTCCAGCGGGAATCTGCTCCAACTCGGGGAAAGGCCGGAGCCGTCGGCGCGACCTGCGCCGTCTTGCTGCGGCGCGATCTACTGCGGAAGAACCCGGAGACCGGGGACCTTCAGGTCCAGCCGGAAGACTCCCCCGACGTTCTTTTCGTCGCCGATGGCCCCGGTGACGAAGAGCTGATCGCGATCCGGCCCACCGAAGGCGACGTTGCTCGTCGTCACGTTGCCCCCCGCATAGCGGGCGACGAGTTTCCCTTTGGGGTCGAGGACCTGGACCTGCCGCATCCCGTAGTGGGCGACGTAGAGGTTGCCGGCGGCGTCGAGGCACATCCCGTCCGGCTGGTTGTCGATCTGGCCGGCGACCTCATCCTTCTTCGGGAGATCGGCAAAGAGGGTCTTGTTGGCGACCTTCCCCGGCCCGGTGACGTCGTAGACCCACACCCGGTTGTACTGGCTTTCAGCGACATAGAGCTTCTTGCCGTCCGGCGTGAGGACGATCCCGTTCGAGAAGGCGTAGCCCCCGTCAACGAGGTGCGTCTTCCCCTTCGAGTCAACGTAGTGGACCGTGCCGATCGGCTTCTCCTTGCTCGAGTCCCCCGGGTCGGTGAAGTAGAAGCCGCCGTTGGGCGTATCGAGCGTCAGGTCGTTCGGTCCGCGGAGCGGCTTGCCGTCACATTCCGACGACGCATGCGGCAGCAGCTTGCCGTCGGCCGAGAGATGCAGCATCGCGTGCTGGCTGGCGTCGCAGACGATGTGGGTGCCGTCCTTCAGGATCTTGTGCCCGTTCGGGGCTCCGGTCTCGGCCCAGACTTCGTTCTTGCCGTCGAGCGTGAACCGCGTGATCGATTTGCCCCAGGAGACGTAGCCCCGCCCCTCCTTGTCGAATACGACCCCTTCGCAGTAGCTCGGAACCGTGAAGAGCTGGACCGGCTTCACCGTCGCCGGGTCGGGAAGCTGAGCCCGGGCGGACGACGGGACGCCCGCCAGCAGCGCGAGAGCCAGCGGAGCGAGGGAGCGCATGGAAGGAACAAAGAAGCGGAGCATGGCGGGAGATCCTCAAGAGACAACGGGGCCACATCACGACGGCCCGGCTCCGGTGGCCGGGCCGCGAACCCGTTGTATCCCGATCCGGTCGAAAGGAGCAACGATGGGGCGCAGCGGGTTCCGCGCTCGCTAGCGCGGCGGCGCGAACCCGTCACGGATGCGCCCTTCCGGATCGATGAAGGGGAGCGGGGTCGTCACGCGGCCGAGAGCACGGCAGCCGGGACCGAGCCCATCGACACCGAGGTCGCCGTCCATCTTCGCCGCGAGCGCGCGCAGCCGGGTCACGAGTTCGGCGTTCGCCGCGGCGACGTTCGTCTGCTCTCCGATGTCGGCCTGCAGGTCGTACAGCTCCCCCGACTTGAGATGGAGCTTCCAATGTCCCGAGCGGACCGCCTCGAGCGCAAAACCTCGGAAGTAATAGAACGGCTCATGGAGCGAACGGGCGTCGACGGTCCCCAGCAGCAGCGGCGTGATGTCGTGGCCGTCGAATTTGCGATCCGCGGGGAGCGTCCCTCCGGCCAGCGCGACCAGCGTCGGCAGCAGATCGAGCATCGCCGTAGTCTCGTCGGTCGCACTCCCGGCGGGGATCCGGCCGGGCCAGCGGGCGATCAGCGGAACGCGGATCCCTCCCTCGAAGGTCTGCCCCTTCGATCCCCGCAGCGGACCATTGCTCGACCCGTGCGGGAGCGAGCCGCCGTTGTCCGACATGAACAACACCAGCGTCTTCTGGTCGAGGTCGAGTTCCCGGAGGGTCGCCAGCAGTTCGCCGACGGTGTCGTCGACCTCCTCCACCCAGTCGTTCAAGAGGCCGTTCCCCGAGCGGCCCCGGTCCATCTCGGTCGGGTAGTGCGGGAAGTGGACCGCGGTGTGCGGCCAGTAGAGGAAGAACGGTTCCCTGGCGTGATCGCGGACGAACTGGCGGGCCTTCTCGGAGTAGCGACGGGTCAGCGTCCCCTGCTCGGCGGCGGCGACCTGCTCGATGACCCGCTCGTTCTCGAGCAGCGGGAGCGGAGGCTGGTCGAAGCCGCGAAGTCCCGTCTCGTCGTTGGCCGGGTTCGGGCCGGTCTTGTTGGCGGGGGGCTTCGGCAGCGGTTTTCCCGGGTTGCTCTTGGAGCCGTCAGCCCCGGTCCCCATGTCGTTCGAGTAGGGGAGTCCGAAGTAGTAGTCGAATCCCTGCCGGGTCGGGAGGAACTCCGGCTGGTCACCGAGATGCCACTTGCCGATGCACGCTGTCGCGTACCCCTGCTGCTTGAGCAACTCGGCGATGGTCACTTCCTGCGGGTGAAGGCCGACCGCCGCGACCGGAAACAGGACGTGCGGGATCGGCAGGACCCGTTTGGGGTAGCAGCCGGTCATCAGGGCCGCCCGGGATGGCGAGCAGACGGGAGCGGCGTAGTGGCTCGTCAGCTTCCGTCCTTCGCGGGCCATCCGGTCGAGGTGGGGTGTCCGGTTCTTCGTGGAGCCGAACGGGCCGATGTCACCGTAGCCGAGGTCGTCGACGTTGATGATCACGAAGTTCGGGCGGTCTGCCGCCGCCACAACGGGCGTCCACCTGACTAGGACGATCAGGGCAGTGAGGACCAGAGCGAGCTGCCGAGTCATGCGGGACATCCTGGGGAGGCACCGTCGTCGAAAAGAGTCGTCTGCTGCGAGTTCTAGCCTGCCGGTCGACGGATCGCACGCGGAGGAGATCGTTCTCTGGATAACCCAACTCCCCCGTACCCGGGTCCAGCACGCTGCTGGCCGCCGGAGGCCTCTTTCGCTGTGGAACCGTGGAAAACATCGGGTGTCCGCTTTGGGGATCGGCGGGGAGGACGCCCTCCTTCATTGCCGCGGGGAGTGCAGTGTGGGCGTGTTGGTCAAAGGTGTCCTCCACGCCAGTCCGCGATCGGATGCCCGTTGTGTTCCATGGTTTCACAGGAGAAGCGCCTCCGGCGGGGCCAGCAGCCTGCTGGACCGGGGTGGCCGGGGGACGATGGGTTTGAGCAGGTGACGTCGCGCCGGCCAGGAAGGGATCTGAGCCTTTGGGGGTTGCGGCTGCCATTGGAGACCCGACGCCGATACGCTGGGAGATCAAGACTGCTTCCCTGCGAGTTAGACGGAGATCATGACCGACGAGTTCGAACAACAGGTCGAGAAGCTCGGCATCCACCACATCCGGCGGCACATCTTCCTCTGCGCCGACCAGACCAAACCGAAATGCATCGACAAAGAAGCGAGCATCGCGGCCTGGGACTACCTCAAACAACGACTCAAGGAACTCGGCCTCACCGGCGAGCAAGGCATCTTCCGAACCAAGGCGAACTGCCTCCAGGTCTGCCTGAGGGGGCCGATCGCCGTCGTCTACCCGGAAGGGGTCTGGTACCACTCCTGTACCCCCGAAGTCCTGGAAACGATCATCCAGGAACACATCATCGGCGGCCGAGTCGTCGAGGCATACCGGTTCGCCGGGGACTGCGAACTGGATCCCGAAGCCGGCACCACATCGAACTGACCGGCAAGACGGCGCGAGACTGACGTCGCCCCGCGTCCCGCTCAGGTTGCCTTGGGAATCGCCGCCGGCTTGCCGTAGGATCTCCGCAGCGGCGTCTGGTGTTGTCCTCTCTTGTGCTCGCGAGGATTTCATGGGGCTCTCTTCGGGTCGGTCCATCTGGAATGGCGTGTTGCTTCTGGTCCTGGCGACGGGTCTCTCCGCGACCGGGCTGTTCGCGGCGGATCCGCCGTCGAAGACGCTTGACGGCTGGGGCGACGTCATCAACCGCCGCCGCGACTGCAAGTTCGACCTGCAGGAGGGGGTGCTGACGATCAACGTCCCCGGGACGCCGCACAACCTCAACAAGGTCATCAGCGACCTGAACGCGCCGCGGGTGCTGCAGGAGGTGGAGGGGGACTTCACGATCCAGGTGAAAGTCTCGGGGGACTTCACTCCGAGTCCGCGGTCGACGGTCGCGCCGCGCGGCAAGGCGTTCAACGGGGCGGGGCTGCTGTTGTGGGTCGATGAGTCGCAGTTCATCCGACTGGAGCGGAACATCTGGATCAACGGTGACGGGAGTGCGGACTGCCATCCGCCTTTGTTTGACCTGATCCTGAACGGTGTGCCGCAGGAGAAGAGTCCGGCGCCGGTCCCGGCGACGTTTTTCAGTACGCCGGAGACGTGGCTGCGGTTGGAGCGGAAGGGGGAGGCGGTAGTCGGTTCGCTGAGTCATGATGGATCAGCGTGGCAGAAGGCGGGGGAGATTGCGGTGAAGCTGCCTGCGAAGGTCTCGGCGGGTGTGGCGGCGGTGAATACTTCGCGGAAGCCGTTCAAGGCAGTGTTTGCCGAGTTGAAGATCGACCGCTGAAGCTCGTCACCCGTCCCGGCCGGCACGACGTCGCCAGCTCAAACCGATCGTCCTACGGGCACCCGGGTCCAGCACGCTGCTGGCCCCGCCGGAGGCGCTTCCTTCGTGGAACCATGGCACACAACGGGTGCCCGATCGCGAACCGGCATCGCGGGCCACCCTCTCCAATCACGCCCGCACTGCACTCCCCGCGGCAAGGAACGGGGGAGTCCGCCATGCCGACTCTCGAAAGCGGGCGCCGACTGTCCGCCAAGGTTCCACGACGAAAGCGCCTCCGGCGGCCAGCGGCCCGCTGGACCGGGGCGGCGTGGGACAATGGGTTGCGCAAAGAGGGCTGCGACGCCCAGGGACGGTGTTTGACAGAGGCGGCCCTCGCGAATGCCGTTGACCCCGGCGACGCGGCGGGACAGAATCGACCATCTTTGATGCGTTGGTCAGCTGCTGTTCGTGGCCAGGGTGGCGAGGCGGGACGGATGTTTCGCATGTCTTGGGATGAGCGGGCGGAGTGGGGACAGGAGCGGACGCTCTCCCGCCGCAACGCCCTGCGGGTCGGAATGCTCGGCCTCGGCGGTCTGACGCTTCCCGAACTCCTCCGGGCTGAAGCGACCGGTGCCGTTCGTGACCGGGGAACGGCGATCCTGCTCCTCTTCGTCCACGGCGGCCCGAGCCACCTCGAGACCTACGACATGAAGCCGGAGGCAGGGAGCGAGATCCGCGGCCCGTTCCTCCCGATCTCGACCAACATCTCCGGAATCGACGTCTGCGAACATCTCCCGAAACACGCCGCAATCGCCCACCGCTTCACCCTGCTCCGGAGCTGCACCCACGACGAAGCGGACCACTTCGCCGGACATCGCCGGTTCCTCAGCGGCTACGGCAAACTCAAACCGGGGACCAGCTACGAGTCGTACCACCCGCAGGCGGGAGCAGTCATCAACCGCCTGCTCCACGCACGCCAGCAAGGCCTGCCGCCAGCCCTCGCGGTCGGCGGAGTCATCGCCAACGGGCCGGACTACGCCGCAGGGATCTCCGAGGGGTACTGGAGCGGCCAGTACCGGGTTCCGATCGTCAGTGGCGGCCTGCCGAACGCGACACTCACCGTCGCCCCTGAACGACTCGCGGATCGGCTCGCCGTCCGTCAGAGCTTCGACCGGATGCGGAGGGGCCTCGACGGCCAGGGGACGATGGAGGTCATCGACGAGTTCAACCGCCGGGCGATCGAGATCGTCACATCAGGGCGGGCCCAGAAGGCCTTCGATCTCAGCGACGAGTCGCCGCAGATGGTCGCCGCCTACGGCGAGGGATATGGCCGCGAAGTCCTCATCGCGCGGCGGCTGATCGAGGCGGGAGTCCGGTTCGTCACGGTCCGCGCCCCCGGAAACGGCCCCGGGACCAAGGCCTACGACTGGGACGACCATGCGGTCAACTGGGACATGCGCGAAGCGATGCTCGCGCGGCTGCCGCAGTACGACCAGGTCGTCTCAACCCTGATCAATGACCTCCATGACCGCAGGCTCGCGGAACGAGTCCTGCTGATCGTGACCGGCGAGTTCGGACGGACGCCGCGGCTCGAGTACCGAGACGGCCGGATCGGCCGCGACCACTGGCCGAGCGCGATGTCGATCCTGATCTCCGGAGGCGGTTTCCGGATGGGCCAGGTGATCGGCCAGACCGACCGGATCGGCGCCCGGCCGAGCGAACGGCCGTTCGACCCGCAGGATTTCCTGGCGACGATGTACCGGTTCCTCGGGATCGACCCCGCCCACCAGATCAGCGATCCGGCAGGCCGGCCGATCCCCCTCTCGACCGGCCAGCCGCTTCCGGAGCTGAGCTGAGCTGACAGGCACGCCGGTGGATGACGCGGTCCCTGTCGCGCTGGTCGATCGCGAGACGGGGATTGTCCGCGGAGGAGCGAGGTGTTCGCATCCGATCTGAGTCCGTGACGACAGCCGGAATCCCAGCCCGTGCGGAGTGATGCGAGGCTAGGTGGAATCGTGATAGCCCGCGCGGCGCGAGCGCCAACGAAGAATCACTCTATTGCTCGAGCCGCACATCGCAGCGGTTCAGCCCGGAGCAGGGGAAGGAGAGTTTCTGCCCCATTTTCATTAGCGTCCGGATCTCGATCGACTCGGAATAGACGACCTCCCCCTGCGCATTGGTGGGATCGTCTTGCCGGGAGATCAGGCTGCCGCACTTCAGCTCCATCGCCACGAGGTACTGATCGTCCCCCTGGGGATCGATCCGCCCCGTCATGCGGGTTCCGGACTCCAGCCGTCCCTCGCCGAACCGCGAGTTCCTTTCGCCTCCGGAGAGATAGAGGAACGGCTTTCCCAGCTCGACTGCAACTGTCGGATCCGCGAGGGTCCTCGGGCCGTCCGCGTCTCCGAATCGGACCGTCAGCATGATCGGCGGAGTCGTCTTCGCCGGCGCCGCGGAGGTCCGCAGCGCCGTGGCGGCCACGGCCAGAAGAACGGCAACGATCGCCAGCGGCTTCATGATCTCCCTCCGTGGACACAGTCCGCCGCGCCCGCCTTGTCGGCCGCCACGGATGCCGGAGGAAGTTACTTCGGAGCCACGCTGCCTACCAATGGCAGTTCTGCCCGTGGATCCGCGGCGGGGTTCAGCGCGACGCCACGAGGCCGGACCGCCAGTGGTGGGCCGGCTGCGGGCGGCCGAAGGCGAAGCCCTGGAAGTGGCTGAAACCGATGTCGTCGCAGGCGGCGATCGACTCAGGGGTCTCGATCCCCTCGGCGAGGGTCGCGATCCCGAGCGCAGCCGCCTGGTCGTGCAGGCTCCGGACGAGCCCGGTCTGGACCGCCTCGGGAGATCCGAGGTCTTTCACGAGCGAGCGGTCGAACTTCACGTAATCGGGGAGGACCTTGGCGAGCTCCAGGAGCCGCGACTGCCCCGCACCGAAGTCGTCGAACGCGAGCCGGACGTCGAGCTCGTGGAGCCGGACCTTGAACTCCCGGATCGTCTCGAGGTCCGAGACCGCCTCTTCATGAATCTCGAGCACGAGCGGCCGCTGGGAGCGGGACCGGAGGCCGCGGAGTTCCTCGAGGAGTTCCTGGCCGAGGTATTCGTGCGGATGGGTGTTGAGGAACAGCACGCCGGGCAGCCCCGACTCGTCGAGCAGCCGGACCGCTTCCTGACGGCAGAGCTGGCTCAGCCGCTCTTCGAGACCGAGCCGCTTGGCGGCAGCGAACAGCGCGAGCGGCGACTGGAGTCCTTCGACGTCGGAGCGGACGAGCGCCTCGTAGCCGAGGACCGCGCGGTGCGGTCCGGTGACGATCGGCTGGAAGTGGATGGTGAACCGTCGTTCGTTGACGACCTCGTGCATCCGGGAGATCAGCCATCCCTGCTCGATCTTGGCGGAGACAGCGGTCTGGTCGTCGAGCAGGAACGTCTGCCGGGCGAGGCGGAGCTCGACGTCGGCGAACTGGATCAGGTCCCGCTCGTCGACCGGGGTCGGCTCGGTGACGCGGCGGCCGTTCACGAACGTGCCGTTCGTGCTCCCGAGGTCGCGGAGGAACACGATCGATTCGCCATGCAGCAGCTCCGCGTGCCGCTTCGAGACGTTGCTCGAAGCGAGGACCAGATCGCTCGCTGGATCGCGGCCGATCCGGAACGGAAAGCGGATCAGCGGAGTCCGGGCGATCGAGTCCTGTCCCGGCAGAGTCCCGACGAGCAGCCAGCTCGTCGGCGGTTCCGTGGATCGGGAGGGGGAGGGCACGGCAGGGTCTCTCGGCAGTTCAGCAACAGCAGGGCGAACGAACGCAGGCATGTCGGACAATGAAGGCGAAATCATGGAGTGGTCCCCGGCACGGGGAGCAGTGATGCGGCCGGATTCGTCGCGACCCGGGCGAGGTCGAGACCGGAACCCGACAGGAGTTCCCGGACCTCTTCGTCGCCGGCGAGTTCGTCCGAGAGGACGATCGAGGTGCCCGGCGCGGCATCGGAATCGAGGAGCCGGCGGGCGAGCGCCACGGAGCGGCCGAACAGGTCCTGCCGGCCGTTGAGGCTCGTCGCCATCGCCATCCCGCGATGGAGGGCGATCCGGAGTTCCGGGACGAGTTCGGAAGCGGTGGCCGCCGGAGCGACGACGCGCTGGAGCTCGACCGCGGCGCGGGCCGCTTCAGCCGCCCTCGGGAAGCTGGCAAGGAGGCTCTCCTCCTCGTCCTTCACGAGCTTGCCCCCCTGGCTCTCGATGATCGTCCGGCAGAGGGCGAGCGTCCGGCCGAGCTCCTCGCACGTCCGGGCGTCTCCCCAGGCGGAGTACAGGTCCATCGCGTTCGCGATCCGGACCCCGACGAGGGTGCAGGTCGCGAGGTTCGACAGCCGCTCGCGGGTGAACGTTTCGGACGGGAACAGCCGGCGGAAGGCGGGGAGCCGCATCGCGTCGGCGGCGGTGACCGCGTCGCCGCGCTGGACCGTCCGCTCGATCCGGCAAACGAGGGTCGTAGCGTGGTCGTTGACGAGCGTCAGGAGCTGGCGTCCCGCCGGGAGGCGGATCGGACGGAGGACCGCGGCCGAAGGATGCAGCACGACATCGGCCCGGCCGGTCCCCGGAGCAGAATCGACCAGGAGGCTCACGGTGTAGGCGAGCTGCGGCCCGCGGAGGACGTACCCCCCCGGATCGAGGCTGAGGTCGAGCTCAAGCCGCTCGCCGGGGGCGAGCCGGGTCTGCGCGACGACGTGGGGAGCATGCTCCGGCCCGCCGATGCAGTAGGTCTTGAGGTCCGCCTGCCGGAACTCCGGATGGACCCGGAAGATCATCTCGACCGACTTGTCGAAGTCGACGTCGAAGTTCGCTTCGCACGCCTCGCAGTGAGTGTGGCGGTCGATCGCACTGAGGCTCTCCTTGACGTCCGCCGCGACCCGGCAGGTCGGACAGAGGACATCCCAGTGCAGCTCCAGCAGTCCGACGTGGCATGCCTCGAGGCAGAGGGCCGTCAGCGGGTCTGCGTCACAGCCGAGCCGGCGGGCGAGGGCCCTGGGGCGAATCCGGGCCAGTTCCTGCGCGGGGCTTTCGGCCAGGAAGTTCAGGAGCGCCTCGAGCGTGCGGAGATCGACGTTCTGTTCGACGAGCCGGCTGCGGAGCGCCGCGAGCCGCTTGCGGGTCGGGGACGAAAGCTGGGCTGGCGGAGAGAAGGGATCGAGGGCCGGAGCCCGGCCGAGCCGTCCGGTGACGACGTCGTCGATCCGGCGGTAGATCCGGTCCAGCGGCTTGCGTCCCTTCACGTTGACTTCGATGTGCGCGAGAAGCCGGCCGAGCCACCCCTTGGTCGCGATCCGGACGGTGTGGCGAAGCTGCGAGCCGCCCGTCGGCCGGGGGACGAGTTCCACGATGCTGAGGAACCAGTCGAACGGGCCATTCTCGAACTGCCGCAGGACCCCCAGCCGGCGGCCTTCGATCCACTCGAAGGGATGCTCTTCCCAAGCCAGCTTCGCCCAGCCAAGCCGGAACGAGCCGATGCGGTGCTTTTCCCCCCGCGCGTCGCGGCGGGTCACGTACTCGACCGGCGGAAGTCCGACCGCGGCGTTGATCCGCTCGGTGTTTGAAACGAGGGGCCACAGATCGGTTGCCTGTCCGTCGAGATCCCACTCCCACGTCGTCTCGAAGACTTTGCCGCGGGCGGCGGGAACGATCGGATGAATCGCAGCCGAGGTCGTGTCGCCGCGAAGGAGCCGTTCGAGGTCGGCCCGCAGGTGTTCGGCGTCGGCGTAGCGGTCGGCCGGGTTCTTCTGGAGGCACTTCGCCACGAGGTCGGCGATCCCGTCGCTCACGTCGGGATTGAGCCGGCGGAGGTCGGGGGCCTGCTCGAAGCAGTGCATCGAGATCAGCTTGACCGGGTCATCCGCCTTGAAGGGGGGCCGCCCCGCCAGCAGTTCAAACAGCGTCGCCCCGAGCGAGTAGATGTCCGCCGCCGGGGTGATTCCTCCCCGGTCGGTGCACTGTTCGGGGGAGATGTAATACGGGGTGCCGAGCAGGGCCCCCGTCTTGGTGAGATCGAGGGAGGCTCCCTGGTCGATGTGCCGCGCGAGGCCGAAGTCGGTAAGCCGGGCGGTCGGGACCTGGCCCCCTGTGACGGCGCTCCGGACCGCATCGGCAGGCGATTCTCCCTCCGCGGCGATCGCCGACAGGAGGATGTTGGCGGGCTTGAGGTCGCGGTGGACGATGCCCCGGGCATGCGCGACGCCGAGAGCGGAGGCGATGTCGTGGGTGATCCGCAGTGCCGCCCGGACCGGCAGTGCGCCGAGCGCCTGGACGAGTTGCTTGAGGTCGGTCCCTTCCACCAGCTCCATGACCAGGAAGCAGGTGCTGCCGCAGTTTCCGGCGTCGATCAGGTTGGCGACGTGCGGGTGGCGGACTTCCGCCAGCAGGCGGGCCTCTTTGCGGAACCGCTGGATCGCCGACTTGTCGGCGACCGCCTCGGAAGGGAGGACCTTTACGGCGACCCGCTGGGTCGCTTCGAGATCCTCGCAGAGATAAACCGCCCCCATGCCCCCTTCGCCGAGTTTGCGGAGCGGGACGTAGCGGTTGCCGAGATCCGGGAGATCCGACGCGGTCGGCCCGGACGGACGGCGGTTGAGGATGTTCGTGGAACTGAATCCCCGCTCGGCCGCGGGCACTTCCGGACCGCGCGGCATCGGGACCGGAGTGGTCATGATGCCGGTCTGATCCGGACCCACCAGGAAATCGACTGACATCCGCGCCTCGCAGAGAAGAACGCCGGGACGGAGGGCCGCGCGGACACGCAGCAACACTTCGGCCAGACTGTCTGAACCGTAGGTCAGCCCTCCGGACGTTGCCGCAACGCCACACGCGGTCGGCCGAACTGCCGCAACGGACGAACGGGATGTGCCGGCGGGACGGGTCGTAGGGGGAGCGTTTTCTCGCAATTCCCGCCGCCGGTCCTTGAAGGTCCGAAGACTTTGTGCAGAAGACGGCCCTGCGAGAGTGAGGTCCAGGGCTCGTGTTCCTCACGAAGTTGAGCCGGATTCTGCCACTGCCGCGGATTCGTCCGTTCCTGAAGCGGCGGCGTGCGGCGTATAGGTCGCGCGTGGCGCACCGGCTTTCGGACCGGCGCGGGTCGTTCACCAGATCCGGCCCGACTTGGGAGCAAATCCCGCATCCCGCGCGAACCGCTCCCGATTCCCCTCAGGGGACTCGATAGCTGTGGGGGGGCTCCGTGCGGGATGGAGCCAGGTGGGTGATGGTCAGGGATGATGACGATGCGGAAGCTGCGCGCCACGCTGGGGCTGGTGGTCTTGATCGGGTTCGAGGCGCTGATCGGCCTCCCCAGGATGGCGCGAGCCCAGCACAGCTTCCACGACCCGTTCCTCGAAGAACAGCAGACGGTCGCTGAAGAGACCACGCCGACGTCGACCGAAGGTCCCGCCCCGGTCGACTACACCCGCCTGCGGCAGGAGTGCTTCAACGGCGGGCCATCCTCGGCTGTCGGTCCGATCGAAGACTGCGGCTGGTCGCTGACCGATACGCTGTCGGTGTTCGTCGGACTCGATGGATCGAAACAGCCGAAGGACTTCGGGATCAATGCCTCGTTCGGGGGGCGGCTCTCGGCGAACGTGGGGATTCCGCTCATCGAAGAGTACGGCCTCGGCCTGCAGGTCGGCTCGGCCGTGAACTACGCCGACAATGCGGTCGCCGTCATGGCGGCGGTCGACGGACGGAGCGAGCGGTTCCAGAGCTTCACGACGATCGGCCTGTTCCAGCGATTTGAGTCCGGCTTCGAGTGGGGACTGGCGTACGACTTCCTGTACGAGAACTACTACGACGACATCGCCCTCAGCCAAGTCCGCAGCCGGGCCACGCAGGTGGTGGGGGACTCGAACAAGATCGGGATCCTCGGGATCTGGTCGTGGGACGAACAGCGGGCCAACGTGACGGGGCAGTCGGTTCTGCTACGCCCGATCGACCAGGTGAGCGCGGTCTGGAACCACCTCTGGGCCTCCGGCGTCGAAACCGAGGTCTGGGGGGGCGTGGCTCTCGGGCACGGCCAAGTGGTGGCGGTCTTCCCGGGGAACCCGGGGATCAACGTCGCGCCGGTCTTCGGGGCGATGCTCCACGCGCCGCTCAACGACTGGCTCGCGCTCTACGGCCAGGGAAACTTCATCCTCCCCGCGGACTCGGGGACGGTCGACGCCTACCTCGGCTTCGTCGTCTACTTCGACAAGCCGCAGCGGGCCCGGTACTCGCGGTACAGCCCGGTGTTCGACGTGGCGAACAACACGTCGTTCGCAGTGGACCTCCGCCGCTAACCGGTTGCGCCCCCGTCACACGAGGACTGCGGACCGGACCGCGTACCGCAGCTTTGCCGGCGAGGAACGGGGATTGGCCCTCTGCTCCGCCGGTTCGGGGCGGATGACGTCGGTAGCAATCGAGGAATAGATCCCGAGCTTGAGGCCATCCTTGAACGCCTGCTTCACGCGGCGGTCTTCGCCGGAGTGGAACGAGAGGATCGCGACGCGGCCCCCTGGCTTGAGGCAGTCGGGAAGCCGCTTCAGGAACGTATCGAGCGTGGTGAACTCGTCGTTCACCGCGATCCGCAGGGCCTGAAATACCCGCCGGACGGTCGACTCCGGATCGTCGGCTGTGGCGCGGCTCATCCGGGCGGCAGCGGTGTAGACGACTTCGGCCAGCGTCTCCGTGGTGACGAGCGGCGTCCGGCGATGCGTCTGGAGGATCGCCGAGGCGAGCGGGCCGGCCATCGGCTCGTCGGCATTGATCTTGAGGATCTCCGCGAACCGCTCCGGGGTCAGGCTCGAGAGGAGCTGCGCCGCGGAGAGCCCCTTGGCGGGGTTCATCCGCATGTCGAGCGGGCCGTCGGTCTTGAACGAGAAGCCCCGCGCAGGATCGTCGATCTGCATCGACGAAAGGCCGAGGTCCGCCAGCAGGAGGTCTGCCCCGTCCGGCGCCTCCGCGGCGATGAAGTCCGCCACACCGGCGTAGTTCATGCGTCGGATCACGAGCGACTCCGGCGGGACCCCGAGTCCGCGCAGCCGCGCCTCCGTTTTCGGCAGCTCCAGCGGATCGGCATCGACCCCGAGGAGCCGTCCGCCGGGCTGGACCGCGGCGAGGAGTTCGCGGGCGTGTCCGCCGTAGCCGAGGGTGCAGTCGACGGCGATCTGGCCGGGCTGCGGGGCGAGGACTTCGAGGATCTCCTGGACCAGGATCGGCCGGTGGGTTCCGGCGGGGGTCTTGCCGGCGTCGATCACGTGCGCGACTTCATCCGGGTAGAGCTCCGGCTGCTGTTCCTTGTACTTCTCGTGGAACTGCCGCGGATGCGACCCCTTGTAGCGGGGGCGGCGGGGAGGGCGATCAGAAGAGGATTCGGGCATCGGAACTCACCAGGAACCGGCTTCGCCAAAGGGGTCGAAGCGCGGCCCAAGGTGTCCATTCTCGACGCAATAACAGAATCCGCCAGTCAGAACCTTCCGGCGTGCAGGGACCACGCCCCTGCCCTCGCCGGAGACGCTCCTTCGTGGAACCGTTCAATCCACAACGGACGCCGCAGACAAGCGATCGACGCTCAAGCCGCCTCACGCCGCCCGCTCTTCGGCCGGTAGAGGTGTTCCCGGGTCGAAGGCATGGTCGAATGCCCGCGGGAGGCGTGCCGGGTCGCCACCGTCTGGAAGATGCAGGCGGAGCCATCCCCCAGCGCGAGGCCGACCCCGGCCAGGTACAAGAGCCAAATGCGAAAGCGTTCTTCGCCGATGAACTGGATCGCCTCGTCCTTGCGGGCTTCGAGCCGCTGGGCCCAGTGCTTGCAGGTCATGGCGTAGTGGTCGCGCCACCCTTCGACGTCGTGGACTTCGAAGCCGGAGGCTTCCATCTTCTCGAGCATATGCCCGATGTGATCGAGTTCGCCCCCCGGGAAGATGTACTTCGCAAGGAGCCGCTTCTCGGGGGACATCTTGCGAAAGTGCTTGCTGGTCTTCTTGGCCCGGCGGGTGATGCCGTGGCAGAGGAACATGCCCCGGTCGGGGAGCAGCTTCGACACGGTCTCCATGTAGAGCTGCATGTTGTCGATGCCGACGTGCTCGACCATCCCGATGCTGGCGATCTTGTCGAACTGCCGGTCGAGGTGGGCGTAGTCCCGGATCTCGGCGGTGACCCGCCCCGTCAGACCTTCCCGCTCGATCTTGGCCTGCGTGTACTTGAGCTGCTCTTCGGCGAGGGTAATGCCGTGGGCCTGCACGCCGTAGTGCTTGGCGGCGTGGCAGATGAGGCCCCCCCAGCCGCAGCCGATGTCGAGGAACCGCTCACCCGGCTGGAGCCGGAGCTTGCGGCAGATCATGTCGAGTTTGTCCTGCTGGGCCTGCTCGAGCGAGTTGTTCCAGTCGGTGAAGTAGCCGCAGCTGTAGACCATCTCCGGGTCGAGGAACAGCTTGTAGAAGTCGTTGCTGACGTCGTAGTGGAACTGGATGAAGTCCTTGTTGTCTTCCTGCTTCCGGCCGAGGCCCGTCTCGTCGCCGCTGAAGCCGTGGCTGATGTCGGTCGATTCTCCCTTGGCGAAGACGAACGGCAGGACCGACTTGAAGACGACCCCCTTGCTGACTTTCTTAGCCCGGTTGCGGGAGTTCTTCGTCCGCATCGTGGTCAGGAAGGTGTGGACGTCCGCGCCGTGGAAGTCGAGGTGCTTGCGGGCGTAGTGCCGCAGCAGATTGTCCGGCGTCGGCCGGCGGATCAGTGAGGCGATGACCCCCGGGCTCTTGATCGAGATCTGGAGGTTCGGGTCCGCCTTCTCTCCCATGGGGACGATGGTCCCGTCCCACAGGCGGATCGAGACGGCGGACTGCATCTTCTCGGCGAGGTGCGAAAGAAGCGTCTGGAGCGCATCGCGCTGCCGCTGTTCCTGCGGGGTCATGGCGGACGTCCTTGTCAGGGCCCCGTGAGTGGCTCACTCGAGCTTGGAAATCGGGCTCAGCCCGGGCTCGGCGGGGTGGGATCGCGTGGAAAACGGCGGAATTCCTAGGGTTTTTCCGCGAATCAGGTCAAGATCAGCTTCCCCGGATGTCATCTGGGACCGGTCCGGCGACCGCTTCACCTCTCTCGGCGAAAGCGGTTACGATCATGCCAGGGCGGGACCAGCCATGCAGAAACCCGAGGATTCCAGCGAAACCGTCGCCCCGCGGCGGCGGATCCCCCGCTTGATCTGGCTCCTGTTCGTCGTCGCCCCGATCGCCCTGCCGCTCCTCTGGCAATACCGCCCCCTGACCCCCGCCGAACGCCGGCTCGTCGGGACCTGGAGGGTCGAAGTGCCGTACGGCTGGGCCCGCCAGTACTCGTTCTTCCGGAACCGCCACGTCGAAGTCCGCGACGTCTTCATCGACGGCGACCACCTGTTCAACGTCCCGGACTCCATGCGGGGCGGCACCCACGCCACCTGGACCTGCACCGCTTCGTCACTCAGCTGCGACTGGAAGCACGCCACCTTTCCCAAGACCACGTGGGGACGCCTGCAGGTCTCGATCAACAACTGGATGAAGCGGCCCGTCTTCAAGCCCTTTGAGACCGTGTCGATCTCATACCCGGACAGCGAACACCTGGCGATCGGGAAGGCGAAGTTTGCGCGAGTCGACGGGCCGGACGCTCCGCCGCGGCCGCGGAAGTGACCAGGCACAACAGGGCTCCCTCCGGAAGACCGCGCCTTGGCGCCACAGCCTCCCTAGCGCAACCCATCGTGCCACGCCGCCCCGGTCCAGCGGAACGCTGGCGACGCCCCGGTCCAGCGGGACGCTGGCGACGCCCCGGTCCAGCGGGACGCTGGTTATGCCAGCGGGCCGGTGCCGTCGTCGATGATGACCCGGCAATCGGGGAGGCTCTCCCGGAAGATCCGGCCATAGAACTTGGTCCGGACCCGGGGGTCGAGGATCGCCACGACGCCGGTGTCGCTCTTCGAACGGATCAGCCGCCCGAACCCCTGCCGCAGCTTGATTGCCGCTTCCGGCACCTGGTACTCCATGAACGGGTTCCCCCCCCGCTCCCGGATCCGCTCGACCCGCGACTCCAGCAGCGGATGGTCCGGCACGCTGAACGGCAGCTTCGTGATGATCACGTTCTGCAGCGCGTCTCCCGGCACGTCGACACCCTGCCAGAACGTATCCGTCCCGAACAGCACCGCCCGCCCATCCTGCCGGAACTTATCGAGCATCGCCGACCGGTTCTGCCCCGCTCCCTGCGCGAGCAGCAGATAGTTGTGCGCCGCGCACCACGCCGTCAGCCGGTCGGCGCAGGTCTTGAGCATCTTGTAGCTGGTGAACAGCACGAACGCCCGGCCATCCGTATGGAGGATGTACCGCTGGATCCGCGTGAGGCACGCCTCCTCGAACGCCTTTGCCTGCTCGGTCGGGTCCGGCATCTTGTCCGCCAGGATCAGCGTCGCCTGCTCCTTGTAGTTAAAGGGACTCCCGAGCTTCAGCTCGGAGCTCTTCGTCAGCCCGACCCGCGTCTTGAAGAACGAGAAGTCCTGCTGTCCCACGGTCAGCGTCGCGCTCGTCAGGATCACCGACGGGATCTTGGCGAACAGCTCGTCCCGCAGCGCAGGGCCGACCTCGATCGGCGAGCTGTTGAGGGCAATCGAGGGGATCCGCCCGTGCGTCTCCTCGATCCAGTACGCCGAGTCATCGAACCGCTGCGCCATCCAGCCGGTCAGCGACAGGGCCAGCCCGTCGATCCGGTCGCACGCGGCCGAGAGCTCGATCCGCTGCTCCTCCTGCGGGACCTGCTTCTCGGCATAGGTCCGGATCATCGACGACAGCGAGTGCATCTCGGGACTGATGACGTCGGGCATCTCGCACGGCTTCCGCAGCCGCCCGTTGGACGCGGCGTTCTCTTCCTTCCAGCTCCGCAGATCCTGGAAGAACTCGATGAACAGGCTCCGCAGCCGGACCACGAGCCGCTGCGCCTCGATCAGGTTGTGCGAAAGGAGCAGCCCCTTTTGCGTCCGGTCGTTGTAGAGCTTGTTGAACAGGTAGTTCGCCTGCCCGCTCGTCACCGAGATCCCGAGGTGATCCCCCGCCACCGCCTCCAGCGTATGGGCCTCGTCGAGGATCGCGACGTCGTACTCCGGCAGAACGCTCGCCCCCTCCCGCCGCAGCGCGAGATCCGAGAAGAACAGGGCGTGGTTCACGACGAGGATGTCGGCATTCCAGACCCGCCGCCGCGCCTTGTAGTAGAAGCAGTCTTCGTGCGAGGGACAGCGGCGGCCGAGGCAGTTCCCGTGTTCGCTCCGGACTTCGTCCCACACCGTCCCGAGCGGCCGGAAGTCGAGGTCCGCGAGACTCCCGTCGGTCGTCTCGTGGCTCCAGGCCCGCAGACTCCTGAGCTGTGTCGTTTCCTCTTCTTCGCCGAAGAGGAGTGCCGCCCGCTCGTAGGCTCCCTGCAGCCGCCGCAGACTGACGTAGTTGCTCCGCCCCTTGACCAGCACCGCCGAGAACTCGACCGGCAGCACCGCGTTGAGGAACGGGATATCCCGGCTGATCAGCTGCTCCTGCAGACTGATCGTGTGGGTGCTGACGACGATCTTCTTGCGCTTCTTGTCCCCGGTCTCCTGCCCTGCCGCGAGGATCGCCGGCACAAGGTACGCGAAGCTCTTGCCGACTCCGGTCCCTGCCTCGACGACGAGGTGCTGCTGGAGCGCAATGGCGTCCGCGACCGCGTCTGCCATCTCGATCTGCTCGGGACGGCTTTCGTAGCTATTGAGCCGGCGGGCGATATGACCCGTCGGACCCAGGACGTCGAGCGGCGAAAGACTCATATCGCCTGCCTGCCGAAGCCGACGAGGCAGATATCGTCCCGCGACTGTCCCTCGGGGACGAACGCCTCGACGTCTTCGACAATCGTCTGGATCGCCTGATCGATCCCCTCCAGCTTCCCGGTGAGCAGCTTCTCGAGCCGCTGCCGGCCGTAAATCCGGCGGTCGTCGTCCATCGCCTCGGTCACGCCGTCGGTGAAGGAGACCATCATGTCCCCCGGCTCGATCTGGATCGTGACCTCGCGGTACGTGGTATCCCCCAGAATCCCCAGCGGCAGCCCCGACTCCTCCTTACCGATCGGGATCACCTGTCCGTCCTTCTTGCGGAGGAGCGGCGTCAGGTGCCCGGCGTTGACGATCGTGAGCGTGTCTTTCGTCGGGTCGATCACGATCGTCAGGAACGTAATGAACCGATGCCCGAGGCCGCTCGAAGCGATCTCGGTATTGAGCCGCGTGATCGCTTCCCCGGGCGAATCGTACGAGAGCAGCTGGTACCGCGTCGCCGAATACAGCCGCGCCATCAGGAGTGCGGCGGGCATCCCCTTCCCCGCGACGTCGCCGATCGTCACGGCGAGCTTGCCGCTCGGGAGCTGCACGTAGTCGAAATAGTCCCCGCCGACCCGCTGGGCCGCCTCGTAGTAGTCCGAGAAGGCGTAGCCCGGAATCTTCGGCCGGCTCTTGGGGAGGAACCCGATCTGGACCTGCGTGGCGAACTCGAGATCCCGTTCGAGAGCCCGCCGCTCGACCGCCTCTTCGTGGAGCCGCGCGTTCTGGATCGCCAGCGACGCCTGCGAGGCGAGACTCTCCAGGAGGTCGAGGTCGTCGTCGTTGAATTCGTTGTTCTGGTCGCGGGTGACGATCTGGATCACGCCGATCGGGTGCTCATCCTCGTTGACGAGCGGAACGCACATCATCGACTTGACGTTCATCCGGGACAGCGCGGTGCTCTTGTTGAACCGCGAATCGTCGAGCAGGTTCTCGCTGAGGATCGCCTCCCCCGACTGCATGACGTAGCGGACCACGGTCATGCTGACCGCGACCGCCTCCGCCTCGCCGCCGGAGCGGGCACGGGTCGCCTTGACTTTGAGCTTGTCGGAGTCCGCTTCCTGCAGGAGCACGAACGCCTGGTCGGCGTGCGGAAAGATATTGAACAGGGTCCCGAGCATCTTCGGGAGGACCTGGTCGACCTCGAGCTCGCGCCCCATCGCCCGGGTGATCTCGAGGATCGCCTTGAGCTTGACGTCGGGGTTCACGACCGACCGCTGGGCGTCGCCGCGGCCGGAGGCGATCTTCCGGCGGACCGACGACGAGTCGAACAAGGGCTCGACCGCCCCTTCGGGGAGGATGTAGATCCGGCTCTCGTCCAGGGTCTCGACCACCGGGGGATCGTCGAGAACGTCGTCTGAGGTCGGGGCGTGCGGGGCGGGGAGGGTCTCGTCGTGGAACTCGTCGAACTTCAGGACGATGTCGCAGACCCGGAGCTGATCTCCGTGGCGGAGCTGGACCCGGCCGTCGACCTCTTCGCCATTGACGAAGGTGCCGTTGCGGCTCCGGAGGTCTTCGATGAAGTAGCTGCCGTGCCCTTCGAGGATCTGGGCGTGCTGGCGGCTGATGGCGGCGCTGTCGAACACGACCTCGCAGTGGGGATGACGGCCCATGACGGTCCGCTCGCCCCGGATCGGATAGACCTTTCCGGGCGTTCCTCCCCTGACCACGAGCAACTGGGCCACGCCGCACCTCCCTCGCGGGCTGATTCAGAAATCTGCGAATCGGCCGATTCTATAGCGATCATTCGAAATCGTCGCGGGTGGAAGGTGGAGTTGGCTTAAGTTGTTTGCACAAAGACGATTGGGCGGTTCCACGAGGAGCGCCTCTGGCAAGGGAAGGGGCGAGCCCCGGCACCCAGACAGGGGCTTTCTCCCGGGCACCGCGCCATGGCGTCACAGACGGGTGAGGTTCATAATCCGTTATGACATCATCGGATCTGACTCGACTGGATACGGAATATGGGGCTCTCGCGCGGGGAGCGGTCCTGCTGGACCTGAGCGACCGCTCGCTGCTGGAGCTGACCGGGCGGGACCGGGCTTCGTTTCTCCACAACTTCTGCACGAACGACATCAAGCGGCTGGCGACGGGGAGCGGGTGTGAGGCGTTCCTGACGAGCATCAAGGGGCGAATTCTCGAGCACCTGTTTGTGTTTGCGGATGCCGAGTCACTGTGGATCGACGGGACGCCCGGATATGAGGAGCCAGTCCGGAGCCATCTCGACCGGTACCTGATTACCGAGGATGTCCAGATCACTCCCCGTTCGGCGGAGCGGGGGCTGCTGTGGCTCGGCGGGCCGGCGGCGGCTGAACAGATCCGGACGATCACAGGGGTGGACGGGGCTCCGCTTGGACGGCTGCAGCATGCCTGGGGAGACATTGCCGGGGAGCGGGTCCATGTCCGACGGCTGGATCTGGGTAGTCAGCCCGGCTGGCAGGTTGGGGTTCCGAGGACGCAGTTGACGGAGATCGCAGCGCGGTTTGAGCAGGCGGGTGCGGTCCGAGGGAGCGGGGAGCTGTACGACGTTCTGCGGATCGAGTCGGGGCTGCCGCGGTATGGGCGGGACATCACCGAGGAGAATCTCGCTCAGGAGGCCCGGCGGACGCCGGTGGCAATCAGTTTCACGAAAGGGTGCTATCTGGGTCAGGAGCCGATCGCCCGGATCGATGCCCTCGGCCATGTGAACCGCGAGCTGTGCGTCCTCGAAGGAGAGGTTCAGCCGGGGGCTGACGGGACGAGCCTCGCCGGGGAAGCGGCCCAGCCGGTTGTCGGCCCGGGGGGGCAGGTGGCAGGAGAACTCACCTCAAGGGTGTGGCATCCCCGGACGAAGTCCTGGTGGGGGCTGGCGGTGCTGAAGACGGCGGCGAGCGGCGAGGGAGCGCGGGTGATGGCGGGGGCAGAGAGCGTTCCGATGATCGTTCACGCGCCGCTCCCGGCAGCGACTTGAGGCGGGGGGCCAGGCCGCAGCTCGATTCGGTCTCGGGGAGCCGATTTCTGTGCTTTCGGAAAGCCGGGCTGGGGGACAACCTGCGGCGGACGGGCGACTTGGCCCGCCGGGGCGGGGCTCCTACAGTGAAGTCATGATCCAGGTCGAGCAGGTTACGAAGATCCATCACCGCGGCGACGTCGAGATCCCGGTTCTCCGCGGAGTGAACTGCTCGATTCCCAAGGGTCGGTTCACGTTCATCGTCGGGCCGTCGGGGAGCGGCAAGAGCACGCTCCTTTATCTGCTGGGGGCGCTCGACGAGCCGACCGGGGGGCGGATCCTGGTGGAAGGGAAAGACGTCGTGGCGATGTCCCCGGCCGAGCGGGATGCGTTCCGGCGGCGGGATGTCGGGTTCATCTTTCAGAGCTTCAACCTGATCTCGAACCTCGACGCGATCGACAACGTGCTGGTGCCGTTCCTGCCGCAGGGGGAAGCGGCGGCGCGGCGCGATGCCGCCCGGAGCCTGCTGACGCAGGTGGGCCTCGGGCATCGGCTTGATCACCGGCCGGCACATCTCTCAGGGGGGGAGCAGCAGCGGGTGGCGATTGCCCGGGCGCTGCTCAAGCGGCCGTCCCTGATCCTGGCCGATGAGCCGACGGGCGAGCTCGACAGCAAGACCGGGGCGGAGGTGTTTCATTACCTCCGTCAGTTGCAGACGGACAACGGGGCGACGGTCGTCGTTGTGACGCACGACCACCGTTACATCCGGCCGGACGATCATGTGCTGGAGATCGGGGACGGCGTCATTGTCCGGGAGCACCGGATGACGGAGGAGGCGTTGCCGACGCAGAGCCAGGGGGCGGCAAACTAACCAGCGTCCCGCCGGACCGGAGTGGGCGGTGGACCTGCAAAGATTCGAGGCTTAGCCCACGTCCCTGCCGGCACGGCGCCACCCACTCAAACCCATCGCCCCACGGCCACCCGGGTCCAGCACGCTGCTGGCCCCGCCGGAGGCGATTCTCTCGTGGAACCACAGCAAACCACGGGCGTCTGATCGCAAACCGGCGCGGCGGGCTTTCCTCTCCGAACACGCCCGCACTGCACTCCCCGCGGCAATGAACGGGGGGGCCGCAACGCCGACTCTCCAAAGCGGGCGGCCGTGGTTTTCCGCGGTTCCACAACGAAATGCCTCCGGCGGGCAGGAGCTCCGCCCCTGCACCCAGGTCAGGACGGCAGCGACAAAAGACCGCTGGCACCAACAAAAAAAGTCCTGCGGGCGACGGATCGCCCGCAGGACTTCTGTCACAAAGCCTGGCCGAACGTTACTTCAGCGGCAGGGCAAAGTTCTCGATCACGGCACCGTTGTCATCGGGCACCGCAAAGCTGAGCTGCGGCCGGAAGTACTTGCGGATCGCGTCGAAGTCCGGCAGGGTTTTGAAATCGAGCTTCCCTTCCGTCGCGGCGTCGAAATCCCCCTTGCGGGCCATCTCGTAGAACGCCTCGAGGCTCTTGTCGAGCCGGCTGAACGAGAAGAACGAGACCTCTTCCGGAGCATCCTTGGTCAGGGCCTTGAAATCGGCATTGTCGGCGAGCGGCTTGTCAGCGGTCTTGGTCCGCAACACCGACTCGATCGCCGCCGAGTTCGTGCTGAACAGCAGATTGCCGTTCGCCACGGCAATGCTCGGCTGCATCTGGCCGTTCGCCGGGATGTCGTAGATCGTCGTCCCTTCGAAGTCCCGCTTTTCGATCTGCGGAGCCATACCGGTCAGCTTGGCGACGAGTTCCTTGATCTTCGACTCCCCCTTGAGACCGAGCATGATCACCTGCCGCTCCTGCGGCGTGCCGGACTCGCTGACTTCCATGCCGTTCGAAACCATCTGGATTCCGCCGGAGAGCTGGTCGATCACGTCCTTCTTGAGGTGGACGTTCGGCTCACGCTTCGAGAGCGCGTCGATCTGCTTGGCGAGCGAGCCGGGACGGCCCATGATCGTGTCGCCGACCGCCTCGATGCCGGACCACGCGGTCTGCGGGTCCCAGCTGATCGAGCTGAACTGGGCGACGCTCTCGTCGACCCACGCCGGGACTTCCAGCTTCTTGGTCGGGAAGTGGAAGATCTTCATCACGCCCTTGGCGGGCTGGTCAGCGTAGATGAACGTGCGCGCCCAGGAGTCATAGCTCCCTTCGGCGATCTCGGCGGCTCCCCCGACCCCCTTCAGCTGGCCGATGCCGAGCGACTGGAGGTAGGTGTTGATCACAACCGCCTGAAACGAGAGCTGCTCGTTGGAGGCGAGGATCCCCTGGAGCAGGTCGACCGGGCTCACGAAGTAGTCGAGAGCCGAAGTTTCGCCGCTGCCGTGCTGCACCTTCTTGTGGATGTAGCTGTAGATCTCATCTTCAGCGAGGCAGTCCGCTTCCTTGCCGTCCCAGCGGTCGAGCACGCTTTCGATGAGCGAGGTGCTCGTCCCGACGAGCAGGCAGCCCTCCTTGGTCCCGTAGGCGAGCTTGTAGGGGATCTCTTCGTCGTTGTCGTTCTTGAACGAGAAGACGGTGACTTCGACGCCGTCGACGGTGTCGGTCGCCTTCTGGGCGCCGTGCTCTTCGAGGGCCTTGTCGAGGGCGTCGAGGGCCTTGTCGACGATCGACTGCTTGTCGCCGTACTCGATCAGCAGCACGCCGCCGATCGGGCTGTCTTCTTCATGAACGACCGCCAGGGCGACTTCTCCCTGCGGGAGCTTGAGGAGGTCCTGCACCGGGACCGGCGACTCGGCCGATTCCTTGAGAGCTTCTTCCCACTTGGCTTCGACCTCCTTGCGGAATTCGCCCATTTCGGACGAGTTCCAGAGCTGACCGATGGCCGACTTCTTCCAGGCGTCGGCGGTCTTGGGGACGTCGGTGATGCGGAGGAACAGGGAGGCTCCGCCGGGGACGAGCCGGTCGGCCGGGGCCCGGTCGGCGGCCGAGAGCAGGCCTGCCGAGAGAACGAAGAGGAGCGAGGCGGCCGTGGCCCTCACCCCGCGCAATGAAATCCGCATACCTGACATCCTTTTCCGAGAGACTTGTGTGACGTCCGAGTGGAGAAACCCCGCCCTTCCAGGGCCGGGGAACAAGGCTCGCGGGATCATAGGCCAACCACAAGGCAGTGTCAGCATCGATCGCCGGGCCTCCCCCGGGGTGGGGGCTTGCGAACGGCATACTCCGCGGTCGGCATCCCGGTTTCAGGGGCTCCCGGTTCGCCGCCAGGATTTCGAAAGAGACAGCTGGCCGCCGAAGCCCAGCTCCCTGAGTTCCGCATGAGCCCGGTTGCGGAGAGAGGTGTCTGGCGGACGGCGGAGGACAGTTCTTGCCCACCGGCGGCCAAAGAACGGCGCCGTCCCGTTCGCCAGGTCTCTTCTCTCAGGCAACGATCCCGCTCAGCGGCTGGCCGTCCGCGATCGGAAAGGGGCGGCCGGCGATGTCATGGATCTCGGTCGCCGGGTCGATCCCCATCAGGTGGTACATCGTCGCCGCCAGCTCGCCCAGGAGAATCGGCCGGCCGTCGGGATGCGACCCTTCGCGGTCCGAGGCCCCCACGACCGCTCCCCGGGGGGTCCCGCCCCCCGCCAGGAGGGCGGTGTAGCAGGTGGGCCAATGGTCCCGGCTCGAGTTCGCATTGAGCCGGGGGGTCCGGCCGAACTCCCCCATCCAGACGACGAGGGTCGAGTCGAGCAGCCCCCGCTCCTCGAGGTCGGTCAGGAGCGCCGGCAGCGCCTGGTCGGTCAGCGGGAGCTGCCACGACTTGAGGATCGGGTACATCCGGGTGTTGTCGAACCCGTGGGTATCCCAGCCCCCCTCCGCCCGGCGGCCCCCGATCGAGCGGGAGAAGTAGACGTTCACAAACTTGACCCCCGACTCCACCAGCCGGCGGGCGAGCAGGCAGCTCTGCCCATAGGTGTTCCGCCCGTAGCGATCGCGGGTGGCGTCGGACTCGTTCGAAAGGTCGAAGGCGCTCCGGACGCTCGGAGCGAGGAGCATCTGGTACGCCCGCTCGTACATCTGATCGACCCCGACGACCGTCTCGGTCTCGAGCGATTCGAGCTGGGTGTCGAGCAGTTCGAGCATGTCGCGGCGGTGCGCGAGCCGCTCACCCGAAATGTCATCCGGCAGGCTCAGCTCCGGGACGCCGAAATCCGCCTCATTCGGGTCAGACTTGATCAGCAGGGGATTGTGCCGCTTCCCCAGAAAACTCGCATGCTGCGCCGGAGTGATCGAGCCGTCGGAGATGGTGTAAGGATGCGCGACGAACGTCGGAAGCCCCCGCGGGTTCGGGATGAGCTGGTCGACGACGGAGCCGTACGCCGGAAAGAGGTCGAGCGTGTCCTTGAGCCGCTGGTCGTTGAACGGCGGCCGGCGTCCCGAGAGGGCGTAGTAGCCGGCCGAGTTGTGGTGGGTCATGTCGTGCTGCAGGCCATGCAGCAGCGTCACCTTGTCCATCAGCTTCGCCATCCGCGGCAGATGCTCGCAGACCGGAAGCCCCGGCACGCTCGTCGAGATCCCCTGGAACTCCCCCCGGATCTTGTCCGGGGCCTCGGGCTTGAGATCGAACGTGTCGATGTGGCTCGGGCCGCCCCACTGGAACAGGAAGATCACCGACTTCGCCCGAACCGGCAGCGAGGAGGTGACCCGTTCCGCCTGGGCCAGCCGGGGCATCGTGAGCCCGAGCATTCCGAGACCGCCAACCTGAATCGCCTTGCGCCGCAGCAGGGGAATCGACAGCGGAGAGGCCATGGGGCGGGACTCCAGCGGCGCAGAGGAAACGGGCGTGGCAGAGGCGGAGTGTCGAGGCGGGAGGCCGGAGCCAACCGGGCGGAAACCGCCCCCGTCTTGTTCATCGGCGAACGGTCGAAACCATCATGACCGATCCCCCGGGGGGAGGCCAGCCTTTCCCCGCCCGGCCCCCCGGACCTGAAGTTCCCGTCAGGGTCGGGCCGTCGGCTCCGGGGGCGCTGTCCAGCCGGGGAACCGGATCGGGGCCGATCCGTGATTGCATCGCGGCAAATCGAAAACCTAGAATTCGTCCCGCCAAGGAGACATTTTCGATTCCCCGTTTCTCGCCCGTTGATTGAAGGACAATGGCCAAGTCGACTGACGTTCGCGTGGTTCAGGCAAATGTCTCCTTTGAACCGGTGCCGTTTCGAGCCCCGCTGAAATTCGGCGGGCGTGTCATGGAGAGCTCCACGCTCATCAACGTGGAGGTCACCGTCGAGACCAAAGGGCGCAAACACGCCACCGGGTTCGGCAGCATGCCGGTCGGGAACATCTGGGCGTGGCCGAGTGACAAGGTCACTCCCGACCAGTCCGAAAAGGCGATGCGGCTCTTCGCCGAGCGGACGATCGGACTCGCCAACGCCTTCGACGACTTCGGCCACCCGGTCGAGCTGATGTACCAGCTCTCCGCGGAGTACCAGCACCAGGGGAAGCAGGTCTCGGAGAAGCTCGGAATCCCCGAGCCGGTCCCGACCCTCGCGCAGCTCGTCGCGGCGAGCCCGCTCGATGCCGCCGTCCACGACGCCTATGGCATCGTGCATGGGCTCAACAGCTACGACACGCTCTCGTCGAAGTTCATGAACGACGATCTCTCGAACTACCTCGACGAGCAGTTCAAGGGGGAGTACCTCGACCAGTACACCCTCCGCGAGCCGAAGCCGCGGATGCCCCTCTATCACCTCGTTGGGGCGCTCGACCCGCTGACCCCGGCTGACGTCACCAAGAAGATCGGCGACGGGCTCCCCGAGACTCTCGGAGAGTGGATCACCTTCAACGGGCTGACCCACCTCAAGATCAAGCTCGCCGGCGACCAGCTCGACTGGGACGTCGACCGGGTGCTCCAGATCGACAAGGTCTCGGCCGAGGCCCAGGCCAAGCGGGGCTGCGCGGCGTGGTACTACTCGGCGGACTTCAACGAGAAGTGCGCGGATGTCGAGTACGTTCTCGAGTTCCTGAAGCGGATCCAGAAAGGGAACCCCCAGGCGTTCGAGCGGATCCAGTACATCGAGCAGCCGACGAACCGCAACCTCCAGGCGCATCCCGAAAACAAGATGCACAAGGCGGCCTCGATCAAGCCGATCGTGATCGACGAATCGCTCGTGGACTACGAGTCACTGCTCCTGGCCCGCGAGCAGGGTTACAGCGGGGTCGCCCTCAAGGCCTGCAAGGGACACACGGAAGCCCTGTTCGCCGCAGCCGCCGCCCAGAAATTCGGGATGTTCCTCTGCGTGCAGGACCTGACCTGCCCCGGTCGCTCGTTCCTGCACTCGTCGAGTCTCGCCGCCCGGATTCCGACCGTCGCCGCGATCGAGGGGAACGGTCGGCAGTACTGCCCCGCCGCGAACAAGAAGTGGGCCCGGCCCTTCGCCGGGATGTTCGACATCAAGGACGGCACCGTCGCGACCGGCAGCCTCAAGGGCCCTGGTCTGGGATTCTGAGCTTCCCCTGGCGAGGGAGCGTTCTCAGGCCTCCTGCCGGACCGGCAGGAAGACGAAGGCGACGAGGCAGAGGAGCATCGCCCCGCCGACGCAGCGATTCCGGAGCGGGCCCCGCTCGCCGAGATCTCGCGCGATCGACTCGTACCAGGGATGCGGCCGTTCCGCTGGCGCGGCGGCCACCACCGCTCCCCCCTCCTGGGGGTCGAACCGCAGGTCGTCCGAGAGGGAGATCTGAACCTGTCCCTCCGGAGTGGGAATACCAGTCTGGCTGAGGGCGACCCGCGAGCGGAACCCCTTGTCGGTCGCCAGCGCCTGCTCCATCCGCCGGAGCTGCGCCGCCTGCTCCTCCAGCCGGGCGAGCGATTCGGTCCGGGCGGCGTAGGCTTCGTCCAGCTCCATCGATTCGATGATCGCCGGCGAGAGGACCACCCCGGCATGCAGGGCCGCCGCCAGGAGCAGCACCGGCCAGAACAGGAACGAGCGGACCCCGCTGGCAAGCCGGACGATGCGGGAGATCAAGGAAGTCATGACCGGCCGTCGCGAGGCGGAATACGGGCAGGGAGCGGAATCCGATCGGGCGAGACGCCGCTCGCCGGCAGTCCGCCCCCAGATAGGTATCGGCCAGCCGGCCCTCCCGGATCGCCGCCGGAGAAACCCGACGGGGATTTGGGGCGGGACCGTCCCGGCCGGAGCTCGCGGCGGTCCCGCCCGCTTTGCGCAGACGGAAAAACCCTCACGGCCGGCCACCCTGCAGATTGTCGGACGCCGGGCGGCGGGATCGCTCGACTCTCCGGCGGGGGGTCAGTACATTCTCCCTCCCACTCGGAGAGGTGGCAGAGTGGCCGAATGCGCCGGTCTCGAAAACTTGCTTACTCGGGGCCGATTTCTTCCGATCCCCTGTGTTTTTCTTATCGGAATCCAGTTTTACTCGCTGAACGGATTCCCTGCAATACCCTGGGATTCCGGGGCTTTGCCGGAGCTACCGGGTGTCGCGACACCCGGTTGAAAGTGCACTTGGTGCCGCAATCCGGTCCTCGCGAGGAGAGCCTGAAAACCTCGCCATGCCTTGGACTCTTTTGGTCTACAACTGGTCCTTAACCTGGTCGTAGACCTCTTTCATCCCCGCCAGGAAGCCGCGGAGATACTCCGCGTCGTCGACCGTCTCGAGCTCAGTGTCAGTCGCATGCGCCCAGAAGTCGGCTGCGTCACCCTGCTCGCCTGAAATCACGCCTGCCGCCGTGCTCGCCGTAAGGGCAGCGTCTTCCATGTCGTGGCTCCGGACGTACCTGTCGACCCGTCGCAGCTCCTCGAGTGTTGCCGGCGACCGGTTCAAACCCTTCGGATTGCCAATGGGTTCCCGGGTCACAAAGTCGCGGCCGTCTTGGCGTCCTAAGTCGAATCCTTCCGCGTCCAGCTCAGCCTTCTGGGCCTTAAGCCTCGAGATCACACCTGACATCTTCTCACCGTCCTTTCTCGCAGAGAGCTCCCGTTCAAAAGCCGCGGAAGCAACGGCTGACCAGTTCACATCCCCGCACTTCTTCATTTGTGTGTCGAGATCGGCGTCGACATAAAGCGTGCGGTTCATTTTCGAAGGCTTCTTCTTGCCCATCTACGCATCTCCAATTGGCGACCAATTGGAGTGTATGTGGATCCCAATTGGATGTCAAGAAGATCTTTCCTATGTTCCGCCCATACCGCGTCGGCAGAGCAAGCAAGTCATGGCAAACATCAACATTCTCGACGAACTCGTGCGGCTGAACGCTGAGGTCCGGGAGATCAGAAAGGACCTCGAATCGCTCCGCGAAGAGGTCCGAAGACGCGGCGGCGGACATCGCCTGGATCGCCGCGGCGAGGTGCACCGCCTTCTGGCGACCACTCAGGAGGCCTGCGAGATTCTGAATTGCAGCCGATGGCGTGTGCGGTACTTGATTCAGACGCGAGTCCTAAAAGTCGGGCCAAGGCTTGGAAAGCACGCCACCGTCACCAGGGCGTCTCTGGACACGCACCTGCGATGGATCAAGGCCATGGCAGCGAGGTGAAATCGAAACGGCGGGACGAAGCCTTCTTTTCAGACTGCTGGCAGCGTCGATCAGGCGCTCGGACTCGGCAGATCTAGACAGCGGTCCGGAAACACATCCACACTGCCCAGGAGATTCTTCTTGGAGACTTCGATGGCTAGGGCTCGACGCAAACCGCCTACCGACAAGGCGCTAAAGGACCGAGAGGTCTGTGGCCTCGTCATGCCCATTTCGGCGATTGACGGGTGCTCAGAGCGCCATTGGCTGGATGTGCGAACGATCCTACGAGAAGCCGCCGAAGACGCTGGATACCGCGGCGAGCTGGTCAGTGAGTCGACGGACACGGGGATGATTCACCGCCGAATCGTCCAGAACCTATACCACTGCCCGATTGCGATCTGCGACGTCAGCGCGATGAATCCGAATGTAATGTTCGAACTGGGCTTGCGAATCGCCTTCAACAAGCCGGTCGTTGTCGTGAAGGACAACGCGACGAAGTACTCGTTCGACACCTCAGGGATTGACCACCTTGGTTATCCCAGGGATCTTCGCCACTACGACATCCTGGAATTCCAGAATCGTCTAACAGAACGCATCGAGCAGACTGTTGCTGCAGGTGAAGATGGAACTTTCATGCGAGTATTTGGCCCATTTCAGGTGGCCGTACCCGAGACTGAAACCGTGCCCGTCGATCAGCTGAGATTTGATCGAATTGAAGAAGCGCTGGACTCCATCATGCGCGAGATGAAACAGCGGTCTGCACGGAATTCGACTTCGTCGGGGCCGCCTGATCCAGAATCAGAGTTCACCCCCGTCAATCCGAACATGCTCCGAGTCCTAGAGGCATACATGTTCGACGTGGGAAGGCACTATCCGGTTGACGAATCGGAACTCGACACGTTTCTGCATGAGTTTCAGCGCTGGGCAGGAAAAAGGCGACAAGCCTGGGGGATCAGTAGCTTCAACAGTTTGGCTGAGCATCTGCGCCGGGGATTTCCAAAACCGTAGCGTTCGTTGTCCCACGAGTTCTAGTCGGTACAACGGCATAGAGACCGTCTTCGAAAGAACCCCGCCAGCAGAGGAGTTCAAGGGAAGCGGGGCTTGTGCCTCAACCTCGATCTCAACTCCACTGACGGGGTGATCTCGCTGCTACTGCTTCGGCGGTTCGCTCGGCGGGGCGTCCGTCGCCTCAATCTCGAGCTTCGTCCAGCCGAGGAACTCAAGTGTGTCCTCTCCTCGGACAAGGCGGCAGGCGCCCGCGGGCGTGATCTCCGCGGACGCAATCTTTTCGACGGTCTGCACCCCTGCGTTCGGGAAGTGGAAAGTGATCTTCAGCATGGATGAGCTCCGCTTGAGGGTTCTTCGTTTCGATGGCGAAAATCAGGGCAGAACGGAAACTCTCCGTCCCCAATGCCATCGGCTCTCTCTGTCGTGGCGATGTTTCGTCCTGGCCTCCTCCTTCTCTTCTTGAGTTGGATCGTTCGGAGCCACCACGCCGGCAACCTGGCGCATTTTCCCAATGGCTTTGCGATGGACCTGGTCAATGTTCTGTCGGGACGTCTCAAGAACTCGGCCCGCTTCTGCGAGCGACAGTCCCTGTTGATAGGTCAGGTCCAAGACACGCTGCTCGGTGTCGGTGAGACCTCGAGACAGCCTCTTCGGGACCTCAGCTGGTTCGGGATCAGCTGGGGCAGCGAAGGCGTCGAGCCCTTCCCCGCCGGAGTATTCCAGGGTGAACCGTCGACCGCCGGTTCGGGTGAAGCCGGCCAGTTTTCGGAACCGATGCCGCAGGATGTACCCTGCCCATCCGCAGAATGAAGCACGGTCGACATCGTACTTATCTCCGAAAAGCAGGAGTCGCGAGTACCCCTCGGAGATCAGCTCATCCAGAGAGCAAGGGATTGGGCCGTCCGTGTACCAACTCGCGAGACGCGTGAGGAATCGCATACTGGAAAGCACCAGCCTGTTCACCGCCGACCTGACCGCGGCAATGTCCCGAGGATCCTCGCTCCCGCGAAGGACTTTGATGAGCCGGCCGAGGCGACGCTGCTCCTCTGTAGGTAGCGGCTCGTGGCCTAGAAGTGAGGCGAATCGCCCCATGGTGTTCCTCCTGTGACGTTTCAGCGGACCGGACCGGTCCACAGTGGCATGGAGAACGGAGACACCGCCGCTCGGACTCGCTGAGCCTCGGCGGGCGTCGCGGCTTCCTGGACCGCCTTCTGGACTCCGGCTGGTGAGAGGGTGATCCGATCGCTGGGGCGGAAGGCCGGCTTCACTCGGCGGGGGGTGACTTTCTTCTGCATGGCTGACTCCTCGGGACATGTGGGTGAGGGGATTGCAGTGAGCTCGCTGCTCAGTTCTCGCCCTGGCGGGCCTGCTGGCTCATGGCTCTCAACAACTCGATGAACTTCTCGTAGGCGAGCCGCAGCCGCCTGAACTCTCCGGCTTCGCCTGTGTCGGTGCGCAGTTTCTTCGCGGGCATTCGGATACCTCGTGAAATCCAGGGTTAAAGAGTGCAGCTCAGTCGGCCGCGGGACAGATTGCGTCGGCAAGACGGCCGACAAGCCAGTGGCTCAAGTCTCACTTCCGGCTGCGAGGACGAGCGGCGGGATTACTCGATTTCCGGGGCGTCCTGCCGGAGGGCGTCTTTCGAGCAGCCGGCTTCGCCTGAGGGACAACCCTCGCAAACGCGATGATGTCCGCCATATCGACCAGGATCCCCCGAAAGGCCGGAATGTGGGGGATTCCGGTCCGGTACACCCACTCGCGGATGGTCGAGACTTCGACCTGAAAGATCTTGGCCAGTTCGTCATCGAACCAAACTCCCGATTGCGGTAGCCGTGATGCACCGTGGCTCTGGGCGATTGCGCTCCCCTGAGTCATGGCGAGAACCTTCGACGGGATCGCGTTCTCTTTAAGGGCGTGGCTCATATCCGAAATCTCCAGTCCTGGGCTGCCGGCCCTTGATGGCCGACAAGCCCATCTCTTCGGCGGGTGTCTACCGCTGGCAGAAGTCGATCCCGACATAGAAACCAGCGTTCCGCCACCGAATCCACCGGAGCACGGTCTCCCGGCTCTTGTTCTGAAACAGGACCGCACCGTCCGAGTTTCTGACTGCTCGCCACATCGCCCCACTCCCCTACAGGGTGTTCGCTTCGGTCGCGGCCTCGAGGATCGACTCCTCCAGCCACTCGCCCCAGCCAGCCGTGATCTCGTTCGCGGTGACGCTGTCGATCGCCTTCAGGCCAATCGAGAGGCGCTCCACGCGGTGATTCGTCTCGTCGTCGCATCCGTGGGCCTCTCCACGCTCACCCCAGACCGTCACGTCGACCGCCAGGATGTGCGGGCAGTTCTGGCAGACATTGTGATCCAGCCAGCCTGCGAAGGCCGCAGGGACCGCCAGGCAGGTGTCCTCGGCGAGCCACTCACCGGCCACCCGGGCCACGCCCATCGTAAAGCTCTTCGAGACTCGGAAGGTTCGCTGCATCGGTCGGCCCCGCTTGGTTCGATGGGCTGATTTTACATAACTGCCGACGTCGGACAATATGAATCGTGATAGAAACTTTCAGGATTCCAGAAATTCCATAGGACAGACGTCCGACAATAGAATAGGTAGACTGAGAGGCTTCTGATTCCTGCACTTTGAGGGCGAACGTAGATGGACGCCGTGACCACGACCGAGGCCGGGAAGGTTCTGGGGGTATCTTCCAGGACAATTGCCCGGGCGTGCGAGAAGCACGGCATCGGCTACAAAGTGAACGAGAGGATGCGGCTTCTCACCCGTGACGACATTGAGAAGCTCCGCGGCCTCGTGTCCAACCAGAAGGGCAACCCTCAGTTCGGAGACCCCGAGTTTTCGAGGAAAGCAATCCAGGCCCGCTGGGACGCCGCGCCTAAGAAGAAGGCTGCAGTGCCCAAGAAGGCGAGCCCGGCGAAGAGGAAGCCCAAGGCGTGAGGGCACTCCGCCATTCGCTTCACGAACCGACCTGATTTCGCTTCAATCCCCCCGGGCAAGTTTTACGGGGTACTGGGCCATGCTGGACGAACGTCGCATTGAACTTGTGTGGACCGTGTCAATCGCTGCCGCAGCCGTGATAGCGATGGCGGCCGTAGTCGCTCCAAAGGACAGCTGGAAGCCTCCCGCTCGACCGGTAGCCCCAAGTCGCTCGTTCACCGATCGAAAGCCCATAAAGGAGGAGGCCGAGAGCTACAGCTTCAAGGGTGATCGTCCGGGAACGATGACCACCGAGGACATGGAAGCAAAGTGGGGCTGGGACCTGACCAAGAGCTCCAGTGGAGTTTCGGCCATCAAGATCTTCTCCAAGGGTGAATTCACCATCGCCGGAAAAGACGTCTCCCTGGCCCACTATGACTTTGTCGACGGCGTTCTCTCGTCAATCAGCCTGACATTCGACGACAGCGACAGGTTCGACATCCGAGAGGCATTGGAAGAGAAGAACGGGTCGGCGAAGGTCGACCACTCTAACTGGAAGTGGGAAAACAAGACCTCTCGGATTGTTCTCCGCGAGAACAGCATTGAGTTTGAACACATCGCTCTGCAAGAGGTCGCAATGCTGCGATGGAGGGATGCTGCAAAGAAGAAGATCCAGACGGCTGCCAAGGATCTCTGATGCTGGCAGTGGCCCGCCAGTTTACTCCCGGCACTGATCGAGAGGCTTGAGCCTCGCTTCCGCCATGATCCGCCGGATGATGGTCCGCATCGCATTGGGCCGCGGATCGCCCTCGGGCAGGTCCTTCTTCAGGGAATCCGCGATCTCCAGCAGCTTACCCAGGTCAACTGCGGATCCCGAGTCGAGTTCGAACTTCATTCCGAAGCCGGCCATCGTTGCCCCGCTGATCTTGCCCTGTATCCGCGGCCTGAAGCATTCTCTCGCCTGGCGGCTCCAATTCCTACCGTGAGGAATGTGCTCAATCAGTCCAGCTGGTGTCTCCCAAGCCAGCGAACCCCCGTTGATCAAACGCTTCGATACTCTTTGCTGAGTCGAAGACGCGGGTCGTCGCCTGGACCTTGCCTGAGGCCTGGGAGTGAATCAAGGTGACACCTCCCACCGTCCATTTCAGGCGCGTCGCATCGGAGCTCTCTGGCGGACCGAGCTTTCGTGCGAAGTCCCGAGACGGTGAGGGGGCGGCATGCCGGACTTTGAGATCGATCAGCACGCCGTCCAAGAATGCCCCGGTGAGTCGGTCAAACTTCAGGCCATCCGCTTCCAGCTCGGCACCCGGCCCGGCATCTACGGTCACCACACCCTGAGCAGTGACGTCCTTGGCCTCGGCGACGTGGAATTGCTTCTTGAACTCCTCCAGCGTCGTCTTTCCCGGCGTGACGCCGAGGATCACGACTTCCTTCACTACAAGTTCCTGCTCGGACTGCTCGCCTAGGGTAGGACTAGAGTCGCCCGCAGAAGGACTGGCACCCGGCGTCGTGGCCGTTCGGCTGCAACCTAGAAGGAGGGCTAGAGAGATCGTCAGACAGGCGGTACGGAGCATCGGTGGCCTCAGGGAGCGATGAACAGATCATTTCGCTCCATCTGGCCTTCGTCCATGCACTTCGTTCCCCTCTCCCATTGCGGGATCTGACCACCAGGATTCTTCCGGTGCCAAAACGCCTTACTGGGCGGATATGAAGTCACAAGCGAAGCACACCAGAGCCCGCTTCCCACTCTCATCTCTCGCCGTACTCGCCCGGATCGTGCAGGCCCGGCCGAACAGCTCGCAGTGGTAGACCGTGTGCAGCCTGCCTCCGTCGCACGGCTTGCAGCGGTGCTCGCCGATCTTCGGGCCGCGGTGAATGCAGGCGAACCGATCGGCGGCGTCTGATTCTGCGATCCCGGCCTCACGTGGCCGATCTTCCTGCGGAGTCTTCCGGGCGACTTCGAACCAGGCTGCGGCGGGGCGGTGGATGCGTGACCTCATCGCGGTTAATCGATCCGCCCGCGGTCAGGGCACGGCATTCCTCGCCCCCCCCTCCCCGCGTTTCCCGCCGCTTGTCAATCCTCAGCCGGCCCCTAGGCCGACCGCCTCGGCGCTCCGCCGATTGGCGGACGGCCCCTTCTACGTACAATGTCGACCTGATTAAGCGTGCCGACTACTTCGAGGGGGCAATGCTGAATAAGTCCAGCCGGTGTTCTGATGAGCAAGACGAGGGGCGGTTGGGCACAGCAGCGACCGTTGCCGCAGTGATGGCAGCGCTGGGATTCGTCAGCGACTGTTTTTCCTGGGCTGTAACCGGCGCATCTTGGGTCCACCCGTTCTGTGGAGGGATTGTCCTTACAATCGCGTTAGTTGCGTGTTTACTGAGCTAGACCTCCTTTGCGCAGCGGGAGGTCAGAGTCATTCCGGGGGGGGGGGATGATTGCGTTCAAGCTTCGGATCAACGGAGGCGAGGCGATTGTGGCTGGAGCCCCCGACCTGTGCGTGATCTACGCCCAGTTCCATCTGATGGGGAAGCTGGGAGATCGAACTCACTACAATCGCGAGCCGCAGTCGCTCTGCTGGCTCGGTGGGCTCGCACGCCCGACGGCCAACCTTTCGGAGCAGGAGAGCGTGGACTGGCATCGCGGCGAACCGCTGAAGGTCGGAGATGTGATCTCGATCGAGATCATCGAAGCCGGGCCGGACGAAATCAGTCCCGTGCTATCTCGAATGCCGTTTCGCGACAGGCCCGGTGATGCGAACACCGCTTCGACCCGCAGCTGAGTTTCCCGCAACGCACCGCGACGGAGAACTCCGCCGACGGTGGAAGACCTTCCAGGAGGGTGACATGAAGAACTTGCTGTGGAATATCCTCATCGTCGGTGGGCTAATCGTGGGCTTCGCGGTGGTCTCGCGAGCTCAGCCGAAGCCGTTGCAACTTCCCGAATACCCAATCGCACTCGATGAACTCAGGGATAGAGGCCTTGAGGGGATGTTTCGCCGCAAGCTCGGAACGATCATTGAGCTGAAGGGTGTCGTCGAGCGAAGAGAGCCCGTATCCAAGGGCGACGACGGCGTGTGGGTCAGGGTACAAGAGGTCGAGGGGAAGCCGCTGACGGATGCCATTGTCGTCGCATACCGCCAGATGGGGTTTCCTCTCGCGCCGAACGGGAGCCCAATCGGCGTGGGGCAGGGGTTCCGATGTGTCGGATACGAAGAGGGATGCTTCACCGGTGCGGTGCCGGGAGAGGCTCAATACCGGCCTCCCGTCCAACAACGCGGGTTCGGGCTGCAGCTGTCCTTTCAGGTGCTAAAGCTGGAGTGGGCTCGGCAGAACACAAGCCGTCCGCTTGACGTCCAACGCTGACCGTGCGCCCGGGCCGTCCTAGCCGCACACATCTTGCTCCCGATCTCGCAGCAGGCGTTGGCTGAGACTGACATCTTAATTTTGGTGAAAGAATGAACCGACTCACCCTCTTCGCTGTAGTCACCGTGGCAGCATTCGCGCCCTCAGATAACTACGCCGAAGAAGTGATTGCGATCGGAGCCAGATGGGCTCAGGCGAAGGCGGTACTCACTGAAAGCGGATTCGAAGTGGACGCGAAGAAGTACGGCCTGCAACTGGCGGCACCTGACGGCGGGTTGGAGTTGGATTTCTGCCGACTGGACGACGAAACAACACTCGTGGTCGGCGTCGACCGGGACACCGGAAAGGTGGCAGCGCTCCACGTGGCGCTCTCAGGTGCTGTAACTGAAAAGTCCCGACTCACAGTTCTACGTCGTGTGATCAAGATGGGAATCCTCACTGATGGTGAGTTCTCGCTAACCTTTCGGCGAACAGCCCCCTCTTCAGCCGCGCCGTAGAAAGTCCTGTCCGGACTTCCGCCCCCTGGCAGGGAAGGGAGCGCAAAGAACTGCATTCGGCCTCGCGAGGCGGCGTACACTATATTGGACAGCCCCCTTCTCTGTGGGGGAGTGCGGCACACTCGCTCGCTGAATCGACGGTCGGTACGGTGCCCGCACCAGGGGGAGAACCGTGGGCAAGCTGACCGATGCGGACCGCAAGACGATCGTGAAGTGGTATCAGGAAGGGATGGACATGCGGTCCATCGCCAAAGAGTTCGGCGTCACCTTCCCCACGATCGCGCTCACCCTCAAAAAGATGGGTGTCAAAGCGCGGCGGTCAGGCACGCGGTTCTTTCACATCAACGCCGACCGACCGCCGGACGACCGGATCCGGAACAACTCTGCAATCGCCCTTAGAGACTTACCTTCGAGGTACAGAGTCCAGATGTCGCCCGACGCTGTAACCAACAGCCTGAAGCGGACCGGCACGCGGCCTCGGGACCTAAAGGCGGCCGCTTCCCATTCGCCGATCAATGCACGCTCGGTGGAATTCAATGGGCGAAATTGCGGTGCGGTGCAGTCCAGCCGCCCGCCAGAAGCAGCCCTAAGACGAGAGCCAGCCATGGCCAGCGACGTTTCCAGGCGATTCTCAGCATGCAGGGGCCTCCGTCGCTGCAGCCTCTACCTCGTCCGGAAATGGAATTTCATCAGCAGGAATTGAGGGAAGCATGTGCCGGTACGGTTCACGTCGCCTAAGCCCATCCTCAACGCCCCAAACCCGTCCCCACAGAAACATACCGTTGGCGAGAGGAGTGTGGTCAATCAGCAGCCGGACGGGCCGGTACGGGACATCGTCGATCAGATCACGCACGGCGGGAGAGACACGCGCATCACGAGCAAGCCGGTAGGCCGGAGCATAAGAGAGTGGATACCCAACGAACGAGAGAAGGCCCGCGAGGGTAACCCACAGCCAGGCGCGTTGCTTCTTCGGGGGGAGTTCGGGCACAGCCTGCTTTTCCACAGAGGGACAGAACGCTGCAAGGCCCCTCTCCGGAAGGGTAATCCGACTCTGCCGCCCGGGCTATCAGGGGCGCTCCGTTTCCGGGAGTAGGTCACCGAGGTCTTCAAGGATCAACGCCAGCCGCTTGTTGCTCGGGTTCGGCGTATCCGAGCGGAAGTAATTGTCCTCTGTCGGGTCCCACGAATCAGCCGGCTCCATCGCGTAGTCGTTGTCCCAAAGCAGCGTCTGATCCAATTCCTCGATCAGATCTCTCCAGACGTTCAGATCGTCCGAGTGAGCGTGCGGAGGCGGCGCCTCGTCAAAGTAGCCCCGTTCGGTCGCGAACTCGAGAAGGCCGTCCCGCACCTCCGTCAGAACGTCGTCGGGCTCTTCGGCCGAAATCTCGATCTCGAGGGCCACTGCCGATTCGAGATAGGCGATGAACGCCGCCAACGCACCCTCGTTGGCGGCCGTGAGCTCCGGCGGTATTGACTTCGGATCTCGCAGAGCAGACAGCGTGTCAAATACGACTGCCAACCGTTGACCGGCCGGTAGCCGGTGGAAGTAACCACCCGTAGTTCGAATCGGGTCGAATCCCTCATCCATCTCATCGCTGATGGAGTCGACCACCCATCGCGCGCCCTCTCCAACCAGAAACCATTCCGCCTCCGTAAGACACCGGTCCCCGCCCTGCAGACGCCACATCGAAATGCCCCAGAACCTTTCTGCTCGCGCTGGGGTGAGTATGGAAAATGGGCCCTGTGTTCACCACCGCCAGGAGCATGAAAGGATCGCTGGCCGGTTGTCCTGCGGATCGCACCCGGTCCTCAACTCATCAAAATCAGGGAAGATTCCCGAAACTCCGCAGAGGTGGCGTCAATGACGCCCGCGACTCCCGCCGCCTGTGTCCCCTCCGCAACAACCCTCTTCAGCCGGCCGCTAGGCCGTCCTACTCGCAGCTCCGCCGGCTGGCGGACGGAGTGATGAAAATCAACAATTGTCTGCGCAACGTCGGGCTCGAACGAGAATGGGGCGCCAATGAATACCTACGTCGACAGCCTGCCACTGCTGCTGGGTGAGATGGACTTGATCTTCAATGGACTAAGAGATCTCTCGAAGTGTGCCGTCGCCGCGGTCGTCGTCTGGGGCCTGTGGCGACTGTGGCGACTGAGCCGCCGAGGCCGCCCACCAACTCGCGATAGGGATCGCAATGGAGATCCTTCCGGTACTCCGGGAGATCGCAGCGGAGAGACTGGGCCGCCAGGGGCACGCCCAAGAAGGAGAGGGGACGGCCCAAGAAACATATCGTAGGAATGAATCACTCGTCGGAGGACTCTTTCGGGCGGTCGACGATCCGGCGGAATGCCCACTCAACGCCAGCCGCCCAGAAGAATGCCCACAGAAACACCAGCGAATAGACCAAAGAATCCGGCACATCCCCGCCGTCGACCAAGAACCACACAATCATGACCAGGGGATTGACGAAGAACATGACGGCCAGTGGGGCAGCGGTCACGCCGTGCTGACTCAGATAGGTTCCCACCACGAAGTAGGCGACGAGATTCGCCATGACAAGGCCGCAGAACCTGCGAGGAAGCTTGGAAAGGACCTCCGCAAAGACGGACCAGAAAGTTCGCACAATCTCACCTCTAAAGCACTTGGGAGCTTCCTTAGTCCCCCCCCCCATCAAACACCACAGGAGAGTTGGCCGGTCAGCGACCAGTCGCCTCTTCTCGGATACGGACGAACTCTTTGCCCCCCCACACGATTCGGTCCGGGCCGACCCAGTTGAAGGGAGTGGGAACCGGAGGGCTAAGGCGTTTGAAGTACGTGGCCAGCCGATCTGTCCACTTCCCCCCGCCGAGCTGGGCGAATGAAACGGGCCACTGCACCGCGATCGTGTTCTCAGACGCATTCCAACTGCGAACTTCAGTCCCACCGCCCGCGACGAAGTAGCGATCAGAGCGGAACTCAAATGATTCGTCATGAGAAACGAATGACCATCGCCCGACGAGTGCTCTCTCGGTGGCGTTCAAAGGGCGAAGCTGCCAAGCGATTGACCCGCCGATCAAAAGCACCAAGCTTCCCAGAATCACCCACAGCCAGCGGCGACGCTTCCTGACGGTCTCGCGTTGTTCGACCATGGCCGCCTTACCGCGAGAAAGAAATGCCCCGCGATCCCTGCGGGGACTTGCTCGAGCGATCCATGCTCTGCCCAATGGTGCCACGATACCCTTGGAATGCCTGGATGGCGACTCCCGCGATAGTGTCGCCTCTGAACACAACCTTTTCAGCCGCCGCCTAGGCCATCCTGGCTCGGAGATCCCCTACTTTGGCGGACGAAGTGTTTCGCCTAGACTCGCCCCGGGGTTTTCGGGACACAGAGGTCGGCAGATGCGGGTCGTCACATTGCAGGCCAGAGAGCTGGAGCTGCTCAGGTTCGTCGCCGCTGCGCCCCCCGTTGAATCGTTGCGCGGGGGCGGGGAAGTCGCTTGGATGTGCGACACCCTAGCGGGCTACGGGCTTCTCGCCTTGGTACAGGGCTGCTGGACAATTACTCCCCGGGGGCATCGAACCGTTGCCCGCCTCGCGGATGTGCCTCCCGGTGCGGATGTACAAGTGCCGGTGTTCGACGCAAAGCCGATACGTCAGCCGGGCGAGTGAATCCGCGTGAGCGATGAGATTGGATCGGAGAGCCCGACCCGCCAGGGGCACGCCCCAAAATAGGCCTCCCGAAAGCCTAGCACGCAAACGAACAAGGGCCTACCGCTGCGTGCGATACCACGCAAGATAGCGAGCCGCGTACCCGTCCCCCTCACGCATCAGGAGGTTGTACACCTGGTTGTCGAGTTCGTCGACATGCGGCTCATAGACCACATCGAATTCGCCGTCGATCTGATCGAGGCCACCGGGAATGGCATTGATCCAGGCGTCGAGGGCCTCGACGAGTTCCGACAATCCAGCCTCACAGACGAGCTCACGGGCGTATCGGATTCCTTCCGCTCCAACCTGTGCCCACTCTCTCATTCCGCCTTTCTCGACCATCTGAAAGAACCAGTCAACGAAGAAGAGCTTGTAGTCGAGGCCCTCTAAGGGGTGATTTCCGCGCATGCTGTGGACGAGGCGGAAGAACTCGGCGTTGTGGTTGAGACCCGGCATCGAAAGGCTCCGAGGGGCCGGTGGGCACTTGGGGGCTTCCTCAGTATCCCCCCCCATTAAACACCACATCAACGGTGGTCGCTCAGCGAGCATCGCTCGAATCTTCCGCGGTGGGAGCCTCGGTAGTCCGGCCGGCTTCGCGGGCTTGCTTTACCAAGGCTTGAACTCGGTCATGGGCCGCGCGGACCTGGGGGTCATCCATGTTGAGCACGTTAGACACGGGCTTTGATGGTTGGCCGGTCGGCCCTGGAGGGACGGGCCAGGACAGGATTCGTAGCGCGGCAAGGAGCAAGAAGAACCCGACAACCCACCAGAACGCGAATGACCAACGTTGCACGTTCGCGCTGCTTCTGTGAAGGTCGAGGTACTTTTGGTACTGATCTCTTTCCGACTGCTGCCGATCTCTGTCAGCCTGATGCTGATCTCTGTCAGACGCGTACTGTTGACGTGATGCTTCGAGGATTTCGGCCTGCTTCTTAGACAAGTCCCGGATCTCCACGAGGAGCTTCAGAAGCGTTACGTCTTCGTCTCGCATGTTGTCACCGATGTGCGGCCAGCCCGGGATAAACCCCTCTCTTGGGGGAGGGTAATCCCGCTCCGCCTGGCTGAGCTATTGGCGGCCGGGAAACTGACCCGCGTCAATTTGTAAACACGTCACTCCATTGGACGCGTCGAGTAGCCCGACGAGTTGAGGTTGGGGGCATCGGTTGGGGGGGAGGGTGCGGGGCCAAGGTTCCTCATCCGGACGAAGAGAATCAGAGCAGCCACCGTCACGACGATCGCGAAAAAGGTGATGTCAGACTTCGAGGCGGATCGTGGTGAGAACACGGGCAAACTCCTCAGGTCGCAACTGCCCAACGATAGCACCGTCCGGAGCGGTGAGACCACCCACTCGAATCGAAGAGCCCGACCAGGCAGGGTCATGCCTGCGGCACGCGAATCGCAATGGCGAAGGCAGTCACGCCTGCCGGAGTGTCTGATGCGCCTGCTGGAAGATGAAATTGCCTTCCTGGAGAGGGTTCGAGCCGGGTACGCGACGGGCGACCCCGTCGACGAGGCGGAGCGGTTGATCGTACAAGTGCTGGTGGGTTATCAGCTTGTCAGATCGATCGACGACCAACTACGTGTGACAGACCGAGGCGTTCAGATCCTCGATGCCCGAATCGACAGCGGAAAGGGTGCGGAACCGCACAGCACACAAGCGCAGATCGAGAGCGCCCCGGTGAGAGAATTGGAAGCGTAAGTCGGACTTCCCCGGCAGGATGTCCGGCTGCGAGTGAACCCCGCATGATGGTCCTGGAGACAGGCTGTCAGGCGGGGTTTGCCGTTTCAGACTCGCTGCGTTCTGAGTGGCGAAACCTGGACCGCTCAACCGTCAGTCGGCCGCCTGTTCATTCGTAGGTCGACGATGTGATGCCGGCCTTTTACCAATGGGAACGCAGCGAGCGGTCGGAGTAGGTGATTGCGAGAGCCGTGACCATCACAGTGATCACAAAGGCCCTCGAGCTGCTTGAGAGGTCCGTCACAGAGGTGAGCGAATCGAGCAGGTCCATGGCATCTCCAACGTGGGCGGAAGTGACATGCGAGCATCACAAGTCTAGTTCTCTCAAACCAAACCTGTCGTCTTGGCCCCGCGGGATTGAGGTTTTTCCTTGAAGTGAGGGACGGAGTTGTGGGCGCGTGTTCACTGTCTGTCGGCGCCGGCCTTCTTGGTACGCCCCCGGGCCGAAAACGCGGTTGCTGAGAGCCGATCTCTTGCGTATCTATTTTTCAATCAGCGGACGCATTCTCAGGAGACCGAACCGTGACTGAGCGGCTAACTCTGGAGGCGGACCAGTTCGCTCTTCTGCAGTGGGCAGCCGCTGCGGACTCTATTCCCTTGGGGGAATTCCCGATTCGGCTCCAGGCCCTGGCTTGTCTGATCGGCGACCACCTTGTTGAAGCACGGGAGCGCCGTTTGTTTCTGACGGACCGCGGGATCCGATTTCTCTCCCTGTGCGTCCCCGACTGCGAAGGAGGAGCGTCTGCACCGTACGATTCTCTGCCGAGGGAACCATGGGGCAAGATCAGTGCTGACCGCACCAGTTCTGGACGAGGCTTCACCTAGCTCGGCTCAAGGTCTGCGGATCGCTGAGCGCACAAAAAAGCCCGCTCGCTTGAAGGGCGGCGGGCTCGATCGGAGTCATGCGGGACTCGACGATCGGAGCCGGAGCAACCTTGGCCAGTAGGTCGCTCCGGGGAACCTCATTCATATCGACATTGCGGGACCTGCGGGCTGCAACGAATCCTCAAAGATCTGTTCCTGGCCGGAACCTCGCCTTCAGCCGCAAGCTAATCGTTCGCTTGCTTGGGAATCAGAAATACCCGGCGACAGGAACAGGAGAGGGCGGGCCAGCACGACTCCCGCTCGACCATCGCCGGGCGGGAGTCATTTCGGCATCGTGCTGACTGCTGCTTTACGACACAGAGTCATAGTCAGGACGTGACGGATATGTCGACCTTCCGCACAAGAAGCCCGGCGACAGGGCACAGGGCGGGGCTGGCTCGCACTCCTCTCCCTGTACTCCGTCGCCGAGCAACATCGATCTTTGCCGCTGTGCCGCACGGTGCGGATCTGGCTTTGCTCAGTTCGGTTCGCGATCCGCTTCTGGACGCTTGAAGAACTGGGCAATTGCCTGCTCCGTCCTCTGCAGCGCGTCAGAAGCGTCAAGAAACGCCAGCGTCTGCTCTCGAGTTCGCGGAGGGATCACGATCTCGGAACCGTCGGCCGGAAGTGCGATCACCTCAAGCCATTCGTCGACGATCTTCCTCAGGCGAGCCTGTTCCGCCATCAGTTCCCGCAGGTCATCGCCCATCGAGTCGCTCCTCGTTTCAACTACCGTACACCGCGAGTTGGCCCCATCTCAACTAACAGCGGATGGCTGTCAACTGATCTGCGATGTGCGATTCCGGCAGACTCTTTCGCCCCGACGATGAGCGGTTACGATCAACCTTGCGCTCAACCACGAAATGGAGGTCCGTGAATGATGCAGCGGATTTTGAGCCGGGTGCTGTTGTCGATCGGCGCCCTGGCATTGATGTACGGGGCTGTGGTCCACGGGACATCTCGAGACTCCCGGAACGCTGAGGACCGAAAGCAAATGACGCGGGGCGCTGAGATCGCCATCGGTGGTCTCGTGCTCGTCAGCGCGAGCGTGCTGGCTCGGAAGGTGGCCAGCGATGATTCTTCGTACCAAGACTGAGTCGGAGTCATCATGCGAGGAGATCCGCGCGGAGTTGTCCTTTTCGCCCTGGAGTTGAGCCTGCTGCGTGCCATACGCGATGCCGGTGGAGTGTCGTCACCTGGCCTCGCAAACGGCAACTGGGACACCGCGGCCGAGCTTCGCCGGCTGAATCTGTTGTCCAGCGCCGGCGAAGTCCTCAAGATCACACCCGACGGGGAAAAGGCATTGCGGCTGACTGCCGAAGTGCCGAATGGCCGAGTCGGTTTCATCAGCATGGAGCGTTGGACGGAAAGCGAGAAAGTCCAGACGCGAGACTCCGCGCAGGTGAACGAAGAAGTTCAGTAAGTCCCCCCTGCGATCCAGAATCAGGATGCGTTTGTGATGTCGGATCTTGTGGTACTACCCCTGCCGGAGTACCGATATCTGCAGCTCGTGCAGCGAGGTGGACCGTTCGAGGCCCCAATCGGCGGGCCTGACCGTGTTTCGGCCGAGTACCTCATTGAGCGGGGGCTGCTTGAGCTCGTTGGTGGGCAGGTCGCGGTGACCCTTTTTGGAGCGGTTGCGGTGTCCGCGGAAGCCCGCGAGGTGGATGGAAGCGCTGTGGCTATCGAACGCTCGCTTCTGGATGAGTGTCAGCAGAGGGAGCAGAGTCGCGCCCCTTCCGATGCCCTCAGCGACAGTCGGTCTCAACTCAGCGCAGCAGAGGCTTCCCAAGAGTCAGAATCCGACGGCCGAGGGCGGGAGTAGCTCCCGAGCCCCAAGTCAGTCCAAGAGCCGTCGGAGTGTCGGCGACTGCGGCGATCTGATTGATGAACGAGCAGAGAGCTGCTCGCGCAGAAGAGCCGTCCGGCGAGAGGCGGCGGCCGCCGCTCCGTTCGCCGCGTTCGATTGACGGCAATCCCTGCGCAGCGATTGGCACATTGATTGCCTGCGGTAGGCTTAGGGCAGGGACAGTCGCCATGTCGTCAATGGGGGAATCGTGGTACGGTTGCGAACCGAAGCGGAAAGCGGCGTCAGGCCCGATCGAGTCTTGAGCAACCGACGTTTGATTGTGCTTGGCAAAGGACGCTCATGAATGCCGCGGGAGGCAACTCCGAGTTCCGCGTTCTGGTGATCGACGACAACCACGACGCCGCCAAGAGCTTGGCGCTCCTCCTCCAGGCTTGGGGATTCTCTTGCCGGTATGTCGTTGACAGCCGGGAAGCGATCCCTGTGGCTGAGGAATTCCTGCCGGACTGCATCATCTCAGATCTTCGCATGCCGAGCCCGGATGGGTACCGGCTCGCTGAAGAGTTTCGGCATCACAATCTCTTCGAGAAGACCCCATTGATTGCCAATTCTGCCACACCGGACGACCGACGTGCCAAGGCCGCGGGATTTGACCACAGCCTCGTCAAACCGCACTCCACTCCAGTGATTGCAGATCTTCTGCGGGAACTCCAAGCAATGAGCAAGCAAGTTGAGCAGGCGGACGAAGCGAACCGGAAGAGCGGCGAGGTCGTGACAGAAGTTCGGGACCTCATGAAAGAGGTCCGGGATGACGTCAAGGAGATCAAGGGGGGCCTTCGCAGCGACGTTAATGAGCTCAAGAGTGACCTCCGTGAGGTGAAGGAGGAGGTCAAAGAGTTGCGGGAAGACCTGAGCGCGGAACGCGGTGGAGAGGCGTCCAAAGGGCCAGATCAGAAGTGATTCGCAGATCCATAGCGGTGCCGCCCTGTTCTTGAGGTCGATCGAACCGCAACCGCCCACGTCGTGGAGGTGATCACCGCCCGCCTAGCAATAGCCGGATGCGGTCGCCTCTTTCTGGCAGAACGGGGATGCTTGCCAGTCAGGGCTGCCTGCCAAAACATGTAAGCAAGATGCTTCAGGTCTGAGAGTTAAGAGACTCCGGCGTTGACGCAGCTCGGAGGAACAACGCGAACGCCGAAACCGATGCAAGCGAGGCGGCAAACTCGCGTGCAAAAGAAGTGCCTTGTACGCCATTCGTTCGAACGGGCCGTCGAGGCGGCCTACCCCGATGAACACTCTCAGGAACTGTCTTTGCTCCACCGCGAGAAAGCCGTTGGCACGATTGGCTCCACCCGAGTGCCGCCATCTCAGCCTGCAATACGCTGGTCGAAAAGCCAGCAGGATGCGCGTCCGGGGAGCGGTATTCGTTCCAACTTAGCATGAAACTGCAGTCCTGCCGGATCAGCTCATGTTTCCGATCACACGCAACTTTTCTGCGGAACAGCGGCTCATGGAAGCCGCAGCCTCCATCGGGCTGGATGTGTTGGGCATTCCCTCAACGGACACAGCGCACGTGTCGCGTCTGATGGAGCTCGGGCTATTGATGAATCGCAGTGGGCGATTGGTACCGACACGTCTATCTTCCGGCCCCCAGGATTACGCAGGCGAGTCTGACACTTTGGCTGGGCGGATGTCCTTGGACGAGGAGGGCTACGCCCCGAATCCAGTTTCGCAATCAGAGGCGATTGCTCGTTGACCGACGAGCCGCCGCCGCCACTATTCACATCCCGTGGCGGTTGAGCAGGATGAATTCCGCAAGATTCCATCATGCTCCCGCCACTGGGGGACTTCCGCCGGCTTGCGTCGCCTGCGGTTGAACTGGCGACATTGATGGGCAAGAATCGGGCTCGGAATGACCATCACCGCCGTCACGTCTGCGGAGTCGGAGTTCTTCCATGTCGTGAACTGGTGTTACGACGTGGCAGGGATTGGCTACCTCGTTCGCGCGACATTCCTCCCCGGGCGGCTGCAGCTGAGGCTCACGCTGAACCAGGGAGATGGGCTTCTCGAGAAGTTTGCCGAGAGGGGCGCAGACCGAGCCTTGTGGAGTGTTCAGACGGCGGAGTAGCCGCTTGGGAGCGGTCAGCGGGTTCGAAACGCTCTCGGCTCGGCCGCAAGTAGCAGTTCCCTGCGATCCGTTCAGTTCCTGTTCTCTCCAAATGATCTGTGAGAGGTGATCCGGATTGGCTCCGTAACCTCTTCTCCCGTACAGTCCTGCCCGCGGGTTAGAAGTCACCGGACAGGGCGTCTCATGTCTGCAGAGGTGGCATTGCTTGCTGAGGAGTTCGCGCTTCTGCGATCGGTCGCAGATGACGGAGGATTCTGCGCGCTGGCATTCGACGAAGCGTTGCGACCGCACTTCGAACTGCTCCTCGCAGAGAGGCTCCTGGTCATCCGGAGTGGCGCTCTCTGCCTGACGGAGATGGGCCGGCAGTTCCACCTGCTCACTGCCGGCGTGAAGCACGGAGAACCAGTCGCGATTGCCCGACGCCGTTTGCAGGCCGCCTACCTTCGTGCGGTGGAGTCGACAGCTCGTCTGTACAAAGGCCTCCCCGCTCGCACTTCCCGCCGGTAGCTCCAGCGAAAGTGCATGACGCTGATCACAGTTCGCCAGTTCTTACGGTTTCTTCACCACGGGGTATCACTCCTGCGAAGAGAGCGTGTGGACAATCGTGACGCGCCCCCGAGTCGGTGCTATCGCTCGAGGTGGAATGTGGAACAGGGTCTGGCCGGGAAGACGAGTCGCTTTCTGCAACTGCTGAACGAGCAGCGGGAGCAGCTACCGGCCGAGGTTGTATGGGCAGGGCTGGATCTTGCCGCGAGCGTCAATGCGTGGGCTCTCGAGCTGTATCACGAATCGACGAGCCACGTTCACCGCCAGAAAGCTGAGCTCCGCCGCGAGACTGAGCCCTTGCCAGCCGAGAGAGCCCCAAGCCTCACTGCCGCTGAATGGCGATGACCTATGGAGGTCATTTGGCGATGAATATGGCCTGGGAGCTCAAGCGGGCATCGGAAGGCGTCGACATCACCTACTGCCTCGGAACGTGACGATGGACTCTCTCCCGCAAGAGGGGATCATCGAGGGCGCGTTCCGAGGCCCCCCAAGGCCCTGGTTGACTGCCTACAGTCGGCCGGGGCCTTTTGCTTCGCGATGGCGAGTTGCGCCATGTCGAACCTCGATTTGACAGACGCTTCCTGCGGGCTACGTTTGCGGGGTAGCCTTGACCCCGGAATGCGATGGTTTGAGCCCCCAGGATGGGCGGATCGCCTGAGGACGCATTCCGGGGTTTGTTTCTGCGCATGAAAAACTCGCTCGCAAGGCGACCTGCGGCGGATCCGGGATTCCGTCATGACCACTTCTCAACGGTCCACGCCTTGCGCCCTTCGACTTGTCGAGAGAACTCTTCCAATCGAGAGTCAGATGCGGGCAGTGTCACCCGAACCACATGTACGCCATTCTCACTGCATGCGGCCAACGATTCCGAAAGCGATGCGTCGTCGAAGCACCAGTCCACAAGCCGACGAAACTCTCGATCGTCATGCGTTGAAGCGGTGATCGATTCCAACCTGTGAACGTCACCTAGAAACGAAGCGCCGCCGCTCAAGGCAGGATCCATGATTGCCTTTCGACGTCCAGAAAGCGTCGATGGCCCCGCACCACCTGGGTCGGGCGTTCAAAGAGTCACTTCGATGGTTGTCAGAGTGAGGCCGCTTTAGAAGGATGGAATCTCTTCCGAGACACAACTTTGACAAAACGGGTCCGGCGAACCCGACTTCGCCTGGGCGCTTCATTCCTGTTCCAACTCTTCGCAGCAAGGCCAGGGATATCCCTGACCGATCGGACTTTCCGTGGCACCGCCAAAGCGACAGACTCAGGAACTGAAGTCATGACCATCGGGCGGAGAGGTTGAGTCGGATTGTTCACGGTCGTTGCGAAGACAGGTGATCACTCACGTTTTTTAAACGGAGTCCGACTCGCGGGCGCCCTCGTGAAGGCTGGTCAGGTCATGCCGGCGGTGCTGCCAGGCCGATGCTATGAGCTCTGGTCCCGCATCCGGCCCTCCGATCCCGACTTCGTTCATTTCCTCGAGGCCTTGGGCCAGCCTGGAGAATGGGATGTGAGAGCCCTTCCGCTGCTCTCTGTTGACTGACTCGCCCAGCTTCGCGGCAAGAACAAAAAAAGCCCGCTCGCAGGGACATTGCGGCGGGCTCAGCGGAGTGGGCGCGACTCCGTGGGGTGGAGAGTCCGAAACTGGAGTGGTCTGCCAAAGTCACACCAACCATCGGGGCTCACCTCGCAGATCGGCGGGTGGGGCTTGCTTCCCGTACCAGGTTCTCGTCTCGTGAGTTAGAATTCATCTTCCCGTGGGCGCTGAACGTCCTACGTAGCGCCCTGAGAGATTCACTGACCAGCTCATTCGCTCAGAGACGCTCTCAGGGGATTACCGGTACATGCATCGCGTGACAATCACCCGTGAAAGCTGACAATCTGCCACCTTCCGAGAGGTGAGCATGCGAGTGATCAAATTGACGGGTAGAGAGTTGGCGGTCCTGCGATCAATTGCCGCCGCCGGTGGAACAATCCAGCGGCCGGAAGCACCAGGGGTGGCGAGTCTCGGTTCATCGTTGACTGGATATGGATTCCTCGTCGAACTAGACGGGACCTACAGTCTTACGGCCCTCGGCACCCGGAACGTGCAGCGGCCCCAAGGTACGCGGCGGGGTTGGGGCGCCCACGTACCCGCCTTAGACTTCCCGAATCAACGGATTCCCGGGGTGACGGATACGCCGATCTAAGCCGCATGCTGGCCAAAGAAAAAGCCCGCGCACGGGAACGTGTCGCGGGCTCGATCGGAACTCGTTTGAGTACAGCGATCGGGTCCCGGAAAGGGTGGGGTTGCCTGTCACTCCGCCGGAACGCGGATGCTATGTAGTCAAAATGCTCAATTTTGGTCTACCGGAAAAATCCTGGGGCGGTGTAAAACCCGGCGACAGGAACAAAGTGAGGCGGGCCAGCTCAGCACTTCGCTCAACCGTCGCCGGGTAGCTCTGTACCTGAAAGCTAGTTCGTCTCGAGCCGCTGCGGCTTCTCGCCCCGGACGGCGATCCGCCGCGGCCGGTGCTCGGGCTTCTTGGCGATCCGCAGTTTCAGCACACCGCTGTCGAGCGTCGCTTCGATCGATTCCGCATCGAAGCCATCGTTCAGCTGTACGATGCGCTGCACGGCCCCGTATGGTCGCTCTTCGTACCAGTTTCGGCGGCCGGCATCGGGCAGTCGACGAGTCGCGCGGATCATCAGCTGACTCTTCTCGACCGAGACGTCGATGTCCTCTTCACACACTCCGGGAAGATCCATCTCGACGAAGTAGTGGGCATCATCCTCCCAGGCTGACATCGCCCCTTTGGGCGAGGCGACTGCACCCGCAATCTCCTGGCGGACGGCTTCGAAGGGATCGGAAAGCAGAGCGGACCAACGTCCATTGAGGGAAGGCTTCATGATTCATCTCCTTTCGGGCTGAGAGCCAAGAACCAGCGGCAAACCGCCGTGGTTTCTGACGAGGCCGCGAAGCAAGCTGCGTGCCGATCCGAGGCTTGGACGCAGCCGTGACGCAACCTCAAGTTTTTCAATGAGATTCGAAATCGCGAGCTTTCGACCCCGAATGAGCAGTCTGCCAACTCGACAGCTGGACGCCTTACTTCTTACCGCGAGCCGGTCGCCTCGTCTAAGCGTCGCTGTGCTTCTTGAGCAGCAAGCCATGCCATCAGCTCTGCCTCTGGCACCGACGCGAGCTCGATTGAACCACGTCGCACCTGCACGACACTCTTTCCGTCGGGATCCCGTGTTGGGGTGAGGATCAGCCCCAAACGACTGGCCCGCTCAGCAGCACTGTGAGAGACCATGATACAGCTCCTTGCACCCGCTCATTGATATCCAGGGGCGAATCAGCCTTGCACGCCATTGCTCACGTTCGCTGCGAGAATCGTGCCGCGATCGCTCCTCCGGGTGGGGCTGGAATTTCATTGCTACGCCGTCGGTACAGTGGCACACTGAGCCCTCAAGGAGGACGCCATGGCCAAGACCCCACCGAATCCCGGCAATCCCTGGTCCAAGCGTGAGGATGCCACGCTCAAGCAGTACGCGAAGGAGAACACTCCGACTCGCGTCATTGCCCTGAAGATGGGCCGGCTTCGATCTCCGGGCATGCCTCGAAGATCGGCGTGTCGCTGAAGCCTACTAACCAGCGGCCGTACAACCGCAGCAGGTAGCGTCGACGCGATGGGAAGACCCAAGGTTGCGATTCCGAAGTACTGCCTGCATGCCTCTTCTGGACGAGCCGTCGTCTACATCAACCGAAAGCCAGTGTACCTGGGGCGGTACAGATCTCCGGAGTCCAAGGAGAAGTATGGCCAAGTGCTCGCGGGTCTGCCGCTGACTGAGTCCGGTAGGCGGCCCAAGTCCGTAACGATCGATGCTGTCTGCTTCAACTTCGAGGTCCAGAAGCTCCCGAAGTACAAGACTCAAGACGGGGAGCCGTCAGCAGAACAGGACTGCTATTACGGCGTGATTCGGATTCTGCGAGAGCTCTTCGGTGCGACGGACGCCACCACATTCGGCCCGCTGAAGTTTCGGAAGGTCCGGGAGGCGATGATTGCGAAGGGGTGGTGCCGGCAGTTCATCAACAAGCAATGCCACCGGCTGCGGTTCATCTTCCGCATCGGGGCTGGTTGGGAGCTGATTCCGGCGTCAGTCGTTGAAGCCCTCAGGATGGTCGAGCCGCTGAGGCACGGCGACTCTTCGGCTCCGGAGAGCGTGCCGCGGCAAGCGGTTCCCCCCGAGCACATCGCGGCCGCGAAGAGACACCTTCGTCAGCGAAACCAGGATCTCATCGATCTCACACTGGCCACCGCTGCCCGCCCGGGTGAGATCTTGTCACTCACAACCGAGATCATCGACCAGGGCGGCGAGGTATGGTCGGCGGACCTAGCCAAGCACAAGACGGCCCATCATGGGCATACTCGCACCCTGTTCTTTGGCGAACGTGCTCAAGCGATTCTGGCGAAGTACCTGAAGCCGCATGCCCCCAAGGCCAGACTCTTCCCGATCCGGCGAAGCACATTCGGGGACGCCGTGAAGGACGCCTGCATCAAGGCTGGCATTCCGCCGTTCACGCCCCACTGGCTACGTCACACCGCGATCACGATGTTCGCCGATGAGACGGACCTGGAATCGGCCCAGCGGATCGCAGGGCATTCGACCACGGCGATGACGGAGCTGTACGCCACTGCCGCAAGGAAGAAGGCTAGGGATGCGGTCAAGAAGCTTGGGTGAAAGCTACCGGCGATCGTTAGACTCACCTGCGCACCACCTCGAGTGCGGAAGCCTAAGCCACGAGTGCCAGCAAGCGATCTCCTGCAAGCTCCGGATCACTGACGTTGATGACTGTGGAAAGTGACTCCATCAGTTTCAGCGCTTGCTGAATTGCCTCCTGCTGCATGTCCTTCTCGGTTGCGTACACGAGCGAGGCACATTTCTTCGCGGGAATTCCGTACGCGGCTTGCATGCACCCGAAGCGGTAAGCGGTACTCTGGACGCTCTCGAGCTTCCAGAGAGGGAGCTCATCCATCAGCACAGCCGGCCGTCCCGGGTGAATCGCATAGTCGAACGCGAAGTGCTGAAGGGTGCTACCGACCTTGCACGTCATGTTGTAGTTCGGAAAGAAGTCCTTCCGTTGATCGAGGCTCGCATTCTCGATGGCGAGCTTGGCGGATCGCTTCAATGTGCGAGCAGCCTCTTGGTGCTCCCGATCCCGAGGTCCGGCAGCAGCCGATGGAGGCGGCAGGACCAATTCCGAGAAGAGATCGTCAGCGACATCAGCGAGCTCGTCCTTTTGAATTCGAGAGCTAATTACTCCCCCTTCAACGAGCATGAACTGTTCTTTGGATCTGATCAGCAGCTCCGTCAGGAACTGCGGTTCACTGATGTGAACCTTCTCCCCAGATGAACGCACCACGGCGCCTCGCTCGATCTTTCCGCGCCAGTATTCGATCCATTGGCGGTATGCATTGTCACTTCGTACATGCAGGTGCGCGGGTGGCCGAGTTTTCCCGTCAGCCTCTCCAAGGAAGCGTGCCTCGACTCCCTCAGGAGCCCAAAGGATGATCCCAAAATTCTTTGGTTCCATCCTTCTCGGATCGGGGACGTACTTCGCGACCGCAAACCGCGGAGCGCTCAAAACAGTGCGTTCGGCAGTTTCCATTGCTTGATACCTCGAAATTCTGCTCTGTGCTTCTCAATCAATGTCGCGAATGAATTGCGGCGTTGCGACAGGAAGCTTTGAATCTGCTTCCCTTCCTTCCTGGTCACGCCGTACCTGCACGCCTCTTGGCAGACCTCTTTGATGAACCAGTCCGGGATCGCCCCGATTCTGTAGGTCCATTCTCGAATATGTTCTGCCGACTCAATCGCATCCAACAGGCAATGGCGATTCCCACGACTCACGTTTCCGCTCGTGATTCCCAGCCGGTCAACCATTTTGTCGAGCCGAGCAACACCCTTCAGGCTTGGATCCCCGCCGCCGAGCAAGGCCTGATCATGGTCGAAAACCTGAATCGCTGTTGGCTTCGTAACTCGATCGGCGGCGAGGTTGTTGTCGTGACGATCAGAATTGGCGATCAGGACATCGAAGAGCACGATCCCAGTTGTCAGAAAAGGCAAGTACTTCCAGCAGCAATCGGGCTCAACAGGAGGAAGTTCATCTCGATCGAAGTTGAAGTCGAGGGACGAGAAGAAGCCTGTCCCGTCCTCTGAAACGCTCATGCCGAACGCTGGCACTGGCAACCCGAGCATCTGCCCAATCCTGGCGCAAACGAATTCGTTCACTCGGCTGTAAGGAGAAAACTCCCAGTCTGTTTTGTGTACCGCATTCGTGTACCCCCGTCCTCTTCCATCTTTCCATGTACCAGGGATGCCGTGCTGATCGGGGTAGAACACGGCGCGGAAGAAATGCTTCGGCCGTTTCACAACTCCACCCTAGCCCTAGGAGATGGACGAGAACAAGCGTACAGTCACCCTGTTCTCTGATTTGGTCTCACGGTCTTTGGATCGGGAGGGTTGCCGAATGCTTTTGAACCGTTTTGAGCCGAGCCAGGAATAGATCTGAAAGGTAGTTTTGCTACCCATCAGCGTCGTGCGCAACCGACAGGGTCCTCCTGATTTGCAGGATGAGAATGCGCGTGCACCTAATCACTCCGAAAGAACCTCTTCACCCCCGCATCCCTCCGCGGCCGCCGAACCCGAGGCGACTTTTCCTCATTCACAGGCCGCCCGCTCTCATAGGCCTCGACGCTCGCCACGAGGATCCGCCAGCTCGGTCGCTTCGAGCCTGGCGGCGACGTTGAGAAGGCCGGCAGGGCGCCTTTCCTGATCAGGCTGTAGATCGCCTCGACGTCGCACTGCCAGCGGGCGGCGATGTCGGCGGGTTGGAGGACGTGGGGGGCGGACTGGAGGGGCTTCATGGTGCCCGGTCAATCGGGCGGGACGCTACTCCGGAGGCGTGCTGAAGAGCTTCTCCGAGTACTCCTGCAGAGCGTGGCGGACTGCAGACTTCTCGGTTGGAGTGTAGATCGAGGCCGTGACGCTGATGTCGGAATGCCCAAGGGTCTCCTGGATTACTCGTAGCGGCACGCCGGCGGCATTCTGCCAAGCCCCGACAGTACGCCGCAGATCGTGCAGCCTAACGTCTTCGATGCCTGCCGCCTTGCGAAGCAATTCGATCGATGCCTGGGGCCAGGCCAGATGGCCGCTCTTGCCTCTGCCCGGAAAGATGAAGCGGTCGGTCTCGGCGGCCCTTCGGCGCAGAATTTCAACGGCCCGAGTGACCAGTGGAATCACGTGAGGACGCTTGCCTTTGAACTTTGAGGTGGGGATGACCCAGAACTCGGCACCGGGTGTCAGTGTGAGTTCGCTCTTCTCCATGCTGGCCACATTGCCGCGCCTTGCTCCCGTGAGGAGGAGAACCAGGATGAAGTCCTTCGTCGTCTCGTTGGGGAGTTCGTTGAGGGCTGCCAGGAATCTGGCCACTTCGGCGTGGGTTAGGTATCGCTCTCGCTTCTGGTACGAAGGACGGAATGTCAGTTCAACAGGGTTCGAATCACACCATCCCTGCCTCATTGAGAACGTGAAGATCGAAGACAGAAGCGATCGGGCTTTGTGTGCGGTGCTCTTGCTACCCTTGCCGCGCTGAGTTCGCACCTTCCCCTTCACCAGATCACTCACGAGCTCGCTCACCTGAGCTCGAGTGACGCGTCCGAGTGGAACATTTGCGAGCCGGCCGAGGTACTTGGCGAAGACATCCTCATCCCGCTTCCAGGTTCGCTTGTGCTCTCGAGAGTACAGCAGCATGTAATCTGCAAATGCTTCGGTAAGGGTGAGTCCCTCTGGGCGCCGCGGCTTGGGATCCGCCACTCCGTCGGCGATGTCCTGACGAATGCCTCGCGCCATTTCGCGCGCACACTCGACAGCGAGTTCTGGATACTTGCCGATTCGGATCTTCCGCGGTTGGCCGCCGACTCGTCCGTAGAAGTAGAACGTCTTCGTTCCTGCCGGGCTGAGGTCAACGCAGAAACCGCGACACTCGGTGTCATGAACCAGGAACCTTCGAGGCGTGGTGTTTGACAGTGCCAGTATGGATTCGTTGGTGAAAGTCAGCTTCACGGCCGTTCTCCGGATGGTGCGGGGATGTCACCTCGCATCATCCAGAGGTAGCCAAGTGGACTCGAATCGCTTCACGCGAGTGGCTGCCGCCCCGGGGTTGACCGACCCCTCAGAAAACACGAAACGCCGCTCCGGGGAGGTCAGTCCCGGGCGGCGTTTCGCGCTTGGAGATGTCACAAAGTCTATCGGCACGCCGGCCCCTTGCGCAAGCGCTCCCGTCGTGTACAATCCGCGTTGGTCAGATTTGCGGATGCGAGCGCACGACGCGCGACTTGGAGATGTGTCGTGCTGCAGAAGGTTATGGGCCGGGAGGCCACGGAACTTCCTACGAATCAGAAACTGCTTGAGAACCTTTACGAGCAGGCCGGGAAGCAGCTTGAGGAATCGAGAGCCGCCGGGCGGTACTTCCTGGCAGCCTACGACAAGTTCGAGGCCGACCTCGGATCACGTGCAGTCCCTCGGGGGGAGTACCGACGGGCTTGGTTTGCCTCAACGGGTGAATCGAAGCCCGTGTGGCTCGGAGCTGATGATGCCGCGGCGAAGCGGATTCCGGAGCCGCGCCGACTCTTCACTCTGGATCCGGAGATCGGCAAGTACCTGGAGATTGAGAAGGTCGAGGCCTTGCTGAATGGGCTCTGCGACCTGCAGGAGAACGCTCTCGAGTGGAACCTGAGTCGACGGGCGAGGTTGCTTGCCGCGAGGGCTGTTGAAGGGCTGATCTCGAAGGTGAGGGAGCTTCGCGGGGAAATCGAGCATCGGCTGCAGCGCGAATCGGAACCGCACAGCCATTCTCAGGACGAGTCGCCGAAGTCGCGGCCCGTGCGGCAACGCTCTGTTCCACGAACTGACGCTGCCACTGAGAGTTTCGTGTCAGCGCTCAGCAAGCATCACGGGTACGACAACGGCAGGGCCACGAGATTCGAGCCGGTGAAATCCGCGGCTGCCCTAGCTCGGCTGGCACGCATTGGGCGGCGAACCTGCGAAAGGCGATTCAAAACACACTTCGGTGGCATGGATGGTTACCGCCAAGCTTGCGCGAACCCCGCGGTTCTGAGTGTGCGTCTGGCCGTCCTCAATCGCGAAGCCATCAACGACACCGCGTCTCGCGCGATCCTCGCCAGGTTCGCCCGTGAGTCGGCGAAGAGCGGCGACTGACCGTTCCGTCGTGCGACACGTGACGCAGTCGGGATTGTCGCAGTCGGAGATTTTTCTGGATTCCGCATGTCATTCCTCCAAGGCGGGTTAGGGCAACCCTCCTCGCGTCACGCTCAGTTTCCCCTGACGCGGGCTCCCATTCTGTAGCGGCGTGTTCCGGCAAAACCGAAACGAGCCGATTGGTTCTACGGCGGAGCGAGATCCGTCCGCCGTCCCTCAGAGGAGAGATCATGATCGCTTCAGAAGAATGTCCGTCCGCTCTGCGTCCGTCCGATGTTGCGAGGTCGCTCCAGATTTCCGACCGGAAGCTGCGGATGATGGTGGCTGCGAAGGAGTTTCCAGCGCCGATGCGGATCGGCCGCCTCGCCCGCTGGCCGCGGGACACGGTCGACCGGTGGCTCGCCGAGAAGGCGAAGTAGTCTGTTCCAGCCCGCCACGGGAAGGTCAGGCGGGCTGGACTTCTCAGATTCTCGAACGGGGCAGGGTGCGGTGAAACCCGGAGATGTCGTGTCATGCTTGCTGGCGTCGAAGTGGCTCTGCGCGAAGACGATGTTTCAAAAGGAACCAGAGGGCCATTCTTGCCGGCAGCGCTGCGTCTTGCCGCACTGGACTACAAGGTCTTCCCGTGTCGGCCGGGCGACAAGGCTCCGCGGACGAGTAACGGATTCAAAGACGCCTCTACGGATCCAGAACAGATTCGAAAGTGGTGGAGTGAAACGCCGAACGCCAATGTGGGAGTAGCAACTGAGGGAATTCTCGTTCTTGACATAGACGTTCTTGACGACAGAACGCGTGAGCCGAACCCTTGGCCTGGTCGGGAGCGCCTCCTCGAGCTTGAAGAGTCTGCTGGAGCGATCGCCTCTACGCCTCGTGGGGGAACTCACTTCTTCTTCTCGGACCCGAAAGCGGAGTTTCGGAATACCACCAGCCGGATCGCACACAAAGTCGACACCAGAGCCGCTGGTGGTTACGTAGTTGTGAGTCCCAGTTGCACCGAGCACGGCGAATACTCCTGGGAGTGCGGTCTCACACTTAGTGTGCCTTGCGGTCAGCTCCCGCCACCTCCCCAATGGCTTACGGATGAGCTACGCAAGCTGAAGTCTGCTCCTGCAAGTGAACGGACTCTCGGGCCACTTGCGCCGGGTGAGAAGATCAAGGAGGGCAAACGCAACGACGAGATGTTCCGCCACGGGGCGAAGCTGAGAAGGCTGGGCCTCCCCCAGGACGAGATTTGCGGCGCGCTGCGAGCCAAGAACAGGAGGGATTGTATCCCGCCTCTCGACGACCCAGAGATACAGGAAATTGCGCAGAGCGCCTCTCGCTATGCCCCATCGCCGCAGAATGAGGCAGACGAAGCCGACTTTCGGCTCGTAGGCCGGCCTTTGGGGAAGTTCATGCTCGAGGAATCGAACACGATTCCTTTGATCGAAACGCAAGATGGCCGTGCCCTTCTTGTGGCCGGGCAGATGTGTATTGCGGCGGGGGCGTCCAAATCCCTGAAGACAAGCATCGTCGGCGGCGACCTCGCCCTTAGCTTGGCGACCGGGACACCATTTCTTGGGAAATTCCTGGTGAAGTCAACGAAGAGAGTTGCCTTGTTGACCGGTGAGAGCGGTTACGACGCAATCCGCGACTGCTTCCGGCGGATCCTGAAGGATCGTGAATTCACCCCTGACGAGCAATTCGATGGCCTGGTCGTGGAGGATCAACTTCCGCGAGTGGCAGAGCCGGGGCACCTCGAAGAGCTTACGCGGTTTGTGACCGCGGGACGCTTCGATGTCGTCATCTGCGACCCCGCGTACTGGATGCTGGCAAGCGAGAAGACTGAGAGTGGTGCTGGAAACGTCTTTACGATGGGGGCGCAACTCCAGCGACTTCGAAAGGCGATTCCAGATGGTGTGACCGTCATCCTGATTCATCACTTTAGCAAAGGTGCGGCTCGTGCTGGTTCGGCGACTGGCGAGCCACCCACCCTTGAGGACATGGCGCAGGCGGGATTCGCGGAGTTTGCGAGACAGTGGCTCTTGATCGGTCGTCGGACGAAATATGACGGCGAGAGCGGTACGCATGAGCTATGGCTCAACCTTGGCGGCTCCGCGGGGCATTCTGGCCTCTGGGGGATCGATGTTCGCGAAGGGAAGCAATCCGACCAAGGGGGGCGAAAGTGGTCCGTTGAGGTCCTGAGTCGCGAGCAGATCGAGAGCCAAAAGGAAGCGAATAAGGAGGCCCGAACTGCGAGCAACGAACGAAGCCTCCATGCTCGCCAACGAGAAGAGGTCCTTTCTTACGTCAAGAAGACCGGAGCCGCGACGAGGACTGACGTACGGAACGCCGTGAGCATGCGTTCTAGCACCGCCAATGCGATTCTTGATGAACTCATTGAGTCGGGCGATCTCAAACCCTGCGCAGTCGTTAAGAGCAATCGAACATACGAGGGCCTTCAGCCCGCGACCCGTTCCCACCCGTTCCCACCCGTTCCGGGAACGGGTGGAGAACCAGTGGTTCCCGCCCCCCTTAAGGGGGCGGGAACGGGAACCACTGGTAGACCGCCAGACTTCTAGCTCGTCGTTCCGAATGCTGTCCCTTCCTTCACGGAGCTCCCCAAGCAATGCTTCGAACGTCCCTCCGCTTCGCCGCCCTCGGCTGGCGTCTCCTCCCCCTCGCCCCCTCGGGCCAATGCCTCCTGGATGACCCCGAGGCGTCCGCATCCAGCTCGGAGCGAACAATCCTGCAGTGGGCTGAGCGATGGCCTGACGCCGGTGTCGGCCTGCTCCTCGGCCGCCGGTCCGGAATCGTCTGCGTCGAGACCTCAGCACCCACGGCCGAGACCGTCGTCGAGTGGCTGACGAGGCTGCATCACGACGAGGTGCCGACGTTTCGACAGGACCGCACTATCAGCCGCCTGTTCCAGTACGCCTCTGATGCCTTCGGAGCCGAGCCGCGAGCCATTGAGGGACTGCGGGTGCTCCCCAGGGGCATCGTGGCACTCCCGCCGACTCTGGCTCCGGGATGCTCCTACTGCGAGTGGCTTGTCGAACCTGCCGAGCGTTCGATCCCCGATCCGGACTTCCGCCTGGTCGACTTGGATGACGACGCGATCAGGGGGCTGTACAAGCTGATCGCTGATCGCCGCGAGCTGGATCCGACGTTCTGAGCCGATTGACCGCGAAAGCCCCACAGTTCCCACCAACGAAGTAACCATGGTCGACCGAATCTTTTCCGATCAAGCGATCGTCGACGCGATCTACGCCGCTGACGGTGTTGTGAGCGCTGCCGCAAAATCCCTGGGCTGCAGCACGCGAACGATCTACAAGCGCCGCCACGTGAGCCGAGAGGTTGCCGAGGCGATCGAGATCGGCCGCGAGATCATCTGCGACAAGGCCGAGGAGAGCCTAATGAAGCTCATCGAGCAGGGGGACTTCAGGGCGATCAACCTCGTCCTGCGGACTCTTGGACGGGATCGCGGCTACGTCGAACGGATCGAGCACGCCGGCCCGACCGACGAGCAGCTGCTCAAGATCCTCACACCTGAGCGAATGGACGCCATCATCGCTCTGGAGCGATCGAAGTATCCCGAGACGGAGAACGACGGAGGCGAGCCGCTCGAGCCCGTAGGGTAGGCCGTTTCATTCGCCGAATCAGTTCCATTCTCGCAGTTCGATCTCGGGAAGCCGTCGCGAAGGGCCTAACGGATCGCGCCTCGCGAGGTGCTCCGCCGACCATAAGAGCCACCGCCCTACCTCGGTTGACTCATCCACGGCGATGCCTCGTTGCATTGCTGCCGCACGAACTGCTTCAACGTACTTCCGCTGGTGTTCAAAGAGACGCCAATTTTCCGAGGCCAACTCAAGTCGCTCCGCGCGGTGTCTCTCCTGGGTCTCCTTCAGTTCTCGAGCTTGTCGCTTCCTGGCCTCCTCCTCGCGTTGTTTCTTCAACTCAAGATCCCGGATTCGTTGCTCCTCGTCCCAAATCCTCTGCTGCCGGATGGCATCCGTCGCCAGGATCAAGCCGGCCACGAAGTCGTTGAGAACCTTTTCGAGCGGCTTGGATTTACTGTCTCTCCAGCGTTTGCGCCACAGCGGACCTCTGACAGTGATCTCGAGGATCAGTTCTCCTGAAGGGCGCATTGTGTGGGATCGATATCCGCCCGCCGACATTTTCACTTCCTGACGCAACCGCTCGTAGATTCGAAACGTCACCTGCTCACCCAGAATCTCAATCCGAGGCGTGCCGTCATCGGCATTAATGAGGAAACCTCGAGAATCCAAATCCCGAACGATGGTGTTGAGAATCGAAATCGCTCGATTGATGTGATCTACCGTCCCCGAAAAACCAACGCATCCATCAATGGCAGCGTGCTGGAATTCATCATCAAGAGGCGACTCAAGAAGACTTTTCTCGATCAGGATTCGCGTGACTCGATGAGGGGAAGAGGGGATCTTCTTGGGCACAGTGATCTTCTTCTCATTCCTGACCACCTTCGCGAGTGCCTGAGCAGGCGTCACCACATCGCTCTTCGGAGTGGTGGAGCTCAGTATCCAGACTTCCTCGACGCCATCGACCGCTGGGGGCAGGGGAAGCTTCTTAGGCTTCCTCCCCGCAGCGACCTTCAGCCAGTAGCCACGCCACGGATACGGGATCTTGTGGCGATCGCAGAGCTTCGCGAGCCCTCGGTCTGTGATGCCCAGGGTTGGCGCCACCTTGAACATTGGCTGCGACCAGACCAATTTGTGGATCTCGCTTCGAGTGCGCTTGCCGTCCTCATTGCTGCTCATTTCGCTCCCCCTGTGCCAAGAAGCACGCAGGATACAGGGTCGCGGCCATCCGCTTCCGGGTTGAACTCAAGTGCTCCGGTTGAGCCCGGCGCTCGGACGCATCACCGACGAGATGCTGGATCGGGCCATCGCGGAGGAGCGGGCGAAGCTGGGGGAGTCGGAGCGACTGCCTCGTCTGGACGAGGATGGTGATGGAGTGCTTGCGCGGACCGCTCCCACTTCGTAGGATGGGGGTGATGACCATCCACATCCTGATCGCTGATGCGGTGATTCACATCCGCCAGTGGGCCGAAGGACCAGGGATCACGGGTGACTCTTCGACGCGAGTGACGCAGGGCCAGAAGTTCTACGGCTGGTCGTTCGAAGAGCTGAAGGCTCTGGGAAGCGGCGGGCACGAGATCGAGCCGAAGGCGGCTGAATGATCACCTGTTGAGACTTTGCGGTGTTTTCCGCTTAGTCCTACGGCGACAGATTCCTCTATCGCAGGAATCGAAAAACTTCGATCATTTTGAAGTGGCAGGATTGCCGTGGGCATCTGTACACTACGATGTACAGTAGGAGGAGATTTGAGATGCGGGCTCTTCGGGTGAAAGTTCGCCGCTGCCCATTTTGCGGACGCGAGTCCACGCGCGCGGCGCGAGCTCATCAAGAGAACCCATTCTGCCGCAAATGCCTGTCGGAACGAGTGCGCTTGGCGACTGAGCAATTTGGCCCATGGCATTTGCAGTGCGAAGGGAACTACGTCGTGCCTACTCCAGGGTCTCGAAAACAGTCTTGAGATGGGTCACTGCCTGCGACTCGGTGCAGCTGTTCTTCCATAGGTCTGAGCGAGTAACCCGAGGTTTTTTGCCGTCCCCTAAAGTGTGAATCTGCACGTTCCAGTCTTCGCCGGAGTTCTCTAGGCGGACAACGATCGATGGCCGCTTCGCTCTCACCGCGTGCCATTCGGTGTGCCCCTGTTCGTTACGTCTGGTGCTCCAAGGAAGGCGAATCGAAACTCTTGCCAGTGCAGTCGCAAACTCCGCAGCACTTTCGTACCGCTCCGCCGGATCTAGCTTCAAAGCGCGTCGAATTACCCGCCTGAGCCCGTTTGGGACATGCGGCAGAAAGGCGTCGCGGTCTGGCAGTCGCCCTCGTGAGATCTTGGTGAGAAGACTGTGCCCGGCCTCTTCAACTTGCTTGTTGAAGTGCGATTCGCCGTTGACGGCTCGGTAGAGTGTCAAGCCGGCCTGATAGATGTCAGTTTGAACGGTGCCCACTGGGGCAGTCATGCACTCGGGAGGCAAGCACTTCCTGTACACTGGAGGAAGGTCCGCTGTTCCCAAGGGCCCCATTTCCCTTGCCTGCCCAAAGTCGGCGACCATAGCAACGCCGTTGCTGCGGTACAGGATGTTCGTTGGCTTCACGTCGAAGTGAATGATGTTCGACGCGTGGATTGCACCGAGACCTGAAAGGATGTCCTGCCCAAGCGTCTGAACATCTGAGAGTGGAATAGGACACTCTGCGATCCGATCCGCGAGTGAGCCGCACTCGAAGAATGGCATGACTAAGCAGATGTGAGACGGTGTCTGCGCGGCAATCCGGATCGGCAGAACGTTCGCGTGCTCAGCACGACAAATGAGTTTGGCTTCTCGAAAGAAGTCTTCGGCAGGGCGGAAGTCCGCTTTCGGAATCTCTTTTACCGCGACGCTTCCGTTCAGCTGAGGATCATGCGAAAGGAAGACGTGAGAGTTCCTTCCCTGTCCAACGCCGATCTCCTTCGATTTCGTATATCGATACTCTGCTTTGACTTCCATTACTTCTCCAACAACGATGCCGCAGTCAGAATTGCTTCTCTCATCGAAGCGTTCTTGATGCTCGAAATATCTAGGCCCCGAAGCTCATCACGATCGAGATAGGCCTTGGCCGATCGTGTTCCCAGGCCTTGGCCAATCTTTTGAAGGTTCCCCGGCGTGACGGTACAGCCAAGTTCTTGGGCGATCTCCATGACCACCCCCTCGATCCGTGCTCGCTGAAACATGGACGCAAGGGCGGTTGATGAAGGCTTCGTTTTCAGGAAGGTTTCAGACAATCTCACCCCCAACTGCTGCACTTCGAACTTGCGGATGAGAGTCATCAGTTGATTTCGAACGAAGTTGAGCCCTTGCGACTCAGAGTACTCCCTCGGGATCACGACTTTGTCATTGGAATCGAGGATCGGAGCTTCAACGGTTCCAGTGAGGACGGCCCAAAAAACTCGATCCTTCTCAGCTCGACACCCCATGGACCGCATCGACCCGCCCCTTGTTCGTGATCGCCCTTGCCCTTACCACAACGCCAGCTTGATGGTGCGGCAACTCACAAATCGCGTCAAGTCACTTACTGCTCCACGCTCGGCCGGGCTCTCATCGCCGCGCCAACTCGCCCTGTGCCGAATGACCTCCAGTGACGCCCCTTGGCACTGTGAGGCAAAGGCTCAATGGCACAGGCAACTGAAGATCGTAGGACGCTGAGCGTCCGGGAGGCAGCCGAGTTTCTCGGGCTGTCGGTTTCAACGCTGACACGATTTCGCCGCAACGGAGGCGGCCCCGCTTTCACCCAGCCGACACCGCGGATCGTCCGGTACCTGCGATCGGACCTCGAGGCGTTTGCCGCTCAGCACCGCCATGGCGGGGAGGCGGTGCAATGAACAAAGCAACATTCGAACGGCTGCACCAGACCCACGTCGCCTGGGCCGCGGATGAGCTCGAGAACGGAGCAGAAGCCGGCCGGAAGTGGGCGGAGACCGACGCCAGCTATTCGGACCTCCTCCTGATCCGGGCGGAGCTGCCGAAGGCGGCCAGGCTCGGAGAGGCACCGGCTTTCCGTCTCCCCGAATCGATGAGTTCCTGGTGGACAGAGCTCGGTTTGAAAGAGAGCGGAGTCTCTGCGGCCTTCCAGATCGGCTTCATGCAGGGCGCGTGCAAGGTGCTCAAGCAGTACGAAGCTGCCCTCCAGAAAGCCTGGGCGACGCCAAAGGGAGGTCGATAGCCATGTCGACCACTCGAACCGAGCGCCGCATCGAGAACCGCGAGGACCTGAAGAAACGCCTCGCTGCTCGGACAGTTGAAGCAGTCGGCGGCTGCCTCATCTGGACCGGCACAGCCCGCAGCGGGTACGGAGCGATCTCCTTTCACGGCCAGAAGCTCTCGACGCACCAGGCCGCCTACCTCGCTGAGCATGGCTGCATCCCGCAGGGCCAGCTCGTCAGGCATACCTGCCGACAGCCGCTGTGCGTGAACCCGGCGCATCTCGTCCTCGGGACCGACGAGTCGAACGCCCAGGACGCGATCGACCATGGCACGAGCGCGGGCCTGATGCCGCGGAGGCGCATTCCCGACCGCACCCGCCGCGCTGTCATCAGCCTGGCAGTTGACGGGTTCAGCCGGCACGAGATCCACCGCCTTCTTCAGATTCCCATCAGCACGGTCAAGAAGATCGTCCGGACGATGCTCACGCAGTAATCATGCGCACTCTGACCGCCTCCGCGATCGCCCAGAAGAACCGCCGCACCGGCGCGGCATTCACTCGCATCCTGGAAGTCTTCTGGGATGGCCCTGATGAGGCTCCGACACTCTACGGGGATGCACCTTTGACGCTCCCCGGGGACGTCGAGGTCATCGGCGCCGTGCGATCCTGGGGGGCGATGACCCTTCAGGCCGAGCCTGGCCGGGTTGGCGGCCACCAGCAGGTCCAGTTCGACCTGCACGACGAAGGACACCAGATCCTCGCCCACCTCGACGAAGACGTCACGGGGCCGCGAACGGTGCGGGTTTACTTGTGGTTCGCCGGAACGTCCTGGGCCACGGATCGCCTCTGCCTCTTCGCCGGCACGATCAGCGGCAACATCGAGTACGACGACGGCCAGGCCATCTGGCAGATCAGTGTCAAGGGCGCCGAGACGCTGTTCGACAAGACCGTCGGAGTCGAGATCAACCGGAAGTCGTTCCCTCAAATCCTGTGCAACCAGTGCGACGGCGAGATCATCCCTGTCGTCTTTGGAGCCAACGTCCGCCGGATCCCGACGTGTCCTCTCGGCCGGCCGCCGGCGACCATGCTGACTCGGCAGCTGAACATCTTGGACGACCACGTCTATCTGTCCCGCTCGGTGGCGGACATGGGCTTGGAGTTCGAGACGACCTACTCCATCACCGTGGGGTACCCGGCCGGCTTTGAGACGCTGACAATCGTCTTCCACGAGGTCGACCAGCCGAGCTCGGCGGGCAGTGCCGGAGACGCGGACGGCGACAGTGTCGCTGAGATTCTGTCGAGATCGACGACGCTCGCGGCTGGAGTCTCCCTTGGACCATACGGTGAGAACGGCCTGGCCTACTTCACGGTTGCCGAAGTGGATCTTCCCGAACCGGACAGGAATCTCTCCGGCTTTATGCTCGTCGCCAACCTGGGCGATGCCGGCTGGCAGAGTTTCGTGATCACCGATTGGATCGATTCGGGCAACGGCCGCGCCATCGTGATTGAACCTGAGAATCTGGATTTCACGACGGGCCAGCTTTGGAAGATCCTCAGCACCCCCGGCACGATCCCGATGTGGCCGGTGGGGACACCGGTCAACATTGGGGAGAACTGGACCTTCGTCGTCTCCCATCTCCCCCTCGAGTCCGTCGACCTCGTCGAGGTGAGAGGGAAGCCGGCTTCAGGAGCAGATCAGCTCAGGTACTACGAGCTCGCGGCGGAAGACTACGAAGTTGTCTTGGACAACAAGTCCTTCAACGCCTCGCTTGGCCGGGGTGAAGACGATCCGGGCGTGTCCACGGTCTCGATCAACTTCGCTCCCTCGCAGTGGGGCGGAGATGAAGACCGCTTGTTCGTTACGGCGACCGCGCAGCAGACCGCTCCCCTCGAGGTGCTCACGGAGCTGCTCCAGAATGAGTGGCTGGGAGGGATCGATCTCGAGGACTACCCCGTAGACACAACAGGCGCCGAGTCGGACAGCGTCCCCGCCTTCGCCCTCACCCGATCGTTCAAGCTGCACGAGACGGTGAGCGATTTAGCGCAGCAGTTGGGCCTCGTCTACTTCTGGGATTCTGGCAAAGTCTGCATCCGCACCCTTAAGGAATGGTCCGCCCTCGGAGACGCATCGCACTCGCTCGACGAGGACAACTTTCAGCTGGGCTCGTTCCGGCTTCGGGTGACGGATGGCCCGGAGCAGACGAACCGCCTGGTAGCGAAGTGGAAACCGTCGTGCTCTTCAGCGAAGGAATTCAGGTACGTCCGCGAGGCCCCCGCGGCGATCGAGATCTACGGCGAGAAGTCCGCTGAGGTGGACTTCTGGGCGTTCCAGAACCGCGTCAGCGTGGGCGACGCGGCCACGCGATGGCTGAGATACCTGCTCGGGCGACAGCGTGAGATTGTCGTGACGGGCTTCCTCGATGGGCTTCAGGTTCAGCCCATGGACACCGTCGCCTTCGACCGAGAGGACGCTGCCGCCGGATCAGTCATCGTCTCCACATCTGGCATGGTGACGTCGCTGACACACACGCCGGGCGACGCCCAGACTCAGCAGATGGAATCGATTCAGTACACGATCGGCTACCGACGTCAGACGTGGGCTGTCTCCGCCGTTCCGGATGATGAAGAGTGCAGCATCGAGAACGGGGTGGATGAAACGATTCCGGAAGAGGAGCACTCCAACGACGAGAACACGGGCGACGTCGGCTTCCCGCCGTGGCTTCCGGGACCGGATCCAGGGGTCCCGACGCCGAATCACCCGGGCTGGCCTCAGCCTCCTGGACCGCCCGACGGGGGAAGTGGCAATGGTGGCGGCGGTGGAGCTGGCGGATCCAACTACGGGGATCCCCGCTGCTGCAGCGACGAGGGAAGCGACCAAAGTTCGAGCGGCGGCTCCAGCGGTTCGGACGGCTCATCTGGCGGAGGTGGTGGAGACGACCCCGAGTGTGCAGGCCTGATCTGCAAGACCTACTTCTGGAACGGCAGCTCGTGGTCTCTGTTCTCGGACCAGTCCGCCAACTGCATGGTCTACATCTGCTCCGGGTGCGGCTCAGCGCCGGCGACACCGGGGGGCGGTGGGATCACCGTGGCCGACGTCTATTGCGACGGCCACATCGTCTACCACTAGAACGTCGGCCCCTGCGAGTCACCCTTCCAGGCTGGCCCGGAGCTCTGAATCAGGTCGCCTCGTTCGTTGTACTTGCCCTGGTGGTCGATCTCGGCCTGGGCGAGGTACGCGAGTGAGCAGAGCAGCGTGACGGCTGCGAGTTCGGCGACTGGAATGCAACCACCGAAGAGGGTTCGATCAAGGAGCGCCATGCTGTAGGCCCGAAAGAGGTCGGTTGCGCAATGACGCAACCGACGAGTGAAAGAAGTGGGAGAACGCGACCGCCAAACGAGGTCAGGCGATCGGGACTGCGGCCTCACCGAACAACCACCGCCGGACCGTCTCGGCCACCGCCTCAAGCCGGTGGTCTTCGAACCGGTCGCGATAGTTCGCCGACATCGAGTCGTCGGTGTGGCCCATGACGTGCTTCACAGCGGCTTCATCGCGGCACTGGTTGTCGGCGATCGTCTGGAAGCTGTGCCGAAGACCGTAGAAGCCTCGGCGGCCGCCGAGGCCGGCCCGGTCCATCAGCAGCTTGAACGCGCGGCCGAGGTAGTCCGTTCGCGTCGTCCAGAGGCCCGATCCGTCTTCCTCTTCTTCCTGGAAGTGGCGGACGAGAGGACGGGCGTTCGGCGCTAAGAACGCCAAGTGAGCATTCGCGGGATCTCTTGGCTCGCGTCGAGCTGCATAAGCCTCTCGGATCGCCTCCACAGTCTCTGGCCAGAGCTTGGCTCGCCGCGGGACACCGGTCTTCGGCCTCGGGAATCGGACCCAGCCCCGCTCGAGGTCGATCGCCTCTCGAGGAACAAGGGCCAGGTCGTTCTGTCCGAAGGCTGCGTTGATCGCCAGCAGGACCGACGCTCGGATCAACGGCGATGTGGCCGCGGCGAGCAGGGTGCGGAGCTCCGCCGCCTCGAACATCTTGGAGCCGCGCTCCGCCTTAGCCTGCAGGTACACCCGCTTGGCCGGCTTGCTGAACGACTGCCCAAAGCGAATCGGCCTGGGGATCAGGACTTCGTCGTCCGCGAATTTGAAGACCATCCGAACGCGGATGAGTTCATTGCCAAGGGCGACGGGGCCGCGGGTCTTGGCCAACTCGGCGCGGTACTTCCCGAAGTCGTCGGGGGTCAGTTCGTCGGCATCGACAATCCGGTCCCGTCCGAACCAGTCCACCAACCGCTGGCAGGCAGCGAAGTACTCCGCAAATGTCCGGGCTGAGAGTTCCCCGGACTCCTTGAGCCGCTCCTTCACAGTCAGGAAGCGGTCGCAGAGGTCCTCGATGGTCAGTGCGGCGCGTTTTCCCCGCGGCGTGCGGCCTGCGAGGAGAGCATCCTTCTGCTCGAGCCACTTCGCATTCGCCGCTGTGCCCGTCGGATCGGCCGCGGCCACCCCAAAATAGTGCAGTTTCCCCCGGATCTTCTTTGCCCACTGATTGTTCCGGTGAACAAACAGCGGGAAGCCTGGATACGGCTTCTTTGGCTTGCCGTCCCCGCCGGACGCTGTAGACTTCGCCACACCTGTACCCCTCGAAAGAGTGGTGCTCGGCGGCCTGTCCGGAACATCCGTCAGGTAGCCGAACTGTCATCCATGCGATGACAGGGGTGTCGGATCAGGTGTCGTTGCCCACAGCCACACTGGCATCAACCCTGAATCGGCGAGGTAATTTGCAAGTCCGGAGAGGTGGCAGAGTGGCCGAATGCGCCGGTCTCGAAAACCGGTATACCCGCAAGGGTATCGAGAGTTCGAATCTCTCCCTCTCCGCTTCTTTTTTCTACTGGCTGATCGCCCCCGCTTGCCTTCGGTGGCGTCGAGGCGCGGCCCGGGCCCGAAAGCGACACTGCAAAGCTCGTTAGCGGTGTTCTGTTCATGCGCTTACAATCCGCCTTTCCCATCAGGGAACTCGGATCCCTCGAAGAATGCTGGCCTCGTCTCCGTTTGCGGCGAGGAACCCGGTGCAGATTCGTGCCCTCAGGAGGCGGTATGCGTCGATCGTGGATGGTCTGCGGAGTCGGATTGAGCCTCGCCCTCGGCCTTCTGGCGGTCTCCGCCCGCGCGGCGGACTGGCCGCAGTGGCGCGGTCCCGCCCGGGACGGAATCTCGCAGGAGCATGGACTCCAGGCGGACTGGGACGCCGCCCCGCCGAAGCTCCTGTGGGAGCTCGACGGCGTGGGGGGGGGCTACGCCAGCGTCTCGGTCGTCGGCGGGAAACTGTTCACGACCGGGAACACCGACAAGGGACAGTCGCTGATCTGCGTCGACCTCGAGAAGCACGCGATCGACTGGTCGACGCCGCTGACCGACGGCTCGCCGAAGCATGGCTATGAAGGGGCCCGCTGCACGCCGACGATCGACGGCGATCGGGCCTACGTAGTCAGCTCCGACGGCGCGATCACCTGCCTCTCGACCAAGGACGGCGCGATCCTCTGGACCCGCAAGTTCACCGACTGGGGTGGGAAGATGATGTCGGGCTGGGGCTTCTCCGAATCCCCGCTCATCGACGGCGACCGGGTCCTCTGCACCCCCGGTGGTGAGAACGCGATGATCGTCTGCCTCAACAAGATGACCGGCGGCGATCTCTGGAAGAGCGCGATGCCGAAGATCGGCGAAGCGGGCAAGGACGGTGCCGGCTACTCCTCGATCGTGATCTCCAGCGCCGCCGGCGTGAAGCAGTACGTGCAGCTCGTCGGCCGCGGCGTCATCGGCGTGCGGGCTTCCGACGGGGAGTACCTGTGGGGTTACAACCGCGTCGCGAACGGCGTGGCGAACATCCCGACCCCGATCGTTTCGGGGGACTATGTCTTCGCCTCGACCGGCTACGGGACCGGCTCGGCCCTCCTGAAACTGTCGAAGGAGGGGAGCACCGTGAACGCGGAGGAGGTCTACTTCCTCAACGCCGACACGTTCCAGAACCACCACGGCGGGATGATCCTGATCGGCGACTACATCTACGCCGGCCACGCCCACAACAAGGGATTCCCGATCTGCGTCGACCTCAAGTCGGGCAAGGTCGTCTGGGGTGGCAAGATGCGGCCCCCCGAAGGGGCCGACGGTTCGGCCGCGGTGACGGCGGTCGACGGCAAGCTGATCTTCCGCTACCAGAACGGGATCGTCGCCCTGATCGACGCGACCCCGGAGGGGTACAAACTGCTCGGCAAGTTCAAGCCGAAGTTCCAGGAGAAGGAGAGCTGGTCGCACCCGGTCGTGGTCGACGGCAAGATGTATCTCCGGGAACAGAACAAGCTGATGTGCTACGACGTCAAGGCCTCGTGAGCCCGAGGCTCTGACGAATCGAGCGCGGCGGTCATTTTCCACGGAGATGGCCGCCGCGCCGCAATGAGAACGACTGGAAAACGCTCTGCCGTGGGGCGTTTCCGGCCCGTTCTCCCCTCCAGCCAGAACCGGCCCAGCTCGCCGGCCAGGTGTCAGTGTGGCGACGAACAACGAGCGTGTCGGAGTCGGCCTCGGAGCCCTGACAGAGGGTCTGAAGGGGTACGTCGAGAAACGCCTGCAGACGATCTACCGGGACCGCTGGGTCTCGTCGGTCTCGGGGAGCTTCCGGGACGACCGCTCGCGCGTCGCCGCCGACGGGCAGTCGATCGACTGGGACGCCCACTCGCTCCTGACCGTGATGTGGGACCAGTGGAACTCGGTCTTCCGCCATGACCTGGGACATGCCGAGCGGAGCCTCGTCAGCGAGCTCCGCGAATACCGGAACAAGTGGGCCCACCAGCAGCTGTTCGACTTCGACGACACCTACCGAACGCTCGACAGCATCCGGCGACTGCTCGAAGCGACGAAGGCGACGAACGTCCAGGTGGTGAAGGCGGAGAAGCTCGACCTGCTCGAGTCGTTCGTGGCGGAGGAGGTCAACACCCAGCTCCAGAACACGGCGTTCCACCGGAACAAGTACTGGGTGATCCTGATCTACGGGCTCTGCTGCCTGGCGCTGGTCATCTTCATCGTCATGTACGGCGACCGGGGGGTCGCGCCGACCGTCGGCGTGATCGCGCTCGTGTTCGTGTACCTCGTGTACCAGCAGTTCAAGCTCGAGCCGCCGCTCCTCTACGGGCCGCGGGAATGCCCCCGGTGCCACCGGATCATCTACCGCCGCGACTGTCCCTACTGCGCGAGCCCGTCGCGGTAGGAAGATGCAGAAGTGAAACACAAAGACACGAAGAGCGTGCAGCAAGGGACACCGGCGTAGACGAGATCACGGCCCCCTCGGCTCTTCTTTGTGCCCTTTGTGAGATCTTGGCGCCTTGGTGTTTAACCCGTCAGTGGGGCGCCAGCGGGTGGTTCACGACGCGGAGCACTCCCTGCCAGTCGGCCGGATGGCTGAAGAGGACGACCCCGGCGATGTCGAACAGCCCGTCGGCCGCAACGATCACGAAGAAGCCGATGAGGATCAGCAGAACTTCCGCACAGGGGACGTAGAGACGCTTCATGATGGCCCTCAGAAGGCCCCGGCTGACGAATGTCGGATGGACGGGACCGGAAGCGTAGTCGGCCTCTTCACAAAAGAAAATCCCGCCTCGGAGGCTGCCGGTTCCGTTCCGGAGCATTCGGGAATCTGAGCGCGCGAACGACACGCCCGACTGTGCGGATGAGACTCACTTGGGGCTGCAGGTCGGCCGCTTGGCGGGCAGGGGGCCGGTGTTCAGAATGCCGGGACACTCCTCCCCGCTCTGGAGAACGAACGCATGCCTCGCTGCTGTTCCCTGCTGGTGCTGCTCCTCTGGACCTGCTTCACGGCTCCGGCCCTCCCGGCGGCCGAGCCGAAGTTCGATGAGGAGCGGCTGAAAGCGATCGGGACCCGCTTCGAGGAGTTCGTGGCCGACGGGCAGATCGCCGGTGCCGTGGGACTCGTCGCGACTGCCGACCGGGTCGTGACCGTCGTCGTCACCGGCAAGGCGGACATCGCCTCCGGCCGGCCGATGCGGGAGGACACCCTGTTCCGGATCGCTTCGATGACGAAGCCGATCACGGCGACCGCCCTGATGCAGCTCGTCGAGCAGGGAAAGCTCTCGGTCGACGATCCGGTGTCGAAGCACATCCCCTCGTTCCACGGTCTCAAGACCAAAGACGGCAAGGCGGTCCGGGACGTGACGGTCCGCGAGATCCTGGCCCACACGGCGGGGCTTGCGCAGCCCGAGCGCGGCGACTATCAGAGCCACACCCTCGCCGAGATCGCCGACCGGATCGCCGCCAAGCCGCTCGAGTTCGAGCCGGGAACGAAGTGGCAGTACAGCAGCGGCCTCAGCGTCGCGGGGCGACTGATCGAAATCGCCTCGGGAGAGAGCTACGCCGACTACATCGACCGCCACATCTGCCGTCCGCTCGGGATGAGCGACACGACGTTCCGGCCGACGGCCGAGCAGGCGGCGCGGCTCGCCACGACCTACAAGCCCGGTAAGGAGCTGAAATCCCTCCAGGTGGTCGAGGTCCCGGATCCGACGAAGCCCGTGACGCCCAACCCCTCGGGAAGCCTTTTCTCGACCGCGCGGGACATGGCGAAGTTCTACCAGGCGATCCTTCGCGGCGGTGCGGCGGCGGACGGGACGCGGATCGTTTCGGCCGATTCGGTCCGCGCGATGCTCAGCCGACAGTCCGGCCCGCTCGAGACCGGCTTTACCCCCGGGAACTTCTGGGGGCTCGGCTGGTGCGTCCTCGAGCAGCCGCAGGGGGTGACCCGGCTCCATCGTCCGGGGACCTACGGCCACGGCGGCGCCTGGGGGACGCAGGGTTGGACCGATCCCGAGCGGGGGGTGATCCTCGTCCTGATGATCCAGCGGGCGGAGTTCGGAAACAGCGACGGCTCGAACGTCCGGGACACCTTCACCGAAGCGGCGCTCACCGCCTGCCGGGGGACGGAGTCGCCGCAGGCGCGGTTCGTTCCATTTGCCAACTACCAGGGGGCGGTCGAGCTGACGCTCGGCGGGGCCAAGGCGGTTCTCTGCCCCGAAGTCGGCGGGCGGGTCCTCTCGTTCTCGGTCGACGGGACCGACGCAATGCAGCTCGACGAGGCGGAACGGAAGTGGACGCCGGGGACCCCTGGGAGCTCCTCCGCCGGGCGGTTCGACTTCGGCCCCGAACTCGTGGTCCCGCCTCATCCGGAACTGTGGGCCGGGACCTGGACTGCCGAGATCACCGGGCCCGCATCCGCTCGGCTGACGAGCCAGCGGGGAGTGGCGTCGGGGATCCAGCTGCTGCGGGACATTGAGCTGCGCCGCGAAAACGACTCGGCACCCGTCCGGCTCGTCTGTACGCAGACGATGATGAATGTTTCCGGCGAGACGCGGGAGGTCTGCCACTGGGGGCGTTCATTCTCCCCGGGGGGAGGGATCGTGCTGATCCCGCTGAAAGGAGCCAGCCGCTTCCCGGGCCGGTACGCGATGTACGAGGAGTCGGCGATCATCAACGTCCGGAACACGGACGACAAGATCCGGGTCCGGGACGGGTTCCTCGAGATCCTCGGTCCTCCCCGCAAGCCGAAGCTCGGTTTCGACTCGCAGGCGGGGGAACTCGCCTACCTGCTTCCCGGGGGCAATCTGTTCGTAAAGCGGTTCGCCGTCGACCCGGACCGGGTCTACAACGAGGCGGCGGGGCTGACCCTCTCGGTCTGGTATCCGACCGGGCCGCGGATTGAGCTCGAGCCGATCGGGCCGCGTGAGCGGCTGAAGCCGGGCGAAGTCGCGTCGTTCGCGGAAGAGTGGAGCGTCCTGCCGTTCACCGCTCCGGCGGCGGGGGAGCAGGTCGACCTGGGGACGGTCCGGAACGCACTCGACCGGTTGCCGTCGATGTCCAAGCCAGACTGACCGCAGCCCCGGCGGGAGGGCCCCGCGTCTACTTCGTCGTCGTGCTGGGCTGCGCGGCAGTCTCGGCCGTCGCGTCGAGCTCTTTCAGGTAGTCGAGGTACTGCGTGTCGAGCCCCGGAAAGCTGACGCCGGTCTGGCGGTCGAGCGGGGTCACAGCCCGGCGGACCGCGGGGTTGGGGCTGTAGATCTGTGCGAGGTATTCGATGAACGCGTCCCGGTAGAGACCGTCCTTGTAGTGCAGGAAGAAGTGGGACTCGGCGGTCGCCTGGGCGTAGTACCGCTGCAGGACCGACAGCTTGCCGGCGTTCTGGAACTCCGACTGCCCCATCGAGACGAAGGCCTGCAGCGGGACGAACTCCCCCGGCTGCTGGGCGTGGCGGATCGCCGCCTGCATCCGGGTATGGAGCGGGAAGCCGACGGTGACCTTTCCGTCCTTCTGCTTGAACGATTCCATGTAGCACGCCAGCCCTTCGACCACCCAGAAATCCCGGTCGGCCGCGACGCTGACCGGGCGGGTTCCGCTCTCGCTCAGGAGCTGGTGCGTCACCTCGTGGTAGAGGGTCTCCTGGAGCGTGTCGTCGAGGACCGGGTCGTAGAAGAAGTGGGCGATCTGCTGCTGCGGCATGTAGATGCCGTTGCAGAGCTCGATGTTGGGCTGCGACCGGAGCCGCGCCACGAACTCGCCCTTGCTGGCGTAGTAGCAGACCTCGTGCTTGTGGACGTTGCCGCTCTGGAGGGCCTTACCGTCAAACAGCGCCTTGAGCTGCTCGGGAGTCGTGAAAAAGGCCGAGAACTCCCGGACGAAGTAGCGGTGAAACCCTTCGAGGAGCTGGCTGAGCTTCACGCCCCGTTCGAGGCTGTGGTTCGTCTTGACGACGAAATGCTCCGTCTCGATCACCCACGGGTCGCGATTGAAGTCTCGCCGCCGCGCCTCCTCCTGCTGTGCGGTGATCCACTTGGCACCGTAGAACCGCAACCCCGCTTCGTACTTCTTGACGTGGGCCTCCGGCAGCCACCCGTAGACCTCGTGCCAGACGAGTCCCCGACGGTGCTTCGAAGCGAGGAAGGGCGTCGTCCATTCCCCTTCGTACTTCATGTAGCCCAGCATCCGCCGGGCACTCTCGTGGTCGGAATCGTGGAAGGCGACTTCGCGGATCAGGTGGAAGCAGAGGCTGTTGTTCCGCTGCTGCTGAGCCCGCTGCGAGAGCCCGTAGACCCGCGCCGCGTAGGCCCTCTCGAGCGCGATCCGCTGCGGTCCCCACACGTCGTCCGGGGCGAGCGGGGTCCCGCCGATCTCTTCGGGGAGCTTGTCGACGTCGAGCGTGATGTGGTCGAGCCGGGCGGAACGCTCGCGGATGATGGCCGCTTCGGTCCTGGCCCCCTGGGCCTCGCACTCCTGCGCCAGGGCTTCCATCTCGCCCGCGAACGCTTGGTGGGCGCTGGCGTAGTCCTCAAGGAGGATCTGCGGATCGGTCTTCCGGGTGATCGGCTGAGCCGAGGCCGGAGCAGGGGCCGCGGCCGTCGAAACCGCCAGCACCAGCAGCAGGATGACCCGGAGAAGGCCGCCGCGGCTGCGGAGATCGGGAGAGTGCGGATCGACAGGTGCCATCGGAAATCCCGCGTCAGCTTGCTCGGACCGTCACGCGCCGGGCCAGATCGATTCTACAGAGGGGAGGGACCGCCGGGCAGCTGGGAACTCGAGACGCGGGCCGCCGCGGCCCGCCGGTCGGCAGCCGCCTGGGCTTCCCGCTCGGCGCGGTAGCTCTCGAGCTCGCGGATCAGGTCCCGCTCGATCCCCTTGCGACGGGTTGCCCAGCCGTCGGCGACGACACCGACCTCGGCCGCAAGGGCATCGAGGTCCGTGAGGGCCACTTCCGCGGCAGCGATGCTCCGGCTGAGGTCCACGGTTTCGAATTTCGACCGGTTCGTGCGGGCGAGCTGCGCCCGGATGATCCACCGCTCCCGCATCACCTCCAGCAGCGACTGGAGCGCGTCCCAGCGGGCCACGGGATCGGAGATCGACTCGGGAGCGATGTGGAGCAGTTCGACGGTCGAGACGACGTTCCGGACCGACCGGTCGTTCCCGGTGCCGAAGTAGACCGCGTGCTGCCAGTGCCGCAGTTCGTCCTTCGAGACCCGCGGACGGCACTTGCCGTAGAGCCGGGCGACTTCTTCATAGACGAACGGCGAGAGGAGCGGATCGAACGGTTCGGCGAACGCCGCGACGTCCGAGACGAGCCCTGGTGCCGGCGGGTCGTTCTGGACTGCCGCGCCGAGGGCAACCAGATACTCCTTGCGGCGGGTGTCTTCTTCGTGAAGGCCGTACTTCAGCCCTTCGTGCTTCACCTGCACGACCGCCGTGCGGGGACGGTCCTTGAGACGGTCCCGGAGGGCCTTGCGGTATTCCCAGAACTCGTCGGGATGGGCCCCGACGATCTTGCTGGCGAGCTGGATGTCTTCGATCCGCTTGGCGATGTCGAATAGCTCCGTGCTCTCCTTGCCGAGCTGCTTGATCGTCGTGGTCTGGAGCGGAGCCATGGCGGTCCGGACGCTGTTCCACTTCGGCCCCCAGCGGTACGCCTCCTGGGTCAGAGTAGCGACGAAGCGGGCGTTGGCGGCGGTGTTGGTCGGGGCGGTCCCGGCGAACTGATCGATCGACTCGGCGGGGATGAAGTTCAGCCCCATCACGACCGACCAGTCCCAGCCCATCCGGCCGAGGACGTGGCGGACGTGGACCCGGTCGAGCCGGCTCATGAGGTGCTCGTTCGGAACGACCGGCTTGCCGTTCGAACAGAGGAACAGAATTTCCCCCGGCAGCGGCTCGACGGCCGTCACGTGCGGGAAGACCGTCCGGAGGGTCGAGACGAGCTCGCGGACCGGGCGGTCGGTGAAGTCGCCATACAGGAACCGCTGGCAGAAGATCCCCGAATCACTGAGGAGCTTCGAAACCGAGGCGAAGTGGTCGCGGGTCCACCGGGGAGCGGCCCCCCACGGCAGGGCCTGCCCCTCCTGACAGATGATCACGTCGTAGGTGGCGCCATGGTCGGCGCGGGCCGCGAGGAGCGGATCGGCTTCGATCCACTCGACCCGGTCGTCGCGGAACAGCGAGGTCTGCGTGGCGGGGGCGATCTGGTCGCGGATGATCGACTGGACCGCCGGGTCGGATTCGACGCAGCGGATCGAGTAGATCGGGAACTCGATCGACGTCGCCAGCATCGCCGGGGACTTCATGCCGAGGAACAGGACGTTCTGGGCTTCGCCGTGCAGCACGAGGGGGAGGACCGTCGTGACGACATCCGGAGCCGACTGCGGGGCGATGCCGGTGTCGAGGCTGACCATCCCGCGGGCGAGGCCGCTTTCGCGAAGCTGGACGTAGGCGTCCCGCTGCTTCCAGACCGTCCAGACCGAGTCCGGGCTGTCGACGATCGACAGGAGCCGGGTCGAATCGGAGTGGACCATCTGCTCGAGCGAGCGGCCGGCGACATAGGCATCGTTGAACGGCGAGTGGAACAGGACGCGGGCGGCCAGGGCGGGCGAGTACCGCTCCGAGCCGATCAGGGCGGCGACGGCCATCACGCCGGCGGCGGCCGAGAGGCTCCAGGTGAGCGTGCCGCGGACGCGGAGGAACGGGGCGTACGGATCACGATGGGGAGCGGCCCGCAGCGCCATCACGAGGGCGACTGCCGCACAGGCGAAGGAGCAGGCGATGAGGACCGGGCCGGCCCAGACCGCGCAGGCGAGTCCGGCGATGAGGCCGCATCCTGCGAGGGGAGCCGTCAAACGGGGCCGGCAGCCGAACGCGGCGGCCGCCATTGCGGTTCCGGCGGCGAACGGGAGCAGACCGGCGAAGAAGCCCTTGAGGCCGAGCGTCATCCAGACGGGGGAGACGGTCGCGCTGATGGCGAGCGAGTCCCGGATGATGGACGGGTAGCCGACGATGGCGGTCGCGGCGACGCAGCCGAGCGTCACGGCGCCGAACCAGACGCCGCGGCGACGGTCACTGGCGACGCACCACACCCCGAGTGCCAGACCGCAGACCAGCATCCCCCAGCGGCCGAGGACCCAGACCGTGGTGTCGAGATAGAGCTGAAACGCCCAGCGCGCGGAGACTCCCATGACGAGTCCCGCGCAGATCGCGAGCGGAACCGCGCTCCACAGGGGAGCGTCGGCCGAGGTCGGAGCAGGCATCGCACCGCGGTCCGCCGCGGGTTCCGCGTCGTCGGTCTCCTGGCTCATCCGCAGGGCGATGAGGACGCCGTAGAGGGTGGCGACGGCGAGGGTGGCGACGTTGAGGCCGAGCCAGGCGATGGCCGTGACCGGAAGCAGGCAGAGGCCGACTCCGCAGCCGAGCAGAGTTTTTCGTGCGCGACGCGGGTCTGCGGGGAACGACACCCCCGCGAGCATTGCGGCAGGGAGAACCGTCACCGCGCCGCAGACGATCAGGCGGACGAGGATTCCCGTGGAGGTCAACGTGGTGAGGGGGAGGCCGCTGGTCAGTCCGGCGACGGTCGCGATCCACCAGGTCGAGACGACGGCGGCGGCGGTCAGGAGGGCGCGTGGCATCCAGGCCGAGCCGGTGTTCACGAAGCGGCGGCCGAGGAAGCCGATTCCGAGGCCCACCAAGGCCGTGGAGAATCCGGCGATGCGGGCGTTCCAGCCGGTGCCGAAGTGGGAGGCGAAGCCCCAGGTCCAGGCGACGGCGCTCAGGGCGAGGACGAGTCCCCAGGCGGCGTCGGTCTGACGCGCGACCCACAGTGCAGCGGGGGCGAGTTTTCGGATCACGTGGCACCATCCCTGGCACGGTCGGAGAAGGTGTCGATCAGACGAGTTCCGAGGCAGGCGGGCGCCGAAGTTCGATCCCCGCTGCACCGGACCGGCTGGCCGATGAGACGCTTCCCCTTGTCTGTCAGCCGGTTCAGGGCCATCCCGGCCCCCCGGCCATCGCGGCGTTATGTACGGAAAATGGCGCAATCAAGGCAACCCCAGCGCCAGCGTCCCGCTGGACCGGGGTGGCCGTGGGGCGACGGGTTGCGCAAAGGACGCCCAGCCGGCAGGAGCGTTATTTGCGCACCCGTCGTGACCGGCTGACCCGGGTGCAGGGGGGAGCTCCTGCCCGCCGGAGGCGCTTCCGCTGAGGAACCGTCCAAGCCATAAAGAGCTTTGAGACAAACAGATAGAACACACTGGCCCACACCGATGCGTCCCCGTAGGATGCGATTCGCTCGACCGAATCTCCAACTTTGCCCCGCCGCCGCTCCCGGCGGGAGACGGGAGTCTTTCTGATGCGGCTCAACGCCTCCGGCGCGGTCTCAATCCTCGCGTTCCTGCTCCTTGGTACTGCTTCCGCTCGCTCCGCCGAGCCGGCCGGACTGCACCAGACGCCGACGGAGTTTGTCGACAAAGAGGGGAAGCGGCAGCCGATCACCTCGAAGGAGCAATGGGAGCAGCGGCGAGCGGAGATTCTGAAAGGGATGGAGCGGGCGATGGGGCCCCTGCCGGACCGCGGAAAATTCCCGCAGGTGCAGATCGAGGTGCTGGAGCGGGCGGAGCTGGAGGGGGGTGTCCGGCGGCAGAAGATCCAGTACCGGACCGATGCGCAGGAGCGGGTCGTCCGGGCGTGGCTCTTCTTTCCGAAGCCGGGGCCGGGGAAAGACCCCGAGAAGCCGGCCGAGGACAAGCGGGCGGGGATCCTCTGCCTGCACCAGACGACCGGAATCGGCAAGGGAGAGCCGGCAGGGATCGGGGGGCTGCCGAACCTGCACTATGCCCTGGAGCTCGCCCAGCGCGGATTCGTGACCCTTGCGCCGGATTATCCGAGCTTCGGGGAGTATCCGTACACCTTCCCGAAGGAAGACGGCTACATCAGCGGGACGATGAAGGCGATCGCCGACAACCTGCGGGCGGTCGACATCCTGGAGACCGGGCTGGCCCGGGTCGATGGGACCCGGATCGGCTGCATCGGGCATTCGCTCGGCGGGCACAACACGATGTTCACCGCCGCATTCGACCCACGGATCAAGGCGATGGTCTCGAGCTGCGGCTTCACCCGGTTTCACAAGTACTACGGCGGCAAACTCGCCGGCTGGACGAGCCCGCGGTACATGCCGCTGATCGCGAGCGAGTTCCACAACAGTGCCGATGAGGTCCCGTTCGACTTCCCGGAGATCGTCGCCGCTTTCGCCCCGCGGCCGTTCCTCGCCTGCTCCCCGGTCGGGGACGACAACTTCGAGGTCTCAGGGGTCAAGGAGACGATCGCCGCGGCGCTGCCGATCTACCGGCTCTACGGGGCGGAGAAGAACCTCCAGGCGACCTACCCCGAGTGTGCCCACGATTTCCCGCCCGAGACGCGGGAGCTGGCGTACAAGTTCTTCGAGGAGGCTCTGGCGCCGAAGGCTCCGTAGACGCGGATTCCGAATGGATCGTTGCCACAGAGAACACCGAGATCCGCAGAGAGTGGGCCTCTCTGCGGATCTCGGTGTTCTCTGTGGCTCATTCCTGTTCGGTGCGTTACTGGGCCTCGAACTGCCGGAGCGCGTCCCCCTCGACCCGCATCCGTCGCCAGTCGGGGAACATCTTCGCTCCGAGGCTCTCGTAGAACCGGATCGCCGGTTCGTTCCAGTCGAGGACCGACCACTCGTAGCGGGCGCAGCCCCGCTCGACGGCGATCCGGCCAACCTCCGAGATCAGCCGCTTGCCGAGCCCGACCTTGCGATAGGCCGGACGGACGAAGAGGTCCTCGAGGTACATCCCCGGAGCGCCGACGAACGTCGAGTAGTTGTGGAAGAAGAGGGCGAAGCCCGCCGGTTCGCCGTCGACCGTGCCGATGATCGCTTCGGCATAGGGACGGGGGCCGAACAGGTCCCGGGCGATCTGCTCCTCGGTGGCGACCACCTCGTGGCTGAGCCGCTCGTACTCGGCGAGGTCCCGGATCAGCGTAAGGATGAGGGGGGCGTCCGCCGGGACGGCGGGGCGAACGGCAAGGGTCGGTGCGGACATGGACGGGGTCGGGCCTGGGGACGGGCGAGTCAGCGCCTCGATCGTACGGGACGGGGCGCGGCTCGCGACATCCACCGAGGGCGAGGACGCTCCGCTGGTCTCTGGCACTCAGTGCGGGACGGTATCTGCCGACATCAGGATTCCGTAGATCTGCTCCCCTTCGGTGGCGGCCCGGAGACGGGTCCGGACTTCAGGATTCCCCGCGAGCCCGGCGAGCTTGCCGAGGAGGACCACCTGCAGCTCCGGCTTCTCGAGCGGGGTCACCAAGAGGAACAGGAGCGTCACCGGCTCGGCCGACTGCGTGTTGAAGCGGACCCCCGGAGCGGCGGCGCGGCCGAAGATCAGGAGCGGGCGGGTGAGGCCGGGGCAGCGGGCGTGCGGGATCGCAACGCCGAGTCCGACGTCGGTCGAGAGCTCTCGCTCCCGGGCGATGGCAAGGGCCGCGATGTCCTGTCCCTCGGGGAGCAGGCGGGCGGGGATCCGCTGAGCGAGGGAGGTGATCGCCTCCTCGGGGGTCGCGGCCTGGAGCTCCAGCAGGGTCGATTCCGCCGAGAGGTACTCCGCCAGCGGGAGGTCGTGGTGGCGGGGGTACTCGTCTTCGATCCGGCCGACCACCTGCTCGAGGATGTCTTCCATGGTGATCAGCCCGACCGGCGCGCCGTTGTCGTGCACCAGGTAGAGCATCACGTGCTCGTGCTGCATCTGCTGCAGCACCGTCTGGACATCCTCATCGAGCGAGACCGCTCCCAGGGGGCGGACGAGACTGGTCCATCCGGCCGGGTCGGTCGGACTGATCCCCAGCAGGTCTTTGACCAGCAGGTACCCGACGGGGTAGCCGGTAGCGGGATCGAGGACCGGCCAGCGGGAGAAGTGCTGAGCCGCGACCTTGGCGCGGACGTCGTCGAACCGCTCGTTCGACGAGAGCCGCCGGACGCGGGTCCAGGGGACCATCACGTTCCGGAGCGACTGCCCCTGGAGATTGGAAACGTTCTCGAGGATCAGCCGGAGCCGGAGTTCGCGGACCGACCGTTCGACGAACTCGCGGCTGGCGCCGGTGTCCGCGAGAACGAGCCGGGCGAGGGCGACCGCGGCTTCTCCTTCTTCGAAGACCGCCGAAGTGGCGCCGACCTGGTCGAGCGTCTCGCGCTCGGCGAGGTAGCGGGCTCGAACCAGAATCCGGAGCTTGTCGTTGAGGTTCCGGGCTGCCGAGACGATGGCCGCGTTGTCGGTGGCGCTCGGAAGGGTCAGGACGAGATAGGCCGCGTGCTCGATCTCCGCGGTCTCGAGCACCGCCTCACGGGAGGCGTCGCCGTAGATCGCCGTGTGCCCCTGGCGGGTCAGCTCGGTCACCGTGTCCATGTTGAGGTCGATGATCGCCGTCCGAAGCCCAGCTTCCCGCAGCAGCGAGTTAACGGAGCGGCCGACCGGACCGAAGCCGACCACCAGCGCGAGGCGTTCCTGCGAGCCTTTGCGGAGCTCCTTGTGGGCGGTGATGTTCATCCGCCGCATCCGTCGCTCGGCCCGGGTGTTGAGCAGTTTCCAGAGCCGGGGCTTGCTGGCGAGCCACGCCTCGAACCGGTTCCGGTAGCGGAACAGAAGCGGATTGAGAGTGATCGACAGAATGGCCGAGGCGACGAGGACGTTGTGCCCCGCTTCGGGGAGGAGTTTGGCCTGGCTGGCGGTCTCGGAGAGGATGAACGAGAACTCGCCGATCTGCGCGAGGCCGACGGCGACCGTGAGGGCGGTCCGGACCGACCAGCCGAGGGAGGCAACGATCACAAGCGCGACGAGCGGCTTGACGATCAGGATGACCCCCATCGCCGCGAGGATCATCAGCGGCTGCTGAATGACGAAGGCGGGGTCGAAGATCATTCCGACCGAGACGAAGAAGATCACCGCGAAGGCGTCGCGGAGCGGCAGCGCATCCGCGGCCGCCTGATGGCTCACGGGGGACTGGGCGACGACCATGCCGGCGAGGAACGCTCCGAGGGCCATCGAGGCGCCGAAGGCAAAGTAGGCCCCGGCCGCAAAAGCGACCGAGAAGACGAGGATCGTGAGCGTGAACAGCTCGCGCGACCGGAGGCGGGTGACCTGGACGAGGACCCACGGGACGAGCCGCTGGCCGGCGATAACGACGATCGCCACGAGGGCGACCAGTTTGAGGAGCGCAATCCCAATGGCCAGTAACGGATTCACGGGTGCCGCGTGGACGGCATCGGCTGCGGCGTGGCCTGCGGGGGTGCCGAGGACGGGGATCAGGACGAGGACGATGACGGTGAGGACGTCTTCGACGAGGAGCCAGCCGACGGCGACGTGCCCTTCGGGGGCGTTGAGGACGTTGGCGTCGGTCAGCACGCGCATCAGGACGACCGTACTCGCCACGGCGAGCGCGATCCCCATGACGATCCCAGCTTTGAGTGGCATGCCGAGGGCGACGAAGGCGAGGCAGCCCAGGACGGTGGCCGCGAGGCTTTGGCCGATGGCGCCCGGGATGGCGACCCCTTTGACAGCCAGGAGGTCTTTGAGGTGGAAGTGGAGGCCGACCCCGAACATCAGCAGGATGACCCCAACCTCGGCCAATTGGTGGGCGATGTTGATGTCCCCCGAGAAGACGGGGGTGTGGGGTCCGATGAGGATCCCGGCGATGAGGTAGCCGACGATCGGGGAGAGCCTGAGTGCTTGCGTGATGAGTCCGAGGACCCAGGCGCTGGTGAAGGCGGCGGCGATGGTCGTGATCAGCGGCAGGTCGTGCACGGACTCGGGGTTTGCTGGGCGTGGAGGGGTGGGTGAGTGGCCGCGAGTGCGGTGCTGGCGAGCGAAGCCCTATCTGACTTTGAGGCCGGGATGGGGGCAAGGGAGATCGCATGCCGTTTTGCCCGATTGGCCGAACCCCGCCCCTGCCGGCACGACTCCCGCCCACTCAAGCCCATCGCCCCACGGCCACCCCGGTCCAGCAGGCTGCTGGCCCCGCCGGAGGCGCTTCCCTGGTAGAACCGTGGAATACGACGGGCCTCCGATCGCGGACTGACGTCGCGGGCTCCTCTTTCCATAACGCCCGCACTGCGATTCCCGCGGGCATGAGAAGGGGTGTCCTCGGCGCTGGTTTCCTAAAGCGGACGTCCGTGGTGTTCCACGATTCGACCAGGGAAGAGCCTCCGGCGGGCAGGAGCTCCGCCCCTGCACCCGGGTGTGGGACGTCCTGTGCGCTGCGGGCGCACGTGATCACTCGGAGGGTTTAGAACAGGCCGTGGAGCGGGCCGCCCGGTGCCGCGAGTTCCTCAACCCGCCGAGTCACCACCGGATCCTCCTCCAACGGAGGCGCATGATGCGGCTTGATCCGCGCATCAATCACCAGCGGGCCCCGACAACCCCAATGCTTGAACTCCGTAAACGCACCGAGCCCATCAATGTCCGCAGCCGGATTCGAACGGGTAAACGTCACCCACAGGAAGTTGTTGAGAGAACGAGCCGTGAACCCACTGTCATCCACCAGTACCACCAGTGGAAACCGGTTCACCGGATGCCCATGCGCAATCGACTCGCAAAACCGCCGTAACTCCCCGTCATGCCGCTTCGCGCACGGCGGAGCCGACACCGCCAATATCCCCCGCTGGCAGACCCGCGGATTCCCGAAACCACTTGGCCACGAACAGTTGTCCGGAATCGTGTTCGGCAACTCCCGACGCTTCTTCCCCGCCGCTGCTATGACGAGCTTCGATCCCTGATTCAGCCCGTCCCCGCTGTAATCGAGCGTGTCAATCGTCGTCCGGGTCTGGAAATGCAGGTCCCGCGTCCAGTCCGCCCGCTCCAGCACATGCCGCAGGAACGCCGGGATGTCATGAATATCGAGCTCCGGATTGTCCTCCTGAGCCGTGATGAACAGGTACTTGGCGAGCGACAATTGCCCCTGCCCCAGGACCGCATTCGCCTGTGTCAGCAGCTCCTGCGGCGTCCGCTCGGCCGCATACGGGACGTACCGCTCGCTCCCGATCGCGAGCAGCAGCGGATGGACCCCCGCGGCGTCGACCGCGTGGACCGCCTTGATCCCCGGCAGCACCTGCGGGATCGCCGGGCCGGTGATCTCGTGAATGATCTCGCCGAACGCCGTGTCCTCCTGCGGCGGTCGGCCGACAACCGTAAACGGCCAGATTGCTCCCGGCCGGTGATAGACCTTGTCGACGTTCAGCACCGGGAACTCGTGCGCCAGGCTGTAGTAGCCGAGGTGGTCCCCGAACGGACCTTCCGGAAGCGTCTTCGGATCGACCGTCCCGCTGATGCAGAAGTCCGCCTCCGCCAGGATCGGCAGCTCGCCCCCCGGACGACGGACGAGCGGCATCCGGTGACCGCCGAGCGCTCCGGCGAACGTCAGCTCCGACAGCCCCTCCGGCAGCGGCATCACCGCCGAGACCGGGATCACCGGCGGGCCGCCGATGAAGATGTTGACCCGGAACGGCTCGTTCCGGCGGATCGCCTTGGCATGCTGGACCCCGATCGTCCGGTGGATCTGGTAGTGCAGGCCGACCTGCTTGTTGGGGGCGTAGCGGTTACCGGCGAGCTGGATCCGGTACATCCCCAGGTTCGACTTCCGCCAGCCGGGCTGATCGGGGTCCTCGCTGTAGACGGCCGGGAGCGTGACGAACGGTCCACCGTCCCGGGGCCAGGAGACGAGCTGCGGGAGCTGGTCGAGCGTCGTTTCGTGCGCGAGAATCGGACCGCGGGAGACGTACTTCGGCCGCATCGCCCAGGCGAGCGGCAGGGCTTTCGCGGATTCGAGCGGATGCTGCAGCGCGGTGGCGGGATCGAGCTTGATCCCGACGAGATGCTTCACCCGTTCGATCGTGTCCCGGAACAGGAACCGGGTCCGGTCGACCGCCCCGAACAGGTTGCTGACCATCGGGAACCGGCACCCTTTGACCCGTTCGAACAGCAGCGCCGGCCCCTTGGCCTGATAAACACGGCGCTGGATCTCCGCCGCTTCGAGCCGGGCGTCAATCTCGACGGGAATCCGGACGAGCTGCTTCGTCTTCTCGAGGTCAGCGATGCAGGCCTGAAGGTTGCGGTAGCCCATGGGGGGAGCGATTGGTTCTCTGTGTTCGAATGTCGGCCAACGGGCCGCCTGACCGCGGCGGGCCCGGCGGGATCACGGCGTTTCCGCTTTCTCGCGGCGAAATTCCGGGAGCGGGTACTCATTCAGCGGCTGCGGAATCCCCTGCGCCGCCAGTTCCTGCAGCCGCCGCCAGCCGCGGGTCACGAGCGACTCTCGCTCGGCGACGAACTGCGGGTCGAGCTCCGCCTTGGAGAAGACCCCGTCCACGACGACCGGCGCAAAGGCGGGATCGACGATGAACTGGGCCACCGTCGGGTTGCAGCGGATGTGCCGCTCCGGGGTCGCCAATAGCGCGCGGCCGTCGACCTCCCCCGTCACGTAGCGGAGGTAGAGGTCGCTTTCGGTGATGTCCTCGACTTCGTCGCCGCAGACGTCACACAGGTAGCCTTGATCGCAGTGAGCCATGAGAGTTCAAAGGTTCCGTCGCCTGGAGGTCGGGTGTGGCGAGAGGGAGGTGGAGCGTGAGACCGTAGGAATGCGGCCTCACAGATCGTTCCACGCCGCCCCGCTCGTGGACCGGCCAGCCTGCAACTACATCAGGACCGGTTTGCCGAGCTTGCGGCGGATCACGGAGAACTGCCCGACGTGCAGGATCGTGTGGTCCGAGACGAGCTGGATCAGGTTGCCGAGGGTCGGGGCGAAGCCCCGCATCTTCTCGGAGGTCGGACGGTCGAGGTCGGCGTCGGTCAGGCCCGAGACCGCCGCAATCGTCGCGTTCCGGACTTCGGTGAACAGCGCCAGGTAGGCGGCCTTTGTCAGGAAGCCCTCCGGGCCATCCTGGGAGGTCCCCTTGGGACCGTGCGTCTCGGCGAAGCCCGGCGGAAGTTCCGGGTAGGCGGCGCTCGGCAGCTCGGCCCGCATCAGGAAGACGTCGCCGGTGATGATGTTCCCGATCTGCCAGGCGGCGTGGTTGGCACCGGGGACCGGACGGACGAGGAGGTCCGCGTCGGTGAAGTCGCTCACGAACCATTCGAGCAGCTTGTGAGTCCCCTGCAGAGCGGATTTCAGCGCGTCACATCCCGTCATCGCAAAGCCTTTCTGGACAACACCTCCGCAAGGTCACGGAGGTCGGACCACGATTGTAGTCGGTCCTCGGCGGATGGGGCGACGAACAGGGCAGTGCAACAGCGGGAGTTTCCCGGTCTCGTCTCCGGGGCCGCCGGGCCGCGAACGATCTCGACGAAACCGGGGGATTTCGGGATTCTCCGGCGCGTCCGGCACGGGGCCGGAGCGGATCAGGGACGACCGGCATGCATGCGGCGGAGTGGATCGCGAAGTTCGGCAAGTCGCGGCGGATCATCGGAGCCGCGGTGCTGCGTGATGCGCTGAAGCGGCAGAAGGGGGAGTGCACCTGGTGCGGCGGGGCGGTGCCGCCGCGGCGGTCGTCGTGGTGCAGCGCGGCGTGCGTGGATGCGTTCCTCGGGCTGCGGCCGGGGGAAGTGACCCGGACGCTCCGGAAGCGGGACCGGGGGCGGTGTGCCCTGTGTGGCTGCGACACCGAGCGGATCCGGCGAATCGTGAACCTGCTCCGGAGCTGGCGCGAGTTCAGTGCCGTGAAGGACTACATCCGGCATCTGAAGGAGCGGGGCTTCAACACGGGGCTGTTCTCCGTGCGAAGGCTGTGGCAGGCGGACCACATCGTCCCGGTCTGCGAAGGAGGCGGGCTGTGCGGAGCCGAGGGCTACCGGACGTTATGCATGCCCTGCCACAAGCAAGTGACCACCGAACAAGCAGCCCGGCGTCGCAAGAAGAGTGCGTAGCAACCGTTGCTGCCGGCCAAGCCCTCTTAGCCCAACCCATCGCCCCACGGCCACCGGGGTCAAGGGGGTAACCCCTTGCGGGTCCAGGGCAGAGCCCTGGTGTCTACAGATCGTCGGCGAGCTTTTTGACTTCGGCCGTTTTGGTGACCGTGTTGCGTTCGAGGTAGAGCTTCTTGTGGGAGAGGGCGAAGGTGGCCCAGCTGTCGACGCCGTAGACTTCGAGCTGGGAGACGCCGTTTTCCCAGGTGAGCATGCGGCGGGCTTCGTCAGTCTTGGTCGGCGGGCCGTACTTTTCGGTGAAGGCCCGCTTGATGAGGCTTTCGGCGCCCGGGCCCCGGACGGTGCCGTAGATCCGGACGAGGATGTCGTCGGAGAAGCCGTAGGCCATCTGCTCGATGGGGAGGCCGGCGGCGGTGAGGGTGCGGCTTTCGGGGCGTTCGAATTCGCCGACGATGGCACAGGCCTTCATGTCGCCGACCATTTCGACGACGGGGATAGTCCGCTTGGCTCCGTAGCGGTCGACCGTATCGCGTTTGTACTTCTGGAGGACCTGATCGAGCGTGGTCTTCCCGATGACGTCCCCTTTGAAGGCGTAGCCGGTGGAATTGCCCCAGCACCCGCTCAAAACGAGCGCGGCGCTGAGTATGGCTGCGACGAGTGCTGCCTGCCGCATGGGCAACGTCCCTTCCGTGCGATCCAATCTTAGGCTTCTGTCATATCGGCGGTTCGGGTGCGCAGGTCGCGCTGCCTTTGCCCCTTAGAGCAATCCCGAGCCCTCTTGGCCGACAGACGAGGAAGAACCGCGAGTTCTTGGCCAGTTGGCCGCGCTTCGCGGACCGTCAGAGTTTTCCACGTGCGGGGCGGACGGCGCGGCAGCTTCTGCCGAAGGTGACCTCCAAATGCAAACACGCCCGCGTGGACGCGGGCGTGGTGCGAAGTCGATGGTGCGGCGGGCCCTCGCTGTGAGCGAGTCCCCGGCGGCTTACGGGATCGGGTTGTACGTTTCGGCCTTGTCGCCGGCGCGGGCCGACTTGTATTCCTGGTGAGCCCGAACGGTGTTCGGGAGGAGGAACTCTTCGCCAGCCGGGAAGTACTGGATGTCGTCTTCCAGGTAGTGGGCGGACGGAAGCGTCTGCCCCCCGACCGTGGTCTGGCAACCACAGAGCGAAGCGGAGATCAGGAGGCCACCGAGGACCAGGCCAGCGGATCGCTTCAGGTTGGGGCTGACGTTCATTGCCAGAACTCCAGACGAGCGGACGTACTAAACTCAGGCTCTGCGGCGATGGACTCGCCGACACGGTGTTTGATCGGCACCCTGTCCTCTGCAACTTCAGCACAACCGGATCGATCCGCGAGATTCTCCCGATCGGTCTTGCCTTCCTGACGGGAACGGCCGGCACAGACGAAGCGGACGCCACGACGCATAGGGGAGGCATCGTCGAATTCTCGCGTTCAATCCGCGATGTCTACGCCCCCCGCCGCTTTTTCCCGCTTCTCCAAGTCCCCGCATCTTTTCCCGTTTGACGCTGTCCGATCCTTAAGATGTCGCAGCCGGGCAAGTGGCTGCGGGGACCACACCATCACACCAGGGACTGGTTGCACGCATGCCGGGACTGCGGGCGCAGACGGCACCTTTCAGCGGCGGCCCCTGACCAGAGCTTTCAGGAGAGTGCAATGCTCGTTTTGTCACGTCACCGCGATGAGAGCATCATGATCGGCGACAACATTGTCATCACGGTCGTCGACATCCGCGGGGACAAGGTCCGCCTCGGGATCCAGGCGCCGACGGACGTTCCCGTGCACCGTGAAGAGGTGTACGAGGCGATCAAGCGGGAAAACGCCTCGAAGGAAACGCTGAACCGGGCGACGGTCTGAACGACGCCCCCTCCAGCCGACACGTCACGCCCCTCAGTTTTGAGGGGCGTTTTCGTTTTTGGGAGGCTTTCCGCCGTCGAGGGTCAGCGCGCTCCCCGCCCGTGGCGATTCCGGGCTGGGCGGGCGAAATCGCCGCCGGTAAAATGACGCCAACAATTCGACACCCCCTCCGGAGGACTCCAAAAATGGATCGTCTGGAGTGGTGGATGCGCGATGGGCTTCAGGCCGATTCCGAGCATCTGGCGATCGATCTCGCCCTTCTGCTGGCCCGCCGGCCGGTCGAATCAGTGGCGGCGATTCTCCAGCGGGTGCTGGTGGACGATCCGATTCGTCTCACGCCCTCTGTCCGCAGCTCCGTGCGGATCGTGCTGTGTCGGTAGTCGCCGGAGGTGATCGACGCCTTCTCGGCGAGGCTTTGTGCTCGGGATGAACGGAAACGGTTTCTCGCCGCACGGACGCTGCACGGGGTGACGACTTGCGGCAGGGAGGTCCAGCGGCGGTTGATCGACCTTCTGCTGGACCAGCCGCAGATCCGCGACGCGGCCGCACGGACGCTGGTGACGCTTTGCCCCAGCGCCGTTCCGCGGCTGGTGGAGCGCTGGGAGGAGACCGCCGATCCTTCTCTGCGGGAGAGGCTGGGGCTGATCCTGACGTTCCGTCCGGACATCCGGGCGGCGGATGTCTGGCTCTGGGGGCTCCGGCATTCCAACAGGCTGCTCTGCCGTCGTTCGGCGACTGCCTTGCGATCGGCTCACGGCTCCTCGGCCCGGATGACGACCTGTCTCACCCATCTTCTGAAGGCGGGAATCCCGACTCTGGAGTGGGAAGCGCAGGCGCTTCTCTCCGGTTGGACCGATCAGCCAAGGCTCGTTCCGCGGCTGCTGGATGCGATCGAGCATCCGGACTGGAATGTCCGGCAGTCTGCCTTGAGAGCTCTCGGCTGCGTCCCCGACCTGGGCCAAAATCGGGAACGGATTCAGGCGCTCGTGGTCGCGATCTACTACGACGCAGGTGAGCGGTGGGAAGTCCGCCGGGCCGCCGGCAGCATTTTCCGAAGCGTGTTCCGTCGGCGTCCTTGAGACAACATCAGTAGCACATGAGCGCCCGCTAGAACCGACCGAGCTTTCTCAGGATGGCGATCAGCACAATCGCCCCGACGGTGGCGGTCACGAGTTGCCCCATGAGACCGGCCGACGTCAGTCCCAGCAGCCCGAAGATCCAGCCGCCGAGAATCGCCCCGATCACGCCGAGAATCAGGTTCACCAGGATCCCGCCGCGGCCCCCCTTCATGATCCGGCTGGCGAGCCAGCCCGCCGCGATCCCGATCAGGATGAACCAGACGAAATTCATGACGCACCGGCAGGATGAAGAGGAGACGGGAGCGCACGCTCAACCCGGGTCACGAACACTGGACAACTGCGGGTCGAGCCGGGTGGGTTCAGAACGCGAATTCGCGGGAGTCTTCGGCGACGCCGCTCCGGCGGCCGGGATTCGGATCGTCGCTGTCGCGGGTCCGGTCGATCGAGGCGTCCGGATCGCCGCCGAGCAGATCAGGATGGATCTCGGGGAGCTTCAGCATCTCGGTCCGCTCGTGGCTCCCGACGGGAGATTCTCCCGGGCCGAGATAGACCCGGTAGCGGACGGAGGCGAAGGCGAGCTCGTCCCCCGGCAACAGGGCGGCGCGGGTCACCCGCTGGCCGTTCACCTTGGTGCCGTTGGTGCTGCCGAGGTCACGGATGAAGAGCAGGCCATCGGTGCGGGCGACGACACAATGGAGCTTGGAGATGCTGGGGTGGTCGACAACGATGTCGCACAGCCCAGACTTGCGGCCCACGAGCGAGACTTCCTTGCCCACCACGATCGGGGGCGCTCCGTCAATCGGGATTAATTTCGCGATCATCGGAGATCCGGGAGAAACGGGGCCAACGCCGTGCATCGCTGCACATTTGGTCAATTCTCACCACTGCCTGAACAGTGTCAATGGGAGAAACGGCAGCCGCATCCGTTCTGGCTGTCTTCATCATCGTGGAGCGGTCAGGCCCGACCCCACAGGAATCGGCCGGTCCGGCCGCATTTGTTCAGAGATTCTCTGAGCCGACCCAGACGGTTGTACAGTATCCCGGGGGAGTCGAGCCGACGAGCGACGGGTGAAGCGGCCAGGCCTGATGCGGCTGGTCGAGAAACGGCTGGGGAATCTCGCCGTGAAACCACGCCCCTGTCGAGTGGCCGCCAAGGAGCCGCCGCCAGCCGAGGCTGAGCCGGCCCATCGTCCAGCGGACGTTGACGTCCTGGATCGGACGGACGTGGAGGCGATCTCCTTCCCGGTAGAGCATCGCGTCGATCCCGAGCGGTCCGAAGTGGCCCCGCCGGGCGAGGTCGAGTGCCAGATGGCGCGTCTGAGCGACCGCTTCCTCCATCCAGGCCTCTCTGGCCCCCGGCCACGCGAAGCGGCTGCCGAGGTAGCGGCCGTCGGGATGGGTCAAAAGTTCGGTGACCCCCTCGAGGGTCGGTTCCTCGGGCCGTGTAGCGTGGAGGGTCCACTGGACCCCAACTTCCGCAACCCGGTCCACCCAGGGCTCGAGGAACACAGCACCGTCTCGGGCAAGCCGCTTCTTGATCCAGGCTGCGGCTTCGGGCGACAGAGTCGAGCCGTCACCGAGGATCCGCTCCCGGGCGGCGTGGCTGAACTCGCTCTTGAGGACCCACCGTCGTGAGGAAAAGAGGGCGAGGCGGGCTTCGACGTCGGCGAGCGAGGTGCAGAGGCCGGCGTCCGGGAGCGCCGTTCCCAGGCGGATTTCCCACTCCGCGGAGTAGCGGCGGGAGTTCGCCGCGCGGACGACGTCGAGCGGCGGCGCGTCGCACCACAGTCCCAGGCGCGTGGCCCAGCCGACGAGGTCGGCGTTCCAGCCCCACGGGACGAGCTGCGCAGGGCCTACGGATTTCAGCTCTTCAAGGCGGCTGATCGGACGGACGTGCGGAAGTCCGCGTTCTGCCAACGAGGACCAGAACGGCTCCGGGATCGGCTCGGGACACCAGATCGCGTCGCCCTCTTCGGCGACCGCGAACCAGAGAGGGGCCATCTCGGCGTTGAGTCGCGCGAGGCGGGCCGGGAGCGTGCCCCCCCCTCCGGCGGTCTTCCCCGCTCCCGGCAGCCGGGTTTCGAAATCGAAGTTCCCGACAAAGAGCCGCATCGGAGATCAGGGGAGGGGGCGGGGGCCGCGCGTCCGCTCACTTCTTGGCGAACAGGTTGGAGAAGGTTTGCTGCACCGACTTGATGCCGGCGTTGATCGTCCGGACCTCGTTGGTGGGGGAGAGCATGAGGCACCCCTTCTCGACGAGCATGTCGGCGTGCTCGGGGGTGGTCGTGACCGCTCCCCAGGTCTTGCCATGGCGGCGGCAGGCGGCAGCGACCTTGTCGATCGCCTCCAGGCAGCGGGGGTGGAGGAACTGGCCGGGGACGCCAAGTTCCTGGCTGAGGTCGGAGGGGCCGATGAACAGGAGATCGACGCCGTCGATGGCGGCGATCTCGTCGCAGGTCTGGACCGCCTGGGCGGTTTCGATCTGGATGGCGACGAAGGTTTCGCGGTTCGACTTCTCGCAGAACTCCGCCATCCCGCTGTTGTTGTAGCGGCCGTCGTAGCCGCCGAGATTGACGCCGCGGCGGCCGCGGGGGGCGAACTTGACCCACTGGACGATCCGCTCCGCCTCGGCGGGCGAATTGATCTGGGCAGCCATGATGCCGCTCGCGCCGGCTTCGAACATCCGCATCACGGTGGCGTAGTCGGTGGCGGCGAGGCGGACGAAGTTGTCGAGGCCGGCGGCGCGGCCCGCCATGGTGGCGAGCTCGATCTCCTGCATGCCGAGGCCGGTGTGTTCCTGGTCGATCCAGAAGCCGTCGAAGCCGCCGTGGATGGCGTACATCTCGACGATGTTGGGGTGGAAGATGCGGCCGAGGGCGAAGACGTTGATCCGTTCGCGGCGTTCAAGGCGGGACTTGATGGACTGCATTGGGGGGTCGCAAGGTCGGGGGGAAGTCGAGGCGGGACCGAACGCAAGCCGGAGCCCGTTAGTCTACCGGCGTCTCGTGTCACGGACCATGTCGGCAGCAGCTCGACGTCCGGCCGGTGAAGCATTCTCAGCGCAACCCGACGCCACTCGGCGACCGGGTCCAGGGCCCCGCCCTGGCCGGGTGCAGGGCAGGCAGCCCTGCCCGCCGGAGGCCTCTCGCAGTACCCTGTCAGGAATGTCCCGCGTGCGAGTTCTCGTTCCGTTGATCGGTCTTCTGATAGGGACCGGCTGCCGTCCAACGGCGTCGTCTCCTCCGTCGACGCCTCCGCGCGCGGCGGCGGTGACGTTCCAGGAAGCGGCGGCGGCATGGAATGTCCGGTTCGCGTATCAGAACGGATCGGTGGCCGATCGGTTTTCGATCCTGGAATCGCTCGGAGGCGGGGTGGCGATCCTGGACTACGACCAGGATGGGCAGAGCGACCTGGCATTTTCAGGCGGGGGTCTCTTCTCGGGACCGCGGGCCGTGACGCCGGCGGCGCTGGGGCTGTTTCGACAGACCGCGCCGAGGACGATGGCGGCAGTGGGGGAGGCGAGCCGGTTCGGGCCGGCGCGGCACTACAGCCATGGGATGGCAGCGGCCGATCCGGACAACGACGGGTTTGCGGACGTGCTGGTGACCGGGTTCGGCGGCGTTCAGCTGCTGCACAACCTGGGGGACGGGACGTGGGAGGACTCGACCGAGGCCGCGGGGCTGGCGGATCCGGAGTGGAGTTCCAGTGCGGCGTGGGGGGACATCAACGGGGACGGGGCGCTCGACCTGTACGCGGCGCACTACGTGAACTGGTCCTTCGACAACGATCCGCCGTGTTACAACGACCGGCAACAGCGGGAGGTCTGTTCGCCGCTGGTGTTCGAAGGGGTGACGGACCGGTTCTGGTTCAGCACCGGGACCGGAGCGTTCCGGGAGGCAACCGATGAAGTGGGGCTTTCCACCGGAGGCAAAGGGGTGGGGGTCCTGATCGCGGACCTCGATCTCGACGGGGATGTCGACGTCTATGTCGCGAACGACACGACCGCGCGATTCCTGTATGAGAACCGTGGCGGCAAGCTGTCTGAGATCGGGGCGTCGAGCGGAGCGGATGTCAGCCGCCAGGGGGAAGCAGAGGGCTCGATGGGGACGGACCTGGGGGACTTCGACCTGGACGGACTGCCGGACCTGTGGGTCGCGAACTTCGAGCAGGAGACGTTCGCGCTGCTGCGGAACCGGGGGCACCTGCTGTTCGACCACGTGAGCCAGGAGACGGGGGTCGGGGCGCTGAGCCGGGAGTATGTCGGCTGGGGGGTGGTGTTCTTCGACGTCGATCTCGATGGAGACGAAGACGTCTTCGTCAGCAACGGGCATGTCGAGCGGAATCCGCTGACTGCCCCGGCGCGGCAGCGGCCGATCCTGATGGTGAACAGCAAGGGGGAGCGGTTCGAGAACCGGGCCGCGCAGGCGGGGGAGTATTTTCGCGAGTCGCATCCGGGCCGGGGGGCGGCGAAAGGGGATCTCGACCGGGACGGGGACATTGACCTCGTCGTGTCGCACATCAACGAGCCCGCGGCGCTATTGGTTAACGAGTCGGACCGGGGGGGAGAGTCCCTCAGCGTAAGGCTGGTCGGGACCGAGTCGAACCGGGATGCCATCGGGGCGATCGTCCGGCTGACGGTGGGGACCACGCACCAGATCCGCCAGCGGAAGGGGGGCGGAAGTTATGCCTCGACCGGGGATGCACGGCTGGTGTTCGGCGTGCCGGCTGCGGCGCTGACATCAGCCGGCAAGGAGTCTCCCCCTGCAGCGGTGCTCGACATCGTCTGGCCGAGCGGGCGGCGGGAGTCCCGGAAGCTGGAGCGAACCGCGGGACGGTTCATCGTCGTCGAGAACGGGCCGATGGCGGCGGAAGTCCCCTGAGATCCGGGCTGAAGAAGCGGCGTCAGCCACAGGGCACAGAAGCCACAAGAGTCGCCGAGCCCACCCGTCGAGCTCCGCTCCGCTTTCCTCTCGCATTCGTCCTGACGCGGAACGCTCTGTGGCAAACAGCCGTCCTTGAGCAGCGTTTTACGGCGCCGGGACCGACACGTTGTTGATGATGATCGAGCCGGTCCCCTTGCCCGACGGCATGATGAAGTTCGTCGTCGCGCCGCTGATCGAGTTGCTGACCGTGCCGAAGAGCTGCACCTCCTCGATCGCGTTCTCGATCCGGATGCCGTAGGTGGAGCCGCCGGAGAGGAACTGGAACACGTTGTTCTCGATCTGCAACCGCGAATTCGCTCCGATGTTCGCGACGTTGATCCCGCGGCCGCTGCCGCCGTTGTCCTTGACCGTGTTCGAGTGGATCCAGATTTCGCCGGCGTCGAACGAATCGATCCAGAACGCCTGGCCGAAGCCCCCGTTCATGTTGACCGTGTTCCCCGAGATCAGCAGCTGCGAGGTGTCCTCCGCCTCCGCCTTCACGGCGATGCTGTTGATCCCCCCCATGGTGAACTTGTTCCCGCCGACCGTGGCGGAGAGCTTGGTCGTCGTCGACAGTTCATGCATGTTGAGGCCGGTCATCGTCGAACCGGTCAGGTTCACGATGTTGTAGGCGAAGAAGACGTTGAGCGGGCCGTCCCACTGAATGTCGACCGCCTCCTGGCTGTCGCGGCTGGCGGTGATCGAGTTGTTCTGGATCGTGATCGACTGCGAGGCGCCGATGCCGGCCCCCGAGTTCGAATACTCGATGGCGCTTCCGACCGTGTCGGTGATGGTGTTGTTGATGATCTGCGACTGGTACGTCCCCGCCGCATCGGCCCGCAGCCGGATCGTCCCGCCACCGACCACGCCGTTGCCGGAGAAGGTCGAGTTCACGATCGAGACGAGGTCGTCGTTCAGGGAGTCGATCGCCCACCCGCCGGTCGTGCCGGTCATGTTGAGGTAGTTGAGCGACAGGAGATCGGTCCCCTTGGACGAGATCCCAAGGATGTTGTCCGTGATGTTCATCCGCTGCAGGGCGACCGACCCGAATCCGTCGATGAGCACCGCCTGGGCGGTGTTCTCGATCGTCCCGCCGGTCCCGGCTCCCGCGGTCCCCGAGACGAGGAACGTCCCCTCGGAGTTCACGATCTTGATTCCGACCGGCCCCCCGTCGACGTTGACGGAGTTGAGGGCGATGTCGACCGTCGAATTGCTGATGTCGACCCCGGCGTGGCCCACCGTCGTGATCGACCCGGCGTCGATCGTGACGTCGTCCGAGTCGGTGATCACGAGGCCGCGGTCATGCTCGGCATCGATCGTCAGCTTGGAGATCAGGACTTCGCCGGTCGCATTGTCGATCTCGACCGCCACGCCGCCGGGGGGATCGACATTGAGGTCGGCGAGAGTGATGTCCGCCGCCGAGTTGTCGATCACGAAGCCGCGGGCCCCGGGGTCGGTGACCTTGGTCTGACCGGCGAAGTTCATCGTGCCGGTCCCCTGGTTGATGTAGATCCCGTCCCCGGCCACCGTGTCGATGTTCAGGTTGTTCGAGAAGAAGTCTCCCAACAGGTTGATGAGCGACAGGCCCCGCCCTCCGCCGTTCGTGATGTCGACGTTGGTCAGGCGGACCGAGCCGCCGGTCGTGTTCTGGACAAGGATGCCGTCCCCCGTCACCTGGTCGAACGTGGCGTTCACGTTGACGTTCGCAGCCCCGCCATCGACGAACAGGCCCCGCCCGCCGATCGTGTCGAACGCCAAGTTGTTGAGGTTGACGGTCCCCGAGGCTCCAGTGAGGGCGACTCCGTCCCCGCCGATCCCGCTGAACGTGAGGTTCTGGAGCGTCGCGCCGTTGATGCCGTTGCCGACGACGCCGCTGCCGCTGAAGTTCTGGATCCCGAATCCGCCGACGTAGTTGCCGGCGCCGCTCAAGGTGATCGCGTTCGCTCCCGGTCCCAGGCCGGTCCCGTCGATGATCGGTGTCGCTCCAGCGTTGATCGTCGGCAGGGCCAGCGTTCCGTAGCCCTGCACCGCCACGCTCGCGCCCCCCCCTTCGCCGATCAGCGACTGTCCGCCGGTCAGGGTGATCTGCTCGTTCAGCACCGAGTCGGCGTGGACGAAGACGAGGTTCGCTCCCGGCACTCCGGCGAGGGCCGCGGTGACCGACTGATAGGGATCGGTCACGCCCCCCGCCCCGCCGCCGGCCGCGTTGCTGTCGACATGGGCCACGACATAGGCGTTGCCGTTGGCGTCGCGGGCCACCACCCCCAGCTCTGTGCGGGAGGTTTGGCTGACGATCACGTTGTAGTTCCGCTCGACGTAGCGGAACGGGTTCGGCATGTCGCGCCGCCAGTCGGAGGCGGGGTTCTTGTTCCCCCACGGCAGATTGAACTGCATCCCGGCCATGACCCGGCTGCCGAACGTCTTGTCGTGCGTAAACAGGACGTTGGTCGTGACGGTGCTCGACAGGTCGAGCTCGGCCCGGACTTTGACCCCGTTGATGTCCTCGACACCGTTGCCGGTGAACCGGTAGTAGCCAGCGAACGCGCGGAGCTGGTCATTGACCCCCCGCAGGTCGACCGGCAGCGAGTACCCCGCTTCCACGTCGAACCCCTGCATGGCGGTCCCGGTGCGGGAGAAGGAGTCGAACAAGAGCTGCGTGCCGGAGAACCGGGCGTTCGAATTGATCTGCGACAGGACGTTCTGCTTGGGGCCGACGGGGGTGTAGTAGTTCCCGCGGAACTCGAAGCGGTGGATCATCGCTTCGAGGCTGATCCCGACGTCCTGGAAGTGGTAGCCGGTGCTGTTGTCGATGTCGTACCAGAAGCTGGCCCCGTACCAGGCGTGAGCCGGCTCGTCGAGGAAGCGATACCCCATGCCGAGGTTGCCGCCCCCCTGGGCGCGGTTCGTGATGAACCCCCGCATGTCGGTGAAGAACATGTGGTCATCGACCATCAGGTACGGCATGAACTCGATCGGACTGATCGATTCACTGCGGCCGAAGGTCTGACCGCCGAGATGCCCCCCCCGGCCGAGGACCCCCATGAAGTCCGACTGCGGCGTGCTCTCCTCGTCGTCCGCTTCCTCCTCCGCGGCGACCTGCTGGATCTTGGACTTCGACTTGGATTTCGATTTGTCGGACTTGTCCGACCGGGCGTTCCGGGGGTCTTCATCCTCCCAGTCGCTCCAGTCGTCGTCCTTCTTCTTCTTGCCCGCTTCCAGTGGCGCGGCGGCAATTCCGAGTCCCAGCCCCAGGGCGCAGCCCCCCAGGACGGCGGCGCGCAGCGATCCTCCCCAGCGGCGCAAACCTCGCCCGGCCGGGAGATCGACGGTCGACCGGCCATTCTTGCCGGTCCGCTCGGCGCGGAGTCGCTGGAAGGTGCTGACGAGGGACTCGAAGCGAAACATCTGCAGATTCCTTTCTGCCGTTCCGGGAATCCCTCAACTCGCTCCATGCGACTGGACGAATTGAGAACAGGCCGATTCTCTCGGCAGTGTTCCCGGTGCGCGGCTATATGAGCGCGGGGAGAATGTCCGTCAATACGCACGGATGGGGCGGGTGCCAGACTGGACCGGAATTCAGCTTTTGCGGCGAGATTGCGGCTTCGATCAGCAGAAACGACCGATCGCCCGGGATGCGTGATCGCGTCCGCGAGACGCGGAAACCAGGCAGGTTGCGTCATCGACGGTGGTTGATGCGTGGCTGGCGGCACCTCTCTAGGGGGGCCGTCTCGCCCGCGGAAAGACAACATCCGGTCCCCGGTGTCCCCCGGCCCGGAACGCCCCGCTGGTTGCAACTCCGTTCCAATTCCGTACAATCTGGCGTTTTGGCTTCCCGGTGCGGAGCCGCGCTCTGCGCGTTCAACGTATCTCGTTTCGAGACAGCTCGTTATGGCTCAGTTCGACTTCCTCTCCACCCTGCGTGACTCGTCCTCGTTCGGGAAGGAAGACATCCGGAAGATGCTGAGCGCCGCCTCGGGCGTCGGAGCGGGAGACTTCCGCCGCGCTGTCGAGACGGTCAACAACGAAGCGAGTGCCAACCCGACCCTCAAGGTCCGGGCCGGCATCGGCTTCTTCTTCCTGGGGAATCCGCAGAAGGCGATCGACACCCTCTCGGGCTGCAAGGATGGCCTCGGACGGTACTACCTCGCCCAAGCCTACTCGACCCTCAGCCGGCACGAAGACGCCGCCCGCGAGTTCGAAGAAGCGGCCAAGCTCGGCGAAAACAAGATCGAGTGCCAGCTCCGCCGCGCGGGTGAGCTCCGCCGGATGGGGCAGCTCGACAAGGCGGAAGAAATCATCCGCAGCACCGGGGCTGAAGGGGCCCGCCTCGCCGAATACAGCTACCAGATGGGCTGTGTGATGTCGGACCGGGGGGACACCTACGGCGCCATCGAATACTTCGAGCGGGCGGTCGACATGGACCCCCACCACCAGCGGGCCCTGTTTTCGCTGGCCGTCCAGGCCTCCCGTCAGGGGAACGACGACGACGCGATCCGCCTCTACGAGCGGTGCCTGTCGAAGCCGCCGTTCTTCTCGGGCGCCCTGCTGAACCTGGGGCTGCTGTACGAAGACCGCGACAATTTCCCCGCCGCCAAGTACTGCTTCGAGCGGGTCCTCAAGTACGAGCCGACCAACGAACGGGCGTGGCTGTACCTCAAGGACATCGAAGCGACGAGCGGCCAGTTCGTCGACGACGAGACCCTCAAGCAGCAGCAGAAGCTGGAGCAGCTCCTCGCCCGCCCGGTCACCGACTTCGAACTGTCGGTCCGCAGCCGCAACTGCCTCGCCGGCATGGACATCAACACGCTCGGCGACCTGACGACGATCTCCGAGCAGGAACTCCTCGCGGGCAAGAACTTCGGCGAAACGTCGCTGAAGGAAGTCCGCGAGCTGATGGCGATGCACAACCTCAAAATCGGCCAGAACCTGCACGAGAAGCCGCGGGACGCGAGCGCCGACTACCGCGATCTCTCCCCCGAGGAGCAGGCGGTCCTGTCGATGCCGGTCGGTGACCTCAACCTGTCGGTCCGCAGCCGCAAGTGCATGACCCGCCTCGGCATCACGACGATCGGCGAGCTGCTGAATCGGACGCCGGACGAGCTCCTCTCCGCCAAGAACTTCGGCGTGACGTCGCTCAACGAAATCCGGGCCAAGCTCTCTGAGCAGAACCTCAAGCTGCGTAACGACTGATCGTCCGCGGCTCCCTTCCGGTGGAGCGTCCCTGTGTCCGTTCCGGCGCCTGGGTTCGAATCGTTCGGATTGCCTGGGGATTCGATGTTTCTGGATCGAATCCGCCAGGCGCGGCAGCGCTCCCCTGAGCAGAAGCTCGTCGAGGGGTTTGAACTGTTCGATCTGGCGTGCGAGGTCGCCCGCGCCGGGATTCGCTCACAGGCTCCCGAGCTCGACGGTAACGGGGTCGAGCGGGAACTTGGTCGTCGGCTCGACATCCAGCGCCGGTTGGAAGAGCGGGAACTCTACCGACCGGTCTCGATTCCGGGCGATCGCGGGGAGTCGTCCCCGTGATCGGTGTCGAAGCGGTCGTTCGTCTGATCGACGTCCTAGAGCACCGCGGCATCGAGTACATGCTGGTCGGTTCCCTCTCGAGCAACCTGTACGGGATCCCGCGATCGACGAAGGACGCGGACTTCGTGCTGGCTCTGCCGGCCTCTCAGATGGGCCAGTTGGCCAGGGATCTGGGCGAGGGATTTCGACTCGATCCGCAGATCTCGTTCGAGACGCTCACGGGAACGACGCGCCGCGTTATCCATTCTCCGCACGCCCACTTTTTGCTCGAGACCTTCCAGCTCAGCGACGATCCGTTCGATCAGGAGCGGTTCGTGCGGCGGATCCGGATCTCGATTCCACTCCTGGAGCGAGTTGTTCCCGTTCCGACGGCCGAGGATGTCGTGATCATGAAGCTCCGCTGGTCGCGGCCCAAGGATCTGGAGGATGCCTTGGGAGTCCTGGCGGTTCAGGGAAGCCGACTCGACTGGCCGCACCTCGAGAAATGGACGACTGCACATGGAACTCGCAATCGGCTGGAGGAGCTGAAGGCGAAAGTCGCGGATTCCGGTGCGGAAGACGTTCCGTGAGGGATACGATTGCCGCTGGCTCGCCCAGGGTTTGCTGCCGCTGGCCACATTTCTCCTGTTCGAACCTGACCCGCAAACGATTTCGCCTTCCGCTCCGATGTCCGACCTATCGAATTATCCGCACCCCCGCCCCCGCCCGGAGCTTCTGGCTCCCGCCGGCTCGCGGGAGTGTATCCGGGCCGCGATCGAGAACGGGGCGGACGCCGTCTACTTCGGCCTCAATGTCGGGTTCAACGCCCGGGCCCGCGCGGCGAACATCGAGCCGCATGAACTCGCCGAGGTGATGGCGGACCTCCACGGCCGCGGCGTCCGGGGCTACGTCACGCTCAACACGCTCGTCTTCACGGACGAGCTCGCCGAGTTCGAAGAGGTCGTCCGGCATGTCGCGCGGTGCGGCGTCGACGCCGTGCTGCTGCAGGACCTGGGAGCGGTCCGGCTCGTCCGGGAGATCTGCCCCGATCTGCCGGTCCACGCCTCGACCCAGATGACGCTGACGAGCGCCGAGTGCGTCCGGATCGCGGCGGAGCTCGGCGTCGATCGGGTCGTTCTCGCCCGTGAGCTGTCGGTCGACGAGATCGCCAAGATCGCCCAGGGGTGCGACACGCCGCTCGAGGCGTTCGTCCACGGCGCTCTTTGCGTCGCCTACTCCGGCCAGTGCCTCACCAGCGAATCGCTCGGGGGCCGGAGCGCGAACCGCGGCCAGTGCGCCCAGGCCTGCCGGCTGACGTACGATCTGATCTGCGACGGAGAGGACATCGACCTCGGGGACCAGAAGTACCTTCTGAGCCCGCAGGACCTCGCCGCCTACGCCCTCGCCGACGAGCTGATCGACGCCGGGGTGATCTCGTTCAAGATCGAGGGGCGGCTCAAGACCCCCGAGTACGTCGCGAACATTACGCGGCACTACCGGCAGGCGATCGACTCCGCGGTCGCCGGACAGCCGGTCGAGCTTCCGGCCGAATCGGTCCGCGAGATGGAGCTGTCGTTCTCTCGCGGCTTTTCGCCGGGCTGGCTCCATGGCTGCGACCACAAGATGCTTGTGCCGGCGCTCAGCTCCGCGAAGCGTGGAGTCCGGCTCGGGGAGATCACGTCGATCGGCCGGGGCTTCGTCGAGGTCCGGCTGGAGGCCCCCGTGCGGCGCGGTGATGGTCTCGTCTTCGAAGGGGACCGGGCCGCCAACGAAGAGCAGGGGGGGCGGGTCTACGACATTCGCCGCCGCAGTCTTCCGGTGGAAGGGACCGCCGAGTCGGGAGTCGTCGAGCTGTCGTTCCAGCACGGCGCGATCGACTTTGAGCTTCTCCGTCCGGGGCTCGCCGTCTGGAAGACCGACGATCCGCAGCTGACGAACCGGCTCCGCAAGACGTTCACCGGCCCCGATCCGCTCCGGAAGATCGAGATCGACATCCGGGTCAGGGCGGTCGCCGGCGAGCCGCTCGTGCTCGAAGCCCGCGCGCCGGACGGCCAGTCCGCTTCCGTCACCACGGCGGAACCGCTGGTCGCCGCGCGGACCCGTCCCGCCACGGAAGCCTTCTTCCAGGAGCAGCTCGACCGCCTCGGCGCGAGCGTGTTCGCGCTCCGCTCAGTGGAGACCGAGATCGCCGGCGGCCCGATGGTCCCCCTGAGCGTCCTCTCCGGCCTTCGCCGCGAACTCGTCGAGCGGCTCGAAACGGTGCTCCGCACTCCTCCGGCCCGGCGGATTGCGGAAGCCTCCGTCCAGCCGAAACTCCGCGAGAACATCCCGGACCGGGCCGCAGGTGTCGCCTCCGCCGCCGGCCAGGAGCCTCGGCTCCGCGTCCTCTGCCGCACGCTAGTGCAGCTCTCGGCGCTCCTCGAGTCGAACGTCAGGGGACTCATCGCCGACTTCTCCGACATCCGCGAGTACCGCGAGGCGATCGGAATGGCCCGTGCCGCCGGCCGGCCTCTCTCGATCGCCACCCCCCGGATCCAGAAGCCGGACGAGATCGGGATCTTCCATCTCCTGGCGAAGTACGCCCCGGACAGCGTCCTGGTCCGGAACCTCTCCGGAATGCGGTACTTCGCCGACCGCAAGATCCCGTTTGTCGCCGACTTCTCGCTGAACGCGACCAACGAGCTGACCGCCGAGTACCTGCTGGCGAGCGGAGCCGAGCGGGTCACCGCCTCGTACGATCTCAACCGCGAGCAGCTCCTCGGCCTCGTCCGGGCTGTCCCACCGCAGTGGCTCGAGGTGGTGGTCCACCAGCACATGCCGATGTTCCACATGGAGCACTGCGTGTTCTGCGCGGTCCTCTCGCCGGGGACCAACAAGACCAACTGCGGTCGCCCCTGCGATCGGCACGAGGTCGAGCTCCGGGACCGGGTCGGCATGGAGCACCCGCTCACCGCCGACGTCGGCTGTCGGAACACCCTCTTCAACGCGGTCCCGCAGAGCGCCGCCGAAGTCGTTCCCGCCCTGCTGGCGGACGGTATCCGGGACTTCCGGATCGAGTTCCTCCGCGAAACTCCGGCCGAGATGCGGGAAGTCCTCGACCTCTACGGAAAGCTGTTCGCGGGGCGGGTCGCCGGCCGCGACGTCTGGACCTCCCTCAAGGCCGCCAACCGGGTCGGAGTCACCCGCGGCACGCTGGAGGAACGCCGCAACCCGCTGGCGATCCTGTAAGTGTTTCCACACAGGTCACAGAGGATCTTCCCCCGAGGAGAGGGGACCAGAAGCGCCCTGCAAGAACGGGAGCTCGCCCGCTGAGTCCGTCTCTCGACATTCTCTGTGACCTCAGTGGCTAGAGCATTCTGCTCTACCGTGTGCAGGCGGATGGAGGCCGAACGTAGGGACACTCTTAGGTTCCGCCTGCGAGATCGCTGTACACCAATTCCAAGATTGCTCTAAAACGGCTTGAAACGGCTTCTTCGTCGAAGCTCGCCGGAAATCGCGAGGCCGCGTCACGTCGAAGAAGCGGAAGACGTCTTCGGCGGTCGTCCCGCGCGGTAGACGCCGGGGGTCAGGCCGACGAGGTTCCGGAAGTGCCGGGTCAGGTGGGCCTGGTCGGCGAAGCCGGTTTCGAGGGCGACGTCCGCCACCGGGTGGCCGCGGCGGAGCAGGCGGCGGGCGCGGTTGATCCGGACCTGCAGGTGGTAGGCGTAGGGGGGAAGGCCGAACACGCGGCGGAACGAACGGACGAGGTGAAACTCGCCGATCCCGGCGACCGTTGAGAGTTCGCTGAGCGTCACCGCCCGGGTGGCGTGGGCTTCGAGGTAGTCCCGCACGCGCCGCAGCGAGGCGTCGGGGGCCGCCGCCTCATGACGGCTTTCGCCGGCGTCGCCGCGGAGAGTCGCCAGGAAGTCGTGCAGCGCGGTCTCCCGATCGAGCGGCTCCGCCGGATCGAGGACGCGGCGATGCAGCGCGGCGAAACGCGAGATGACTGGGGAGTCACTCCGCAGTGCGGCTCCTCGGAGGCCCTTATGCGGCAGCTCGCCCCGTTCCGGCGATTCCGGGGAGAGGAACAGCGTGTCGAAGATCCAGGGGGTGTCGGCAGACTCTGTGGGGGCGAGGGTGTGGACTTCGTCCGGGGCGATCAGCACGAGCGAGCCCGGGCCGCAGATTTCCACGCCGCCGGAGCGGCGGACCGTCCCGCTCCCCGACCGGGTCAGGCTCACCTGCCATTCCTCGTGCGCGTGGGGCCGCGTCGGCTCGACCGACCAGCGGGAGGTCCAGGCCTCGAGCCCCGGCAGACCGCTGGGCCAGACCCGGTTGACGTGTTCGGCGGGAGGAGTGGAGGGACGGGACATGAATGAGGAATCGGTCGGTTGACCGAGTGACACGCGGGGACCGGCAGGTGACGAACGGCATATTACTTGAGACACCCCGGCACACTGGAGGTTCTCCCAACCTGCAGAATGGGAAAATCGAGGCGAGCCCCCGGCCGAATTGCCGCTCACTTCTTGATTTCGAAATCATGGCCGCTTAAGGTGACGAAACCCTTTCCGGCAGTCTCATGCCCGAATCTCCCTCACCATCGCGAGTCCTCGCTCGGGTCCTTTGCTGGACCTGCGGGCTGATGGTGTGGCTGTCGGCCGATATCGCCTTCGCCCGCTGCGGCGGTCTTCCCGCGGGATTCGGTTCCCTGGCCGGCATTCCGCACGGGGCTCCGATGGGAGGCCCCTCTCCTTCCCCCTGGAAGCCGAAGTGTTCCGGTCCCTCCTGCTCGCAGGCCCCGGCTCCCTCGCCCGCTCCGACGACCCCGGTTCCTTCTTCGGAATCGCGTTCCGTTCGTGACCTCTTCGTCGACCCCGGTCTTACGTCGTTCTCCCTGACGCGGGGATTGGCGGCCGGGTTCGAAAACGACCGGCTGACCGGGTTTGAACTGGTCAGCGACCTGCTCCGGCCCCCTCGAGGCTGAGTGATCGATCCTGTGCGCCGCAGGCCGGAGGGGAGCGCGCTCGCCTCCCTTCCCTGCCGCCCGCTCCGCGGCGCCGCTTTCCGGATTCTCCCGCCTGGGCTTGCGCCCGCGCGGGACTGCCAGCCCTGATCGGGGCTGCGATCGCACGCCCTGGGGAACATTCCGCCGCGCGACGTTCATTCCGTCATTCCTCCTCGCGCCGCTGACTGTTCCGGTCCTTCTTTTTCGCCGGAGAGGCCTCCATGAAAGCCCGTCGCGGATTCACGCTCATCGAGTTGCTCGTCGTCATCGCCATCATCGCCGTCCTGGTCGCGATTCTGCTCCCCGCGGTCCAGCAGGCCCGCGAGGCCGCCCGCGCCTCGCAGTGCCGCAACAACCTGAAGCAGCTCGGCATCGCCCTCCACAACTACCACGAACTGGTGGGGGGCTTCCCGATGTCGAAGAACTCGGGAAACAGCTTCTCGGCGCAAGCACGCATCCTGCCTCAACTCGATCAGACCGCCGTTCACAACCGGATCGACTTCGAGGTCTCGCCGACTCACGCCAACAACACCTTCGCGAAGGGAATCACCCTGGCGGTTTATCGCTGCCCGAGCGACTCGGACAACATGCCGGCGATCTCGGGGGGGCGGAACAACTACTACACGAACACCGGAACGACCGTCATGAACGGCTTGCCGGGTACGACCGTCGGCAGCACGAACTACGGCCTGCCGATGCCGGACGGCGTGAGTTTCCAGGACAGCTTCGTTCGCTTCGGCGACATCACCGACGGCACGACCAACACCGCTCTGATGTCGGAGCGAATGCTCGGCGACGGCGTCAACAGCATCAGCACTCCTGAGTCGGACACCTTCCAGCCGGGGACCTATCCGAACACGCCGGACGAAGCCCGGGATCAGTGCCGCGCGATCGACGTGACGGACCTCTCGAAGCAGGGGAAGTCGAACGGTGGGTCGCCGTGGCTCAACCCGGACCACACGACGACCTACTACTACCACACGCTGACCCCCAATGATCGCTCCTGCATGTACCCGCCGAGCCGCATCGCCACCACGGCGAACAGCCGGCACGCGGGCGGGGTGCATCTGCTGCTGTGCGACGGGTCGGTCCGCTTCGTGACGTCGAGTGTCGACCTGTCGATCTGGCGTGCGCTCGGGACGCGAGCCGGTAAGGAACGGATCGGCGATTTCTGACCCCGAGCGTTCCTTAACGCCCCCGCTCAGCGCTCGCGGAGCGTTCTCGCATTGTTCTGCGCGAACCTCTTCTTCCCTGTTCGACCGTGAAAGTCCAGTGCGATGCGCACTCACCCGTCCGTCACTCCTCTGTCGCGACGCTCCTTCATGGTGCTCCTTTGCGGGACCGCCGCTGCGGCGGGATGCGGCCATTCCGCCCGCAACTATTCGCTGGATCCAGACAAGGCGGAGAAGAGCTGCGTGACGTTCATGGAGGCGTGGAAGGCAGGGAAGCGGGTCGGCGACCTTCATCCGGAGATCATTGCTCGCGACGAGGCTTGGGAGGGGGAGTTCAAGCTGGTGAGTTACGAACTTCAACCTGGGACGAGCGACGGCACGAATCTGCACATCCCGGTCAAGCTGACGATGAAGAACCCGAAAGGGAAAGAAGTGAAGGAGACCGTGACCTACGTCGTCGGGACTTCTCCCAAGGTGACTGTGTTCCGCGAATAGACGTCCTATTGAGATCCGGGCTGCCTCCATCCCCACTCCCGAACCACTCAGGATTCCATTCCATGCGCCGTTTCTCCTGGATCCCGCTGGTGCTGATGGCAGCCGGCGTCGCCTCGGCCGCCGACAGCACGTCTTCGCCGGCCCCCACCCCGGCTCTGACCCGTCCCGAGATGAAGAAGCGGCTGGAAGGGCTGAAGCAGCGGGAGGCCCGTTTGCCGTTACCCCCCCTCACGGCCGACGAACTCGCTTCGGGACGCCGTTCGGTCAACAACGGCCGGCTCCGCTCGCTCTATCTCCCTGCCTCGTGGGTCGCAACCCGGGGTTCCTCGACGGGGGGCAGCGGTAGTGCAACGGGCCGGGACGGCGCCGGGCGGGGGACCGACGTGGCGCGGACGCTGGCTCAGATGCAGACCGCGCCGGACTTCGGGTTCAAGACCCGGCTGTTCTGGATTGTCTCGCGGACCAACGACTGCACTTACTGCCTCGGCCATCAGGAGCTGAAGCTCCGCCGCGCCGGGATGGCGGAAGACGAGATCGCGGCTCTCGACAGCGCCTGGGATAAATTCCCGGCAGAGGAGCAGGCGGCGATCGCTTTCACCCGCAAGGTGACGATCGCGCCGCACCGGATGACCGATGAGGATCTTGCGGCGCTCAAGCGGCATTACAAGGACGAGCAGATCCTCGACATTCTCCAGACGATCGCCGGCAACAACTCGACGAACCGCTGGACCGCCTCAACAGGGATTCCGCAGGATCAATCGTTCGGCGGAGATGAGCCGAGCCAGCTCGATACGCCGACCTCCGAGGCGTATGCGACGGTCAAGACGAAGGTGGCACCGATCGATCACGAGGCCCGGCCCGCCTGGGAGCCGATGTCGGAAGCCCTTGCGGCGATGGAAGGGTGCCGCAACCGGGCGGCGCGGGTCACGCTTCCCAGCCGTGAGCAGGCGCAGGCGGCCCTGGCGTCGGACACCCCCGGGGTTGTGCCGCCGAACTGGGTGCGGGCCGCGGCGACGACGCCCGCGACCGCCCTGCGGGTCTGGAAGCACCGTCAGGCGATCGTGCGGGACGGCAAGCTCGATCCGAAACTGAATGCCCTGATCGCCTGGGTGGCGGCCCGGGATGACCGGGCCTGGTATGCGGCGGCGCATGCCCGGACGCGGCTGCAGGCGCTCGGCGTTTCGGATGAGGTGCTGGCGGCTGCGGGGATGCCGGAGCAGGGGGCGACGTTTTCGCCGGCCGAGCAGGCTGCGCTGGCGCTGGCTCACAAGGTGACTTCGGCGCCGCACACGGTTGTCGATGCGGATCTGGCTGCCGTGCGGAAGCATTTTTCGGACTCTGAGACGGCTGAGGTGCTGTACCTGGCTTGTGAGGCGGCTTCGTTTGATCGGATCACCGAAGTGCTGCGGCTGCCTCTTGAAGAGGGGACGAGCCTCGTCGTTGCCCAGTGAATTCCGATTGTGGAAAGGCCGAGTGATCGGCGCGAGGCGGTGGACCAGCGCCGTACCGTCAGGCGTGTCCTGGCGGTACGGCGGCCTCGTTTCCGGGGCTGGCTTGAGGACTCGGCCCCCGTCCTGGCCGGCACGGCGCCGATTGCTCAAACCCATCGTGCCACGGCCGCCCGGGTCCAGGGGCGGAGCTCCTGGCCGCCGGAGGCGCTTCTGTGGTGGAACCATGGAACACGACGGGTGCTCGATCGCGGACCGGCGTTGCGGGCCTCTCTCACCAGCACGCTCACGCGGCACTCCCCGCGACGAAGAAGAGGGGGAGCCCTCGATACCCGTTCTCCAAAGCGGACGCCAGCGTTTCCCACGGTTCCACGACGAAAATGCCTCCGGCGGCCAGCAGCGTGCTCGACCCGGGCCAGGTGGTGACGCCCGTCGCGCCTCCTCCTCCCTCTCCCCCCGAAACATTTCTCGCTTGACGACCATGTAGCAAGTGCTACAAATTGCGGAGCTCAATGTGTAGCTAGAGCTACACTGTCTCCGCGAGGTCTTCGATGTCCGGCTTGCCGAAGGTGTCCGTGTCCCGCGCTGCGCTGCGGCGGGGATTCACGCTGATCGAACTGCTCGTGGTGATCGCCATCATCGGCGTGCTGGTGGCGATACTGCTCCCCGCGGTCCAGCAGGCCCGCGGAGCCGCCCGCCGGGCCCAGTGCTCCAACAACCTCAAGCAGCTCGGCATCGCCCTCCACAACTACCACGAGGCCCACTCCGTCTTTCCCCCGGCCTATGTCGGGGCGATCGGCGGCGGCAGCGGGACCGCGGCGGGACAGAGTTTTCCTGACGACAACTGCAACGCCCCCTCAGGCTTCGGCTGGGGCTCGCTCCTCCTGCCCCAACTCGACCAGGGAGCGCTTCACGCGAAGCTGAACTTCTCCGACGCGTGTTGGACCGCGCAGAACGCCGGGCAGGTCAACCTGCGGCTGACCGTGTTCCTGTGCCCGTCGGCCTCGGGGGGGAGCGACGGATTCGTGGTCCAGCGCTGGACCACGGGCTCCTCCGCGGCGCCGAGCAACCCCGTCGCATTCACGCCCAACGTCCGGTTTCCGCACGCCCACTACGTGACCAATGCGGGGATCCATCAGCCGTGGGGCCGCAGTCCCGCCTACTCCTGTGACTTCACCTCGCGGGAACCGATCGCTGCGACCGGCAAGTCGGTCGTCCAGGAAGGTCCGTTCTATCGGAACTCCCGGATCCGCGAAGCGGACGTGACCGACGGGATGTCGAACACGATCTTCCTCGGAGAACACAGCTCGGTCCTCAGCGACAAGACCTGGTACGGCACGATTCCGAACGCTGCGACCTGCCCCAAGCCGGGCTGGCCCTCGGAGTGCAACAGCGCGGGGTGCCTCCTGGGGGCCCACAGCGGTCCCGACACGCACGACCATCCGCAGGTGATCATCCACGCCCCGAACCACCCGTTCGGCCACACCGACGAGATGTACGGCGAGCATGGCGACGGGGCGAACACGATGTTCGGCGACGGGTCGGTCCGGTTCGTCTCGCAGTACATCGACGGCTTCGTGTGGGTCGCCGCCAGCACCCGCGCCGAACGGGACGCCTTCTCGTGGGCAGACTGAGTTCCGCGTCGTCTGGGCCGCCCGCCACTTCGGATTTCGGTCGTCCCTCCCGCTTCCTCGTCCCGGCTGATGGCTCTTCCATGCCACTCCTTCCTTCACTCCCGTACTCCCCCGCACGCCGGCTGCGAAGTCTCCTGCCGCTGATCGCGGCCTCGTCGTTCGCGTTGCTGCTGGCGGGTTGCGACCGGACGCCGCAGCTTGGGAACGAAGCGGCCATGGGGGAATGCGAGGCGCTCTACACCGCCGTCACGACCAAGCGGACCGATCTGCTGGCCGCCTGCCGAAAGCGGCTCGCGACGCTGCATGCCAGCGGCCAGCTCTCCGACGCCGCCGAGTCTCAGCTCGAGTCCGTCTGTGAGCAGTGCGACCGCAAGGAATGGCGCCCCGCCGCGGAACGGCTCTACGCGTTCATGCGGGCGCAGCGGAAGTAGCCGGCTGCTGCGCCTCACAGCGAACAGCATCCGCATCGACGGTCAGTGGCCGAGACGCCGCATCAGGTCGGCGGAGCTGCTGACCGGCAGGTCACACGCCCCCCGGTGGCAGACGTAGACCTGCGGGGCCTCCTTCGGCAGTCGCCCCCGCAGCAGAGGAGCGAGTGACTCGGGAAGCTGATCGTCCGCCACGCCCGGAGGGCGGCGGACGAGAAGGCTGTTCGGAAGGAACCGGCGGTGCAGGTCCCGCAGGATCGCGTCGCCCGCTTTCGCATCCGTCCCGTCGACCAGGACGATCTCGGGAGTCGGGCCGAGGTGGAAATCGAGGGACTGCAGGGCTTGGGCCACCGCCCGGGGGTGACCCGCCAGAACCCCCGACAGGGCGACCAGCGTCTGGTAGCCCGCCTCCTCAAGGTCGGTCCGACCGGTGAGCCGTCCCAGCCGCAGGAGGGCCTGGGCCGCCATGCTGTTTCCCGAGGGGGTCGCGTTGTCCTGCGCGTCTTTCGTGCGGGTCATGAGCTGCTCGTGGTCGCTGGCGGTGTAGAAGAAGCCCCCCGCCTCGGCGTCGCGGAAGCGGGCGAGCATCTGCTCCGCGAGCTCGGCCGCCGCGGCGACCCAGCGGGGCTCGAACCCCGCCTGGTAGAGATCGACGAGGCCATCGATCAGGGAGGCGTAGTCGTCGAGATAGGCGGTGAACCGGGCGCGGCCATCCTTGTACGAGTGGAGCAGCCGGCCGGCGTCGTCCCGCATCGTCGTCAGCAGGAAGTTCGCCGCAGCGGACGCGGCATCGAGGTAGCGGCGATCGCCCAGGACCTGCGCCCCGCGGCTCATCGCGGCGATCATCAGTCCGTTCCAGCCGGCCAGGACCTTGTCGTCACGACCGGGAGCCACCCGCCGCGAGCGGATCGCCAGCAGCGTCTCCCGCGCGGCGGCAAGGCGCGTCGCGAGCTCCGCGGCATCGATCCCGAGCATCGCCGCTGCCTGGTCGTGCGGCTTGGGGCGATTGAGGATGTTGGTCTCCTCCCAGTTGCCCCGCGGGGTGACGTCGTAGCAGTAGCAGAAGATGCGTCCCTCTTCGGGGCCGAGCGCGTCGACGATCTCCTGCTCGGACCAGACGAAGAACTTTCCCTCCACCCCTTCGCTGTCGGCGTCCTGGGCGCTGTAGAAGCCCCCTTCCGGCTGGGTCATCTCGCGGAGGACATAGTCCAGCGTCTCCCGGGCGACGCGGGCATAGAACTCGTCTCCCGTGATCTGGTACGCCTCGAGGTAGGGGGGGACGAGGAGCGCGTTGTCGTACAGCATCTTCTCGAAATGCGGCACGAGCCAGCGGCGGTCAGTCGAGTAGCGGTGAAAACCCCCGCCAAGCTGGTCGTAGAGTCCCCCGAGCGCCATCCGGTCGAGGGCCTGCCGGGCGACCGTGAGCGGCTCCTCACTCTGGAACCGCTTCCAGCCCCGGAACAGGACGCGGATGTCCATCGGGTGCGGAAACTTCGGCGCGTCCCCGAAGCCCCCATGCTGGCGGTCGGCGGCGGCGACCAGATCTCCCGTCCCCTTGAGCAGCACCTCTTCGGTGAGAGGGGCGTGCTCGAAGTCGGGCGAGGTGATCGAGTCCAGGGCCTCCACGAGTTCGGTGGCGCTGCGGGCGACATCCTGGCGGCGGTTCTTCCAGTAGTCGTTCATCGTCAGGAGGACGTCGCGGAAGCCGCGCATCCCCATCCGGCTTTCGGGGGGCCAGTAGGTGCCGCCGAAGAACGGTTCCGCGTCGGGGGTGAGGAACACCGACATCGGCCAGCCGCCGTGGCGGCTGATGAGCTGGACGGCGGCCATGTAGATCTGGTCGACGTCGGGGCGTTCTTCGCGGTCGACCTTGATGCAGACGAAGTGCTCGTTCATGACCCTGGCGATCGCTTCGTTCTCGAAGCTTTCGCGTTCCATGACGTGGCACCAGTGGCAGGCGCTGTAGCCGACGGAGAGAAAGACCGCCTTGTCCTGGCGGCGGGCAAGCTCGAACGCCTCCGGGCCCCAGGGATGCCAGTCGACCGGGTTATGGGCGTGCTGCAGCAGGTAGGGAGACGTCTCGTGGATGAGGCGATTCGGAGTGCGGCTGGAATCCGAAGGGGGCATGGTCCGGTCTCCCGTCAGTCGGTGTCGAATGCGGGATTGTACGCCGGAAGGCAGCTGCGAACATGGGGCCAGCGCTCCCGCTCGCCCCCGCCGGCCACGCCCCGGACATGGACTGGAGTTCTCGCCGTGACCGCGGGACAATCGAAGGGAGAGGGTCCCGTGGCCCGTACCAGGGGTCTGCACAGGAGGAGGAGGAGCCATGCCCACCCCCCGGTTCTCGCTCAAGCGGGACGTCATCATCGCTCCGATCGACTTCTCGCTCGTCAGCGACCAGATCCTCGACGTCGCCCGCGAAATGGCGGAGCAGGATCTCTCCCGCCTCCGCTTGATCCACGTCCTGACCCCGCTCGAGAGCCTCGCGCCCGGCATGATCTGGGGGGAGTACCCCGTCGACGACCGCGAAGAGAAGATCCGCGCCCACGCCGTCCAGTTCTTCGCCCAGCGGGGCCTCACCGGAGCCCGCTTCGAGATCCGCCTCGGCCACCCCGCCCACGAGATCGTGCAGTTTGCTGAGACGGAGAAGGCGGACCTGATCGTCCTCGCCTCGCACGGCTACCACGGCATCAAGCGGTTCCTGCTCGGCTCCGTGGCGGAACAGGTCCTCCGCCACGCCCACTGCCCGGTCCTCATCCTCCGCCGGCCCGACGCCGACTGAGCGGGCCGATCTTCCCCGGCCGTTGCTGCAGCGGGTGATCGCGACGCCGTCGTTCTGAATTGGTTTCGAAGAAGACCCGACCGCCGAGCAAGATCGTTCAAGACTCGCTTGCCGCCTCGTCCTAGAACTCTGCCGTCCGCTCCTTACCCCCGACTCATGACGGAGAGTTTTCGATGGATGCCGCAGCCCAGCGCGCCCGGATCCTGGATCAGTTCACCCGGCAGGCGATCCCGTTCACGGAGATCCCCTCCCACTCTCAGGACGAAACGAACCGGCTCGTGATCGAGACCGCCGGTATCGGCCCGACCGACGAAGTTCTCGACGTCGCCTGCGGTCCCGGCCTCATCACCTGCGAGATGGCCAGAGCCGCCCGCCACGTCACCGGCATCGACCTCACCCCGGCCATGATCGAGCAGGCCCGGCTCCGGCAGGAGCGGCTGGGCCTGGCCAACATGAGCTGGCGGACCGGCGACGCCGCGGAGCCGCTCCCGTTTGCCGATGGCTCGTTCTCGGTGGTCGCCACCCGCTACTCGTTCCATCACTTCCTGGAGCCGGCCAAAGCCTTCGCCGAGATGGTCCGGGTCTGCCGGCCCGGCGGGACGATCTGCGTCACCGACGTCTTCGTCTCGTCCCCCGAACAGGGAGCGGCCTATGACGAGCTCGAAACGCTCCGCGATCCATCGCACGTCCGGGGACTTTCGATGGGGGAGCTGACCGGTCTTTTCGATTCGGCCGGGCTGACTGAACTGCGGACGGCGTTCTACAAGGTCGAGATGGAGGTCGAGACGATCCTCGCCGCCTCGTTCCCGAACCCCGGCGACGCGGACAAAGTCCGCCGGCTGTTCGAAGAGGATCTCGACACCAACCGCCTCGGGCTCGGCGCCACCCGGCGGGCCGGCAAGATCGCCTACGCCTACCCGATCGCGGTCGTCGCCGGTCGGAAACCGTGATCGCGAAGGGACCGCCGCCCGCGATCCCTCAGCGCTCCTGCCGTGCGGGACGCCGCGTCACGGACGCGGCGTCTCCGGCAGCCGCTTGAGGACGTACGGATCGCGCTCGTGGTCCCGGTCGGCGGCGCGTTCGAAGCTCTGAACCTCCTTGTCCCGGTAGAGGACCGACATCGCCCCGTCGTTCATCCGGGCCGCGCCGTACTGCCAGCGTCCGCCGCGGGCCTCGAGGACGAGGAACAGTTCCGGATCGGTCCCGAGCGCGAAGGCAAACAGGGCTCCGTCGGTCAGCTCCTTCGCTTCCGGCTCGTAGCGGTAGAGGGGCTGGTTCAGAAGCCGGAGCGCCTGGTTCTCGCCGCTGTCGTTCACCCGGCGGTCCCGAAGATTGATCGAGAACTCCCGAGCGATCGCTTTCATCTGGGCGAGCCGCCGGGCCGGAGTGTCGGCCGGCGCCTCGGCATCGGGGACGTCGGCGAGCGTGATCCCCGGCCGCGCGGGATGCCAGATCGGCTTCTCCTCGCGCTCGGCCGCCAGCGGCTCCCCCGTCAGCGAATGGAGCTCGACGTGAAACCCGTTCGCCGGCTGCCACGCCTTGAAGAGGGACATCACCACTTCGGGCCGCCCGCGGTCGGTCCAGACGTAGACGTCGCCGAAGACCCGCCCGGTCCCGGGATTCGACCATCGGAGCATCGACTGCGGCTGCAGCCGGAGGGGCCGTTCCTCCCCTCGACCGACGAAGAATCTCCAGTTCGGCAGCTCCGCCTCGATCAGCCGCCGCGTCTCGTCCGACTCCGCCTGATCGGCGGCCGGCTCCGCGGCCGGCGCAACCAGGGAAAAGAGAATCCAGCCCAGCAGGAGGGCAAGAGAGAGCGCAAGCCGCGGCATGATCCGGTTCCTCGGGCCGACCCGTTTCGGTCGTCGAGGACCACATTAAAGACAACGTGTCTAATTTTCAATCCGGCTCGGGGCTGCGTCGTCATCCGCCGGAGATGTCAGCTCAAGAGCTCCTTCACGACTCGGCCATGCACATCGGTCAATCGGTAGTCGCGCCCCGCGTGGCGGTACGTGAGCCGGGTGTGGTCGAAGCCGAGCAGGTGCAGGATCGTGGCGTGGAAGTCGTGGACGTGGACCTGGTTCTCCGCCACGGTCGCGGCGAGGTCGTCGGTCGCGCCATACGCCTGCCCGCCGCGGACTCCGCCCCCCGCCATCCAGGAGGAAAAGCAGGCGCTGTGATGCCCGCGCCCCTTGGTCCCGTCGATCCCCGGCGTCCGGCCGAACTCGGTCGTCCAGACCACGAGGGTCTCGTCGAGCATCCCCAGCCGCTTGAGGTCCCTGAGCAGCCCCGCGATCGGCCGGTCGATCGCCTTGGCGCGGGGGCCGTGCTCCGCCATGTCGCCGTGCGAATCCCAGTTGCCGCTCGAGCCCCCGTCGACCAGCTCGATGAACCGGACCCCGCGCTCGGCGAGCCGCCGGGCCACGAGGCACTGCCAGCCGAACCCGTCCGACTTGCCCCGCTCGAGCCCGTACAGGTCGAGCGTGTCGTCGCTTTCGTGGGCCAGATCGAACGCCTCATGGGCTTCGGTCTGCATGTGGAACGCGGTCTCGAAGGTCCGCATCCGCGCCGCCAGCTCCCCCTGTCCCGGATGTTTCGCCAGGTGCTGCTGGTTGAGATCGTCCGCCAGGGCGAGTTCCAGTTCCTGGACCCGCGCCTGCGGCGTCCGCCGGTCGAGGTTCGCGATCGGCGTCGGCCCGGGGATGACCCGCACTCCCTGGTGATAGGCCGGCAGAAAATCGTTGGCGAAGACCTGCGTCCCCGCGTAGGGGAGGTTCGGCGCGAGGACGATGAACGACGGCAGGTTCGAGTTCATCGTCCCGAGGCCGTAGCTGACCCATGAGCCGAGACTCGGCCGGGAGAAGAAGAACGAACCGGTGTGGATCGCCAGGGTCGCCTGGTAGTGCTCGTTGTCGTTCGACTTCATCGAGCGGATCAGGCAGATGTCGTCCATCTGCTCCCGGATGTGGGGGAACAGATCGCTCACCTCGGTCCCGCACTCGCCGCCGGGGCGGAACTCCCAGCCCGGTTTCAGCAACACCTTCTGCTGGTTCGAGAGCCCCCCGCCGACGCCGGTCTTCTTGCCGTCCGCCTTGAAGAGCTCCGGCTTGGGGTCGAACGTGTCCATGTGGGACACACCCCCGGTCGAGAACAGGAAGATCACCCGCTTCGCCCGGGCGGGGAAGTGCCCCCCCTTCGGCGCGAGCGGATCGGTCCCCTGAGCGAGCAGTTCCGAGAGGATCCCCGGGAAGACCAGGGAGCCGACGACGAGACTGCGAAGGAGAGAGCGGCGCTGCATGGGAGGAATCTGAAGGTCCGGGGACGAAGGACGTTTCGGAAAGGGAGGTGACGGAGGGACGGCTCAGTCGATGTACACAAACTCATTCAGCCGGAAGACCGCCCGGACGTACGCTCGCCAGGCTTCCGTCTCGATCTTGTCGGCACTCGTCCCGAGCTCCTTGAGAGCCGCCGACGTCCGGTCTACGAAGGCGATCCCCGCCGCGGCTTCGTCTTCCGTGGCAGGGCGGCCGAGGGCGAGCCGGTAGGCGTGGTCGACGCGGGACCGGTTGTCGTTCGCCTCCCGCAGCAGCCGGTCGGCGAACCGCTCCGACTGCTGGTGGACGAACGGGTCATTCAGCAGGTAAAGGGCCTGCAGCGGGGTGGTGCTGGTCCCTCGAAAGCCGGTACTGGCGGCGGGATCCGCCCCGTCGAAGATCGCCAGGTAGGGATGCCGCTGGATCCGCTGCGTCATCAGGTAGACGCTCCGGCGGTTCGTGTCGTAGGCCGCCTTGAACGGATTGTGCTGCGTGAACTTCCACTCCGTCTGCGGCGGAAACGGATGCGGCCCCCCCGGCGTCGGATCGAGGTTCCCGCCGAGAACCAGCAGCGTGTCCCGGATCGCCTCGGCATCGAGCCGCCGGCAGGGGAACGCGCTCAATAGCTCGTTGCTCGGGTCCTTCGCGAGGGCGGCCTCGGTCGGCTCGCTTGAGAGCTGGTAGGTGCGGGAGAGGAGGATCGTCCGGTGGAGGGTCTTGAGGGACCAGCCGGACTCCATGAACCGCGCCGCTAGCCAGTCGAGCAGCTCGGGATGCGACGGGGCTTTCCCCTGCCGTCCGAAGTCATTCGGCGTCGGAACGAGTCCTTTGCCGAAATGGTACTGCCAGAGCCGGTTCGCCAGGACTCGCGCGGTGAGGGGATTGGTCCGGTCGACGATCCAGTCGGCGAGCTGCCGCCGGCCGCTGGTCCGATCGGTCTCCGGAATGGTCTGACCTCCCATGACTCCGGGGAAATGCCGCGGGACGATTTCGCCCGCCTGCAGGGGATCCCCCTTGCGCTGCACGGCCGCGTCATCGACCTGCCCTTCGGCCACGGCGTAGGCCAGCTCGAACGGAAGGGGTTCTTTCCCATGCCGCTCGGCCGTCTCGCGGGCTTTCTTGACCTCTCCTTCGAGCCGCTTCCGCTCGTCGTCCTTGGCGGCATTCCGCTCCTTCTCGAGCCGCTTCACTTCGCGGTCGAGCTCCTCCTGCCGCTGCCGCCGCGTCTGGAGCGCCGCTTCCGCCTCTTCGGCGCTGCAGAGCGGGACGAGATCCCGCTGCTTCTGCTCGAGCTCGATCCCGGGCCAGGGGTAGCGGGTGCTCTGGAAGATTCCGTAGAGGCCGTAGTAGTCCTCGGTCGAGATCGGGTCGAACTTGTGGTCGTGGCAGCGGGCGCAGTTGAGGCTCATCCCGAGCAGGGCCCGGCCGAGGTTGTCGATCGTGTCCTCGATCGTCAGGTGCTGCGGGTAATCGTCGACCCGCGAGCCGAACCGGCGGGCGTTGGCGATGTAGCCGGTGGCGATCAGGTGATCGCGGCGCTCCTGGTCGTTCGTCGCGGGGAGCAGGTCGCCGGCGAGCTGCTGGCGGAGGAACTCGTTGTACGGCATGTCCCGGTTCAGGGCGTCGATGACCCAGTTCCGGTAGCGGTACATCTGCGGGATCGGGAAGTCGGAGTTGTCCCCCGCGGTGTCGGAGTAGCGAACGACGTCGAGCCAGTACCGCCCCCACCGCTCGCCGTACTGCGGGGAATCGAGGAGCCGGTCGATCACCCGCCGGAACGCCTCGGCGGACTCGTCCTTGAGGAAGGTGTCGAGCTCCGCAGGAGTCGGCGGCAGGCCGGTCAGGTCGTAGGTGACCCGCCGCAGCAGGGCGGTCTTCGAGGCATCTTTCGCGGGGGCAAGGCCTCCCTGTTCGATCCGCGCCAGGATGAACCGGTCGAGATCGCTTCGAGGCCACGCCCCATTCTCGACGGTCGGCGGCGCCGGATCGGCGACCGGTTTCAGGGACCAGAAGTCCCGGCCCTTCTCGAGGTCAATCGTCTTTTTGGCGATCCGGGTCGCCTTGCGGGGGTCGGGGGCGCCGATCCTGACCCAGCGTTCGAGGTCCTGAATCTCCGGCTCCGACAGCTTCCCGTCGGGGGGCATCTGCAGGTCGCCGTTCTTGTAGCGGACCGCCTCGATCAGCGGGCTGTGCTCCGGATCGAACGGCACGAGCGCCGGTCCGTGATCGCCGCCGCGGCGGAGAGCCGCGCGGGAGTCGACGAGGAGCTGCCCCTGGACTTCCTTCGATTCGACGCTGTGGCACTCATAACAGTGCTGGACCAGCAGCGGCCGGATGCGGCTCTCGAAGAAGGCGATGTTCTCGGGAGAGTCGATCGCCGGGTCGCTTCCGTCATGCTCGCCGGTCCAGATCTCGATTCCGGAGAAGTTGGCCGCCCCCCCCTGGCTCGTGAGCTGGATGACCCCGGTCCGGGCGTCGATGACCCACGGGCCGAGTTTGTTCCAGTTTCCCGCCTTGCCGCTGTTGTGCTGCTGCAGGACGAGCCGGCCGTTGAGCGAGACCCCGAACGTCTCGGGATTGTTGTCTTCCCAGACATAGAGGAACACCGAGTACCGGCCGGGGGGGATGTCGATCAGCTCGATGCTGTTCGGCCCTCCGCCCCCCCAGCGGCTGGAGCGGATCATCTTCGCCCGTTCGGCGTCGGTCGGCGGCACGAGCGGGACGTTCTGGTTCTCGAACGCCTTATCCTGCGAGCGGAGCCACTTGGCGTCCCCCCCCTCCCAGAGATGCCCGTCAATCGTGACCGGCGGACCGTTGAGGTTGATCCCCCGGAAGAATTTTGGGGCGGCATCGGCCGCGACGACGCTGCGTGCACAGAGAAGCTCCGTCAGCGCCAGCAGGCCGGCGAGGGCCGCTCGGCGGAGCGAGGTCGGTCGAAGGGTCTGGAGAGGTTGCGGCATCGATCGGATCTGCGGGGCGGGCTCTGCCCGCCACTCGTCGGGACAGGAGGACTCTCTATCGGACCGGCGGGGGCGTCCCCCGCTACGGCCGGCGGGGGGACAGCAGGAACTGCTTTCCATAACTCAGGTGATGCAACATCCGTTCGGCGGCCAGATCCCCGGAGCCGGTCAGGACCGCCTCGGCGAGCAGTCGATGCTCTTCGTACCCCTCCTTCATCCGGGCGGGGTTGCGGGTGCTGACGCGGCTGATGACCCGGTGGATCCGGTCCCGCAGCCGCTGCATCGTGGTCAGGATCTCGGAATTGCCGAGGAACTCGCACCAGAGAATGTGGAACTCGGCATCGAGCCAGACGTTCCGCTGCACGTCCGTCGCCTCGACCGCCGCTTCCTGGCGGCGGAGGTTCTCGCGCATCCGCTCCCCCTGCTCGGCCGTGAGCCGTCCGGCCAGCCGGCGGACCACGTACGGCTCGAGGACCTCGCGGATCTCGAACTGGTCGGCGACCTCGTCCAGCGAGAGGTCATGGACGACGATCCCCTGCTGGGGGGAGACCCCGATGAAGCCCTCCGCCTCGAGCCGTTCGAGGGCGGACTTGATCGGGGTCTTGCTCATCTGAAGACGGGCGGCGAGCTGGCGTTCCGAGAGGAACTCGCCGGGGCCGATCGTCTCGTCGAGGATCAGACGTTTTATGCCTGCGTAGGCGCGGTTCTTCATCAGTCCGGCGATCCGGTCGCCGGAGGGAAGTGACTTCAGAGGGGCCAGGGCCGGCCTCGACATGGAGGTCTCCTCGCGTCCGCGGGATTCGTCGAAAGGGAAAGCCTGCATCCGTATCTGAACTCCAGCGACAGTACTGAGATCTCAGCGAGACGTCAAAGCAGCCGGACCGTGGGTGACGGAATCGTCACCCGATCTCCGGCTGGCAGATCGCTGAGAACCTGGACGCCGGTTACTGTGGGGACGATGCAAATCTCTCTGTGAAAGGTCGGGGGAACAACGAAAATCCCGCCCACTGTCAGGTTTTCCCGGCCCCCGGCTTCTGCCGGACGGCCTCCCTCGGTCTGGTCTCCAGGCGGCCGGAGGGACCTCCGTGGAGTTCGGCAACTCCATGTCGGCGTGTGTGTTGTGTTCGATTCTGAGCGGGTTGCGGCGCTGCCGTCCTTCGCCGGAATTTCGCCCCACTGTCAGGTTCTCCCTCCAGCCTGGGGAGAATTCGCGTTCCGGCCGGTCTGCGTCGGGCGACGTGCAGTGCCGTCTGCCCGGGAAATCGCTCCATTGTCAGGTTTCCGGGCCAGGCGGTCACTGGCCGTTGCAGAAACGGAGTCCATCGGGCACCTTTGGCAGTGAGGAAGGGATTCATCACCGGTCAATCGGCGCGCCGATGAACTGGTCCGGGGCCGGTTCTCCGCCCCTCCGTGCCGAAAGCCGTTCCGTCTCAAGGGCTTTCAGGGCGCCGAGATCGGAAGCCGAAACCGCCCCCGAATCCTTGACGGGTTTTTCCCGCCCCGATAGAGTTCGCGTTTCCCCTTCGGGCACCCCGGAGAGGGACCGTCGGTATTTTGACCCCCACGGACCGTTCCTGCGGTCCCGTTTGGAATCAGTCAGCAGTCCATGCCCACGATCAACCAGCTCGTCCGCAAGCCCCGCAAAAAGCAGGGAAATCGCACCAAGACCCCGCTGCTCGAAGGTTGCCCGTTCAAGCGCGGCGTGTGCCTGATCGTGCGGACGATGACCCCGAAGAAGCCGAACTCGGCTCTCCGGAAGATCGCCCGTGTTCGCCTGTCGAACGGCAAGGAACTGACCGCGTACGTTCCGGGTGAAGGCCACAACCTTCAGGAACACTCGATCGTTCTCGTCCGCGGCGGTCGTGTCCGCGACCTTCCCGGTGTTCGTTACAAGATCGTCCGCGGCGTGCTCGATACGCTCGGCGTCGCCAACCGGAAGCAGGCTCGCAGCCGCTACGGTGCCAAGCGCCCCAAGGGCAAGTAATTGTTGCAGCCGGTCGTCGTCTGACGACTCTCGCGGACTGAGGCGGCCAGAGCCGCCCATCCATTTCCCATACGCCTCACTTTCGAAGATTCGGTCGAATTCACCATGGCGAAGAGTTTTACCGCCAGCGCGACGCAGCTGAAGCCGGACCCGCGTTACGGGTCGATCCTCATCTCGAAGTTCATCAACTGCCTGATGCACGACGGGAAGAAGGGGGTCGCGATGAAGGTCTTCTACGACGCGATGGACCTCGTCTCGAAGAAGATCCCGGACGTCGAGCCGGCCGAAATCTTCACCCGCGCCCTCGACAACGTCCGCCCGAGCATCGAAGTCCGCTCGAAGCGCGTCGGTGGTGCCACGTACCAGGTTCCGACCCCGGTCGGTCCGAAGCGTCAGCAGACCCTCGCGATCCGCTGGATGCTGGCCGCCGCCCGCGGCCGCAAAGGACGCGGAATCGCCGTCTCGCTGGCTGACGAAATCGGTGCCGCGTTCAAGCGGGAAGGTGTCGCGATGACGACCCGCGAAAACGTCCACCGTATGGCCGACGCCAACAAGGCGTTCGCTCACTTCGCGTGGTGAACCGGAAGGTTCACTCGCGAGGCCAATCAAAAAGAATCAACGAGAGGTTTCCTGTTCACAGGAAGCCTCTCGTTTTTGTTTACCCTCAGGTCTGCCTGTGAGACCTCTCTGCCCCCTGTTGTGACCCGGATTTCCGGCTGCAGAGGGCACAGAGATCGCACAGGAATGAGCCCAGGCCCGTTTCCCACCGACCCCCACCGTCCGGTCCCACCATGCCCGCCATCGAGACGCTCCGCAATATCGGCATCGTTGCCCACATCGACGCCGGCAAGACGACGACGACCGAGCGGATCCTGTTCTACACCCACGCCATCCACCGGATGGGGAACGTCGACGACGGGAACACGACGACCGACTTCGACCCCGAAGAGGCGAAGCGGGGGATCACGATCTACTCCGCGGCGATCACCTGCCGCTGGAAGGAAGTGACGATCAACATCATCGACACCCCGGGGCACGTCGACTTCACCGCCGAGGTCGAGCGGTCGCTCCGCGTCCTCGACGGCGCCGTGGTCGTGTTCAGCGCCATGGAAGGGGTCGAAGCCCAGAGCGAGACCGTCTGGCGGCAGGCGAACAAGTACGGCGTCCCCCGGATGTGCTTCATCAACAAGATGGACCGCATCGGCGCGAGCTTCGAACGAGTCCTCGACCAGATGCGGAAACGGCTCGGGGCCGAGCCCTGCCCCGTCTTCATCCCCATCGGAGCCGGCGGCGCGTTCGAAGGGATCATCGACCTCATCGAGATGAAGGCCATGTACTTCGACGCCGCTTCCAAGGGAGAGAACGTCGAGATCAAGGAGATCCCCGAAGAGTACGCCGACTCGGCCCAGGACTGGCGGAACAAGCTCGTCGAAACGGTCGCCGTCCTCGACGACGCCGCGATGGAGCAGTACCTCAATGACGGCGACCTCCCCAAAGAGAAGATCCACGAACTCCTCCGGAAGGGGACGCTCGAGCGCCGCTTCCAGCCCCTCTTCTGCGGCACGTCCCTCAAGTACTGCGGCGTGCAGCCGCTCCTCGACGGGGTCGCCCGCTACCTCCCGAGCCCGCTCGACCGCCCGCCGGTGAAGGGGACGAACCCCAAGCCCAAGAAGAACGAGAGCGCCGAAGTCGAGCGGAAGCCCGATCCCGAAGAGCCGCTGGCGGCCCTCGTGTTCAAGATCCAGGCGGACAAGCACGCCGACCTCTGCTTCGCCCGCGTCTACTCGGGCGTCCTCAAGAGCGGCTCGCGGCTCCTCAATCCCCGTACCGGCAAGATGGAGCTGATCAGCCAGCTCTGGCACATCCAGGCGGACCAGCGCGAAAAGCTCGAGACCGACCAGGTCTCGGCCGGGGACATCATCGGGATCGTCGGCCCCAAGGAAGTCGTCACGGGGGACACTCTCTGCGACCAGCGGAACCCGGTGCTCCTCGAGTCGATTTCGTTCCCCGAAACCGTCATCTCGATGGCGGTCGAACCGGAAACGAGCGGCGACCGGAAGAAGCTCGAGGACGCCCTCGGCCGCCTCGGCCGGCAGGACCCGACCTTCAAGGCCAAGATCAGCGAAGAGACAGGCCAGACCCTCATCAGCGGCATGGGCGAGCTGCACCTCGAGATCATCAAGGAGCGGCTGCAGCGGGACTTCAACCTGAACGTCCGGGTCCACAAGCCCCGCGTCAGCTACCGCGAGACCGTCACCAAGATGGTTCGCGGCGAAGCGGAGTTCAACCGCCCCAACGGCACGGAAACGCAGTTCTGCCGCGTCCGGGTCCGGATCGAACCGACCGGCGGCGAAGAAGCGATCGTGGTGAAGAGCGAGCTCAAGTTCGACGAGCTCCCGGCCGAAGTCGACAAGCTGATCAACCAGGCGGTGCTCGAGTCGGCCCAGTCGGGTGGTCTCGTCGGCTATCCGCTGATGCACGTCCGGTTCGTGATCGAGAAGGTCGACTACGTCCACGGCCAGTCGACCGAAGAAGCGATCCGGGCCGCCGCCGCGATGGCGGTGCAGAACGCTCTCAACGGCGGCCAGGTGGCGCTGCTCGAGCCGGTGATGAAGCTGGAAGTCGTGACCCCGCCGGAGTTCCTCGGGAATATCCAGGCGGACCTCAACCAGCGGCACGCGCACATCGTCGGCAGCGAGCCGCGCGACCACCTCACGGTCCTCACCGCCGAAGCCCCGCTGGCCCGGATGTTCGGTTACTCCACGCACGTCCGCAGCCTCTCAACGGGCCGCGCCTCGTACTCGATGGAACCCCTCAAGTACGACCTCGCCCCCAAAGAAGTCCTAGACGAAATGATGGGCCGCTAGCCAGGGCTCCGCCCTGGACCGGGGCGGCGTGGGGCGATGGGTTGCGCTGAGGGGGCTGCGACGCCAATGGTGGGGGTTGGGGAGGACGGGCTTGGTGAGGCCCGTGGGGTACTGCCGCGCGAAGGGTGAGTGGACCGCCCTCGCACAACGGGCGTCCCCCCGACCCGGGTCCAGCACGCTGCTGGCCGCCGGAGGCACCTTTCGTTGTGGAACCGCGGAAAACCACGGGCGCTCGCTTTGGGGAACTAGCGCCGCGGACCCTTTCTCTCATGACCGCGGGGAGTGCGGTGCCAGCGTTCCCCGGCGGGGCCAGCAGCGTGCTGGACCCGGGTGGCCGTGGTGCGATGGGCTTGAGGTGGCGGCGTCGTGCCGGCGGGGACACAGGCTCACTGCAGCGTCTGCAGCAAGGTCTTCGCTTCCTCGCTCTTCGGATGCTCCTTCAAAAACGCCTCCAGCACCTCCCGCGCGTCCCCCTTCCGGTCCAGCGCCGCCAGCGACTTCGCACGCCCCACCGCCGCCTCGGTGTTCTCTCCATCCGTCAGCTGCAGACACTCCCACGCCCGCGCCGCTTTCGCGTGCTCCCCCAATTCCGTCAGCGACTTCGCCAGAATCGCGTGCATCTCGGCATCTTCGATGTCAATGTACAGTGCTTCCCGCGACCACCGGGCTGCATCCCGGAAATCCTTCTTCTCCCAGGCCAGATCCGCCAGCCGCTTCCGCGCCCGGACATCGTCCTGGTCCGCCACCGCCGCCTCCACCAGCAGCGGATACGCCGCGTCGGTCTTCTTGAGCGCCAGGCTCGCCGCCGCCAACCCCTCCGTCATCGTCAGCCTCGCCGGAAACTTCTCACGCCCCAGTCGGAACAGCGTCTCGGCTTCCTCGGGCTTCTTGTCGTCCAGCAGGAGCTTGCCGAGCAGAACCACGAGCTCCGAGTTCGGATGCTCCGCGTCGTGCGCTCCCCGCAGGACCTCGATCGCCTGGCCCGCTTTCTTGTCGCTCATGTGATACCGGGCCAGAACCAGCGCCGCCCATGGCTGCTTCGGATCGGCAGCGATGACCTTGTCTGCCAGCTTCTTCGCCGCCTCGGCCTGCCGCGACCGCAGCATCGCATAGGCATACTCCGCCTGCGCGGCCTGATCGTCGGGCGCCCCCTCGGCCTTCTTCTTCGCGGCTGAAAGCGACGGCACCGGCGTCCCGCGGGTCGTTCCCGCCTCGTCGAGCGTCCGGCCGACATACGCCTTGAACCCCGTCTCGAACGCCGCCGGATCGACTCCGAACAGCTCCTTGAGCGCTGCCGTCGTCGTCAGCTGCCGCCGGTACGCGTCGAGCAGCCGGGCGGGGGCATCGTCGCCGTATGTCTTCTGCAGGTAGTCGGCGTACAGCCGGCTCTGACAGTACGCCATGTCCCAGTCGTCGCGGCGTTTCGGCCGCTGGAACCCGCTGTTGACCGTGTCGAGCGTGAACAGGTCGTCTGGATAGCGGGCCCGCAGGATCGGCAGCCAGTCATCTCTCAGCAGCGTCCCCTCGGCCCGCACCGCGAGCGCCTCCGTGTACCAATGGGGAATCTGGAACTGCGTCGCCTGGAGCGTGAGGATGTGGACGAATTCATGCTTGAGGACGATCGCCCAGTTGAACGGCGACTCGACATCCATCGGCGACGCGAGGGCCACAATCCGCCCGGTCGACGCCCCGATCGTCTGAATCCACGGCAGCCCGATCATCCGCGTGCTGAACCACGCATGCGCCGGCTGCCCCTTGGCATCCCCATAGATCTCGAACTGCGTCCGCGTCGGGGGCTCGTACCGGAACTCCTTCACAAGCTCCGCGTAGACCTCTTCGAGATAGTCCGCCATGAACAGCCCCAGCGCCCGCTGCGTGTGGCCGATCCGGATCACGAAGTGATCGGTCGTGATTGTGTCGTACTCCTTGAGGACGCCGATCATCTTCCGCAGGTTGCTCAGCCGGACATGGAACGGGTCCGCCTTGAACGCCGCGTTCAGGATTTCTTCCGCTTCGGTCGTCCGCCCGGTCCGGAGGTAGAGCATCCCGAGCTGCGTGCGAGGAGCGGAAAGCTCCGGCATGACGCGGATCGCCGTCTCGTAGCACCGCTCGGCGTGATCGAACTTCCGCTGGGTCTCGAGCGCCTCGCCGAGTGTCGACAGGAAGAGCCCCGGCCGGGGGTTCCGCGCCAGCAGCTCCCGCCAGGTCGTCTGAAACCGCGCCCCCTTCTCCGCTGTGGGGGCCGCGGCAGAAACCCCTTTCTCACTCCCGGCTGCATCGAGCAGGGTCTTCCACTCCTCGATCGACGGGACCCCGTCCTCGAACAGATCGCAGACTTCCTTCCAGGCCAGCGTCCGCTGATCGAGAGGATTGATCGCGAGGGCCTGTTCAATGAGGGGCCGCGCCGCGAGGGGGGTCTCGCCGATGATCCGCAGTTCAATCTTCACCGCCAGCGCGGCCGGCAGCTTCGGATTCCGTTTGAGCGCCTCATCCGCATGCTCCTCGGCCTCTTCGTAGTCCCGGTCCTGCAGGGCCAGCTCCGCCTTGCCGGCGTACGCCTCGGCGCACCGCGGGTTGATCTTGAGCGCCGCGTCGAACTCTCCCCCCGCCTGGCGGCGGTTGTACTTCTCCAGCAGCAGCCGCCCCGACAGGCATGAGGCCTCCCACCGGAGCTTGTCCACCTTGAGGACATCGGGACAGAGGGTATTCAGCACGAAGTTGAAGACCGACGTCACCGACTTCCAGCGGGCGTACTGCAGCGATCCTTCCCCCACCAGCAGCAGGACGTCAGCGTCGTCCGGCTGTGAACGGTTGTAGAGCTTCACGAACCACTGGTAGTCTGCCAGCGCCTCGCGGGTCTGTCCCGTCTCCGTCAGAAGCTGCGCCCGGACCATCCGGGCCAGCGGCTGCTGCGACGTCAGCTTCAGGGCCTCGTCGACGCTCTTCTGCGCGTCGGCATACTTCCCGGTCCGGAACTGCAGCTGCCCGAGCCGGGCCCACAGCTTCGCCGCCGCCGGGGCCTGCTCGACCCCCTTCTGCACGACGGCCAGGGCTTCGTCCCACGCTCCCTGCTCTTCGTGGATCCGGCTGCGGGCGATCACGATCGCCGACGTCTCGGCCGGGTCGAGATCCGTCTCGCCGGCGAGGGTGTCATACGCCTCCGCCGCTTCGGCGTACCGCCCTTTCTGAAGATGCTCGTGAGCCTTGTCGAATCCGGCCTTCCGGTCCGCCGCCGACGCCGGGAGCGAGAGCCACGAAACCAGAACCCCGCAGAGAGGGACCACACAGAGAAGAACCACGCCGCGCATCGCCGCTTCCACCCAGGAGGCTGTTCGGGACCGTTGCTCTCGATCCTACCCGTTCGAATGCCGACAACGAAGACTTCGCCCGTGCCGCGACGGCAAACGGGGGGTGGAGCCCCCGTCGAAGGTGGAACGGTTCCCGGCGCCCCCGCGGCTACTTCGTGAAGTGGCGGTCGGCGAAGTCCATGAAGCGTTCCCAGTCGTAGAGCTTCACGTCGTGGCCGCCGGTCCGGCGGTGGTAGCCGATCGTCCCCGAGAGGATCGGCTGATCGATTGCCGGCGTCTCGCGCGACGAGAGCCCCTTGAACCCGTCGGTCCCGAGCAGCTTGTAGACGGAGTCCGCCTCGACCCCCGCCAGGAACTCGCCGCGGGGGTCGGCCCACAGGTCCTCCGCCGCGCTCGCGATGTAGACCGGCCGCGGCGCGATCAGCGCCACCAGCTCATGCTGGTCGACCGGACAGGCCCCCTCATTGTCGTTGTACTGCCGGTAGTTCCGGCAGAACCAGTGCGGGAAGGAGGTGTTGATCCGGGCCACGGTCTCGCCGAAGTCACGGCGGCTCAGCGCCGCGCCGCCGCAGCCCGAGTTGTTCGAAATCACGAGGGCGAACCGCTCGTCATTCGCCCCGGCCCACAGCGAAGTCTTCCCGAGCCGCGAGTGCCCGAGCACGGCGACATGCTTCGCGTCGATCAGGGAGTCGGTCTCGAGATAGTCGAGAGCCCGGCTTAGCCCCCATGCCCAGACGCCGATGCTGCCGGGTGCATCCCCGGGACGCTCCCCGGCGCCGGCGGCCGCCAGCAAAGGATGCACGCCGTTTGAAAAGCCGTCATCGAAGTCCGGGTCGATGTCACCGTAGTAGATTGTGGCGACGGCGTAGCCCCGCTCGACGATCCGCTCGATCGGCCAGCGGCTCGCTTCGATCCCCCGGCTCGCCTCGGTGGCCCGGTTGTCGACGACCCCCTCCTTGTGGTTGTTCCTCATCCAGTTGGGATTCACCGTCACTTCGGGGTCGGTCGTGACCGCCTGATTGCCGTTGAAGTTCAGCCCCAGGAAGGCGGGGGACCGCTTCCCCTTGGGAGCGTAGAGCAGGATCGTCATCGACGGCTCATCCGCCGTCGGGGAGAACCGCACGACGATCTCTTTCCGGACCGCCCGGCCGCCGAGCGCCGTCTCGCTGGTCTTTCCGACTTCGTAGCGGATTCCCGGGGGGGAGGCGGGCCAGCGGCCGTAGACCTGTTCTTCGAAGAGCTTGAGGAGTTCGGGGCGGCGGACGGTCCGCCAGGTCGCGGCGTCGGTGACGTGGCGGCCGTCGCAGGTCAGGAGGGGATCGGGAAGAACCGTCCCGCCCGCCTTCTCTTCGTCGTAGTTGAACCCTTTCGGCTGGGCCTGGAGCGCAGAGGTTACGAGCAGCGCAGCGGCAAACGAGACGATCGCGATGGGACGCACGAGACCACTCCTGGGGGGCAGCAGGGGGGATTGCGGGAGCGGAGAAATTCTAAATCGCGGCACTTCCGATGCGAAGCGCTACGCCGTGACAGGGACCGGCCCCCTGGCCCGGGTCCAGCACGCTGCTGGCCGCCGGAGGCGCTTTCGTTGTGGAACCATGGGAAACGGCCGGTGTCCGCTTTGGGCAACCGACGTCGCGCCCCCCCTCTCATGACCGCGAGGAGTGCAGTGCGGGCGTTCTGTGGAGAGGAGTCCTCCACGCCCGTCCGCGCTCGGTCGTCAGTAGTGTTCCACGGTTCCACGTGGAAGCGCCTCCGGCGGGGCCAGCAGCCTGCTGGACCGGGGTGGCCGTGGCACGATGGGTTGAGCGGGTGACGCTGTGCCGGCCGGGGCGCGGTCTAAGCGAACTCGGCGCACACAGGCTCAGGGCTGGAGCGTCTGCAGAATCGTCTGCGCATAGAGCCGATGGCCGAAGTCGTTCGGGTGATTGAGACCATTCCCGATCAAGTCGTAATCGTGCTTCGACTTCAGCATCACATCCCACACCGAGGTGACGTCCGCCAGGACAATCCCCGGCCCCGTCAGCGAAGCCAGCGCGTCACGGTACTGAGCAAACATATCGCGAGGAGTATGAACCCACTCCGAGTTCCCAAGCATCGAGGCCACAAGCACGATTTCAACGTCCGGGTTCCGCTTCCGAGCCTTCTCGATCAGCATCTTCGTCTGATCCGTGAACCACTTGGGATCACGGCGCCCCACATCGTTCATCCCATAAGCCACGATCAGGAGGTCCGGCTTCTCGTCCATCAGGGCGTCGATGTCGCCGACGCCATTGGCCACGCTCCAGCCGCCGACCGCCCGGTTCTTGAGGGTGACCGGGGACTTCCACTTCGCCTCGGCCTGCGCCGCCACGAGGGCCGGGTAGGCGGGCATGTGCGGCACGCCGCCGGTCAGTCCCGAGGCGTTGGCCCCGGCGGTGATGCTGTCGCCGCTGACGCCGATCGTGATCGGCTTCCCTTCAGCCAGGCGGGCGAGCGTCTTCGGCAACTTTCCTTCCGAGGTCTTCGGGACCGCGGTCGGCCACGCCTCTCCCTTGCGGGTGTAGGTGACTTCGATCTGCCGGTCGTGGAACCAGTGTCCTTCGGAGTAGAGCATCCACTGCTCGGGATGGTCCTTGCGGTGCCGGTAACTGTTGGGGGTATTGGGGGCGGGATAGAACTCGGCGAAGCGGATGAACGGGACGCCGCTCTCGGGAGTGAACTCGAGGGTTCGGCCGTCCTCCTTGAGTTTGACGTCCTTGCCGACTTCGTAAGTCTTCGAGCCGTCGGCGCTCACGACCTTCTTCAGCGATTCCGCCGGGAAGGCGAGGCGGCCGAGAATCGGGGCCGTGTCGTTCTCCCGCAGCGGCGTCGTGCTTTCGCGATAGACGGTCTTGCCGGTCCAGACCGGTTCGAGCAGGTGGAGCCCGTCGACGATCTCGGCCGGGGTCTTGGGCTTCGTCGGCTCCTGGGCGTGGGCGGCAAGAACGCCGAGCGTCAGGAAGAGGGAGGTCTGGAGTGCGAACTGCCGCGTCGCGCCGAACAGGTTCATGCCGAGGGACCCTTCCAAGGTGTGGCGACCGGCGACGAAAGCGGTCGCCGGTCGGGATCCTCATGCTGACGTGACGCCGCCGGCCAATCAACCTGACCGGGGCCAGGGCGAGCCTCCCTGCCGCCGGAGGCATCTTCCGTGAGGGCCCCGTCCACAGGCGTCCCATCGCCAAGCGGTGTCCAGTGCGCCACGACCGGTCTAGACTGCGTTCAACAAAGAGCCGGGAGAGTTCTGTCCCGACAGCCGGATCGACGGAGAACTGGGCCATGTCAGTGACGTCTTGGAGGCGATTCTGCCTTCGGAATATGGGGCCGCGATGGCTGGCATGGTGTCTGGTCTGCTGCTGCCTGATCGCGGGACAGGTCGGATGGGCGGAGACGCCGGATCGCGAGGCGATCTCGGAGTTCGACGATATCACCTTCATGTTCGTCGGGACTTGGCGAGATAAGAAGATTCCTCGTCCGGCCCTGGATTCCGTCTACACATTCCAGGCCACATTCACGATCGCCCGAAGCGGCACTCCCGAAAGTCTGTTTGTCCCGGCCGCCGACCTGAAAGGCGAGGTCGTCAAGGGCGATCGACTGATCCTGGTCGGTTACTTCAAGCCTAAGAGAGAACCGACGTTCCGCGTCCACGCCATGACTCCATCCGCGGAACGTCTCGTGGCCGAACTCTCACAGCTCCCGGCAGAAACAAAAGAGGAGAACTGCTACGGCCAGATGGCGATCCCGATCTGTGCGGCGCATCTGAGCAGCGAGGACCTCGCGACTCGGGTCATCGCTCGATCGGGCTTGATCGGATGGGTTCCCTGCGCACAGATTCAAGCCGCCAAGAACGTTCCGATGGAGACCCTACAGAAGCTCTCACGCGACGAGCGGCTGGGACGACGTGTCCACGAAACGGCCGCATTGCTGCTGGCGTCGAGATCTCCCGCCGATTCGGACGACCTCATTCGTCTGATTCACAGGCTTCGTGACGAAGGCGAAGTGGCCACATTCGATCGAGATTGTCTCTTGAGCTTGGCCTACCTGACAGCTCTTCGAGAGAAAGGGATTCCCACTTTTCTCAATGACGCGAAGTGGAGCCCGCCTCCCATTCGGCGCCAGCTCGTACACATCGCAATCGACACGCTGGAGGAAGCGAAACGGCCCTTGGACCGCAAAGTCGTTCTCGCCTTCTGCGAGGAAAGCCTGACGCTGGAACACAACCGGATCAATGCCATCCGGACCCTTGAACAAGCGAGATTCTGGGACATGGCTCCGCGGCTTCTGGAGATGTTCCGGAATGGGCCGTTCTTCGAAGAGAACAGGTCGTCGCGCGTGAGCCTGCGGAGCTACCTCACGCAGTTCGTCCTGACGTGGCGCGGCTCGGTCGATCCCAGCTCGGAATCCTATCGCGAGGCGGTCAAGATGCTCGAAGAGTTCGAAAAGATCGACGCCGAAGCGGTCGAGTTCGCGAAGTCGCTCAACAACCCGGCCTCGCAAAAAGCAGACGGTTGCTGACCGATCGCAGATTGACACACATGCCGATCAAGCCGCGCGGGTCGCCGGGCTTCCCTCGCCGCCGCGCTGGTAGCGGGCGGTCATGAGGTGGATCGCCGCCGTCATGCCGTGCAGGGCGTCGTCCATCTTCTGTGCGGTCTGGAGGATCTGCAGATTCTCGACCAGCTTCCCCTGCAGGTCCGACAGCCGCCCTTCACCACTCGCAATCTGCTCCAGCGTCGCACCGACCGCCTGGAAATCGTTCCGCAGTTCGACAATCCCCGCCAGCGTCCCGTGCAGCGACTCGAGATGCGTCTCCTGCCGTTCACCGAAGCGAATCAGGTTCTCTTCCAGCCGCGTCTCTTCGCGAGCTTCCAGCACCTCGTGACGCCGCTCGAGCGTCGCCAGCGCCTCCTGCCACGCGGCATTGTCCGCTTCGCGTCGGGTTTCGAACCGCTCGAACAGCCGCTCCAGAGCTCCGCTCCACTGAGCGACCTGCCGCTCCAGCGTCGATGCCATCAGCCCGAGGGCCTCGTCATGCGTGGTCCGCAGACCCGCCAGCTCCGGCGAAGCGGTGCGGCGGGTCGCCAGGAACCGGGTCTCCAGCTCCCGCTCGACGAACCGGTCGACCGTAGCATTGATCCCCTTGTCCATCCGCTCCACGAGGAACAGAACGAACATGACCGTCATGGCGACCGCGAGGGCGCTCGTCGTGGTGTTGAACGCTTCACCCATGTGCGAGACGACGTCCGCCAGGCGGCTGTCCATCTCCTCAAAGCTGATCCCGCTCAGCGCGGTTCCGAAGTGGACCACGGTCCCGAGGAACCCGAGCATCGGGGTGATCGCGATCGCGAACCGGACGACCGAGTACCGACCGTGCGAGTCCTCTTCCGCCTTCTCCGACAGATACTTGATCTGGTCGCGGTAGTCCTGTCCTGTCCCATGCTCCAGTGCATAGCCAAGGACCTTCTGGATCCGCTGGCCGATCCGGGAAGCCACCCGCCACGGTGGAAGCGCGGCGATCTGATCGAGGATTGTGCGGGCGTTCTCGACCGGCTCCTGGCCGGTGCGTTCGGGGAGCCACGACTGCCGGAGCGCCACGAGCTCGCGCGGGAAGGCGAGGCACTTGAGGGCGATGTCCGCGATGCTCCACAGGAACAGGAACGTGATCGCGTAGTCGACGGGGTTCTTCGTCGTGTACCGCGCCAGGATCGTCCCCTGGAACGCCGGCTGGAACATCACCCCGTAGAAGGCAGCAGTCAGCACCCCGCCGAGGATCAGCGAGGTATCGATCGAACGGGGAAGAAGGGAACGGATTCCGCCTGCCATACCACACCCGAGGGACACGACCCGCCCGCCGGACGGCACGACAGGCCGGCGCGGAGACGGATTCCAGGGAGCGTGGTATCCCTCGAAAGTTTTCCGGGGATCAACACGAATCGGTCCCCGGCGGCAAGCTCCCTGCTCCGGACGGCCTAATGTGCCGCACTGCGGCGCGGGGACCGGCAGACTTCGCCGCTCTCCGGCAGGACCGCTATTCCGACAGCGGGAGAAGCGGGTCGGTCCCCTCGATCGCCACGAACCGCTGATCGACCGCGGGATCGCGGTACGTCGACGTCGATCCGGAGGGCCAGCGGATCGTCACCGAGTCAACGTGGTCCGTGGAACCGAGGCCGAAGTGGAGCAGCCGCTCGTTCGTGCACTGGTAGCCGTCTCCGCCGGTCAGTTCGCGGGTCCAGACGGTCTCGCCGGCCCGGAGTGTCGCGGTCGCGCCAATGGCGTCGCGGGGGCTCGCGAGACCGACGAGGCGAAGCGTCAGGAAGTGGCGGCGGGTCTCGGGCGTGTTCTCGAGCAGCGCCGCCGGAGCGTCGATGTGCGAGACGACGAAGTCCTCCCGGCCATCCCGGTTCCAGTCGAGCCGGGCGAGGCCCCGGCCGCGGATCGGCTTCGAGAAGAAGGGGCCGGCGGGGGAGTTCGCGTCGGCGAACTTTCCGCTCGCGCCGCGGTTCCAGAAGAGCTGCGGCGGCATCGCGAACGGAACGCCGGAAGCCGAAAGATCGAGGACATGGCCGTTCGTCACGACGAGGTCGAGCCGGCCGTCGAGGTCGGCGTCGAGGGGCTGCGTGCCGAAGCCGAGGACCTTGAGACTCGGCTCGCGGAGTCCGGTTCCGCGGGTCTCGTCGGCGAAGAGACCACCGGAACGCTGGAAGTAGAGGGTGTTCGACTCGTCGTAGAAGTTCGTCACAAACAGATCGAGCCGCTGGTCTCCGTCGAGGTCCCCGGCCGCGACCCCCATGCAGGCCTGCGGCAGCCCGTCGGCATCGACCGCGAGCCCCCGCTCCATGGCGCACTCGGTGAACCGCGGCCGGTCTCCCGGAGCGGAGGTCTCGTTCTGGAAAAAGAAGTTCGGGACCGCGTCATTGGCGACGAACAGACTCAGCCGTCCCGAGCCGTCGAAGTCGGCCGCGACGATCCCGAGCCCCTTGCCGTTGGGGACGTCGATCCCCGCAGGAACGGTCACCTCTTCGAACGTCCCGTCGCCGCGGCTGAGCCAGAGAGCATCGGGCTCCGCCGCGAAAGCCCCGGGGCTGCACCACTGCAGCTCCTGTCCATGGCGGCAGGTTGCCCGGACGGCATCCTCGCGCGAGACGTAATTGACGTCGTAGAGGTCGGGATGCCCATCCCCATTGAGGTCGGCGATGAGGCAGCTCGTCGTCCAGTGGTCGCCGCTGAGCCCAGCGGACGCAGTGACGTCGTCAAACGTCCCGTCCCCGTTGTTCCGGAGGAGGCGGTTCATTCCGAACTGACCGATATAGAGGTCCGGAAATCCGTCGTTGTCGAGGTCTCCGGCGGCGACTCCCTGGCTGTAATCGCGGTCCTGGAGACCGGAGGCGAGCGTGACGTCGGAGTAGGTACTCCGAGTCTCCCTGATTCCAGCCCGCAGGCGGAGCAGACGATCGGTGAGTTCGGTGGGCTGTGTCTCCCGCGCGAGCGTCCCTCCCTGCGTGAAGTAGATGTCCGGTATGCCGTCGACGTCGAAGTCGAGAACCGCAACGCCGCCGCCGGTCGTTTCGTACATCCGCATCTCGCCGTCGTCGCGCGGGCCGCGGGCCCGGTAGACGAAGCCGAGCCCCGCTTCGCCGGCTCGATCGGTGAACTGCAGTTTCGGAAGCTCAGCCGCAGCGGGGGCTGGCCCCTTGGAGCTGCCGGAGCCCTTGTCCCACGACGGGAGCGGAAGGGTTTCGAGGTGGATCGCGAGCGCGGGGTTCTCGTCCGCCGCGATCCTGCCGGGTGAACTCGCGAGTCGGGGTTCAATCCGGGCCAAAGCCTCGCTGGCCCACTTCGGCGGAGGGACGGTAGCGACCGTCTGAATCCAGCCGCGGGCTTCCCAGAGGCGGCCGAGTTTCTCGGACAGCTCCATCGCGGTCCGCCGGGGGGCGAGGTCGTCGGGGTGGCGGAAGATCTCGTCGACGGCTTGGGCAAGCGTCTGCAGCCGCTCGGCCCGCAGCAGAAACGGCTCGGCCTCTTTGGCGCGGCCGAGGCGGACGAGGGCCTGGCCGAGCTGGAAGTTCGCGACCCGGTGCTCTGAATCGCGGGTGACCGCTTCCCACAGACACCGGGCGGCCCCCTCCGCGTCCTCGTGAGCAAGAGCCCACTGGCCGCGGGCGACCCAGACCTCGGGATGAAACTCGGCCGCGGCGGGAACCCTGGCACTCCACGGAACGAGGCCCGGGTCGTTCGTCGCCGCCAGGAGCCGGCCCATCTGCCCCTGAGCTTCGCCCGATTCGGGAGTCCGCTCCAGGATCGCCGTGAGGATCGTTCGGGCGGTCGACCAGTCATCGCGGCGGATCGCCGTCCGGGCTTCTCCCAGCCGCGGGAGCGGATCGTCCGGGAGCGCCGCGCGGGCCTTGGCGACGAGGTCGGGAGCATCAATGACCGGATCGGCGGCCCCGAGCAGGACGAGATGATGGAGCGTGAACTCTCCCCGCCGGACTGCCGCCAGCAGGAAGGGAGCCGCTTCGAAGCAGCGTCCCTCGGCCCCCAGGAGATAAGCCATCTCCGCCTGAATCGAGACCGCCTCCGGATCGGCCGCAAGGCCCCGCCGCCAAGCCTCTTCGGCCGCCGTGAGCGCCCCCTGACGGACCAGCGACTGCCCGATGGAGGTCAGGTCCCGCGCGGCCGAAGCGGGGAGCGAGGCGGGCAACTGCTTCAGGTGCTCGCGGCACGCCGCGACGTCCCCGGTCCCCGCGGCGACCTCAGCCGCAAGAAGCCGCCAGGAGAGATCTCCTGCGGACTGTTGCAGCGCCAGGTCGATATCGGCCCGGACGTCCTGGTACCGGCCCCGCTGGACGAGCTCGCGGACACTCTCGAGTGGCCGAGGACTGGGGCCGCAGCCACATGCCGGAAGAAACAGAACGGCCGCGACGCAGAGGATTCCGAGTCGCGGCCGAAATGATCGAGAAGGACCACTAAGCATCGAATTGACCCGGCCTTAGAACTCCCCGAGAGCGCGGCCGTCGTACATCGTACTGAGATCGCGCCAGGTGGAGAGATTGACGGCATCGGCCACAAACCGAACGGCTCCGTCTCCAAGGACAATCTGTACCCCGCCGACATGGCGGCTGCGGGCCGCAAACATCAACTGATCTGCACTGCCGTAGCCGGCACAGGGAAGGCCGATTGCCGAGTTCGCGGCGACGCAGAAGCCCGACTGGAGCTGGTCCGGAACCGTCGTGTTCGGCGTGTTGTTGGCGGTGAAGCCGACGTGCTGTACATACCAGATCAAACCGCGAAGGTCCTGGCCATTCTGGCCCTGACGGACTTCGCCCAACAGCATGACGTTGCTCGTTCCATCTCCAAAATCGGAGAACTTCGTCACGCGGCCTTCGATCCCTGCCGGGAGGGTCGTTGCGGCAACAGTGAAGACGTTCTGGAAAAACGGAGCCATCATGAACGTGGCCCCGTTGTAGGGGGTCGTGCGTCCCGATGTCGTGTTCCCGAGATTCACCGCATAGTTGTAGTTCGGGGTCGAGTTCCAGGTCTTCGTCGCGGTGTCGCTCGGGCAGAGCAATCCAGGAATTGTCGCCCGGATGATCGCCGTGTTTCCAAGCTGATTGTACTGAGCGTTCTCATTCCAGGCGTTGTAGCTTGCGGCCTGATCGATGTACGGCATGATCGCGCGAAGCCAGACGTGACCGCTCTGGTTGCGATCGGCGATATGAGGCGCGTTGTATCCGGTGGCCCCTCCCAGCGGCAGGGTCCCGTATGTCTCGTGGTAGCTGTGCATCGCAATGCCCAGCTGCTTCATGTTGTTGCTGCACTGCGAGCGCCGCGCCGCTTCCCGGGCCTGCTGGATGGCCGGCAGGAGAATCGCAACGAGCACCGCGATGATGGCGATGACGACGAGGAGCTCGATCAGGGTAAACGCCGACCTTTTCTTCCGAAACATCATGGCAATCCTTGGGAATCAATCCCGATGAATTACGGTCTGGTCTGGGACGGCTTCACTTCGTCTTCTTCGAAGTGAGCGGGAAATCGTGCTGATTCGATCCGGACTTGATTTCCACGACCAGTTCCGTGTTCTGGTTGTAGCGAGCGGGAATCCGCTCCGGCTTCGGCTGCATTTTCCCGGCGGCGTTCATGGCCTCGGCCGGATCGGTCGGAAGTGGCGGTCCCGCCTCCGAGGATGTGATCGAAACCATGTACTTCCCGGGAGGGAGGCCGCCCGCCTTCGGGATGTCGTAGTTCCCGTTCTGAATCGGACTGCCAGCCGTGGTTCGCGGCTTCGTGTCAGCAAACGGTTCGAACCGGATTGCGCCCTGGTCGAGAGGCGTGCCGTCGAGCGTGATCTTTCCGGACACCGGTTGCCGATCGATCGTCGCCTGCGCGCCTCCGCACCCAGGGAGGGAAAGACCCGCAACTGCCAGCAGAGCAGTGCAGAAAACAGCTTTTCTCACGAAGAGAAAACGAGACGACAATGCCAACATGAAACCGTCCGAGGCGAGACGAATGGAGCCGCGAGTGAGGAGCCTGCAAGATCTGCAGAGCCGAATAGGACCGCGGATCCTAAGAGAAAGTACGTCCCGGTCAATCGATCTGTTAGGGGCCTCATCCGATCTTGAAATGTTTAAGAAAAGGTGAGCCAGCGGGGCACACCACCGGAAAATGTTGCCTGTCGGAACGGAAAGATGTGAGACACGGGAGCGCATTCGTCTTCACAATTCCTTCGCCGATCTCACGAAGAGCGCTGGTCCGCCGTCGTGATTCTTCCCAACCTGAAGTCGAAACGGGACCTCCGGAGAACACCTGAGAGAGTCCGATCACGGCCCTGATTCGGATGCTCGCCAGAATGTCCGGAGGACGACAGCGGGCTCTTCAAGGGGCCTCGCCCTTGACCGGCCCTTGACCGCTCTTCAGGCTCTGTCGTTCCCACCGATTCTGGCCGACCTCGCCCGCGTCTCGGCCTGTTGCGTCCTGCCTGGCCTCTCCACCATGCTGAACCCCCTGGCCCTGGCCTCTCCCTGCGCGCTTCTGGCACGATGCCTCGCGCCCTTCGTACTGACGGCAACCCTCCTGCTGATCCCCGCGGGGCTTCCAGACGGATCCGCCGTCTCGACCGCCGCGGCCGATGAACCGGCTGTCGACTGGGTTCGTGTCACCGAGCATGCCGCGTGGCAACCGCGGGACTCGTGCGCCGAGATGACCTTCGGCGGGCGGATGTGGATCATGGGAGGATGGTTCGACTCCTTCTCGGAGCCCCCCGCGGACGTCTGGTCGTCCGCCGATGGGAAGACGTGGGACAAGGTCGCGGCGAAAGCCCCCTGGAAGCACTCCGACCTGCCGATGTCGCTCACATTCCGCGACCGGATGTGGGTCATGGGAGGATGGCACAATGGCCGGCTACCGGACGCCAGCGCCAGCCATGAGGTCTGGTCGACGACCGACGGAGTCGAGTGGAAGCAGGACACGAAAGAGGCGGGGTGGTCACCACGGCTCGCGGCGGGGAGCGCCGTGTTCAAGGACCGGATGTGGATCCTGGGGGGGATCGAGAAGTACTACTTCGGGACCACGAAGGACCTGCGGAACGACGTCTGGTCGTCTCCGGACGGCAAGACCTGGGAGCGGGCGACGGAGAACGCCGGCTGGTCTCCCCGCGCCTACCACCAGGCGGTGGCGCTCGGGGGAAAGCTCTACGTGTTGGGCGGGGGGAACTATGTTCCCGAGTACCACGCGAAGAACGACGTCTGGTCGAGCGAGGACGGGGTGACGTGGACGCAGCTCACAGACAATGCCCCCTGGTCGCCGCGGCTGTGGCATTCGGCGGTGGCGTACCGGGACCGCTTGTGGGTGATCGGCGGGTGGTCGAACAATCCGCACCGCAACTGGAACGACGTCTGGCACTCGGCGGACGGCAAGACCTGGGAGAAGCTGGAGACCCCCTCCCTCTGGAAAGAGCGGCACGAGCACTCGGTCTACGTGCATGACGACGCGATCTGGCTCGCGGCGGGACATGCCCAGCCTCTCTCGAACGAGGTCTGGAAGCTGCAGCTCCCCCGGGACTGGCCCGCGAAGCTCAAGCCGCAGTCCCCCTGACGACCAGGCCAGCACGGCGCCCTTGGCCCAATCCGTCGTCATTCGGCAAGCCGGGTCCAGGGCGATGCCCTGGCACCCCGCCGGAGGGCCGGCTCGCTACGCCGACGGCGAAACGGTCTCCACGACCTCAAAGTCCTTCGGCCCATCCTGAGCATGGGCCGCCGCGGCGGCGTGGTCGCCGGTGGCGGGGTTGCGCCAGAGGCTGGGGAGCATGTCGATCGCGGCGGTCAGGTACGACCCGTAGACGGGGATCCGGACGTCGGGACTGCTCGCGCGGTGCGCGTCGAGCTTCCCTTCGAGTTCGTAGTGCTGGGCCCGCGGATAGCGGTGATGCGGGCCGTGGACGGCGATGTCGAAGTTGAAGAAGCAGGCGAGGCGGGAGAGAACGTTGCCGGCGACGATCGTCCGCGTTCCGAGGAGCGGGTCGTGGCTCGTCATGCCGAGGTGCTCGACGAATTTTCGCGCGGTGTTGAACAGCGGGGCGAGGAGCAGGGGGAGGAGCCAGACCGGATCGAACTGCCGCCAGTCGAAGCCGCGGGCCACCGTGAACGCGACGAACCCCGCCACGAACAGGATCCAGAACAGCGCAATGGAGATCAGTTCGCCGCGAATCGTGCGGCGGGTCTCCCCCTTGAGGCGGGGCTCATGGACGAGGTAGATCCGGGAGTAGATGTAGGCCCCGGTCAGGACGCCGGCCAGCAGGTCGAGCCAGACGAAGAACCGCCGGAAGGCGAGCGAACTCTTGGGATCGCTGTAAGGCCAGAGTTCGTAGTCGTCGGGCGTGTTGAGGTAGGCGTGGTGCCAGCGATGGGTTTCGCGGTAAGAGGTGTACGGGATCAGCGTCAGGATGCCGAGGATCCGTCCGAACCAGACGTTGAGCCAGGGCTGGCGGAACAGGGTCTGGTGGACCGCCTCGTGGAAGGCGCCGCCGACGCAGAACCAGCAGAAAGTCAGGAACGCCACCCACGCTGCGCGGACCGGGAGCGAGTCACCCCCCCAGCCGAGGACGAACGGGGGGTAGAGCACCACCGCCAGCACCGGGAACAGCAGAAACCGCGGCCAGAAATCGAGCAGGAGCGGCGGAGCGGGGGTCTCGGGAGCGCTCGATGACATGGCCGTACGATCACTCCGCCACGTGAGACTGGAGAGCGGTCCCATGCCCGGCGATCGTCATCACGGCGGACGGAAGGCTCGGGATGGTCGCGGAGGAATGGAGCTTGGAAGCCGCGGGCTCGTCGGAGGTGGAGCCAGCGTCCTCCGGGACGTAGTGGCTCCGGATCTGACTGACGAACATGTCGGCGAGCAGGCCGGCATCCTCGGCCGAGAACCGCGACGGGTCGCAGTTGAGGTTGATGAACAGCCGCTTGGCGTAGGTTCCGAGCGACAGGCCGAGGTAGGTCCCCGGGCGGATCGGAGCCGCGCCGAGGAGCCCTTCGAGGGTGACGTTGCCGGCGACGACGCGGCCCCGCTTCAGCGGGAAGCGGCAGCGGAGCTGGCGGCGGACGTCGCTGACATTGGAAAGCATCGCCGTGCAGAAGCGGATCGGCAGGCTCACGATCGTGCTGAGGAGGCCGGGAACCCGGCGGACCCAGCCGAGGGACCAGGGGATCAGGCCGCTGTCCCCGCCCCGGAGGATATCCTGTGACATCACGTGGATCGACTGGAGCAGCCGGTCGGGATCGTTGACGTCCCGGCTCCGCTTGGTGAGGAACATGTAGCTGAGGACGTTCGCCGCCGGGGAGTCGGCGTGGCGGTGCGTCCGGAGGCCGACCGGAATGCCGACGCGGTACCGCTCCGACTTCACGTTCCGTCCGCACTCACGATTCCAGCGCTGCAGCGTCTGGTACATCGAAAGAATGTAGATCTCGTTGGGGGTGACCCCCTTCACGGCGGCGGCCCGCTTGATCGCCGCGACGTCGTCCGATTCGAGGATCCGCGTCACGAACGGACCGGGGACCTTTCGTTCCTGGGTCCCCGGCGCGCTCGAGGCGGAAGCGGGGGTGGCTTCCCGCGGCGGCGCGGCGGTCCGGCCGGTGAGCCGCCGGGCGATGTCGGCCGGGATGGCGGAGGCGACCTCGCAGGTCCACCACAGCAGGCTGCGAAGGAGCTTCGGGTGGCCGTGGCCCGGTTCCCAGATCTGTCCCCGGTGGAGGAGTTGGCTCGGATCGATCGGCGCGAGCTCGGGGGCTTCTTCCCCTTCGCGGCAGGTCGCCTGGCCGTAGTAGGCGAGGAGATCGCCGATGAACTGCATGGCGCCGACGCCGTCGGTCACCGCGTGGTGAAACTGGAAGATGACCCGCGCCCGGCCGGCGGAGATCCCCCCCCAGAGACGGAGCCCCGATTCGCGGCGGAGATCGAACGAGCGCTCACCGGGTCCGGGGAGCTGCGGATCGCCGACGAACCACTCGACCCGGGGAGGCGTGCGGGCGTCGATCCAGTGCCAGCCGCGCCAGCTCCATTCGGCGCGGGCGGTCAGCAGCGGATGGCGGACGAGTGCCTTCTCGAGAGCCCCCATGAAGGCTTCCCGGGAGAGTTCTCCGGTGAGATCGATCTCGATGAAGAACGCCATCGGGTAATCCCGACGGTCGTCCGTCAGCATGTACTGTTCAAATGGAGTGTGGCGGAGCGGAAAGAGGTTCATGTCGTGCCCAGTCGACATCAGACGGTCTCCGTCAAAACCCGTCCGGTGGCGCCGTACAGGCGAGCCGAACGAACGGGGGTTTCATCCATGAAAACAAGTCGAGCGCGAAGCGAACGGTCACGACGGTCCACGACAACACCCGGACCGGCCGACGGGCTCTCCTGCGGGAGAGACTCCGCGCGAAGCGGCAACGGATCGCCATCATACGGCGGTCGGCTCTGGAACGTGGTCCTGACTGGCGCCTCCGGCTAGGCCCTGGTCTGTGCCGGACGTCCCCGGCTGTAGCGGATTCTCTGTCGGGGCGTCCCCGTGACAGCATTGAGAGCGACTGCATCCAAACCGTATCTGCTCAGATATCTAAGTTGTAATTGAGGTCGGAAGGGTGTGCCATCGCAAGGGAAAAGTGCGTCGAAATTCGATTCGCGCGCAATCTAATTTCCGACGGCCGAGACGCCCCGCGGGGCGGGAAAGCGCCCCTGGCAACCGCTTCGACGTCGGAACCGGCACGGGCCGAACCTTTGTCGCTGTCGGCTTTATCGGCAGAGAAGTGGCGGTGCATCAGTCCGCCTCGTTTCGGGCGAATCGAACCCTCAAGGCTCGCCTCCGCTCGCGGGGCGAGTCGTCGCTTCAATTCGCCTCGGGGGTCGGCTTCGGGGCGATCGCTCCCCGCCGGCTGCCCTGGAACTCCCATCCTGCCGGGGGGACGTCTCGCACACCTCCGCCATGCGACGTGTTGTCCATTTGCACCACAGCCGCTCCGGTCGTGGTCCGCCACCTGAAGTTTTCGTGAACCAGGTCGACTGTTCGACTACGCCCGGGCTCTCCGCTTCCGGAAGTCGCTGGGGGGTTGGCCCTCGCTGCGGCGAAATGCCACGCTCAGGTATTCGACGTGCCGAAATCCGGTCCGCTGGGCGATCTCGGAAAGGCTGAGGTCGGTCGAGAGGAGCAGTTCTTTCACCCGTTCGATCCGGACCCGCATGATCTCGTCGTGGGGGGTCCGTTCGAGCAGGTCCCGGAAGCGGATCTCGAGGGCCCGCCGTGAGAGGGGGACCTGGGTGAGGACGTCCTGGACGTTGATCCCCTCGAGGGCGTGGTCGCGGATGTAGCGGACGGCGTGGGCGATGTCGGGGTCGTCGATGGCGAGGACGTCGGTCGACTGGCGGGTGCAGACGCCGAGCGGCTTCATCAGGACGCTCTCGGGAGCCCGCTTCCGGGACGACATCAGCAGATCGAGTTGGCGGGCGGCTTCGTAGCCGGTCCCCTGGGCGTCGGGGATGACGCTGCTGAGGGGCGGAATCGTGAGCGAGCAGAGGAGCTCGTCGTTGTCGACGCCGAGGACGGCGATGTCATCGGGGACGCGGAGTTCTTCCTCGTGGCAGACGTCGAGGACCTGGTGGCCGAGGACGTCGTAGCAGGCGAGGATGCCGACCGGCTTGGGGAGTTTGCGGAGCCAGTCGAGGAGGTTCTGGCGTTGCCGCTGTTCGGAGACGTTGCGGGCGGACTGGGTGCGGAAGTCGTGGACGGGGCAGGGGAGGCCTTTCGCCTCGACGAGGGAGACGAAGTGGTCGCGGCGCCAGCAGGACCACTGGAACTGGGAGTCGCCGATGAAGGCGAAAGAGCGGAAGTTGCGGTCTTCGAGGTGCTGGAGGGCGAGCTGGGCGATGGCGCGGTCGTCGGTCTCGACCCAGGGGAGTTCGGGGAGGAGGCGGGCGGCGCTGACGTCGACGATGGGGAGCCTCGTGGCGGAGACGGCGTCGGCGATGCGTCGGTTTTCGATGCGGGCGATGATGCCGTTGCCGTTCCAGTGTTTGAGCCAGGCGGGGGGGGTTTGTCCGCGGCCTTGTTCGAGGAGGCGAATGGACCAGGGGCGGTGTTGTTCGCGGACGTAGCGGATGATGCCGCGGAGGAGATTGCGCGCGTAGGCGTTGGAGGTCTCGATCAGCAGGGCGACGAGTCGGCGATCGGGCATGCGGCCATAGTACGGAGCAACGCACCGCGCACAACACCCTCCAGAGCTCCGCCCTGGACCGGGGCGGCGTGGAGCGATGGGTTGCGCTCAGGTGGCTGCGACGCCAATGCTCGGTGTTCGAGAGGATGGGCTTGATGAAGCCTGTTGGGGTGCAGGGGCTCGCCCCTGCCCTCGCCGGAGGCGCTTCCATCCAGGGAACCGTCCAACCCACAACGGACGGCATGTTCGGTGAGTGCCCCGCTTGAGAACCCCGATCGCGCCAACGATCATGCCGTTCCCGCTTCCCGCAGCCGGCGAAGCTTTCGAACACGTGAAGGAACGAGGACGAAGTGAGCAGACCGTTGGTTGTGATCCTGGCGGTCGGCCTGACTCGAAAGCTGCTGCCGCATGCGCCGCGGCTGGCGGCCTTGGCTCAGAAGGGGTGGAGTCGCGATCTGCGGGAGATCCTGCCGGCGGTGACCTGCTCGGCGCAGGCGACCATCCTCACCGGGAAACCGCCGAGCCAGCACGGGGTCGTCGGGAACGGGTGGCTCTTCCGGGAGACGCAGGAGGTCCGGTTCTGGCAGCAGTCGAACAGCCTCATCCAGGGGGAACCGCTGTATGTGACCGCCCGCCGTGAGGCGGAGCAGCGGGGGAAGACGTTTCGGGCGGCCAAGCTGTTCTGGCAGTTGAACCAGGGGGCGGATGTGGCGATCAGCGTCACGCCGAAGCCCTATTACGGGGCGGACGGGAGCAAGGCGTTCGGGATCTACGGGACGCCGCCGGGGCTGACCGAGCAGCTGGAAGGGAAGCTCGGAAAGTTTCCGTTCCCGAGTTTCTGGGGGCCGACGGCGGGACTGCCGAGCAGCGACTGGATCGCCCGCTGCGCGGCGAAGGTGCTCGAGCGGGAGCATCCGGACCTGACGCTGGTCTACCTTCCGCACCTCGATTACGACCCGCAGCGGTTCGGACCGTCGCGGGCCGACATGCCGCGGCTGGTCAAGGAACTCGACCAGGCATGCGCGCCGCTGCTCGACGCGGCCCAGGGAGCGGGGGCCGGGGTGTGGGTCGTCAGCGAGTATGGCCTCGTCGATGTGCACCAGCCGGTCCTCATCAACCGGCGGCTGCGGCAGGCGGGGTTCCTCGAGGTCCGCCCCGGTCCCTTCGGAGAGATCCTCGATACGTTCGGCAGCCGGGCATTTGCGGTGGTCGATCACCAGCTCGCTCACGTCTATGTGGCGAAGAGCGAAGACATTCCGCGGGTCCGGGAGACGCTGACGGGAGTCCCGGGAATCGACCGGCTCTACGACGGGGCGGAGCGGGCCGCAATCGGTCTCGACCATCCCCGCTCGGGGGAGATCATTGCGCTGGCGAAGCCGGACTCGTGGTTCGCCTACCCGTTCTGGCTCGATCCGAGCGGCGAGCCGGATTACGCCCGGACGATCGACATCCACCGGAAGCCCGGGTACGACCCGTGCGAGCTGTTCTTCGACCCGGCGCTGACGTGGCCGAAGGGGCGGGCGATCCGGCGGCTGATCCAGAAGAAGCTCGGGTTCCGGGCGCTGTTCGACGTGGTCCCGGTCGACGCGACGCTGGTCCGGGGGAGCCATGGCCTGGCGACCGAGTCGGACCGGCCGCTCCTGATCGGCGACGGCCCGCAGCCGGGAGAGAACCTGGCGCTGACGGATGTGCGGGATCTGATCCTCGGGGCGCTTCGCCGGGATTAGCCACAGAGGGCTCAGAGAGAAACGCCGGCGGGTGTGACCGGGGACGAGAGAGCCTGGACCGTGGCGTCCGCGAGAGCCGCGGGGGAATGCAGGGCGCGGACCGCCTCGGCCCCCTGGAGGCCGAGTTGTCGCCGCTGCGTCGGATCGAGCTTCAGCGCGGCGAACGCTTCCGCGAGCGAGGCCGCGTGCCGCGGCGGAACGAGCAGGCCGCCGGAGGTTCGGGTCAGGAGTTCGGGGAACGAGCCGTGCGCCGGCTGCACCGCGGGGATGCCGGTCGCCAGCGCTTCGAGGACGTAGAGTCCCTTGGGTTCGAGGAACTCCGTCGGGACCGACAGGACGTCGATCTGACTGTAGAAGTCCCGCTTCTCTTCGAGCGAGTCCGGGCTGCCGATGTACCGCGCAGCGCCGTTCCACTCGTTCATGCGTTCCCGGAGATCTTTGAACCAGCCGGCGTGCCGCTCCGGCAGGTAGCCGCCGATCAGGAGCTGCGAATCAGGATGCTCGCGGCGGTGGAGGTCGAACGCTTCGACAAGGTGGTGCAGGCCTTTCTCCGGAGCGATCCGGGCGAAGTAGCCGACCGTGAACGGAGCATCGGCGGGACGGGGGGTCGCCGGGACCGGCAGGTCGCTGGCGTCGATCGACAGCGGGATCGTCTGGAATTTCTCGCGCGGGAGCCGCAGGTACTGCGAGATGTAGTCGGCGTAGAACTCCGTATGAGTCAGGAAGCCGTCGAACTCGGCGCCCCGCGCGCTCATCTGGTCGATGACCCGGGCGCGGAGCGGCGGCGAGAGCTCGTCGAGGAACACGTCGTCCCCCTGCAGGATGCAGTAGACCGGGCCGCGGTAGAGCTGCTTCAGTCTCCGGAGCGCGCCGCACAGGAGGGCGTTGCTGAAGATGACTGCGTCCGGATTGAGATCCCGCAGGAACCGGGCGAGCTCGTCTCCCGCCTCCTTGAGCGGGCCGGATTCGCCGGCGAGCATCGCCAGCGTGATGTCCCCGAGGTCGGTGGCGCTGTTGCTGATCGCGCCGGTCCCCGCCCAGCGGGTGATCGTCGAGATCACGCCGGGGCGGTCGAGCCACTTCTTGAGGGAGTCGGGAATCGCCCGCCAGATCCGCGAGCGGGATTCGAGATAAACGTTGATCCCCCCGAAGAAGACCCGGTCGATGCTGAGGTCTTCCTCATCGACCCGGATCGGGGTGTAGGTCGGGATCAGAGTCGCCCGGTGCCCGGCGGCGATCAGCGCGCGGGCCCAGGCGTTGTCGTGCATGCACGACCCGCAGAACATTCCGGCACCGCCGGCGGTGACGATCGCAATGTGCATCTCGAAGCTGCGTCCGCGCTCTCTCGCTGAGTCTGTCCGGGCTCGGTCGCTCCGGATCCCCCGGCCAGTCGCGGCGGCACTCGCATCGGCGATCCTACTTCTTGGCGGGGGCCACGTATTTTACCGGGAGAGGATAGCCGAGTGTGTCCCGATTCGGCTGAAATCCGTTGCCGTCGTGGTCGACGAAGACCGGATTGCTGACCGCGGTCGGCTTCTGCTTCCCCCACGCCGGGCCCATGACCGGGCCCAGGACGCCGTTCTCGCCGATCGCCACCACGATCACGTGGGCGTCCGACTCGAGGGGCAGCGTCAGGGTCTGATCGAACTTGACGGTCGAGGTCTCGAACTTGTCCGAATGCGTCGCCCGGGTGAAGTCGAACCCCTTCGGGATCCGGCCGTTGACCAGCACGAACACCCGGTCGATGTCGTGCCAGTTCGGGCACTGGACCCGGACCTTGAGCGTCAGCGACTTCGCCTGCAGACTCTCGCCGGCGGTCGCGGTCTTGCCGTCCTCTCCCTGGCAGGAGAGCTCCAGGTACGGCCCGTTCGACATGATCAGCCGCCCCTGCTCCGAGGCGTGGACGACGTCAAGCGGCTTGATCGCGGCGGGGTCGTCGGTGGGGGATTGAATCCAGTTCCTGAGGCCTCCCGACCCGTGAAAATTGTAGTGGGCGTCGGTGTTCACGACGCCGTAGACCTTCTGCCCCTGATTGAGGAGCTGCAGCCAGTTCACGATCGTGTTGTGGGTCGGCTTCTCCGCCTCTTTCGTCTCCTCCTTGAGGACGCCGATCGTGTCGATCGGGTGGACTTCCATGACGTCCATGAAGGCGAAGCCCCGCGAGTAGCCCCCGTCGTGGTGGCCGTCCCCGTCCTTGTCGAAGAACAGCCAGCCGATGTCCGGGTGGTTCTGCTGGACGAGTTTTTCACTCCGGTTGTCCCACAGGGCGAGCCGCTCGATCTGGGTCTGCGGGTCCGCGTCGGCGGTCGGTCCGCCGCCATTCTGCCGGTGCGGATGATGGTGGAGCGGGAAGGCGTTGTGGTGGTTGAGGGGCAGCGGCGAGCCGGTCAGCTCGATCCCCTCGACGCTCGACAGGAATTGTCCGATGCCGAGCGAGTCGATGTGCGGCTGGTACGTCGCAACCCGGGCGTGCTCGGTGCAGGGGGCGAACTCGAGATGTTCACAAACGAGATTCAGCACACGGCCGAGCTGGCTGCTCGTGTTGTCTCCCGAGGGGGAGCTGTGGCTGTGGAAGTCGCTGCTGATCCAACCTGGGGTGCTCACGCTCCGGACGAGCGAGCCGCTGACGACCGAGGTTTCCCCCGGCCGGACTTCGAGGTCCTGAAACAGCGCGTCGAACTCGGGACCGTGGCTGACGATCACCTTGTACCGTCCCGGCGCGAGGGGCTGCTGGAACGTGCCGTCGGGCGTGTACCGCAGATTCTTCACCGCGAACTCGGCGGTCTCGGGACCGAAGTCGGGGTTCGGATGGCCGTCGCCGACGAACTCGACTTTGCACGGGATCTTGCCCCCATCGGCATCCGTGATCCGGGCCAGGACGATCCCAGGACGGTACGAAGCGAGCGCCACGGTGACCGGCCGCATTTTCTCCATCGCGCCCGCCGTGACCGTGAACTTCGTCTCGTCCGTGATCGCCGTCCCGTGAACCTTCGCCCGGCCGACGTACTCTCCCGGCTCCAGCATCAGTTTGGCCCGGCCGGAGGCGTCGACCTGGACCGAGCCGAGCGCGGCCTCTTTCTGGCGGATCTCGAGGCGGGCTCCGCCGACCGGCTGACCTGCCCCGTCGACCACTGCGAACGGCACCGGAACCTCCGCAGCCGGAGTCAGCGGCGCGCGGGCGTCCCACGCGGTTTTACCCGCGGACAGAGTCCGGACGAGCCGGACCGATTCCCCGGGGGCGAGGGTGGCAACGCTCTTCTGGTCCTTGTCGATATACCGGAGCGAGGTGGTCGGGGCGGCGTTGAACTGGATTTTCCGCTCGCTCCCCTGGATGGCGTACGCCTGCCCCCAGTAGCGGTCTTCGGTCCAGTAGACGTCGGCGGTCCCGTTCGGGGCGGTGTCGAGGTCTTCCTTGCCGCTGCCGAAGCGGAGCTCATCCTCGAGCTTCACCGTGATCGGAGCGGTCCCTGTGTTCTTGTAGGTGGTCTCGAGGGTCAGGACCGGGCTCTCCTGCTCGAGCCGGTACGTCGCCTTCACTTCGGGCTTTCCCTCTTCGCCGCTCGCCCGCATGACGACCGCGGCGGCCCGGCCTTTGTAGGAACCCGCGAGCGGGATCTCCCGTCCCTCCTGGTCGAGGACCGCCCAGGTCCGGAACGGGATCCCCCGGCCCCCCGGGTAGAGAGCGAGGAGCTGGTCGGCGTTGTCCGAGCGGGTGGTCAGGTCGATCAGCGCCCCGCCGATGTCCTTGACCGTCAGGTTCGCGTGCCGCGTCGCCAGCGGGGCAGCGATGACCGCCGCGAGCTGTCCGTTCCGGAGGACGAGGTCCCCGTAGATCGCGTCCACCTCTTTCCCCTGCGGGGCGAAGGCATTCCAGGTCGGCTCGTCGAGGACCGCCACTTCGACCTGCCCGGCGGGGGGCGTCTCATCCGAGATGACGAGAAACGTCGCCGCGAGAATCAGGGCGACCGGAGCGAGAATCGGCAAGGGTTTCATGCGGCTCACCTGCGGAGAGTCCGGGCCTCGATCGTGGGAGAGGCGGTGCCGGACGGGAAAACCGAAAGCCTAGAACCGGTTTATTAAGATCTGATCGAGACGGCGGTGGCAAGGGTCCGCTGTGGCGACAGGCTCACGGGACCTTCGGACTCCGCAGATTACATGCGGGCGTACAGGGACTCGGGGAGCAGCTTCACGAGCCAGGCAATCAGCCGCCACCCGCGGGTCACATAGGCGTGGCGGCTGCGGCGGAGGATCGCCCCATAGATCTGCCGGGCGGCGACCTGCGGCGGAGCGACCCAGAATTTTCCCTCTCCCTTGGCCATCGCGGTGTCGACGAAGCCGGGCTGGATGTCGGTGACGGCGATCGGCAGCCCTTTCTTGATCGCCCGGCAGCGGAGCGCTTCGAGGTAGTTCGAGAGGAACGCCTTCGAGGCTCCATAGGCCGGAGCGGCCGACCCGCCCCGGATCGCGGCGATCGACGAGATCCCGACGAGGTGTCCCCGCCCCGCCCGTTCGAACTCGCGGAAGGCGGCGGTTGCCAGGGCCGCGCAGCCGGTGACGTTGACCGCGATCGTCTGCTGCTCCTCGGGCCAGCTCAGCTCGGGATTGAGGAACCCGACTCCCGATGAGAGGACCACCAGCTCGACGCCGCCAAGCTGTGCGACCAGTTCGGCGAACCTCGTTTGCGCCAAGTCTGTGTCGGCGATGTCGGCGACCACGATGATTCCGGGAGTCGCCATGAGCCGGGAGGTCTCCTCGAGCTCCGGCTGCCGGCGGGCCATCAGGCCGACCGACCAGCCCGCCTCCGACAGCACGATCGCCAGTTCACGGCCGATCCCGGAGCTGGCGCCGACGATGATCGCCCGTTTGGCCGCAGTCGTCCCTGCCCGCTCCTCCGCCGCACTACTCGGTGCGGTCGTCGGCGTCATCGGTCCGCTCCTCGCGAGTCTTCTGGGCCGAGCCGACCACCGTCACGATGTCACTCTCGCCGAGCAACACCCGTCGGTTGTCCTCGTAGACCACCAGCACCTTGCGGGCGAGGATCTCCTGGCCGATCACTTTCCCCTTGCCGTCCCGCGTGATCACGAACTTGCCGAGCCCCGGCAGCTCCTTGCGGTGCTCCTCGTAGGTGTCGTACTCGTACCGCAGGCAGCACTTGAGCCGGCCACACCGCCCCGAGATCTTGGCGGGGTCGAGCGTCGCCTTCTGGAGCTTCGCCATCTTCATCGAGACCGGGGGCATCTCGCGGAGGTGGGTGTTGCAGCAGACCGGTTTGCCGCAGTCGCCGTAGTCAGCGAGCAGCTTGGCTTCGTCCCGGATTCCCATCTGGCGGAGCTCGATCCGCTGGTTGAACCGCTTGGCCATCGCCTTCACGAGCTCGCGGAAGTCGATCCGGGCCTCGGAGACGTAGTAGAACGTCAGCTTCTCACCGCCGAAGAGATGCTCGACGTCGACCAGTTGCATGGCGAGCTTGTGCTCTTCGACCAGCTCGCGGGCGATCAGGAACGCATCCTGCTCCTTCCGCCATAGTTCATCGCGTAGCCGCTCGTCGTCGGCGTTCGCCTCCCGCATGATCCGGCCGATCGGATCGGCGCCGCCGAGGTAGTCTTTGGTCCGCTCGGTCGCCTCACAGAGGACTTCTCCCCATTCGAGGCCGCGGGGGCTTCGGACGATGACTTGCGCGCCGCGGGGGTAGACGTCGTCCTGCTTGACGCCGAATTCGGAGACCTGCCGCATCATGCCGAAGCGAACGACGTAGCGGTTGGGCATGGGAGGCTCGAAGGGTGGCCGAAGTCTTCAGGGATCAGTCGTCAAAGATCCGGAGCGGTTCGCTCAGGCGTGGGTGCCGCAGGTCGGCGATCCGCAGCTGCCCGAACCGCACGAGCCCGCCTGGGCGAGCTCGGCCGAGGCCGGAGCCTCGGTCGGCGAGTGCTGGTGGTCGTCGACGATGATCTCGAACCCGAGGTCCTTGATCATCTCGAAGTCGAGCTCGGGGCTCTGCCCCTTGGTGGTCAGGTAGTCGCTGACGAACAGCGAGTTGGCGGCATAGAGCCCCATCGCCTGCATCGAGCGGAGGTTCAGCTCCCGCCCGCCGGCGATCCGGATCTCGACCGCCGGGTGCGCGAGCCGCAGCAGGCAGAGGACCTTGAGGCAGTACCGGGGATCGAGGTCATGCTTCCGCTGAAGCGGCGTGCCGTCGACGGCGTGCAGGAAGTTCACGGGGATCGACGCGACGTTCATCCCCTTGAGGTCCATGATGACGTCGATGATGTCGCTCTGCTGTTCGCCCATGCCGACGATCAGCCCGCTGCAGAGCTCCATGCCCGCATTGCGGACGACGTTGAGCGTATCGACCCGGTCCTGATAGGTGTGGGTCGTGCAGATCTTCTCGTAGAACTCGCGGCTCGTATTCAGGTTGTGATTCACCCGGTCGACGCCGGCGTCAGCGAGCCGCTTGGCCTGCTCGGGCTTCAGGAAGCCGAGGCAGACGCAGATGTGGAGGCCAAGCTCGTCCTTGATCTTCTTGACGACGCCGCAGACGTGATCGACTTCCCGGTCGCTCGGGCCGCGGCCGCTGGCGACGATGCAGTAGGTCCGGCTGTTGAGGTCCTTCGCCCGGCGGGCCCCTTCCATCAGGACCCGTTCGTTCGAGATGACGTACTTGTCGATGTCCGCTTCCGAGATCACCGACTGCGAGCAGTAGTGGCAGTCTTCGGGGCAGAGGCCGCTCTTGGCGTTTTTGAGCAGATAGAAGTGGACCTTGAGCCCGAAGTGTTCCCGGCGGACCCGGAACGTCGCCGCCAGGAGGTCGAGGACTTCGACATCGGGGCATTCGAGGACCGACTGGCATTCCTCACGGGTGAGGGCATGCCCGGCGAGGACGCGGCTGGCGAGGGCGTGCCAGCGGGAGGAGACCGAGAACTCTGCCGCGACCATGCTGCTGTTATCCAACGATTTCAGGGAGAGTCGGGGACGATACCACGGACCGCGCGCAGGTGTCCACCGGCGCCGGAGCCCCGGGAGGGGCTTCTCATGGAAGCGGGCCGATGCGTCCGGTCCATCCCTCCCGTTGACATCGGTCCGCCGCGGGATACCGTCAAGCGGCGGGGCAGGGAATTCGTGCCGGAGGGGCCGATGCGTTGCTCGAACTGCGACGGGGAAGTTCCGGTTTTCGGATCGAAGTGCCCGAAGTGCCGGTCCACACAGCGGTCCATCACGCTCGGGGGGATTCTCGGCCTGCTGTTTGTCGGCCTGCTGATCAGCGTGACGGCACCGCAGATCGGGGCTGCGATCGTGCTGGTTGCGCTCGCCCTCGGGGGGAAGTTCGTGGTGAATGCGTTGAGGCAGCCTCCGCCGAAGCTGACCTCCTATGAACTGGAGGAGTCCCGTTCCTTGATGGGGGGGCCCGGGCAGGTGATCGAGATTCCGATCCCGCCGTTCGAGGATGGGGAGACGGTGACGTCGGGGAAGCTCCGGGTCTCGTGGAACGTGACGGAGGGGCCGGCGGTGTCGATCACGGATGGTTCGAGTGCGGTGGATCGGCTGGCGCAGTTGCAGGAGATGCGGAACCGGGGTCTGATTTCGCCGAAGGAGTTCGCCGAGAAGCGGGCAGAGATTCTCAAAGCCCTCTGACCCCAGCGTCCCGCTGGACCGGGGTGGGCGTGGGGATGGCCTGCAAAGACTCGATGGCTCAGATCACGCCCTGGCCGGCACGGCCCCCTCTGCTCAAACCCCTCGCCCCACGGCCACCCGGGTCCAGGGGCGGAGCTCCTGGCCGCCGGAGGCGCTTCTGTTGTGAAACCATGGAACACGACGGGCATCCGATCGCGGACCGGCGTCGCGGGCCTCCCTCTCCAACCCGCTCACACTGCACTCCCCGCGACAAAGGAGAGGAACGTCCCCGCCTGCCCGATCGGACGCGCAACCTGCCGGCTCCGGAACGAAAACAGGGCGGGCTCGCACGATTGCGAGACCGCCCTGTGGGATTCGATTGCAGCAGGTCCGCGGGGCGGACTGACTACTTGACGTCCTTGAGTTCCACGAGGAAGTGGAGGGTGGCTCCCCCCGGGATCACCGGCGGAGCGCCGGCGGCACCGTAGCCGAGGTTCGAGGGGATCTCGAGCTCGATCATGCCCCCTTCACCAACCAGCTGCATCCCTTCGGTCCAGCCGGGGATCACGCCGCGGAGCGGGAACGAGATCGTTTCTTTCCGCTTGTACGAGCTGTCGAACACCTTGCCGTTGTCGAGCCAGCCGTGGTAGTGGACTTCGACGGTGTTCTTGGCGGCGGGCTTCTCTCCCTTGCCTTCCCGCAGGATCCGGTACTTGAGGCCGGACTTGGTCGCGGTGAAGGTCTTGGGAGCTTCCTTATCGATCTCCCCAGCGCCAGCGGGGAGTTCCGGGAACTTCACTTCCTTTGCATCTTCCGCCATGGTGACTCCTGCCAGTACGAGGGTCAGACCGAACAAGGCCACGCGAATCCATTGCTTCAGCAGCATTGAGCACCTGATCCAAACAAAACCGGGTTTGCGAATTGCGGCTCCTCCCCCGTCCCGACGACGGGGCGGCCGAAGCGTCCGAGTATAGCGGCGGCCCAACGGGCGCGACAGCGGGCGAAGGGGAGAACGGGGTCCACCCATTCACCGGGGCGAGGCCCGGCGCTGCGTCGCAGGCCTCCCAGGTCTTCTCTGGTCCCCTTCCGGGCACCGCGTCTGGGCGTCGCAGCCGCCTTAGCGCAACCCATCGTGCCACGCCGCCTAAAAAGTCTGGTTGTTGAAGCGGATGGTGGTGTTGGGGAGGAAGGTCTTGAGCTTGCGGATGCCGGCTTCGGTGCAGGCGGTGCGGGTCAGAGAGAGCTTTTCGAGCGAGCGGAGGCTCTTGAGGGAGTTGAAGCACTCGTCCTTGATCGACTGGTTGTTGTCGAGATTCAGCTCGCGGAGCGTCCGGACTTTCGAGAGGGCCGCACAGCCCGACACGCCGAAGTTATTGGTCGCCGCCTCGAGGATCAGGAGCCGCCGGCATCCGCCGAGCGCCGCGATCGCTTCGTCGGTGGCGCCGCAGTCGGTGATGTTGAGGTGCTCCAGCATCTCGAGCCGCGCCGCTCCGGGGAGCCCGGCGATTGCGAAGCGGGTTCCGGGGACGTTCAGCATCCGCAGCTTCGGGAACCCGCCCTGATTCACTTCGGCCGTGAACTCCACGCCGCTCACGCCCCGGCACCCGGCGACGGAAAGGGCCTCGAGTTCCGGTAACACGCCGAACCGGGCCAGCCCGGTGTCGGCCAGGTTGTTCCCGTCCAGCCGGAGTTCGCGGAGGTTCTTGAGGACCGCGAACGACTGCATTCCCGCGTCCGAGATCTGGGTCCCCGAGAGGTCGAGCCGCTCGAGACGATCGAGGCGGGCGATCGCCTTGGCGGTCGGATCCGAGATCCGGGTGTGCGGCAGCAGGAGCGTCTGGAGGTTCTTGAACTTCTCGAGCTGCGGCCCTCCGGTGTCGGTCACTTTGCTGTGGGAGAGATCGAGCTCGCGGAATTCGAGCGGCGCCTGCGGGAACTCCGCCAGCTTCCGCAGGTCGATGTCGGTCCGGTTTCCCGAGGGGGTCGCCTGGAACGCCGCCAGGACGTCCGCTTCGCTCGGCGGGGGAGGAGCCTTGGGGACCGGAACGGGGGCCGCCAGCTCCTTGAGGCGGTTTGTCTCCGGCGGAGCGGCGGGCCGACCGACGATCTCCTGGATCTGATCGCAGCCGGAGGCCAGAAGCACTGCCAGCGCCACAAGACGGGTCATCATCCGCATGACAGTCCCTACGAGCCGATCGCCACTGAAGAGGAAACGCCGCCGCCCGTCTGGTGCCGGCCGGAACCGCCTGGCCGAGTCTCGACGAGCCGGATTGGCCAACGAGCGCGGGGCGATCTTATCCTTGCGTCCGCGGGGTCCCCTCTCCTGAAATGCCGCTTTCGCACAAAGTTCACGATCCCAACAGACGCTTCACATGGACGGGCCGCGACCGTCGGTCCGGTCCTGAAATCGCATCCCGTTCCGCACACCTCTCCCGTCCGATCGAGCCTCTATGCACTTCCTTCTCCTCCCTCAGGGGAGCGCCGGCGATGTGAACCCGTTCCTGGGAATCGGGCGCGAACTCCTTTCGCGCGGCCACACGGTCGAGATGGGGACCTGCGGCTACTTTCGCGAGACGATCGAGCGGGCGGGGCTCGGATTCCACGAGATCGGGACGGTCGAGCAGTACTACGAACTGGTCCGCAACCCGGATCTGTGGCATCCGACCAAGGCGACCGGCGTCGTGTTCGGCCACCGCGACGCGCCGCAGGCGATCCGCGACACGCATCAGCTGGTGGTCGACTTCCACCAGCGGCATCCCGACGGGGTGGTCGCCGCGGGGACTCTGGCGATGGGGGCCCGGATCGCCCTCGAGACGCATCCTGCGCTCCGGCTCGCTTCGATCCACCTGCAGCCAGGAGTGCTGCGGAGCATCGTCGACCCGCCGGTGCTGGCGGGGGTCCGGTTTCCGTCGTGGATGCCGCGTGTGGTCGTGCGGGGGTTCTTCTGGCTGGGGGACCGGATCGTCGACCGGCATGTCGAGAAGTCGGTGACGGCGCACCGCCGCGAGCTTGGGCTGCCGCCGCAGTCGCGGTATCTCCAGCACTGGATCCATTCCCCGCGGGCGATCCTGGGGCTCTTCCCGGAATGGTTCGCGACCGCACCCGACTGGCCGGCGTGGATCAACCTGACGGGGTTCGTAACCGAGGATGGGGCGGAGGGGCTCTCGAGCGAACTCACCGGGTGGCTCGCCGCCGGGGAACCGCCGCTCGTGTTCACGTTCGGGTCCGCGATGGCGCACGGGGAAGCGCTCTTCGCGGCGGCATGTGCGAGCTGCGAGCGGCTGAAGCGGCGGGGGCTGATGCTGACGCAGTTCCCCGAGCAGTTGCCGAAGCGGCTGCCCGAGGGGGTACGGGTGGAGCGGTACGTTCCGCTCGGCGAACTGCTGCCGCGGTGCGCACTGCTGGTGCATCACGGGGGGATCGGCACGACCGCCCGCGCGCTGCAGGCGGGGATTCCGCAGATCATCGTCCCGTTGAGCCACGACCAGTTCGACAACGCGGAGCGGATCCGCAGGCTGGGGGTCGGCGACAGCGTTCCAAAGACGAAGCTGAGCGGGGAGACGCTGGCAGCGTGCATCGAACGATGCCGCCAGGACTCCTTGATGCCGCAGGCGTGCCGGGACGTCGCCGCGCGCTGCCGCGGGGTGAACGGTGCGGTGGCGGCCGGCGATGCGCTGGAACGAGTCTGACTGAGCAGACGACTCGCTCCGCCCGTGGGCGACCGCGCGGTCTTCCGTGCGCAGGGGACTACAGCTCGAGCACGACCTTCCCGATGTGCTGCTGCGACGAGAAGTACTCGTACGCCTCGCGGGCCTTCGCGAACGGAAAGGTCCGGTCAATGACGGGGCGGAGCTGGTGGAGCTCGATCGCCCGGTTCATGTCGCGGAACATGGCGACGCTGCCGACGTAGATCCCGCGGACCACCTGGGCGTTCATCATGACGGGGAGGACGTTCGGCGGTTCTTGGCCGGGATCGAGGAGGCCGATGAGGGCGATGCTGCCGCCGACCCGGATCGACTTGAGGGAGCGTTCGAGCGTTCCCGGGCCGCCGACTTCGAGAACGAGGTCCGCTCCGACGCCGCCGGTCCGCTTGAGGACCTCCTCGTGCCACTCGGGATGCTTGCGGTAGTTGATCGTCTCGTCCGCCCCGAGCGTGCGGGCCTTCGCCGCCTTCTCGTCGCTGCTGCTGGTCAGGATGACCTGGGCCCCGGCGGCCTTGGCGAACTGCAGGGCGAAGATGCTGACGCCGCCGGTCCCGAGCAGCAGAACGGTGTCGCCGCACTTCGTGCCGGCGGAGGTGAGGGCGTTCCAGGCGGTGACCGCCGCGCAGGGGAGAGTCGCCCCTTCGGCGAAGCTGAGATGCTTCGGCAGGGGGACGAGCGACTGGGCCGGGAGGCAGACCCGTTCGGCGAGGACGCCGTCGATACCGCCGCCGAGCGACGAGCGGAGGACGGATTCCGAGACCGGGCCGGCGATCCAGTCCCGCATAAAGTTCGCGGCGACGCGGTCGCCGGGGCGGAGGCTCGTGACTCCCGTGCCGACGGCGACGACTTCCCCCGCGCCGTCCGAGAGGGGGATGACCGGGAAGGTCTGGTTCCGGGGGTAGCCGCCGCGGGGGATGATCGTGTCGCGGTAGTTGAGGGACCAGGCCCGCATCCCGACCACGACTTCTCCGGGACCGGGCTGCGGCTCGGGGAGATCAACGAGCTGGATCGCATCGAGGCCGGCGGGGGAGTCAATTCGGTAGGCACGCATCGGGAACCTCGAAGCATCATGGAGTCGAAGATCGGACTTCTGAATTCTGGACGAGAGCTTCTCTCAGGCCTAGGGCCAGCGGGCCGAGAGACCGGCGGGGGAGTGTTGTCGAGGAGCGGGCCTCGAGCATGGGAGTCCTGAGAGTTGACGGAGCGTTTTGTCCGTTCGCATATAGGCCAAGTCTCCGGAGGAAGGCCCGTCCCATCGAACGTGAGAGCGCATTATGAGCCAGCCGACGTATGAGCAGGACATCACCGCCCTGCTGGTGATCGATCCCTACAACGACTTCATTTCCGAAGGGGGAAAAGTCTGGGACCGGATCAGGGGGGTGGCGGAAGCGAACCGGTGCGTGCCGAACATGCAGCGGGTTCTCGAGACCGCCCGGGCCGTGGGTCTGCGGGTGGCCTTCGCGATGCACCACCGTTATCGCGCGGGGGACTACGAAACCTGGAAATACGTTGCTCCCGTGCAGCGGGCCGCCTGGACGCACCGGACCTTTGAATACGGCACCTGGGGAGGGGAGTTCCGCAGCGGCTTCGAGCCCCAGCCGGGAGAGATCGTGGCGCAGGAGCACTGGTGCTCCAGCGGGTTCGCCAATACGGATCTCGACCTGCAGCTCAAGAAGCACGGCATCCACAAGCTGATCGTGATCGGGCTGATCGCCCACACCTGCGTCGAGGCGACGGTCCGCTACGCCGCCGAGCTCGGCTACGAGGTGACGATGGTCAAGGACGCCACCGCGGATTACTCGGACGAGTACATGCGTGCGGCGCTCGAGTTCAATATCCCGAGTTATGCCAATGCGATCATGACGACGGAGGAACTCGTGGCGGCGCTCCAGCCGCGGTAGGTGGATGCTGCCGGGCCAGGCCCTGGCTGCGTGGCTATTCGCACTTTCGCCGTGCCGGTAGGATGGATCGACGGTCATGGATTCGTTCCATCCCGCTTCGGTCCCCCTCCTTCCAATCCCCACCGACATGCTGCCTCGCACGGTGTTTTTTGTGCTTTTCGGCTGGCTTTGCGCTGCCGGTTTCTCCGCAGCCGCCTTCTCGGCCGAACCCAATGCGAAGGTCTCCGCCGACCATGTGGAGCGGGCCAAGCAGGGAACGGCGCTGTTCAAGAGCGTCGTTCGCGAGCTGCTGATCAAGGAGTGCCTCGACTGCCACGGCGGCAAGGCCGTCAAAGCGGACTTCGACCTCTCGACCCGGGAGAAGCTCGTCGAGAGCGGCATGCTGGAGGAGACCGCCGCCGACAGCCATCTGTTTGCCGTCGTGGCCCGGACCGCCGAGCCGTTCATGCCGCTCAAGAAGGAGAAGCTGGCGGACGACAAGGTCGCCGCTCTCAAGAAGTGGATCGACCTCGGGGCGCCCTACGACAAGCCGCTCGTCGAGGGAAAGGAAGCGGCGCCCCCGGCCGCGATGGTCGTCACCGACGAGGACCGCCAGTTCTGGTCGTTCCGGCCTCTTGGTTCGCCTGCTGTTCCGGCGGTGAAGAACGAGGGGTGGCCTCGAACCGCCATCGACCGGTTCGTCCTCGCCGCGCAGGAAGCGAAGGGGCTCCATCCGAACGCCGAAGCGGCGCGACGGACGCTGATCCGCCGGGCGTACTTCGACCTGCTGGGGCTTCCGCCGCAGCCGGAAGAGGTCGCGAAGTTCGTCGCGGATCCCGATCCGCTGGCGTACGAAAAACTGATCGACCGGCTGCTCGAGTCGGAACATTATGGCGAACGGTGGGCCCGGCACTGGATGGATGTCGCCCGCTATGCCGAGTCGCACGGGTATGAGCAAGACTACGACCGGAACTCGGCGTTCCACTACCGGAATTTCCTGATCAAGGCGTTCAACGCCGACATGCCGTTCAACCAGTTCGTCTCGTGGCAGCTGGCCGGGGACGAGCTCGCGCCGCAGGATCCGCTCGCTCTGATGGCGACCGGGTTCCTGGGAGCGGGTGCGTTTCCGACGCAGCTCACCGAGGCGGAGTTCGAATCGGCCCGCTACGACGAGCTCGACGACATGGTCGCCACGACCGGCGTCGCGTTCCTCGGTCTCTCCGTCGGCTGCGCCCGCTGCCACGACCACAAGTTCGATCCGATTCCGGTCAGGGACTACTACCGGATGGCGGCGACCTTCTCGACCGCGATCCGAAGCGAGCTGGACCTCGATCTCGAGCCGGAGGCGAACCGCAAACGGCAGGCGGAATTCCTGGCCCGCCAGACCGCGCTGCGCGGGGAGCTCGAACAGTACGAACGCGAAAAGCTCCCCGCCGAATTCCAGGAGTGGCTGACGAAGTACGACCCCGCGAGCGAAGCCGGCCCGTGGGAGGCACTGGCCGCGCCCCGGATTGCGGCCGCCTCGAAGACGGTCTTCGCCCCGCAGGAGGGAGGAAGCTTTCTTGCTGCCGCGGGCGGAAAGGTCCCGGCGAAGGAGACGCTGACGATCACCGGCGACTCGAAGCAGAAGGGGATCACTGCGCTCCGGCTCGAAGCGCTCCGTCACGACTCGCTCCCGGCCAAGGGGCCCGGCCGGGCCGGAAACGGGAACTTTGTCCTCAGCCAGATCACCGTGACCGCCGAGCCGGCCAACGGCAGCGCGCCGCCGGTCGCAGTCCCGCTCGCCGCCGCGCGGGCGACGCACCAGCAGAACACGGGGGATCTCTCCGTCGCCGCGTCGCTCGACGAAGCCCCGGGCACCGGCTGGGCGGTCGATGCCGGCGGGATCGGGAAAGACCAGGCGGCGGTGTTCGAGTTCGCGGAGCCGGTCGGGTTCCCCGAAGGGACGCGGTTTACGGTCACGCTCCGGATGGAGCATCCGAACCCGCAGCATTCGCTCGGGCATTTCCGCCTGTCGCTCTCGACCCTGCCGAAGCCGGAACCGGTCGTTGGCGGACCGATGCTCGATCCCGTGGTCCGCGAGGCCCTCGCGGCGGCGAAATCGAATCCCGACGCGACCTCGGATGCCTGGAAGACCGGGCTGAAGTGGTTCGCCCCGCGGAGTTCCGAGTGGGCCAGGCGCTCGCAGGCGCTCAACGAGCACAACGCCAAGGGGCCGCAGCTCCAGATGACGAAGGTCCTCGTCACGACCGAAGGGCGGCCGCACCTGCCGCACCACGCCGACGACCGGGGCTTTCCGCACTTCTACCCTGAGACGTTTTTCCTCAAGCGGGGGGATGCGGCCCAGAAGGACGGAGTTGCCCCCGCCGGGATGCTCCAGGTGCTGATGCCCGCCAATACGGAGTCGGCCCAGTGGAAGGTCTCGGCGCCGCAGGACTGGACGCAGACGGCGTTCCGCAGGGCGTCGCTCGCCAACTGGATGACCGATCCGGAGCGAGGCGCGGGGAACATCGTGGCCCGGGTCATCGTGAACCGGCTCTGGCAGCATCACTTCGGCCGGGGGATCGTCGCCACGCCGAACGACTTCGGGATCCAGGGGGAACGCCCCTCGCACCCCGAGCTGCTCGAATGGCTCGCGAGCGACCTCGTGATAAACGGCTGGAAACTCAAGCGGCTGCACAAGCTGATCCTGACCAGCAGCGTCTACCGGCAGGACAACGCCTTCGACGAGCCCCGCGCCGCGATCGATCGGGAGAACGTCCTGCTCTGGCGCCGCGCGCCGCAGCGGCTGGAGGCGGAGCCGATCCGGGACTCGCTGCTGGCGATCTCGGGACTGCTCGACCCGCAGATGTATGCCGCGGGGACGCTCGACCAGAACATGCGGCGGCGGAGCGTCTACTTCCAGATCAAGCGGAGCGGGCTCGTTCCGATGATGATGCTCTTCGACTGGCCGGAGCACCTCGTCAGCATCGGCCAGCGGCCGACGACCACGATCGCTCCCCAGGCACTGATGTTCCTCAACAGCCCGCAGGGACGGCAGTACTCTGAGGCATTCGCCCGCCGCATGGCCGGCTCGACGCCGGAAGAGACGGTCAAGCGGGGCTACCAGCTCGCCTTCGGCCGCGACCCGCGGCCCGAGGAAGAGGCCGCGGGGGTGAAGTTCCTCGCGGCCCAGGCCGCGCAATACCGGACGGGAGGGCAGGCCGATCCGGAGGGGCTGGCGCGGACCGATCTGGCGCAGGCGATTTTCAGCCTGAACGAGCTGGTTTACGTCGACTGATGTGGCGGAACGGTGCGCTGCCCTGAGTCGCGATCGAACCGGCTGGCGGGAAAGCCTGTCTGGTCTGTAATCTTCCACGCGTCGGCCATGGGCAGTTTGCGGAATGGAGTCGGGTTCCCTCCGGGTCAGAGGGCGCGCGGGTATCGTCTCAATCAGGGGTCAGCAGAAAGATGCCATCATTCGTTCGCTGGGTCATTGGGGGGCTGATCGGCGGCCTCGCGGGAGCGGCGGTGTGGGCTGCGGTCACGCATTTCACCAACTACGAGATCGGCTGGATCGCCTGGGGAGTCGGGATTGCCACTGGCTTCGGCGTGCGGATGGCCGCCGGCGATGATGACGGGAACGGCCCTGGTCTGACCGCCGTCCTGATCGCTGTGCTGGCGCTCTTCGCCGGCAAGTACATGGCCACCGTTCCGCGAGTCAATCAGCTGATCCGGAGCCTCGATGGCCTGATCGTCGTGACGGCGGAAGATCAGAAACTCGAGTTCGCCAAAACGATTGCCACGGAACGGGAAGGGGCGGGCAAGAAGCTGAAATGGCCCCCCAACAAGAACATCGTCACCGCGGAGGAGAAGGGGGACTTTCCGGCGGATGTCTGGAAGGAGGCCGAAAAGCGCTGGAACGACAAACCGGCGGAGACGCAGCAGGCAGAGCTGGCGGCGGCCAACGCCGAGGCAAAAGCCAGGGGGGCGGAGGCCTTCGCCAAGATCCGCTGGATGGCGTTTCAGAAGAGTTTCGGACCGATCGACATTCTGTTCTTCTTCCTGGCGATCGGCTCGGCCTACAAGCTGGGATCCGGCCTCGTCAGCGACGATTGAGCCGCTCCGGGGAGTACGGCCTCGGCGACGTGCCCGAAACGCCACAAGTGGCGGACAGCCCGGGTGGAAAAGCGCGCCGTACTGACCCACACCGCGACAAGGAATTGGAGGTTCTCACCGCAGAAACTCGGTGGCGTCCGATCTGGCCTTCCGGTAGCCTCTCTTGGTCGGGCAGGACTCGAAAACGAATTGCCTGACTTGGCTTACGCCACAAGGGTTTGCGCTCATGAAGATCGTCAACGCGAGTTCCGAGGCCATCCCGTTCGCCAAAACGGGGGGACTCGCGGATGTCGCCAGCGGTCTGTCGAAAGCGCTCTCGGCCGCGGGGAACGATGTCACCCTGATTCTGCCGTATTACCGGCGGGTGACTCCGCAGCATCTCGTCGGGGATTCGCTGGGACAGATCACGGTGAAGGTCGGCGAGAAGAACGCCGACGCCACGCTGTTTGCCGGCCGGATGCCCGGCAGTTCGCTCCGCGTCATCCTGATCGACAAGCCGGACTACTTCGACCGGGGTGCCCTCTACACCGAGAAGGGGCACGACTACCACGACAACTGCGAGCGGTTCGTCTTCTTCAGCCGCGCGGTGCTCGAAGCGGCCCGCAAGCTCGATCTCAAGCCGGACGTCTTTCACGCGCATGACTGGCAGACAGGGCTGATCCCGGCGCTCGTCCGGACCGAGTGGCGGAAGCAGCCCGGCTGCGAGCAGACCGCCGCCGTCTACACGATTCACAATATGGCCTTCCAGGGGAAGTTCCCGTGGTGGGACATGCGGCTCACGGGGATGAGCTGGGAGTACTTCACCTGGCAGCAGATGGAGTACTACGGGGACCTCAACCTGATGAAGACCGGGATCGTCTTCTCGGACATCACCACCACCGTCAGCCCGACCTACGCCAAGGAGATCTGCCGGCCCGATTACGGGTACGGCCTCGACAGCGTCCTGTCGCTGCGGGGGAACCGGCTGGTCGGGATCCTGAACGGGGTCGACACCGACGAGTGGAATCCGGAGACCGACAAGTACCTGCCGGTCAAATACACGCTGCAGAACTTCGCCGAGGGGAAAGCGGCCTGCAAGAAGGCGCTGCAGCAGGAATTCGGGCTGCCGCAGCGGGCCGAAGCGATGGTGTTCGGGATGGTCTCCCGGCTGACCGACCAGAAGGGGCTCGACCTGATCATCGCCAAGGCGGAAGAGCTCCTGAAGGCGGACATCCAGCTGTTTTTCCTGGGGACCGGCGACGTCCGGACGGAGAACGCGCTGCATGAACTGGCGCACCGCTTTGCCCAGAAGGTCGGGGTGCGGATCGGCTTCGATGAGGGGCTGGCGCACCGGATCGAGGCAGGGGCGGACGCCTACCTGATGCCGAGCCGGTTCGAGCCGTGCGGGCTCAACCAGATGTACAGCATGGCGTACGGGACGCCGCCGATCGTGATGAACGTCGGGGGGCTGGCGGACTCGGTGACCGACACGACGGCCGAGACCCTGATGAACGGGACGGCGACCGGCTTCAAGTTCACGACCTATACGCCCGAGGCGTTCCTGAGCGCCGTGTGGAAGTGTGTCGGCTGTTTCCTGCATGACCGGGTCGGCTGGAGCAAGCTGGTCGAGAACGGGATGACCCGGGACTGGTCGTGGAAGCGGGGGGCGGCGGACTTCACGCAGGCCTACCAGCGGGCGATGCAGTTCAGCGCCAAGTAGCCGCCTGTCGCGGCCCAGGGGCCGCACCACGAGAGAGGGAGGGGGCCATGCACTCCGGCTTCATCGATCTCGCCAGTCTGACGCCGATCTCGCCGGTCCCGGGTTGTCGCCTGCGGACGCCGTATGGCGAGAACCTGATGCTCTCCTATCTGGAGATGGACGACGGAGCGGAGGTGCCGCTGCACCACCACCCGCATGAGCAGGGAGGGATCCTGCTCAAGGGGCGGCTGCAGCTCACGATCGGCGACGAGACGCGGACGGTGGAGGCGGGGTCTCTGTTTCTGATTCCGCCGAACGTTCCGCACCGGGCGGTGGCGGTCGGTCCGGCGGTGGTGCTGGATGTGTTCAGCCCGGTCCGCGAGGACTACGCGGAGCTGACGAACCGCTACATCCCCCCAGCGTCCCGCTGGACCGGCGCGGCGGGGGACGATGGGTTGCGCTAAGGGGGCTGCGACGCCAATGGACGGTTTGTTGGGGTGCAGGGGCCAGCCCCTGCCCTCGCCGGAGGCGCTACCTCGTGGAACCATCCAAACTTCGCTGGGCCTGATCTCTAGCTAGACAGGCGCGGCCTCCCCTCAAAAGGTCGAGTTATTCCGGTCGTACCGATTCGTCCGCCGGGCCGCTGTCGGGCCACGCTCAATTTCGCGGTGAGGGACGTCGCATTCCGTCTCGATCGCGCCGTTTGAGCGCGAATCGTGACCTAGAGTTGAAGAGAGTCCGCCCGCGTTCGGTATTCCGGCGGACTGCCGGAGCGTCATTCCCATGAGCCTGATCCAAGTCCTTCCGAACCGCCTTGTCAAAGCGGAGCCGCGCGAACTTTCGCCGGAGGGACAGCCCGCGACCGTGCTCGCCCGTGCGAGCGGTCCGCAGTCTCCGCTCACGTCACTCGTGGGGACGCTCCTCGATCTCTCCAGCTTCGGAGCGCAGCTTCACGCCCAGGACAAGATTCAGGACCGGTCGGTCTGGATCCGCTATACGCCACCCGGCGACGTGGAACATGTCGTCGAGGCGGACGTGCTGTGGGGCCGGGCGGCGCTGCGGCAGGGGGAGCTCGTGTGGGTGCATGGTCTCAAGTTCACCGCGACGCTGACGCCGGAGATGCTCGACGGACTGCTGATCCGCGATGTGCAGGAAGCGGCCGGGACGTCGGGCTCGATCTTCGATGAAGAGAGCCCGGCGGCGGTCCAGGAACATATCGGCGACACGAAGGTGTGGCGCGACGATCCCGAATCCCTGATGCGGGTGAGTGCTCACCGGCCGGCCGGTTCGCCGGCTGCTACGCCGCCGATGGTGGAGAGCTTCTGTCCCGAGCCGTTCTTCGACGTGCCGGTCGATCATGAGCGACGGAAGTCGCCGCGGCGGATCGCCCGCCGGCAGGGGACGGTCAGCCTCGATGCGAGCGAGACCGGCAACCGTTCGATTCACATCGTGACCGAGGATGTCTCCGCCGAAGGGGTCCGGATCGTCGCCGATTCGGTGATCCTGACGCGGCAGGTGACCCTCAAGGTCGAAAACATTCCAGGGCTCGTCGAGCCGGTGGAATGCGAAGTCCGCTGGCATGCCGAGACGGTCGAAGGGCTGTTCGGCCAACACCAGAAGCAGACGTACGGCCTGGCGTTCAAATCGCCGCTGCCGCTCCCGGGCGGCGCGCACGAAGGGGCGGAGACGTCGCGAGACAGCGCTTAAAAGCCGTTTCAAAACCGCTTTTGCCACAGAGTCCACAGAGGACTCAGAGTGAGGAGCTGCGACGCCCTTCTCTGTGAACGGCTTCGTCGGCTCTGGTGTTCTCGGTGGCCTCTGTGAGCTCTGTGGCTGGTTCTGAAATGGCCTTCGAAGGATCTACCGGTAGCTGACGACGAGGAAGATCGTCGCCTGGCCGCGGCCGACGTTCTCGATCTGATGGGCGACGTCCGCCGGATAGGTTGCGGAGTCTCCTTTGGCGAGCTCCGAGGTATCGGCTGCCGAGACGACGCGGACCTTTCCCTGCACGACCGTGAGGAACTCGCGGGTCCGCGGGAAGTGCGGGGCGCTGACGAGGGCCGCTCCCTCGCCGAGGACGAGTTCGTAAAACTCGGTGTCTTTCTCGAGGTGCAGCGGCGAGAGCGTCCGCAGCGTCACCTGCTCGTCGGACCGGAAGGTATGGGCCGGATCGTTCCCGCGGACGACGTGGATCGTCGAGCCGCGCTTGGGGCCGTGCTCCACGAACTCGCCGATCGAGAGCTCGAATGCCTCCGCGATCCGCAGCGTGACGCCGAGGGTCGGGTTCGCGAGGCCCCGCTCGATCTGGCTCAGCATCGAGCGGCTCACTCCGCAGGCGGCGGAAAGCCGCTCCAGCGACCAGCCCCGCTCCGACCGCAGGTTCTTGATCCGGTGGCTGAGCTGGGTTCCGACCGATTCCGAGGCGGAGGGGGCGGCGGCCGCGTGGGAGTTTGCCGAAGAACCCTCGGATGCGGGAGCGCGTTTGGCCATTGTTCAATATCGTGGAAGTGAATCTTGCATCATGGAAGTAGTCTGTCTAGGATACGGGAACATCCCAGGCCTCGGAAAGGAGCAATCGGCTCCGATGCGTCGGTGCGGGATGGAAAATTCCAGAGCGAGCGTGTCGTCCTGCCGGTCTCCGTCCGGGCGGGATGGCTCTCCTGACCGGCGGTCTTCACACTCCGGGATATCGAACGTCGTCTGTATTTCCCGCCGCGCCCCGCGCATGCGGGCCCTTCTTCGGCAGAACGATCCATGAAAGCTCTCGTCAAACGTCACGCGCAGCCGGGCCTGTGGCTCGAATCCGTTCCGGAGCCGAAGGTCGGGATGAACGACGTCCTGATCCGGGTCGACCGGACGGGGATCTGCGGGACCGACGTCCACATCTACAACTGGGATGCCTGGGCGCAGAAGACGATTCCGGTGCCGATGGTGGTGGGGCACGAGTTCGTCGGCGAGATCGTCGAGGTCGGGGCGAACGTTCATGACTTCTTCCCGGGGGAAGTCGTCAGCGGCGAGGGGCATGTCGTCTGCGGCCACTGCCGGAACTGCCTGGCAGGGCGGCGGCACCTGTGCGCCCACACGCAGGGGATCGGGGTCAACCGGCCGGGGGCGTTCGCGGAGTACATCGCGGTGCCGCAGACGAACGTCTGGCATCACGACCCGGGGATCGACCGGGACATCGCCAGCATTTTCGATCCGTTCGGGAACGCGGTCCACACGGCGCTGAGCTTCGACCTGCTGGGGGAAGACGTCCTGATTACAGGAGCCGGGCCGATCGGCTGCATGGCGACGGCGATCGCGCAGTATGCCGGGGCGCGGTACGTGGTCGTGACCGACGTGAACCCGTGGCGGCTGGAGCTGGCCAGGAAAATGGGGGCGACGCGGGTCGTCGACGTCCGGAGCGAGAAACTGCAGGACGTTCAGAAGCAGCTGGGGATGAAAGAGGGGTTCGACGTCGGGCTCGAAATGTCGGGGAACCCGTCCGCCTTCCGGGACATGCTGGCCAGCATGGCGCACGGCGGAAAGGTGGCGATGCTCGGGATCCCCGAGAAGGAGATGGCGATCGACTGGAACCTGGTCGTGTTCAACATGCTGACGATCAAGGGGATCTACGGGCGGGAGATGTACGAGACCTGGTACAAGATGACCGTCATGCTCCAGGGGGGCCTCAAGATCGCCCCGGTCATCACGCACCGGTTCCACGCGACCGAGTTCGAAAAAGGGTTTGAAGTGATGCGAAGCGGTCAGTCGGGGAAAGTGATCCTCGACTGGAAGGGGATGTAGCGCCTACGCATGCCTGTCGGCGCAGCGTCCTTTGCGCAACCCATCGCGGCTCGGCCACCCGGGTCCAGGGGCGGAGTCCGGTGGCAGGCCAGGCCGCCGGAGGCGCTTCTATTGAGGAACCGGTCAACCGTCGCTGTGCGCGGTCTCCGACTCAGTCACCGCTCTGCCGCAGCCACGCGGCCGGGGTCCCCTGGATCGTGACCGGCGGACCGCCCGGAGAGTGGAGGCTGTTGGTCTGTGCGTTCGGGATGGTCATCTCGTGCGCGGTGAGGTGGACCGGTTTTTCGGGAAGGTTTGAGAACCGGAACTTTCCGTCGGGGCCGGTCTTCTGCTCCGATTCGAAGTAGTTGAGCAGCTTCGGGTCGTAGTCTTCGGTCCGGAGCGACGCCGCGACCCGGACGTTCGAGACCGGCTTGCCGGCGTCGTCGAGGACCGTCCCTTCGAGGACGAGACCTTTCACGAGGTGGATCTCCGTGACCCGGCCTGGACGGAGCTTGTACTGCTGCGCCAGCCAGGGGCCGGTTCGCGGACTGAAGATCGTGTAGGCGTCGAGCGGCTCGCCGAGCCCCATGATCACGGCGTTCCCGGCGGCATCCGTCACCGCAACGGAGCCGAATCCGTGGCTGGCCGATGTGGCGGCGTTGCGGGTCGTCAGCTCAAGGCCGATGGGGCACTCCGCCAGCGGCTGGCCCGCATCGTCGAAGACCCGGACGCTGGCCGACGTCACCCGCGGCAGGCGGAGGGTGACGGTCGCCTCGGGGTGCGCGTCGTCGACCTGGATCGGTTCGGCCATCGTTCGGAGCCGCTCGACCGCTGCCGTGACGTTTGCGGTTCCGCCGAGGGGGATCGGATTGAGGAGGAACTCGCCGGCAGCATTCACCGGGACTTCGTCGAGCGAGTAACTCGTCACGTGCTTCGGCGAAGTGACGGAGATCCGGACGGTCGCCTTGGCTCCGGTGGCCGGTTTTCCATCCGCATCAAGAATTGTTCCGCGGATCACGCCGGCGGGAACGACCGGGACGACGAGCGTCGGTCCCAACTCGGCTGCCTGGAATGAGTCGTTCGACTTCTCCATGGCGAAGCCGAGCAGCCCCGAACCATCGAGCTGGAAATGCCCCGTTGCGGGAACCTCGACGGTCGTCTCAGAGGACTCGACCGGGAAAGGCCGGCGGTTCTCCTCCAGCTGGTAGGCCTGGACGGCGATCCGGCCGCCGGGGACGACCGCTTTCCCCCCATGTGAGAACAGCAGCTTCAGTGACCGGGTGGCCGGACCGCTCGGGGCCGAAGGGCTCCCCAGCGGGATCTCCAGATCGTCGACCGGTCCGGTCAGGTCCCGCTCGAATTTGGCGTGTTGGGAGCGGATCGACAGCTTCCCGCGCACAAGCCCCGCGAGTTCGAATCGTCCATCCGGCTCGACCTTGATGTTCCCGGTCTGGACCTGATCGTTCTCCTGCTTGCGGGTCCGGCGAAGAATCGAGAAGAAGAGCGACCGGTAACGCGCGTCCTTGTTGATGAGATCGAGGTCCCCGGTCACCCGGCCCCGGATTGTGATGGCGGGGTCGAGCTTCCAGACGACGTCGGTCTGTCCCGCGGTCACGTCGGTGATCAGGGCCCGCGGGACTCCATCTTTCTTGAGGGCGAACTCGACCGACGCACCATCGGCGATCTGATCGATCCGGAAGCGTCCCTCGGCGTCGGTCGTCTCCCAGTGCTGGCCGGGGAAGCCGAAGCTGTTGCCGTAGCCGTGAGACCCATTCGGTGTGTTGAGGGTGACCTGCTCGTCTGTCGCACAGATCTCGACGCCCGGCACCGGTCGACCTTCTTCATCGGTCACCGTGCCTGTGACGGAACGGGCGGGCTTCATGACGATCGTCGTCACGTCCTTCTCTGGAAGCGTCGCCTGCCACTGATAGATCGGCTGGAATCCCCGCGCCCGAGCGGTGACCTGATAGGTCTCCTCGATCACGTTCTCAAACGTGAACTCTCCATCGGCGTTCGCCCGGAGATCGACGGAGGGGCGGCAGGAGACCTTCGTGGGAGCGCCTGAGATCCGTTCGGCAGCGACCGGCTTGCCGGCGGGGTCGACGAACCGGACGCGGGCGGTCCGCCCTGCGGGGAGGATGACCTCGCCGTAGTCGACTTCCGTCCCCCCCATGGCCGGTCGGGCCGGGAAGATGACGGGGGCATAGCCGAGGGCCACAAATGATGCGGAGAGCTGCCCCCCCTGAATGTCGGTGCTGAGAGTCCCCTCAGGACCGACATTCGTGCCGAGGCTGTAGCCTGAGCCGGGAGCCTGCGAACTGAGATTGGCGTAGTAGGTGGGGACCCGCTTGCCGTCCCAAGTCCGCAGTTGAGCCCGGACCGTGACGGGCTTGCCGTTCTTGAGGTCGGCCGGAGAATCCGGCTTCACCTCCTGGCGAGCCTGAGCCACGACCTGGATCCGCTCAGCGTCGGTGAGGGCTTTGGCCGCCTGGGCGACGGCCCAGTCGGTGCCGCGGGCGACGAGGAGGAGGGTCGCACCGACGATCGCGAGCAGGGCGAAGAACGTTCCCCAGCGGACCCGGACGTGCGGCGTGTGAGCCGGCAGGAGGACGCGGCGGACCCGGTCGACGAGCGAGTTTTCGCCTCCCTCCCGGCCATCGGCCGGTTCGGCGAACGCGGGGGCGAGGACCGGGCCGCGCGACGCGGCCGAGAGCCGCTCGGCCCAGGTGGCGAGGGTCTGGGCGTACTCGAGCGGCGCGTCGGTGAGAGAGACGGCGATCGCGTCGCAGCAGGCTTCCCGTTCGATCCGGACCTGCCGGCTGAGCCACCAGACCGCCGGGTTAAAGAAGAGGACCGACTCGATCACGAGCTGGAGCAGATTGACAAAGAAATCCCAGCGGCGGATGTGGGCGAGCTCGTGGGCCACAATGGCGAGCTGCTGCGCCGGGGTGACGCCGGTCAGGAAGGACTCGGGGAGGATCAGCGCCGGCCAGAGGAGGCCGCAGATCACCGGGGTCGCCAGCCGGGGGGCGGTCAGGACGCGGACCGGACGGGCCACGCCGACGCGGCGGCGGACGCGGTCGACGAGTTCCAGGAACGACAGATCGGCGACGGGAGTTCCGCGGAGGAGCTGCCGCGCGGCGTGCAGGCTCGTCGCCGTGCGGGCGAGCATCACGAGGACGCCGGCGAACCAGACGCCGAGGAGGAGCGGGATGGCGACCGCTCGAACCATCGACCAGAGCGAACCGCTCGTGGATGCGGTCGAGGACCGCGAGGAATGCGATGAGCCGTGAGAGGACTCGTGGAAACCCTCGTCGTGGGAGGCCGATCCGTGGGTTGCGCCGCCGGATCGATCCGTCGTCGAGGCTGCCGCGTGCGCGTTGTCCGCCTCTGCCGTAGCAGCCGAAAAACTCCACGCGGGTCCGAGGAACGACCAGGTCAGGAAGCAGGCGAGGACCGTCGTCAGGAGCGAGCCGAGGACGACGCCGTAGCGCAGGCTGGGGCGAGAAGCCGGGATCCGCCGGAGCAAGAGCCCCGCCAGGAGGGCGAGCGCTCCCCCCTGCCACAGTGAGTGGAGCAGCACGGAGAGGAGTCTCGTGCCGAGAGAACCCTGGAGATCGTGGAGGAGCGCGAACATGAGAACCTCGCGGTCGGACCGACTCACCCGAACAGAATCAGGACTTCTTTTCCTTCGCCGCCTCGTTGATCATCCGGCGGATCTCCTTGAGATCCGCGTCGCTGAAATCGGAACTGTCGATCAGGGCCTGGACCACTTTGGTGGCGTCCCCGCCGAACAGATTCCGGACGAGGGTCTGGACCACCGGCTGGACGACATCCTCCCGCGAGACGAGCGGGCGATAGACATGCGCGAGCCCCTCGCGGGTGTGCGCGACGAAGCCCTTCTTCTCCATCACCTGGAGCGTCGTCAGAACCGTCGTGTAGGCCCGCTGCTTCCCGTCGGGGAGCGCCTCCTGCACGTCGCGCACGACACTCGGCCCCCGCTCCCAAAGGACCGCGAGGACCTGTGACTCCAGCTCCGAAGGCCGAACCTCTGCCATGCCGCTCCTCCTACTACCGATCTAGTAGATACTATTCGGCTAGTAGATGGAGTCAACCGCAATCTTTCGGGCGAGCGCGATTTCGTTGGAGAGAGAGGAGAGGAGAGTTAAACACAAAGACACCAAGGGATCACAAAGAACACGAAGGGGGACAACCGGTCCTGGCTGGTTGTCCCCCTCTTCCTTTGTGCCCTTCGTGCGTCCTTGGCGTCTTTGTGTTTAACCCTTCTCTTCAATCGAGCAGGTCTCGGCCGTGCAGCGTCCCGTCAGCTTGAGGCGGTTGCGGGCGAAGAGGCGGTAGCCGAGATCGAGCAGCTGCGAGAGGCCTGGCAGGCGGGTCAGCCAGACGAGCGGGCCGAAGCCGACCGCCGTGTAGAGCCGCCGGAAGACTTCCACTCCCTTGATCCACGTTCCGTCGGGGAGCCGGCCGTGGATCTCCGCCATCAGCGTCGGGAGCGACTGGCCGAGCGCCTCGGCGTGGAACTCGGGAGCGGCGATGTCGGTGAAGAGGATCCGCCCCCGGCGGTCCCACCGCTGCAGCATCGCGATCTCCCGCCGGCAGAGAGGGCACCCTCCATCGAAGAAGACCTCGACATCCTGGCCGGCGTTCTGGGACATGGCGATGGGTTTCAGAGGACCTGAGCGACCGGATCGTCGCGATTTTCCTCACCCGGAACCGCCGTGCGGGAGCCGAATTCACCATCGATTTCGGCCAAAAAACCGCCACCCGCGGCTGAAATTCAGACAACCCAAAGAATTTGGCTGACAGCACACCATAACAATTCTGAAAGATTTTGGCCCGTGTGTCGTGGCATCACAAATGCCTAGGCCGGCCGATGGGCAGCCCGCCATTCGGCGCCGGCTGGGTCATTTTCTCGGGTTCCCAGGGGCAGCAGCATGGTCAGGTCGTCCACACGTCCGCGCGGATTTACGCTCATCGAGCTTCTCGTCGTCATCGCCATCATCGCGGTGCTCGTCGCCATCCTGCTCCCGGCCGTGCAGCAGGCCCGGGAAGCGGCGCGGCGTTCGCAGTGTCAGAACAACCTCAAGCAGCTCGGCCTCGCGGTCGCGAACTACAGTGCGACCTACGGGATGATCCCCCCGCCGGGGTGCGTGCCGATGGGCGGGGTCGCCAGCAACAACTCCTCGTGGGGGGTGCATGGCCGGATCCTGCCGTACCTCGATCAGGCGGCCGCCTTCAACAAGGCGGACCTTGCGATCGCCTGGGACGCCGCCGTGAACTTCGATGCGGTCAACAACACACGCGTCCCGTCGTTCGCCTGCCCGAGCGATCCGCAGGCGTTCCGCCCCCGGGCGGACGCCGGGAAGCCGGTTCTCCACCCGACCACCTACGGCTTCAGCTACGGAACCTGGCCCGTCTTCAGCCCCGTTACCGGTGCGCTCGGGGACGGCGCCTTTGTGGTGAACGGCAGCATCAACGAGGGCTCGATCAAGGACGGGACCAGCAACACCCTGATGGCCTCCGAAGTCACGGCCTGGACCCCCTACACCCGCAATACGCCCCCCGGCTCGACCGCGACACCGAACACGGTCGCCGAAGCCCAGACGCACATCAACGGCGCGATGTCGGATGCCAAGCTGACCGGGCACACCGAGTGGCCCGACGGCCGTGTCCACCACAGCGGTTTCACGACGACCTACACGCCGAACAAGCTGATTCCCTGTACCATCAGTGGCGTTCCGTACTCCAGCTGCGACTACAATTCGTGGCAGGAGGGGAAGAGCCCCAACGCGATGAACAATGCCACGTATGGCATCATCACGTCGCGGAGTACCCACGTGGGGACCGTCAACTCGGCGTTCATGGACGGCTCGGTCCGGACGATCAGCGAGAACATCGCGATCGAAGTCTGGCGGGCCTACGGAACCCGAGGCGGCTCCGAGCGGATTTCCGAGAACCCGTAGCGAGCATGTCCGGCTCGCCTGTCCAGGAGTGTGACCGTGTCGCTGAACGTTCGCTGCCTCTTCCTCGCGGCCATCGTCGCACTCCTGGGCGGAACCTCGCTTCGAGCCGAAGACCCGGCCCCCGCCAAGGCCGGCTCGAAGCCGGTCCCCCTCAACAAGCAGGGGACGGTGCTGCTCGACACGGCCGGGGGGAAGCTAATTCTCAAGGGGCGGGTGGCCCTCAAGGAGGGGCTGCTCGAGATGCTCGTCTGCAAGGCGAACACCAAGGAGCACGAATCGGTCTTTGCCATCGACTCGGACGCCTTTGTGATCCACGGCGGGCTGCTGGCCCTGGGAGCCAAGACCGGGAAGCCGGTTCAGTTTCAGCCGGAGTACCGCGCCCCCGAGGGACAGAAGATCGACATCACGGTCTCGTGGAAGGACCTCGAAGGGAAGGACGTCGAGTACAAGGCTCAGAAGCTGGTGCGGCATGCGTTGCGGCGGTACTTCATTACGAAGATCGAGAAGATCCCGGCCGGTCTCAAGCTCGACAAGTTCGACGACCTGCGGTTCGACGACATGACGAATGAGTTGATCTGGTACGGCCAGATGAGCGAGAAGCAGCGGGACGAATGGCTTGCCAAGTCGAAGGACAAGGGGTGGCAGGACGCGATCAACGGCTTCTACAACCGGACCCGGACCCATGAGCTGGAAGCGGACTTCGTGTTTGCCGGGAGTGTGATGGACAAGCTGGCCGACGGGAGCCAGTACTACCTGGCGGAGGCGGGGAATGTGATCTGCGTGGCGAATTTCGGCGATGCGATGATCGATGTGGCGATGAAGAGCAGTGCTTCGAACGATGCGGGGCTGGAGTTTGAGCCGTATACGGAGCGGCTGCCGAAGAGTGGGACTGAGGTGACGATTGAGTTGAAGCCGATTCTGGAGAAGGAGGGGGCCAAGCCGGCGGCGGCTCCTGCGGCACCGAAGAAGTAGCGTTCGGCGCGCTGTCTCCTGAAACACCGCACCTTGGCGTCGCAGCCCGCTTAGCGCAACCCATCATGCCACGCCGCTACCGGTCCAGCGGGACGCTGGCCCCGCCGGAGGCGCTTCTGTTCTTGAACCATCGAACGCAACGGGTGTCCGAGCGCGGACCGGCGTTGAGGACTCCCCTCTCCAGCACGCCCGCACTGCGCTCCCCGCGGCAATGAGAGAGGGGCCCGCGACGCCGGCTTTCCAATGCGGACACCAACTGTGTGCCAAGGTTCCAGGTGGAAGAGCGCCTCCGGCGGGGCCAGCAGCCTGCTGGACCGGGGCGTTGGGGCAACGCCTGTCAGCCGGGGACAGAGTGGAAGCCTGGCTTGATCCGACCGGGAGCGGTGCGGTAGGCTTCTGACACATTGACTGTTTCTGATCCGTTCAGGAGCGGCGCTGATGCTCGGTTTTTCGCTTGGCCGACGTTCTGGAACCTGCAATGGCGTCACCCGCCGGGACGCGATCCGCGTCGGCGCACTCGGCGCGACAGGGCTCACCCTCGCCGACCTCCTGCGGCTGAAAGCCCAGGGGGCCGAGGCCCATCCTGGTAAAGACACCTCCGTCATCTGGATCTGGCTCGGCGGCGGGCCGACCCAGATCGAGACGTTCGACCCCAAGATGACCGCCCCCTCCGAATACCGGAGCGTCACGGGCGAAGTCTCCACCACACTTCCCGGCATCACATTCGGGGGCAATTTCCCCAAGCTCGCCCGGATGACCGACCACATGGCGGTGGTCCGCTCCTTCGCCCACACCAACAGCGGGCACGGCGGTGGCACCCACTACGTCATGACCGGCTACGACCACCGGCTGGCAGACAACGGGGCCTCCCCCGAACGCCCCTCCCTCGGCTCGGTCGCCGCCCGGGTCCGCGGACCGAACCACCCCACCACCGGCATGCCGACCTACGTCCGCCTCGGCGGCGTCTACGGCGACGGACCGGCGTTCCTCGGGGCGGCCTATGCGCCGTTCGATCCGAACGGACAGGCCCGCCAGAACATGAGCCTGACCGTCGAACGGTCGCGGCTCGACAACCGCCGCTCGCTCCTCAGCGGGATCGACAATGTCAAGCGCGAAGTCGACCGGAGCAAGCTGATGGAGGGGCTCGACTCGTTCGAGCAGCAGGCGTTCCAGCTCGTGCTCAGCCGCTCGCAGCAGGCGTTCGACCTCAAGTCCGAAGACCCCCGCGTCGTCGACCGCTACGGCACCGGCCTCGGTCAGCAGCTGCTCCAGGCGCGGCGGCTGTGCGAAGCGGGATGCGGCTTCGTCAACGTCGAGTACGGCGGCTGGGACATGCACGCCCAGATCAAGGAGATGATGAACGGCCGGGCTCCCGAGCTCGATCACGCCCTCGCCACGCTCATCGAAGACATGGACCTGCGGGGACTCAACGACAAGATCCTTGTGGTTCTGAGTGGTGAGTTCGGACGGACCCCCAAAATCAACGGGAGCGGCGGCCGCGATCACTGGGCCCCGCTCAGTACGCTCGCGCTCGTCGGCGGGGGGCTCAAGATGGGGCAGGTGATCGGGGAGTCGGCCGAGAAGGCGGATGTCCCGAAGACCGCGCCGATCACGCCACTTGATCTCGTGTCGACCGTTTACCACGTCCTGGGGATCGATCGCCGGATCCAGTTCACGAACACCGCCGGCCGGCCGGTCTACATGGTCGAAGGGGGCCGGCCGATCGAAGAGCTGATCTGAGGCTCCGGTCGGCCCAACTGACCCGCGATCGCGTCTTTTCTCCGGGCGCGGGGCTCCGCATGCGCGGCGATTGGTTCTAGACTGCCGCCGCCCACCTTTGGGCATCGATTCCCAGCGGCGACAGCGGACGGCTCGACATGGAATGGACCGGCAAGGTGGTGGTCGTCACGGGTGCGGCCGGTGGGATCGGCCAGGCTCTCTGCCGGGCGATCCGCGGCGCGGGGGTGAAGAGCCTCGCGGTCTCCGACCTGCGGGATGAGCCGACGCAGGCGATCGCCGCCGAGGTCCAGGGGCTGGCGATCACGGCGGACGTCTCCCGCGAAGAAGACGTGCAGCGGCTGATCCGGACCGCCGAGAGCGAACTGGGGCCGATCGACATCTTCATCTCGAACGCCGGGATCACGGTCAAAGGGGGCGTCGAGGCGCCCGAAGCCGAGTGGAAGCGGCTGTGGGACGTGAACGTCATGTCGCACGTCTACGCCTCTCGGGCGCTATTGCCGGGGATGCTCGAGCGGGGGAGCGGGTATCTCGTGAACGTTGCATCGGCAGCAGGGGTGCTGACGGAGATCGGGTCGGCGGCCTATTCCGTGACGAAGCATGGGGCGGTGGCGCTCGCCGAGTGGCTGTCGGTGATGTACCAGAAGAAAGGGATCCGCTCGTCGTGCGTCTGCCCGGCGGGGGTCTCGACGCCGTTTCTCGACCTCGACGATCCGGTCCACCAGTTCCTGCAGATGAGCGCCTGCACGCCGGAGCATGTGGCGGAGTGCCTCCTGCAGGGGGTCCGGGACGAAAAGTTCCTGATCCTGCCGCATCCTGAAGTGGCCGAGTTCTTCCAGTTCAAGACGCAGGACTACGACCGCTGGCTGAAGAATTTCGCGCGGGTCAACGAGAAGATCGAGCGGCAGATTGAGAAGTCGCGCCGCGCGAAAGAGGGCTGAGCGGAACGGCGGTCATTGCGCAACCCGACGTGCCTGCCGATCCCGGTCCAGCGGGGTCGCTGGCCCCGCCGGAG
>VFQQ010000148.1_pt1 | contig 182166 bp, 125 predicted proteins | sample 3512341 | NCBI WGS metagenome assembly VFQQ01 (sample SAMN10412373, study PRJNA504923) | tailings metagenome | isolation source: Relicate 2 Philex TSF1 revegetated site | place: Philippines: Tuba, Benguet | collected 2017-08-29 | reverse complement strand
GCGGCTGCTGCGTGCGGCGAGCAACTTCGTTCACTGAGGTTCGGCGCTAATCAGGTGTTGAAATGCATGGCGCCGTTCGTGGGATCAGTAGAGAAGAGTCGCTCTAACCTCGCCTCCAGCACAGCGACGCGGCATTCTTGGTAGATATCCTGCTCTCCAGGAAAAACGTTGACTGTATCGGGCGCCGTCTTGGGCCTCCTATTCCCGAGCTTCTCGTCTCCGTTCATGATGGCGTGCGCCAAGTCCGCTCGGGCCCTATCAATACCTGGCCCGGTCAGTGATCTGGTCTCATTGAATATTATGTTAGCAATCTGTTCTCCGGTGAGCTCCAAGCCCGAGGGGTCGTAGAAGCTCAAAGGGTTTGAACTTACATATTCGTAGAGATTTGCTTGACCTCCCCCAAAACCAATGGGGTCCTTCGCCGTCCACCTGCCCACCACCGCATCGTAATCCCGCGCCCCAAACCGCACCAAACTCGTGTCGCGGTCATAAATGCCACCCGCGTAGCCAAACGGCTGGAACCCCGGGTTGGTGTCCTCGACCACGTTGCCGTACTCGTCATACGCCATCCGCTGCGCGATCGCGCCGGTGGCGATGTTGACCACCAGGCGCACGCTGCCGAGGTGGTCGGCCACGATGCGGTAGGTCTGGCCGCCCTTCAGCATCAGGCTGGGCACGTGCGGGCGGTCGGCGTAGATGAAGCTGGCGACGACGTTGCCGGCGGCATCCAGTTCGGCCACTGGCTCCAGCTGGTTGGCATACAGCAGGCCCCACCGGCGCACGCCGTTGATGCTCTGTAAGCGTCCGGCTGTCTCACCTTCCAACCTGACCCGATCTTCCTGACCGTCGCCGGTTTCCCCAACGGAGGACCGGTCGATGGCGTGTTCGGAGGCGTGGCGGTGGCGGGCGCATGTGCGCTCGCAGGTGCGGAGTGGGTTGATCCAGGCGGAGTACTGCCGGCTGTGGGGCATCCCGCGACGGGAGTTCGCGGCGTGGCGGCGGCGGATGTGGGTGCAGGAGGCGGCTCCGCTGCGGCTGCTGCCGATCGCGCGGAGGGACGGCTGATGCGTCTGCCTTCGCAGTGGTTTCTGGCGGTGGAGCCGATCGATCTGCGCTGCGGCATGGATCGGCTGCTGGTGTGGGTCCAGCGTAGCGGCGGTTCTGCGTCGGCGTCGGTCGGCTACGTGTTCCGCAACCGCGCGGGTTCGCGGATCAAGCTGCTGCTGATCGACGGCACCGGCGTGTGGCTGTGCGTGCGGCGATTGCACGCCGGGCGCTTCCACTGGCCGCGATCGGACGAGGAGAAGTGCCTGCTCTCGCGCGAGCAGTTCGAGTGGCTGTGCGCGGGCGTGGATTGGATGCGATTGTCTACGAGTGTGGTGCCCGAACACACGTTCTGATCCCTTACGATGGCGGCATGTCTGATCCGACTGCCGCCATCGCTGAGCTTGAAGTGCTGCGCGCGCAGATCGCAGCGCAGCTGCAGCAGATCGCAGAGCGCGACCAGCGCATCGCCTCCCAGCAGCGGCAGATCCAGAACCTCGACCTCACGGTCCAGCACCTCAGCCACGAGGTGGCGCGCTTAAAGCGCATCCAGTTCAGCGCCAAGACCGAAGCGCTCAGCGCCCTGCAGCGTGGCCTGTTCGAAGAGACCGTCGCCGAGGAGGTCGCGGCTGCCGAGCAGGCGCTGGAGAACGCCCAGAGTGCGAGCGGCGCGGACGCAGCATCGCCCGCCGACGCCCCGATCGCGCGCCCCGCCAAGGCCACACCCAAGCGCCAGGCGCTGCCGCCGGAGCTGCCGCGCATCATCACCGTGCACGAGCCCGCGACGGGCTGCACCTGCGCCACCTGCGCTTGTGCCCTGGTCAAGATCGGCGAGCACGTCAGCGAGAAGCTGGCCTACACGCCCGCGACATTCCACGTCGAGCGCCACGTCCATCCGCAGTACGCCTGCCGGGCGTGTGAGACCGTCGTCGTCGCGCCGGTGGCACCGGCCCTCATCGACCGCGGCCTGCCCGCACCCTCGCTGCTGGCCCAAGTGCTGCTCGCCAAATACACCGACCACCTGCCGCTGTACCGGCAGCAGGCGATCTACGCCCGCGCCGGCGTCGAGCTGCCGCGCAGCACGCTCGCCGACTGGGTCGGTGCCTGCGGTATCGCCCTGCAGCCGCTCGCGGATCGACTGCGCGAGAAGCTACGCGAACAGGTCTGCCTGCATGCCGATGAGACCCCGGTCGACACGCTGGATCCGGGCAACGGCAAGACCCAGCAGAGCTATCTGTTCGCCTACCGAAGTACCGCCGGGCCACCGATCGTGGTGTTCGACTACGCCGACAGCCGCAGCGGCAAGCACGCACGCGAGTTCCTCGGGGATTGGCGCGGCGCGCTCATGGTCGACGACTACGCCGGCTACAAGGCGCTGTTCCGCGAGGGCGTCACCGAGCTCGCCTGCTGGGTGCATGTGCGCCGCAAGTTTGTCGAGGTCGTCCAGGCCAGCGGCAGCCCGCTGGCGCAGGAGGCCGTCGAACGCGTCGGCGTGCTGTACCGCATCGAAGCCGAGGCCAAGGACCAAGGACTCCACGGCGAGGCGCTGCGCGCCTATCGCCAGCAGCACGCCGCGCCGCGGTTGAGCGAGTTGCACGACTGGCTGCAAACACTCGGCCTCGAGGCACTGAAGAACAGCGGCCTCGCCAAGGCGGTGAACCACGCGCTCAGCCGCTGGCCCGCGCTGCTGCGCTACCTCGAGGACGGCGGTCGCCCGATCGACAACAACCCGATCGAGAACGCCATCCGCCCGATCACGCTGGGCCGCAAGAACTGGCTGTTCATCGGCGGCACCAAAGCCGGCCCACGCGCCGCCGCGATCATGAGCCTGGTCGCCACCGCCAAGGCCAATGGCCTTTGCCCGCAGGCCTGGCTGACTGACGTACTCACTCGGCTACCGACAACACGCAATCGGGACATCGACAGCCTGCTGCCGGTTGAGGGCTGGGCGGCGCTCGGCGGCTGAGGCTCAGCACAGGACGAGGTCGAGCGGTAGGTGTCGTCGCCGGACGCTTACCTATATCGGGTGATGCGCCAACGCTTGAAGGCCAGCGGCAGCCCCCACAGCCCAGGCACAGCGCTGGAGCTGCTGCGCCGCATCCAGCAACACCGCGCCACCATCGGCGACCACAGCTACTCAGGCGTGAGCAAGACCACGCCGGAGCAGCTGAGCCTGTTCGAGGCCCTCGATCTGCGGGCGCCATAGGGCTGTAGTGGCATTTTTGAATGCCCGAGCCTGGGGAAATCAATCACTTGCGAGATTAGATGCGGAACTTGGGGGCGCAGGTTGCCGAACTCGTCGTAGTCGTACTCGGTGGTGCTGCTGGTCGCGCTGTCCACCCGGCGGGTGAGTTCGCCGTTGCGGGTGTACTCGTAGCTGCAGCTGCCGTAAGCGGTCATGCGGTCCTGGGCGTCGTAGCTGCCGCTGACCGTGACATCGCCACTCGCGGGCAGCGCGCCCAGGCAAGGCCAGCTTTGGCCGCGCAGCGGTGAGGCCGGGCCGATGCGATGACTGGTGCGGTTGCCGTTGTCGTCAAAGCCGTAGTCGCTGACCAGGGCGCCGCTGCGGTGCACGGTGTCGAGGCGGCCGGACAGGGCGTAGCCGTGGGTGTCGCCACGGCAAGCTCCATCGGATTCGAGAGATCCCTGTGCTGGCGGATGTGGCATTACAAGATTTGACTCTCGGCGACTCGCGGTATCACATTTCAAAGGTTCTGGTTGTGGTGAGCTCTAGTCCGAACCAGCGTTTAGTTGAAGCAACAATTTCATAACGCCCCCCTCTCCTAAAGTTCACAAGCGAGTCACCTTCCGGAAGAATAAGGTGCAGGGACTCATCCTGCTCAAGCAGACCCAAATCTCGGGAGTTGTCGCCAACGGATAGCGACAGCAAGTACACCTGCAGCTCCCGTTCACGAGCCTCCACCCGCCAAATGACTCGATTGCTTTCCAGGTCCGCAATTTGGATTGAATACAACGATGAGTTGTATTCACCAAGAGACCGAAGGTCAACCTCGACCCCATGCTGAGTTGCGCTTATCTCTATCGGCGGGCCCAGCAGATGGGCAGCCAGCATGGCCGTGATGAGCAGCGCCGCAAAGCCTGCCACCATCCTTCGTGGAAGGTTCATTTTTTACTCTACTCCCTAGGATTGAACTGTTGAAACATTGCAGGAATGTCAACAGTACCTCTCGGGATGCGAATAGCGTTACCACCGTGAAACCTGCCAATCTGCTCGGTACTTTCAGGAAGTGGGCTTGCGAAGAACGGAGCGTAGGGATTTGACGGATCTCTAAAGTTTGCGTCCATCAGCGCTCTATTTGTTCTTGTTGCGCAAGTATCGTCGCTGTCAGGCCCCGGAACGGGCGGAAGATTGTCCTCGTATGATCTGAGCCTGGAGAGAATTTTGGAATCTTGATCAGCTGTAGAGTTAAGAATGTAGATCGACGTGTCTCGATACGAGGCTTGCCGTGACAAGTAATCCGTAACACTCGATCCTAGGGCTGTACCCGTACCGAAGCTATAAACACCCGATCCCGTAACGGCGACCGCAACATGACCAAAGGGGTTGCCCTCCGTTGGGCCTCCGACCATGACCATTACTGCCAGACCCGTTAGGTCAACGTGATTTAAAGGGTCAGCCGCAACAAAGCTGAAGAAGTTCGAGTCACCTCCTCCCAATCGAATCGGATCCTTCGCCGTCCACCTACCCGCCACCGCATCGTAATCCCGCGCCCCAAACCGCACCAAGCCCGTATCGCGGTCATAGATGCCACCCGCATACCCGAACGGGTGGAACCCCGGGTTGGTGTCCTCGACGACGTTGCCGTACTCGTCATACGCCATCCGCTGCGCGATCGCGCCGGTGGCGATGTTGACCACCAGGCGCACGCTGCCGAGGTGGTCGGCGAGGATGCGGTAGGTCTGGCCGCCCCTCAGCATCAGGCTGGGCACGTGTGGGCGGTCGGCGTAGATGAAGCTCGCGACGACGTTGCCGTCGGCATCCAGCTCCGCCACCGGCTCCAGCTGGTTCGCATACAGCAGGCCCCACTGGCGCACGCCGTTGATGCTCTTGCCGACGCGGCGGTTCAGGCCGTCGATGTGGTAGGTGATGACGCGGGTGTCGGGCAGCACCACGCGGCGCAGGTTGCCGAACTCGTCGTACTCGTACTCGGTCGTGCTGTTGGAGGCGCTGTCGACGCGGCGAGTGAGTTCGCCGTTGCGGGTGTACTCGTAGCTGCAGCTGCCGTAGGCGGTCATGCGGTCCTGGGCGTCGTAGCTGCCGCTGACGGTGACATCGCCGCCTGCGGGCAGCGCGCCCAGGCAGGGCCAGCTCTGGCCGCGCAGCGGCGAGGCCGGGCCAATGCGGTGGCTGGTGCGGTTGCCGTTGTCGTCAAAGCCGTAGTCGCTGACCAAGTCGCCGCCGCGGTGCACGGTGTCGAGGCGGCCAGACAGCGCGTAGCCGTAAGTGTCGGCGAAGCTGCTGCCGGCTGCGTTCTCGCTGCGGGTTTCGATGCGGCCCAGGCGGTCGCGGCCGTAGCTGGCCTGGAACAGCGGGGTGCCGGCATGGCTGGCGCTGTAGGCGGTGGGCTCGGCGAACTGATTGTGGGTCCAGACGTCGGTGAGGCTGCCGACGCCCGTTCCTTCCAGCAGGCCGTTGGCGGTGTTGCGGACAAGGTCGAGGCGGGTGGCGCCCACGGTCGCCGAGGTCAGCAGGCTGTCGTTGTCATAGCCGTAGGTGACGCTGGCGCCGTTCTCGATCGACAGGCCGGTGAGGCGGCGGGCGGAGCCGTAGGTGTAGGACACGCGGCCGGCGACTTCAGGGCCGACCCACGATTGGTCCCGCAGCACTTCGGTACCGCCCCAATTGAAGAACAGCGTGTTTCCCTGCCCGTCTTCGATGCGTTGCACGCGCTCACCGTCGCGGCTGATGTCTCGTCTGCCGCCGGACCAGTTGACCGCGGACACTGCGCTTGTGCCCCAACGCACCAGATCCACGGCGCGGCCATCCGGGCGACGGGCAGCGCTAAGCTCCTGGTCGCGATCACGTGGATAGCTCGTGTTCCAAAGCCCAGGGCCAGCAGCAGGGGGACGGTATGCCGACAGGCGATCCGCGGGTGTGTAGTCGAACTCGTGCGCGGTGCGCCCCGGCGGCACGACGCGCGTAAGGTTGGAATTGGCGTCCCAGCCCAGACCGATTTCCCGATTGTCGGGCAGACGAACACTCTCCGGACGCCCGAGGTCGTCGCGCTGGTAGGTGACGCGGCGCTGCAGGGGGTCTTCGGCCCAGTCCAGATAGCCACGGGTGTCGTAGTTCATGCGCGTGGTGCGCCGAGCGTTGCCGGTGCCAACGTGGACCGCCTCCAGTCGCCCGCGGTTGTCGTAGGCGTACTCGATGTCGGCCAAGCCAGCGATGCTGCGCCGCAGCGGTTGGCCTTGCGGGTTGATCCAGGTTCGGGTTTCTCGCCCTTCGGGCGAGCGCACGGTCCACAGGCGCTGCGTGCTGTCGTAGGTGCGCGTGCTGGCTCGGCCGTCAACACTGACCGTTTCGGTGCGGTCGACGCTGCCGAGGGCACCGCTGCCTACGGGCGTCGCGCTGCGGCGTGTGGTGACCACAGCGCCAGCGCCTTGCACGCGCGGTGTATAGCTCGACCAAAGCAGCTGGGGATCGAAGCCAGATGCTCCCGTTATGGATTCTCCCGCGCTGCTACTGCGGGAGAAGGTGCCATCGGGGGCGCGACTCGCGTAGCTTCTGGTTCCGTCGCGGCGACCTCGGTACTCGCTCACGCCGTTCCAACGGCTGTACTGACGGCTTGCATGGCTGCGTCGATCTTCCGGTGATATCCGAACACCTACTTTGGCCTGCCGGCGGTGGATGACGTAGGGATCCTGTACCCATGCCTGTCCGGTCGCGTCGACGTTGCCTTGGAGGCGGCCGCGACGCAGCGGGCTCCATTCGTAGGATTTCCACTGCCCGTTCGGTGTACGCGCTGACGCATAAAGTCCACGCACGCCGCTACCGAACATCCAAGACTGACCCGCAGGCAAGTTGGCGCCCGCGAGGTAGCCATCTGCGCCCACCGGGTAGTCGGATCGAACCCCCCACGGACTGGTGATGCGGACAAGACTTGCTGTGCGCGTGATCTCAGTGCGGTTGCCATGCGCATCCTCGATGGCGCTCAAGAGGCCATCCGTGCCGTAGTGGTAGCTGCGAAGGGCGGCGCCCGTCTGCGGGTGCAAGGTCCGCAGGTGACGACCGCGCGCATCGAACTCAAGCACGGCAGAACCGTCCGCCTCGGGTACGAGATGCAGGGCCTGCGAGGCCCGATCCGCGTACGTCGTGCCGTAGGTGAGAATTCGACTGGAGCCGTGGTCGATCAAGCGAATGCCGCCATCAGGCAGTGGCAGGGGCACCATATTGGTGCCGAAGCGCAGACCTCGGGCGAAGGCACGATCCGGGTCCGCAGCAGCCCAATCTTCCGTGCCGCCCCCGATGCGCGTAAAGATTCGCCCCTCACGGCTGATTTCGCGCACTCGGACACGACCGCCCGCAAAGTCGACGTACTGGACAAGCCCCTCTGCAGTGACAGCGATTGCAGACACGGATCCGATCGGCTGCTCGGTGGCAATCCCACCTTCGAAGGTCTCGCCGAGGCTGCCGTTGCCAGCCACGGTGCGCACGCGTCCTTGTGCGGAGATACGGCGCAGGCGATTGCCCGCCGCCACGAGGAGATCACCGTTGGGCTCGAAAGCCATGGTAGTGATCCAGCCGAGACTGGCCTGCAGGGCCGGAACGTCTTCGCCCGAGTCACTTCCGCCGCCAGCAACCAGTGCCTGCCCTGCCGAATCCACGAGGTAAATCTCAACACCGCATGCCAGGAAGACCTGATCGCCATGGCTGGCCATGGCGGAAATGTTCCACCCCCCGCAGGGGATGCCCGGTTCGTCATCCCGGCGAGCAAGGGTCTCGACCTTTGAGCCCGAGGAGACGCGGTGCAACCCTTCCTCGCCCAGTAGCAAAACACGCCCACGCTGATCGACGGCATGCCGGCGCGCACGCGTCCAAAGCTGGGTGCCCTCCGGGCACTCCTGCATGCTGCCTCGACCAGGGCGCGCATCTGTGTTCGGACCGACGCAGGAGCGTGCGAACACGCGCTCATCACCACTGGCCGTGCGCTCTGTCAGCGTCTGCCAGAGCAGCGACTCCGCTTCCTCAGTTTCGTGCAGGAAGACAAGGTTTCCAGCAGGGTTGGTCTGCGGGGCTGCACGCTCAAGATTCTGAACGACGGGCCCGCGCTCGAGCACACCACCCTCAACGGAAGGATTCGAAGGATTGATTCTTCGCTGCGTCCCGTCGCCGTTGAACAACAACAGTGACGCTGGGTCGAAGGCCCGGATTTCGCTGAGCATCCAGCCACCAAAACCCAGGCCCTTGGCGTTCCACTGCGAACTGAGCGAAAGCGGTAAGGAGCCCGGGCGCCAGACCTTGCTCAAAACGAGGTCAGGGCCACGAAACCCCGAAACCTGGACGTTGCTCGCGAAGGGCAACGCCGAGAATCTCGCGAAGGCGCGAGCGAAATCAGCACCGCGCGCATAGCGTGGCGTGTAGTGATAGTTCATTCGGAACTGGTAGGTGAGAGTCCCCTGCCATCCCGAGCGCTCGTACGCGTCCACGAGATTGAGGTCAAACGCGACCCGAGAATTTGCGAAGGATCGCCGGCCGTCCGGACCCGCGACTGTTGCAGCCGCTTGGGTGTAGCGACGACCGAGGATTTCCAGATCCACGGTTGCCCGTCGCAGACTGGCGGGCAGGCTCCGACTAGTCAGTCTCAGCGCAAAGCGCGCCTGCAGCGTGCCTGCTTCGGTGCGGTCGCTGCGATAGTTCAGGCTGTGACCAGTGCCAGCGACCGGCACGCGCAGGCCCAAGGACTGTGTCTGGCAATAGATGATGCTGCCCGGCTCAGATTCTTCGCCGCATCCCGGGTCGTCCGTGGTGTCGTCGTCTTCGGCACCATCGGGGTTGTCCGGATCTTCGATGCGGTTGTTGGGGTCATCCTCCTCGTCACCGCTGCTCGGGTCATCGTCGAAATCCGGATCGGTGGGTTCCTCGGAATCATCCGGCGGCACATAGGGCCAGTTGCAATCCCAAGGCGTCAGGTGATCAAGCGGAGTTCTCCACAACTCGGCACCCATGTCGTAGCTCTGCGCGAGGTGGGCGCGCTCTTCGGCAGTGATGCCGAGTTCGAGCAGCGCTTCTGCATCGGCTGGTTGGCCGCTGCCGTCGATGTCGATCTGGGCCAACCCTTGATCAACGCCCAGCAGCTTGATCACCCGGCCGTTGTCCGACGCCACCCATGTCCCACCGCGGAAGTCGTACCAGCCCGCGGGAACGATCTCGCCGACGGGGAAGCCGATGAAGTTATTCACGTACAGGCCGACCGGCTGGTTGAAGTCCACGCGGGTGGCGCCTGCGGCCAGGGCCTGGTCGGCCGAGAGTTCTACCGCGTAGGTGTAAGCCGAACTGGGCGGCAGTTGCCCCGGCATGCGCTCTGGGCCGCCCTCACCCACGGTGTACTCGGTGGCGCGGAAGTGCATGACGGGCAGCGCCTGCTGCTGGCCGTTGGGCAGGGTCATCGTGGCGGAAGTGCCTGCCGGGAAGAACACCTTGGCTTGGCGGCTGCCGTCGTCGTCGCTCATCTCGCTGCCAGCGGCGAACTGGGCTGGAGCGTTCGGACCAAGGATGACCGGGGTCATCAGGCTATCGGGGCGCAGCATGCGCACGTCGTCGACCAGGGCCCAGTCGCGCCAAGGCGTACGAATGGTGCGCTGGGCGCGCAGGCGGTCGGGCTTCTGGAAGTCCAGCACCACGTCGCCGCCGCCGTTCACCAGCAGATCGTAATGGCCGTCTGCGCGGGTGTAGGTGTAGCCGTATTCGGGGTGATCCAGCACGCGCACCAGCACTTGCGGCAGGGGCTCGCCTGCTTCGTCCAGCACTCGGCCCCGCGTGATCGCAGCGCGGTAGCGTTCGATCAGGCCGGGCTGCAGGCCGACCTGGATTGGCGTGGGGCCGAAACCGATGAATTCGTTGGCATCGATAAAGTCGGTGACAACGGTGGGGTTGATGGGCGGTGCCACCGCGGCCGGATCAGGCGGGGCGAACTGCTGGATGCAGAAGGGATCCAGCAGGCCATCGTCATCGGTGTCGGGGCCGGATGCGCAGTTGTTCTCGGTGGCCTCGAAGCCGCTACGGAAAATGCCCAGCGTTTGGCTCGCCGTGGCGTTAAGCAAGAGGCCGGCGCTGATGGCCGGACCGGCATGAGCCTCAGTGGCCGCTGCCCAGCCGGGGGAGAGCGCGATTCCGAGCGTTGCGGTGATCGCGGCGGCGTTGAAGCGCACGGCTTTGGAAGCACCGCGAATCGCCGTCCGTGCGGCGACCCAAAGACATTGCAGGCCCATATGGACTCGTTCAAGAAATTGTGAAGAGCGCGCATAGTACGGAGCGCACTTGACAGGATCAAGAACAGATCTGGTTTGCAGACCGGAATGACATGTTGGGCGGGACGATTGATGCCCGGCGTGAATCGGGCTCGACCTCGGGGCGACGAGGCATTGTCTTGGGGAGGCGTATGGGTGCGAGGGAGATCGTCAACCGGGTGCTGGCGCGATGCTCTCCAGTTGCAGTCTGCGCCTGCCCGGCCCCTCTCCCCAACCCCTCTCCCACGGGGAGAGGGGCTCTGCGCGAGGAAGTGTGGGGCCTGGTATCAGCCGAATGAGAGCGCAGTGCTCGGGAGCTGATCGAGCTTGCGGCTTGTTTGCCTCTCACCCCAACCCCTCTCCCACGGGGAGAGGGCTCAGGTGCAGCAGGGTGCAAAATCCCGGGCCTCAGGCGAGGTGTGATGATCCGAAACTTGAGTCGAACAGCCGCAACGCCCTTCTTGGAGGCCTGAACTCAGGCCCCACAAAGCAAAACGCCGACCCAAAGGCCGGCGTTTGCTTGCCGCGCGACGCTTGTGCGTGGGCGTCAGTGCTTCAGGTTCTTGCGCAGCCGCTCCAGCGCCTGCAGCTGGGCGATAGCCTGGGCCAGCTGGGCCTGGGCTTCGGCCACTTCCATGGCTTCGCTGCGGTTGGCGAGGATGCGCTCGGCTTCTTCCTTGGCCTTCTTGGCCGCGGCTTCGTCGAGGTCCTTGCCGCGGATGGCGGTGTCGGTCAGCACGGTCACGACCTGCGGCTGCACCTCGAGGATGCCGCCGGAGACGTAGAACAGCTGCTCTTCGCCGTTCGGCAGGATCACGCGGACCTGGCCGGCCTTCAGGCGGGTGATGAGCGGCGCGTGCTTTGGCGCGATGCCGAGCTCGCCCATCTCGCCGGTGGCGACGACCATGGAGACCGGGCCGGAGTAGATCTCCTCCTCGGCGCTGACGATGTCGCAACGGATGGTGCTCATGTTTGCTCTCTCGCTGTCGCTCGTTCGCGGGATTGGGGATTCGGGATTCGGGATTCGCAAGAGCGGAACTGCGCGAGCGTTTGCTCCGCGCTGTTACGAATCCCGAATCCCGTCTCCCGAATCCCGGTCAGTCGCGGCCTTAGGCCGCGGCCGACATGGCCTTTGCCTTCTCGAACACTTCGTCGATGCCGCCGACCATGTAGAACGCCTGCTCGGGCAGGTGGTCGCACTCGCCGTCGACGATCATCTTGAAGCCGCGGATGGTTTCCTTCAGCGACACGTACTTGCCGGGCGAACCGGTGAAGACTTCGGCGACGAAGAAGGGCTGCGAGAAGAAGCGCTCGACCTTGCGGGCGCGCGACACGACCTGCTTGTCCTCTTCGGACAGCTCGTCCATGCCGAGGATCGCGATGATGTCCTTCAGCTCCTTGTAGCGCTGCAGGGTCGACTGCACCTTGCGGGCAGTGTCGTAGTGCTCGTTGCCGATCACGTTCGGGTCCAGCTGGCGGCTGGTCGAGTCGAGCGGGTCGACCGCCGGGTAGATACCGAGCGAGGCGATGTTGCGGCTCAGCACGACGGTGGCGTCGAGGTGGGCGAAGGTGGTCGCCGGCGACGGGTCGGTGAGGTCGTCCGCGGGCACGTAGACGGCCTGGATCGACGTGATCGAGCCGGTCTTGGTCGAGGTGATGCGCTCCTGCAGCACGCCCATTTCCTCGGCGAGCGTCGGCTGGTAACCCACCGCCGACGGCATGCGGCCCAGCAGCGCCGACACTTCGGTACCGGCCAGGGTGTAGCGGTAGATGTTGTCGACGAACAGCAGCACGTCGCGGCCTTCGTCGCGGAAGTGCTCGGCGATCGACAGGCCGGTCAGCGCCACGCGCAGGCGGTTGCCCGGCGGCTCGTTCATCTGGCCATAGACCAGGGCGACCTTGTCGAGGACGTTGGAGTCCTTCATCTCGTGGTAGAAGTCGTTGCCCTCGCGGGTACGCTCACCGACGCCGGCGAACACCGAGTAGCCGCTGTGCTCGATCGCGATGTTGCGGATCAGCTCCATCATGTTGACGGTCTTGCCGACGCCGGCGCCGCCGAACAGGCCGACCTTGCCGCCCTTGGCGAAGGGGCACATCAGGTCGATGACCTTGATGCCGGTTTCCAGCAGCTCGTTGGCAGCGGCCTGGTCTTCGTACGAAGGCGCGGGCTGGTGGATGACGCGGTGGTGCTGGGCGTTGACCGGGCCGGCCTCGTCGATCGGGTTGCCGAGCACGTCCATGATGCGGCCCAGGGTTTCCTTGCCCACCGGCACCTTGATGCCTTCGCCGGTGTTGTTGGCGACCAGGCCGCGCTTCAGGCCTTCGGTGGAACCCAGCGCGATGGTGCGGACCACGCCGTCACCGAGCTGCTGCTGGACTTCCAGCGTGATGGCGGTGCCATCGACCTTGAGCGCGTCGTACACGCGCGGCACCGACTCGCGCGGGAACTCCACGTCGACGACGGCGCCGATGATCTGGACAACTTTACCCTGGCTCATTGCTGTGCTCCGAAGTGTGTTTCTTTGTTCGCTCGGTGATGCGGGCTTGGGTTCGAGGCGCTAGCTGCGTGTTGCCGCGCTGGTCGATCCCGAATCCCCAATCCCGAATCCCGTGCTCTTAAACCGCCGCCGCGCCGCCCACGATCTCCGAGATTTCCTGGGTGATTGCGGCCTGGCGGGCCTTGTTGTAGATCAGGTTCAGCGTGTCGATCAGCTTGCTGGCGTTGTCCGAGGCCGACTTCATCGCGACCATGCGCGCCGCATGCTCGGACGCCAGGTTCTCGAGCACGGCCTGGTAGACCAGCGACTCGACGTAGCGGGTCAGCACGTCGTTCAGCACGCTCGGTGCGTCGGGCTCGTAGATGTAGTCCCAGTCGTGGCTCTGCGCCATTTCCTCGGCCGGCGGCAGCGGCAGCAGCTGGTCGACGGTCGGACGCTGGGTCATCGTGTTGATGAAGTCGTTGTAGGCCAGCTTGACGCGGTCGACCGTGCCAGCTTCGTACGCGTCCAGCATGACCTTGATGATGCCGATCAGCTGCTCGACCTGCGGCTTCTCGCCGAGGTGGGTGACCGAGGCCACCATGTTGACCTTCAAGCGGCGGAAGAAGGCGTTGGCCTTCTGGCCGATCGCCACCACGTCGACCTCGACACCCTGCTGCTGGTGCTCGCGGATCTCGCCGAGCAGCTTGCGGAACAGGTTCGAGTTCAGGCCGCCGCAGAGACCGCGGTCGGTGGACACGACGATGTAGCCCACCCGCTTCACCGTGTTGCGCGCCGCCATGTAGGGGTGCACGTAGTCGGTGTTGGCGCGGGCGATGTGGCCGATCACCTGCTTCATCAGGCGCGCATACGGGCGCGAGGCCTTCATGCGGTCCTGGGCTTTACGGATCTTGGATGCCGAGACCATCTCCAGTGCGCGGGTCACCTTGCGGGTGTTCTGCACCGACTTGATCTTGGACTTGATTTCGCGGCCGCCTGCCATTGCTTTGCTCGCTTTGCTCGCTGCGCGGGAATGGGGAATCGGGAATCGGGATTCGCAAGCGGGGCGCCGGGTCGCTGTTGCGAATCCCGAATCCCGACTCCCGAATCCCGGCTACATCACCACGTCCCGGTGGACTTGAACTCGCTGATGCCCTGCTTGAAGGCCGCTTCGATGTCCTTGTTCCAGTCGCCGGTCTCGACGATCTTGGTCATCAGCGCGCCCTGGGTGTTGGCGAAGTGGGCGTGCAGGCCGGCCTCGAAGGCGCCGATCTTGTTCAGCGGCAGGTCGTCCATGTAGCCGTTGTCGACGGCGTACAGCGACAGCGCCATCTGCGCGATCGACAGCGGCGAGTACTGCTTCTGCTTCATCAGCTCGGTCACGCGCTGACCGCGCTCCAGCTGCTTGCGGGTGGTCTCGTCGAGGTCGGACGCGAACTGCGCGAACGCCGCCAGCTCGCGGAACTGCGCCAGCGACAGGCGGATACCGCCGCCGAGCTTCTTGATGATTTTGGTCTGGGCGGCACCACCGACGCGCGACACCGAGATACCGGCGTTCACGGCCGGGCGGATGCCGGCGTTGAACAGGTCGGTTTCCAGGAAGATCTGGCCGTCGGTGATCGAGATCACGTTGGTCGGCACGAAGGCGGAGACGTCACCGGCCTGGGTCTCGATGATCGGCAGCGCGGTGAGCGAGCCGGTCTTGCCCTTGACGCGGCCATTGGTGTGCTTCTCGACGTACTCCTCGTTGACGCGCGCGGCGCGCTCGAGCAGACGCGAGTGGAGGTAGAACACGTCGCCCGGGTAGGCTTCGCGGCCCGGCGGGCGGCGCAGCAGCAGGGACACCTGGCGGTAGGCGACGGCCTGCTTGGACAGATCGTCGTAGATGATCAGCGCGTCTTCGCCGTTGTCGCGGAAGTACTCGCCCATCGAGCAGCCCGAGTACGGGGCGATGAACTGCATCGCGGCGGACTCCGACGCGGTGGCGGCGACCACGATGGTGTGGGCCAGCGCGCCGTACTCTTCCAGCTTGCGCACGACGTTGGCGATCGACGAGGCCTTCTGGCCGATCGCCACGTAGATGCACTTAACGCCAGTGCCCTTCTGGTTGATGATCGCGTCGATCGCCAGCGCGGTCTTGCCGGTCTGGCGGTCGCCGATGATCAGCTCGCGCTGGCCGCGGCCGACCGGGATCATGGCGTCGACCGACTTGTAGCCGGTCTGCACCGGCTGGTCGACGGACTTGCGCCAGATCACGCCGGGGGCGACCTTCTCGATCGGCGCGCTCTCGCTGGCCGCGATGGGGCCCTTGCCGTCGATCGGGTTTCCCAGCGCGTCGACTACGCGACCCAGCAGGGCCTCGCCGACCGGCACTTCGAGGATGCGGCCGGTGGTCTTGACCGTGTCGCCCTCGCGGACATGCTCGTAGTCACCCAGCACCACGGCGCCGACCGAGTCGCGCTCGAGGTTCAGGGCCAGCGCGTAGGTGTTGCCCGGCAGCTCGATCATTTCGCCGGCCATCACGTCGACCAGGCCGTGGATGCGCACGATGCCGTCGGCGACCGAGGTCACGGTGCCTTCGTTGCGCGCTTCGGCGGCGAGCTTGACCTTCTCGATGCGGCCGCGGATCAGTTCGCTGATTTCGGAGGGGTTGAGCTGGCTCTGCATGGGAGATCCCTGGAGATTTCGAATTCGTGGATGGGGTGCCGGACCGGCGCCCGGCGCTGGCCGCCAGCTGCGCGCCGCGGCTCACGGATCAGGCGAGCGCGCGCGCAGCAGCGGGCTTCAAGCCCGGGCTCCGTGTCCGCCGACGACCTTGGGGGTCGACGCGAACCGGCACATCCCTGCGCCCGGAGGGCTGCGTGCCCTCCGCGGATGGCGCCCCGCATGCAGCGGGACGCCGGAAAACAGAACAGCGCGGCTGGCGTCAGGACGCCAGCGCGCGCTCCATACGCTTCAACTTGCCGCGGACCGAACCGTCGATGACGATGTCGCCCGCATTGATCACCGCGCCGCCGATCAGCTCGGCATCGACCGCGAGGGTGATGCTGACGTCGGCGCCGAAGCGCTTCTTCAGCGAGGCCTTCAGGGCTTCGACTTCGGCGTCGGACAGCGCGGCAGCGGACACCACCTGCACAGGCACCACGCGCTCGGCCTCGGCGCGCAGCACCTCGAACTGGGCCGCGATTTCGGTCAGCAGCGAAACGCGACCGTTCTCGGCCAGCACGGCCAGGAAACGGATCTGCTCCTCGCTGGCGCCGGGCGGCTGCAGCAGTTCAACCAGCGCCTTGGCGCCGACGTGCGGATGACCGAACAGGGCCGCGACCGCAGGGTTCGCGGCGGCCTGCGCGCTGAACGACAGCGCTGCCGACCAGGCCGGCAGGGCCTGCTGGCCGCGCGCCACCTGGAAGGCAGCGCGGGCGTAGGGACGGGCGAGAGTGGCTGCGCTGCTCATGCTCAGATCTCGGCCGCCAGCTCGGACAGCAGCGCCTTGTGGGCGTCGGCATTGATCTCGCGGCGCAGCACCTTCTCGGCGCCGGCCACGGCCAAGGCGGCGACCTGCTGGCGCAGCTCCTCGCGGGCACGGTGCGATGCGGCCTCGATCTCGGCCTTGGCCGCAGCGAGCTGGCGCTCGGCTTCGGCGACGGCGTCCTGCTTGGCCTTGTCGATGATCTGGTTGGCGCGGGCGTGGGCCTGCTCGATGATCTCGTTGCCCTTGCCGCGGGCTTCCTTCAGCAGATCATTGACGCGGGTCTCGGCCTGCACCAGGTCACGCTGGCTGCGCTCGGCAGCCGCCAGACCTTCGGCGATCTTCTTCTGCCGCTCTTCGATGGCCTGCAGCAGCGGCGGCCAGATCTTGGTCGCGACGATCCAGATCAGGCCGGCGAAGGCAAGACCCTGGGCGATAAGTGTGGCTAGGCTCATGGGGATGTTTTCCGGAGAAGTGGGCCCCGGCGCAGTGCCGGAGCATCGCTCGTACCGACGGCGCCGGGCTTGCGCCGGCGCCATCGACAGATCCGGATCAGCCGCCCTGGATCACGCTGATCAGCGGGTTGGCGAAGGCGAACAGCATGCCGATCGCGACGCTGATGATGAACGCAGCGTCGATCAGGCCGGCGGTGATGAACATGCGAACCTGCAGGACCGGGATCAGCTCCGGCTGGCGGGCAGCGGACTCCAGGAACTTGCCGGCCATCAGCGCCATACCGATACCGGCGCCCAGCGCAGCCAGGCCGATCATGATGCCGACGGCCAGCGCGGTGGACGACTGGACGGACGCGAGGTGGATGATGGCTTCCATGGTTTTTCTCCGAGAGCGAAGTGCTTTGAGGTGGGTGAAACGAAAGGGATGGAGTCCGCGCGGGGCGGGGTACAGCGTGGGACCAAGCGCCCCGGGCGCTTAGTGGTGCTCTTCCATGAGGCTCAGGTAGACCACCGACAGCATCATGAAGATGAAGGCCTGCAGCGGGATCACCAGAAGATGGAACAGCATCCAGCCCAGGCCGAAGGCGCCGCTGGCCACGACGCCGAACACGCCGGCGCCGGCAAGCACCCAGATCAGCAGGAACACGATCTCGCCGCCGAACATGTTGCCGAACAGTCGCATGGCCAGCGACACCGGCTTGCTGAGCAGCTCGACCGCATTGAGCAGGAGGTTGGCCGGGAACATCCAGGGGCCGAAGGGCGCGACGAACAGCTCCTTGACGAAGCCGCCAATGCCCTTGGCGCGCAGGGCGAAGAAGATCATCAGGAAGAACACGCTGATCGACAGGCCCAGCGTGGCGTGCACGTCGGCGGTCGGCACCGGCTTCCAGTAGTTGTACTTGCTGGGGTCTTCAGCGCCGGCCATCTCGGCGACCAGCATGCTGAGCTTGCCCATCGGCACCGCGATGAAGTCCGCCGGAATCATCTTCAGCAGGTTCATCAGCAGGATCCAGACGAACAGGGTGATCGCGATCGGCGTCACCAGCTTCGAGGCGCCGTGGTAGGCGTCCTTGGCCTGCTTGTCGAGGAATTCGAGGACGATCTCGACGAAGGCCTGCCACTTGCCGGGCACGCCGGCCGTCGCCTTGCGAGTCGCCATCCACATCGCGAAGACACCGATCAGGCCCATGAAGACGGCCGTGAGGAAGGTATCCACATGCAGCGTCCAGACGCTGCCCTCCTGGAAGCTGACCGTGAGGTTCTTCAGGTGGTGCTGGATGTAGGTCGTAGGGGTCTGAGCGCCTTCAGCCGCCATTGCGAGGAATCCCGGAACGTTTGAATGCGTGGAGTGCCCGGGGAGCCCGGACACCGCTGGTATGCGTCTATCGCGACTTGGGGCCAGCGCTCGAGGCGGGGATGGCGGCGGCAACCGCGAAGGTCACCAGGCCGACAAACACGCCGAGCAGCAGGGGCAGCGGCGGCAGTCGCCACAGCCCGAGACCCAGCAGCAGGACAGAGCCCACCAGCAGAATCTTCATCAGCAGACCCGCCACCAGCCCGCCGAGGGCTTCGCTGGCGCCGGGCGCGCGGCCCGGAAAGGCGCGCCAGCCCAGAACCAGTGTTCCCAGCCCCAGAGCAACCGGCCCGAGCCCCGCCGCAATCGCCGCCTTGGGCGAGATCGCGAGGAAGATCAGGGCCATCACGGCGCCTGCACCGGACTGGGCCAGCGCACAGCGGCGTGCCAGTCGTCGGCCAGCGGCCAGGGGTGGGATCACGGTGGAACCTGTCTGCGTGAAAGGCGGCATCCCGGCCGCCCAAAGCCGGCGAAGTATAGCAGTGCAAAAAAATGCCGGACAACTCGCCGAAGGTCGGGCGTTTTCTTCACCTCCCTGCTGGGGGTCGCCGGGTGCGCATCCGCGCCTGCGCGTCCCGACGTCAGTCCGCCATGCATCGGGGGCAACTTGGCCGCCCGCCTGGAGGGCAGCCCCGTGACGCCCCGGACAGAGCAGTCGGTTTTTGGGAACGACGGCATGGCCACGCCGCGATGCTGGGCATTCAACGCTCTGGCAGGCTGCAGGGCATCACGCAGTGCTCGGAGTCGACGCGACCATCAGGGTACAGATCGAGACGTAGCCGGTAGCTCTTGTCCGATGGCACCTCGGGGCCGTTCCAGTAGTGCGGCTCCTCCGATGGCTCCCCCGGCAGCTCGCCCTTGCGGAAGAATTTCACTGCCAGGCTGCGCTCGTCGGCAAGCACGACGGAACGCCCTGGCCGCAGCCGCGCTTGCCCGATCTCCCCCGGCTTGAACTCTGGGTCCCAGTCACGATCAAGCCCCGCGTGGAGGTACACCTCAAGGGTGGCGCTGTCAGTGCCGCCGCCGTGGCGATACTCGATGTGCGCCGTGGGCTCATCGACGCCGCAACCGATTGCAGCTACGGCATAGGCCAAGGGCAGTCCGAACCGGCAGGCCAACGGGCTGCCAACCCTGTTGAGAAACCCGCTCGCACGCCGGGCAGGCGTGCGTCTCATCGCAGGTAACTCCTGGCGCCGAGCGCTGCGCGCCGCGCAACGATCCTCGACACGAGGTGAGTTGCGTCAAGCGCTGAAGGCGATGTCTTGAACAGCTCAGTGCCGATCGTCACCGCGACCCGATCGGACGGATGATCGAAGCGGCGCATGCCGCTTACACCCACGGACTCCTTGGGCATATCGCCCCTGATGAGGTCCGACGCGATCTGCTCCACCCCTGCGCCATCCAGCAGCTCCGCCTCGCTGAAGCCGCAGGCGCGACCGACATAGCCGTAGTGGATGTTCGACCAGACATCGTAGAAATACACATGGTCGTGATAGCGATGGTAGTGCTGCTCGCCGGACTCCACCGCCGGCGTGAATCGTCTCGCGATGATGGGCTTGTGATCCCAGACCCCGTTCTGCCGGACCAGCGCGCCCCAGGCCAGATGCGCCGCGGGCTTCGCCGCCATGCCGCGATCCACGCAGGACTGGTGCCAGTGCCCCGCCGACAGCAGCTGCTGCCACCAGGGCCATTCGCGCGTCTCACCGATGCAGGCCGCGACGGAGTAGGTGTTGAGGCTGAGGATGCGCTGCGCATCGGGGCCGGCCGCATTGCGACGCATCTCCTGCACCATCCAGTGCGCGATCGGGGTCAGCTCGTCGCGAGCGCGCGGCGGCTTGGTGACGCCGGCAGGCACGGGAGCCTGCGACAGGAACAGCCCAAGCGTGCCGTGATCGATGCAGGAGACGTCTGCGCGCCCCAGCGGTCCGGGCAGTCTGTTCATGGCGGCTCCGGCTTGACAGGACAAGGGCACGGAGCATATCGCCCTCGCCGCTTACGGTCAGCCCCGGAACGATTCAGCCCGGCTGTGGAATCTGCAGGACGACGGAAAGCCCGCCGCCCTCGCGCAGGGCCAGGCGCACCTGGCCGCCGTGCGCCTCGGCGATCTCGCGCACCAGCGCAAGCCCCAGCCCGGTGCCGCTGCGCTTGGTCGAATAGAAGGGCAGCAGGGCCTGCTCCAGCACCTGCGGGCTCATGCCGGGGCCGCGGTCGGCGACTTCGATGCGCAGCCCGCTGGCCTCTTCCCTCACCCCGAGCTCGACGCCTTCGGGGAGCGAGCCGGACTCATGGGCATTCTTCAGCAGGTTGAGCAGGGCCTGGCTCATCTGCGCCGGGTCGAAGCGCGCCTGCGCGGGCGGTGGCGCGGCCAGAACGAAGCTGCGCTCGGCCGCCAGCCGCTGCAGGAAGGGCGCGAGTTCGACCGTCTCCGGCTGCGGGTTCGGCAGCTTGGCGAAGCGCGCATAGCCGCGGATGAACTCGTTGAGGTGGCGCGCGCGCTCCTCGATGGTCTCGAACACCGGCCCCAGCCGCTCGTGCTGGCCGCGGCGGTTGAGCTCGGCGCCCGAATGCGCCAGCGAAGCGATCGGCGCCAGCGAGTTGTTGAGCTCATGGCTGATGACGCGAATGACCTTCTTCCAGGTTCGCACCTCGGCGCGGCGCAGCTCCTGGGTCAGCGGGCGCAGCAGCAGCAGGCGATGCGGCCGGCCATTCAGGCGGAACTCGCGCTGGGCCAGGTGCCAGGTGTCGTCGTCCTCGCGCTCGCCGAGGCTGACGAGACCGTCGCGGGCGCTGTCGATGGCCTCACGCAGGCTGGCGGGCTGGCCGTCGAGAACGGCTTCCAGAGTCAGGCCCTGCATGCGGCGGCCACCGTTCAGCAGCCGGCGCGCGGCGATGTTGGCGTAGACCAGATGCCCCTGAACATCGGCCAGCAGCATCGCCACCGGCGTGTTCTGCAGCATGGTGTCGAGCAGCAGCTCGCGCTGCACCAGTGACTGGCGCTGCTCGCGCAGCACGCTGCCGAGTTCGTTATGCGTGCGCACCAGATCGCCGAGCTCGTCGTCGGCGTCCCAGGCCACGCCGAAGCTGAAGTCACCGTCGCGATAGCCGCTGACCGTGCCGTCCAGCGCGCGGAACAGGGACAGGATCGGCTGCAGCACGCGCCGCGCAGCGAGCAGGGCGAGCGGCAGGCTCAGCAGCAGGGCCGCGCAGACCGCGAGCAGCACGCTGCCCAAAGGCTCGACCAGCCAGGCGGCGAAGGCGGCGCTTGCAGCCATCAGCAGGCCCAGCGCCAGCAGCAGGCGACCGGCCAGCGAGCGGCGGCGACCGCGCAGCGGCATCAGCGCGCGATGCCCAGGCGCTCCATGCGCCGGTACAGCGCCTGACGGCTCAGGCCCAGCTCCGAGGCCGCCTGCGCGACGACACCGCCGGCGCGCGCGAGTGCGGCCTCGATGCTGGCGCGGTCGGGTTCCTCGGCGCCGCTGCCCTCGCTCACGGCCAGGTGTGACGCCGTGGGCAGGCCGAGGTCGATCGCCTCGATCTGCGCGCCGCGCGCGAGCAGGCTGGCGCGTTCGATGACATTGCGCAGCTCGCGCACATTGCCGGGCCAGGCGTGACGCAGCAGGGCCTCGCGCGCAGCGGCCGACAGCGGCTTGCGGCCGGCAAGGAAATGCTCGGCCAGCGGCAGGATGTCCAGCGGCCGCGCCGCCAGCGGCGGCAGCTTGAGCTCGATCAGGTTGAGTCGGTAGTAGAGATCTTCGCGGAACTGGCCGGCGCGGATCATCGCCGGGATGTCGGCATTGGTGGCGCTCAACACCCGCGCCTTGACCTGACGCTCGCGATTGCTGCCCAGGCGCTCGAAGCGGCCGGTCTCCAATACGCGCAGCAGCTTCATCTGCCCGGCCGGCGGCAGGTTGCCGATCTCGTCCAGAAACAGGGTGCCGCCGTCGGCGGCCTCGAACTTGCCCTCGCGCGGCCTGCTGGCGCCGGTGTAGGCACCGGCCTCGGCGCCGAACAGTTCGGCCTCGATCAGCTCGGACGGCAAGGCGCCGCAGTTGAGCGTCACGAAGGGGCCTTCGCGCACCTGCGAGTTGGCCTGCAGGATTTCGGCGATGCGCTCCTTGCCGGCGCCATTGGGACCGGTGATCAGCACCGGCACCTCGGCGCGGGCGATCTGCGCCACCAGCCGCAGCAATTCGGCCATGGCCGGGTCGGCGAACACCAGGCCGCGCAGGTCGAGCTCGCTCTTCAGCGCCTCGCTGCGCCGACGCTGGCTGGACTTGAGCCGCATCAGCTCGCGGTTGGCCTGGCCCAGCTCGATCAGGTTGCGCACGCTGGCGACCAGGCGCGCATCGTCCCAGGGCTTGGCCAGGTAGTCGGCCGCACCGGCCTTGACCAGATCGACCGCCGCTTCCAGATGCGTCCATGCGGTCAGCAGGATCACCGGCAGGTCCGGATGCGCCGCGCGAATGCGCCGGAACAGGGCCACCCCCTCTTCGCCCGAGGTGGTGTCGGCGCTGAAGTTCATGTCCTGGATCACCAGATCGATGCCGCCACGCGCGATCCGCGCCAACCCGGCTTCCGGCTCCGCCGCATGCTCGGCCTCGATGTCGTGCAGGGACAGCAGCACCGACAGCGCGGTGGCAACGGCCGGGTTGTCGTCGATGATCAGGACGGTGGGCATTGGAAGCCGGGATTGGGGATTCGGGATTGGGGATTCGTTAGAGCGGGGTGCGGCGAGCTTTGAGGCCGCGAGATTAGCAGTCGTCTGATGGAGCCGGGATTGGGAATTCGCAGAAGCGCCGTGCTGCGAGACGGGTGGTTGCTCGACACACCGATGTGTTCGTCGTGAGCGGCGTCGGCGCGCCCGCCAGACCCGCACGACACCGCCGAACGAAGCGCTACGAATCCCCAATCCCGAATCCCGAATCCCGCCGCAGCACCGCAAGGTGCTGCGGCAATTCAGGCGCTGCGGGTCGCCACCGCCGGGGGAATCCTCGACGCCCGCCAGGCCGGGCCGAAGGCGGCGAACAGGCCCAGCGCCCACAGGCCGAGCACGCCGAAGGCCAGGTGTTCCAGCGGCATGCGCGCGATCGACAGCTGCTGCACGAGGTACTGGTTGAGCGCCAGCGCCACGGCCAGCCCGACGACAATGCCGGCCGAGGTGACCAGGAAGTTCTCGACCAGGAAGTAGCGCAGGATGTCAAAGCGGCGCGCGCCCACCGCACGGCGGATGCCGATCTGCTTGCGGCGCTGGTTGACCCACAGCGAGGCCATGCCGACGATGCCCGAGGCGGTCACCAGCACCAGCAGGCCGGTCACCGACAGCAGCATCCAGGCCAGGCCGCGGTCGGCGCGGTAGCGGCGGTTGCGGCTCTCCTCGACGCTGAGCGTGCTGAGGTGTACGCGGTCGTCGCGCAGCGCAGTCAGCGCATCCTCGACCTCGCGCATCACCCGGTCGCGCTGGCCGGGCTCGGTGCGCACCACATAGCTGACCGCGTCGGTCAGGTAGCGCATCGGCACGATGATCGACAGCTTGGCGTCCTCGCCGGCCTGGGCCCAGGGCGTCTGCAGATGCTCGACCACGCCGACGATCTCCATCTCCGTGGCCTCGGCTCCCGCGCCCAGATAGATGCGCTGGCCGACCGCGCTTTCGGCATCGGGGAACATGCGGCGCGCGACCTCGCGGGTGACGATGACCGTGTTCGGACTGGCGTTCGAGACCGCCGGGTCGACTTCGAGCACGTCCTCGGGGCGGAAATCACGCCCCTCGACCAGCTGCAGTCCGAGCGCGTCGATCAGCGGACCGTCGCTGAAGTAGTAGGCCACGGTGAACGAGGAGCGCGGGTTCTCGCGTTCCGTCTGCACGCCCAGGCCCCAGCCGGAGCGGCCCATCGGCACCTGGTTGGCATGCGCCGCGGCGACCACCCCGGGCACGCCGCGGATGCGCTGCAGATCCGCCTCGCGCATGGCCGGGATGTCGAGGCCCGGACGGAATGCAGCGAGCCGGCTGAAGAACAGGTTGCTCTCGTCGGCACCGCTGGGACGCGAGGCCAAGGCGAGCCGGCTCTGCACGATGTACAGCGCATTGCCGAGGATGGCGAGGGTCAGCGCGACCTGGGCGGCGATCAGCAGGGCGCCGGTCTTGGAGCGCAGCAGCGCGGAAAGGATCGGGCGGATTTCCATGGCGGGCCTCACTGGGTCTTGAGCTGGGCGGCGGGCAGCACCTGGCAGGCGCGCCAGGTCGGCAAGAGGCCGGCGATCACGCTGGCGGCGATCGCGGTAACGAGGGTGATCAGCAGCATGCCGGTGTCGAGGCGCGCCACGTGGGCGACGTCGGCCGACTGCTGCGACAGCACCCACAGCCCGCCGAAGGTCAGCGCGAGCCCCATCAGGCCACCGGCCAGACCCACCACACCGGCCTGCACCAGGTACTGCTGGAAGATCTCGCGGCGGGTCGCGCCCAGCGCACGGCGCACCCCGATCTCGCCGCTGTGCTGGGTGAACTTGGCCAGCAGCAGGCCGACGGTGTTGACGATGCAGACCAGCAGGAAGGCAAACGCCAGCAGCACCTGCAGCCGGGTATCGGAGCCGACCACCTGCTGCTCGACCAGCCACTCCATCACGTCCAGCACGCGCGACTGCTCGCCGTTGGGCAGGCGACCCAGCGACTTCTGCGCGGCCACATAGGCGGCGAGGTGCTGCTCGTAGGCCGCGCGGCCGCCTTCGGGCACTTCCACCCAGTACTGCATGAAGATGCACTCCGAGCGCAGCAGGCCGCCGAAGCCGGGTTCGTTCGGGGTCGGGCCGCTGCAGTTGACGTTGCCCTCGGGGTCACGCTCCATCGCCAGCGCGGTGCGCAGGGGCATGTAGATGTCCTCGGTCTCGCCGAAGCGACGGCCGACCGACAGCCAGTAGTAGCGCGGCGTCGGCATCCATGCATCCAGCACGCCGGCGACGCGGAAGTCGGTGTCCATCATGCGAATCGTGCGGCCGGTGGGATCGGCATCGCCGAACAGGCGCTCGCTGAGCGCAGCGCTGAGCACCACGGTGCGCGCCTCGCGGGCCTCGTCCTCGGCCGACCAGCCGCCGCCGAAGCGGAACGGGGCTTCGAACATCGGGAAGAAGTCGCTGCTGACCGCGACGCCGCGCGACAGCACCGGCTGGGCGCCGTCCTGCTCGGGCTCGATCACGCCGCTGATGCCGTAGATGCCGCTGCGGCGATAGGCGCTGTCGTGCTCCAGCAGGGCGCGCACGTCGAGCCAGCTGCTGAGGTCGGGCAGGTCGACGCCGATGCCGCCGTTCTCGGGCAGCTCCTGCCCGGGCTCCAGCGCCGGCGAGTTGTCGACCTGCAGCACCAGCAGGCGGTCGCTCTTGTGCGGGATCGGGTCGCCGCTCATCGCCCGCAGCACGGTGTAGGTGGACATGCTGGCGGCCACGCCGACGCCGAGCGTCAACACCATCAGCGCGGTCAGCACGGGATTCCTGCGCAGGCTGCGCAGGCCGAGTTTCAGGTAGTAGGCGAACATGGGTCCGGCTCCCTTCAGCTCTTCACCGCGCGCAGGGCGACATGGCCGTGGTCGAGGTCGCTGACCTGGCCGTCGACGATGTGCACATTGCGCTGGGCGCGGGCGGCGAGCTCGGGATCGTGCGTCACCATCACGATCGTCGTGCCCTCGGCGTTGATCTGCTCCATCAGCTCCATCACCCCGCGCGCCATCTGCGAGTCGAGGTTGCCGGTGGGCTCGTCGGCCAGCAGCAGGCGCGGCTGGCCGGCCAGCGCGCGGGCGATCGCCACGCGCTGCTGCTGGCCGCCCGACAGCTCGGCCGGGTAGTGCTTCATGCGCGAGGCCAGGCCGACCTTGCCCAGCGCTTCCTCGATACGGCGCTTGCGCTCGGCGGCGTTGAAGCCGCGGTAGCGCAGCGGCACGTCGACGTTGTCGAACAGGTTGAGGTCGGCGATCAGGTTGAAGCCCTGGAAGATGAAGCCGATCTTCTGGTTGCGCAGGCGCGAACGCGCATCGTCGTCCAGCCCCTGCACGGCGACGCCGTCGAGCAGGTACTCGCCGCCGCTGAACTCCTCCAGCAGCCCGGCGATGTTGAGGAAGGTGGTCTTGCCCGAGCCCGACGGCCCGGTGACCGCGACGAACTCACCCTCGCGCACCTCGATGTCGATGCCGCGCAGGGCATGGGTTTCGATCATGTGGGTGCGGTAGACCTTGCTGAGCTGGCGCATGGAGAGCATTTGGCGATCCTTCTGTGGTCGGCGCTGCGCGCCGGTGGTCCTGAGAGCTGGGATTCGGGATTGGGGATTGGGGATTCGTCAGAGCGGGTCGCGGCGAGATTTCAGCTTTTGGCGGTTGCGGATGTTCGGAGCCGGGGCGGGTGGAGCAGGCGAGAGAGCGACGACCGTCGGCCAATCCCGAATCCCCAATCCCCAATCCCCGCTCTCATCGCACCGCCACCCGCTCGGCGTCCTCGAACAGCTCGGTGCCGGCGATGACGATGCGTTCGCCGGGGGCGACGCCTTCGAGGATCTCGACCGCACTGACGCTCTGCGCGCCCAGCCGGATCGGGCGGCGCACGGCGATGTCGCCGTCCATCACCCAGGCATGGCGGCCGCCCTGGGCTTCGACGAAGGGGCCGCGCTGCACGATCACCGCATCGGGCTTGGACTCGAACATCAGCCGCGCCGACAGACGCTGGTTCTGGCGCAGGCCGGCCGGCTGGCCGCCTTCGAAGTCGACGCGCACGCGCACCCGGTTGGCCACCACTTCCGGCGACACCGCGACCACCCGCCCCGGCGCCTCGCCCTGCGGCAGGCGCACGCTGACTTCGAGGCCCAGGCCGACGTCGTCGGCGAAGGTTTCCGGCACTTCGATCTCGGCCTGCAGGCGCGAGAGGTCGACCACGGTGACCAGCGGGGCGTTGGCGGCGACCACCGCGCGGTCGATCACCGAGACCGTACCCACCTGGCCGTCGATCGGCGCGCGCAGGTTCAGCGCGTCGACGCGGCGCTCCAGCTCCTGCACGGCCAGCTTCTGGCGCTGCAGGGACTGCTCGCGGGTGGCCAGGTCGAAGCCGACGCTGCGGCTTTCCAGATCGACGCCGCGGAGCGCGTGCTCGCGCACGATCTCGGCGCTCTTCACCGCATCCTGCGCGCGCAGCACTTCGATCTCGGCCAGCGCCCCCATGCGGTGGGCGCGCTCGGTGCGCTCCAGGTCGCGGCGGCGCGCATTGAGCGCGATGTCGGCTTCATCCAGCGTGCGTCTGGCCAGCTGGCGCAGCTTTTCGGCTTCGATCCGCTGGCGACCGACTTCGGCCTCCAGGCTGGCCAGGCTGGCCTGCTCGCGCGACAGCTCGGACTTCAGTTCAGGCGAATCGATCTCCAGCAGGACATCGCCGGCCTTGACCGCGGCACCCGCCTGGGTGCGCAGGCTGACCGTGCCGGCCGAGGGCGCGTACAGGGTCGGGCTGACCGCGGCCACCACGCGACCGTCGACCACCGCATCGCGCACCAGGGTGCCGCGACTGACTTCGGCGATGCGCAGGCGCTCGGCATTGACCCCGCGCTCGGCCGACAGCCAGCCCGACAGGCCCCACAGGCCGAGCAGCAGCGGCAGCGCGATCAGCGCGCCGCGGCGCAGCGCGGGGCGCTGCCAGAGCGGCAGGGTGGCGGGGGCAAGCGCCCGGTCCTGGGCGGCGGTGTCGCGAATCATGGGCAGCCTCCTCGGCGGATGCTTCACGCTTAGCAGGCAGCGTGCCAACTTTCATCCTGCTGTTTTTGTTGCACTTTCCGCCAGGATTCCGGTGTCCGCAGGCAGCGGACGGACGTCCGTACGGACGCCGCAGGCCGCGCCGGGCGGCCTCTGCCGCTGCTACAGTCCGCGGCCTTCAGGGCCAGGAGACGGGCATGCAGCCATTCAAGGAACGCGGCGCCCAGGTCACCCGGCTGGAGGCCTTCGTCGATGCCGCCTTCGCCTTCGCCATCACCCTGATGGCGGTGGCCGGCGAGTCGATCCCCGACAGCGTGGAAGCGCTCAGCAATGCGATGAAGGGCATCCCGGCCTTTGCCCTCGCGTTTGCGCTGATCCTGCGCTTCTGGTCCGCGCATGCCGACTGGAGCCGCGCCTACGGCCTCGACGACGCAGTGTCGGTGCGGCTGAGCCTGCTGCTGGTGATGCTGCTGCTGATCTTCGTGTACCCGGTGCGGATGGTGTTCGCCGCGCTCTTCAACTTTCTGAGCGATGGCTGGCTTCCGGCCGGTTTCGCGATCACCGAGGTCGCGCAGCTGCCCGTGCTGTTCATCACCTTCGCCGCCGCCTTCGGCTCGATGGGCGCGGTGATGTGGGCCCTGCACCTGCGCGCCTGGCAGCTGCGCGAGCGCCTGCAGCTGGATCCGCGCGAGCGGCTGTGGACGCGCGTGCGCCTGTGGAACTGGGGCCTGGTGCCGGTGGTCGCGGTGGTGTCGGTGCTGCTGGCGCTGTCGATCCCCGCGACTGCGCACTCAGGCTGGCTGCTGGGCCTGCCGGGCTTTGTGTTCTTCACCATCAATCTTGCCGAAGTCGGCTTCCGGTTCTGGCTGCGTCGACGCCTGCACGCGCTGGAGGCGCCTGCATGAGCGCCGCACGCAGTGTCGGTGACAGCAGCGCGCAGGCCCGTCCCGCCCTCGTCGCCTGCCGGCGCTGGCTGGAGCGCGCGGTGATCGGCCTGAACCTCTGCCCGTATGCGCGCGCGCCGCATGTCGGCGGGCGCGTCCGCTGGGTGCTGAGCGAAGCCCCCGACAGCGACACCCTCGTCGAGGAGCTGCTGCGCGAGCTGGAGCATCTGCGCCAGCACGACAGCGCCGAGGTCGAGACCACCCTGCTGGTGGTTCCCGACCTGCTCGCCGACTTCGAGGACTACCTCGACCTGCTGCACGCGGCCGAGGCGCTGCTGCAGGCGCTGGGCTATGCCGGCGAATTCCAGCTGGCCAGCTTCCATCCCGACTACCGCTTCGAGGGCGCCGACGCCCACGCCATCGAGAACTGCACGAACCGCTCGCCGCTGCCGATGCTGCACCTGCTGCGCGAGGACAGCATCAGCCGCGTCGTCGATGCCGGCGCCGATGTCGATGCGATTCCCGAGCGCAACCAGCAGCGCCTGCGCGCGCTGGGCCACGCCGGCTGGGAGCGCCTGTTCGAAGGCGAATGAGCGACGCGGGCGCGCTCGCTGCGCGCCCCCCGACCTACTCGTGCGCGGACACCTGCGGCATGCTGCGCACCAGCTCTGAGTGGATCCGCCCCATGCCACGCCCTTTCCTGCTTGACGCGCGACCTGGCCTGCTGTGCCTGCTGTCCGTTTTCCTGCTGAGCCTTGGCCTGTGTGCCGCCGCGGCTGCGGTGGAGGCCACCGCGGCTGTCAGCGGAGAACCGTCGACGGGGAACACGTCGCAGCGCCCGCGCATCGGCCTGGTCCTGGGCGGCGGCGGCGCCCGCGGGGCGGCACATATCGGCGTGCTGCAGGTGCTGGAAGAGCACCGCATCCCGGTCGACAGCGTGGCCGGCACCAGCATGGGCGCCCTGGTCGGCGGCATGTACGCGACCGGCATGTCGCCCACCGAGATGGAGGCGACCATGCGCGCCATCGCATGGGGCCGACTGTTCCGCGACAGCGCGGATCGCGCGCAGCGACCGATGCGGCGCAAGCGCGACGACCTCGCCAACCTCGGCGGCGCCGAGCTCGGCTTCCGCGAGCGAAGGCTGGCCCTGCCGCGCGGCGCCCTGCAGGGCCACCGCCTGCTGCTCTGGCTGCGCCGACAGACCCTGGGCGTGGCTGGCATCGACGACTTCAGCCAGCTGCCCCTGCCCTTCGCCGCGGTTGCCACCGACATCGTCAATGGCGAGCGCGTGGTGATGCGCGGCGGCGATCTGGCGCTTGCCATGCGCGCCAGCATGGCCGTGCCCGGCGTGTTCGCGCCGATCCGCGTCGATGACCGCCTGATGGTCGACGGCGGCGTCGTCGAGAACGTACCGGTGCGGGTGGCGCGCGAGCAGGGCGCGGAGCGCCTGATCGTGGTCGATGTCGGCGCACCGCTGTTCAAGGAGGAGCAGCTCGGTTCGCCGCTGTCGGTGACGGTGCAGATGATCTCGGTGCTGATGAAGCAGGAGACCGACCGCATCCTCGCCGAACTGCATCCCGACGACGTGCTGATCCGCCCCGAGCTCGGCGAGTTCTCCTCGGCCGACTTCGAGAACAGCCTGTCGACCATCGCCATCGGCCGTGCCGCCGCCGAGGCCGCGCTGCCGGCCCTGCTGCCGCTGGCGCTGGACGAGCGCGCCTGGGCCGAGCACCTCGCCCTGCGCCGCGCCAGCGAGCGCGAGGCCCTGCAGGTCGCGCGCTTCGAGGTCAGCGCCGAACGCTCGCGCTCGGCCCTGCGCCTGCGCAAGCTGCTGGGTGATCTCGAGCCCGGCGCGCTCGACCTTGACTCGCTGGAGGCGCGGCTCGACGAGGCCATGGCCGGCGGCGACTACGAGCGCATCAACTACCGCCTGCTGCGCGAGGCCGATTCGGCGGTGATCGAGGTGCAGCCGGTCGACAAGGGCTGGGGGCCCGGCTACGTGCACTTCGGCTTCGCCCTCGGCGACGACTTCAGTGGCCGCAGCAGCTACCAGGCCAGCGCCGATCTGCGCCTGACCGGTCTCGACGAGCGCGGCCGCGAATGGCGATCGCGCGTCAACCTGGGCCGCCGTTCCGGCCTGTACAGCGAGATCCACCAGCCCTTTGGCGGCGACGGCCGCTACTACCTGCAGGCCTTCGGGCTGTATGAGGCGACGCGACAGCCGGCCGAGGTGCTGGGCGTGCGCATCGCCGAGTTCACCCGCCGCGAGTTCCTGACCGGTGGCGAGATCGGCCTGTATCCGGATCCGCGCTGGCAGCTGTCGGTGGGGCTGCAGCATGGTCGCCGCCAGCTGCGCCGCGCGATCGGCTCGCCGGAGATCCAGCGCACCAACAACTCCGACCTCGCCAGCCTGGTGCTGGCGGCCACCTACGACACCCTCGACGACGTCGGCTTTCCCACACGGGGCGGACGCTTCGACTTCGCCACGCAGTTCTATCGACCCGGCCTGGGCTCGGACAACCGTGCCGACGTGCTGCGCCTGCGCGCCGATCTGCCGGTCGAGCTGAGAACCCTGACCCTGCTGCTGGGTGTTCGCGCCGACTGGGCGCTGGCCGGCGTCAATGCCGACGAGTCACTGAGCTTTCTCGGCGGCTTCGGCCAGCTCTCGGGCCTTGGCGACAGCGAGCGCCTCGGCTCGCGCGCCTTCGTCGCGCGTTCGCTGTTCTACCGCCGCATCAACGACCTGGGGCTCGCCACGCTGCCGCTGTATGTCGGCGGCAGCCTGGAGGCCGGGCAGAACTGGCTGCCCTTCGAGCGACCTTCCGCCTCCAGCCTCGACTACGCTGCGAGCCTGTTCTTCGGCGTGGACTCACCGCTGGGGCCGGTCTACCTCGGCTATGGGCGCACCAGCGCCGGCGATTCCGCGGCCTTCCTGCAGGTCGGCGGGGTGATCGAGGACCTGCGCCGCTGAGCCGACTCAGCGGTGCAGCTGGCCCTCGCGCTCGGGCTGGTAGTCGAGGCCGAGGATCTTCAGGCGCGTGACTTCGCCGCCCGGCAGCGGCCAGTCGATGCTGTCGCCGACCTTCAGGCCCAGCAGGGCGGTACCGACTGGCGCCAGCACCGAGATCTGGTCGGCGGCGCTGCCCAGCTCATGCGGATAGACCAGGGTCAGGCGCGAGGGGTGGTGCTCATGCGTGCTCTCGAAGCTGACCGTGCTGCGCATGCTGATGCGGTCGGTCGGCAGGTCCTTCGGCTCGACCACGCGCGCCCGCTCCAGCTCGGCCGCGAGCGCTTCGCCGGCGGCGCGCTGGGCCAGCGGCAGGGCCGCGATCATGGCGTCGAGGCGGTCGTAGTCGAGGCTGGAAACGATCAGCTCAGGGCGTGCGGACATGGGGGGCTCCTCAGGGATTCGGGTGCGCCGCGCGCGGCATTCGGCCGCCAACAGGCGCGCAAAAGCAGAACGGCCCGGCGCACCGCGGGGCGCGCCGGGCCGATCCGTCAAATTGTCGGGGGACCATAGCCCGCGCGCGCGACGCGGGCAAGTGCAGGCGTCTCAGTCGTCGCGGCCGCCGCCGCCGTCATGGCCGCTGTCACCACCGAAGTCGCCGCCGCCCTCGCTGCCGCCGTAGGGATCGTCGAAGCCGAAGCTGAGCTCGGGCCCGCGCTCCTCCTCAACGCCTTCGCGCTGCATGGCCGGGCCCTCGCTGTAGGTGACCGGGCCGCCCGGGCGCTTCTTCTTCGGGTCCGGCAGTAGGGCGCTCAGCTGCTCGACCTCGGCCGCCATCACCTGGCGGCGCTCCTCGGGCACCTGCTGCCAGTGACAGCCGAGCAGCGCGCCCTCCAGCGAGTACAGCAGGTTGAGGCTGGGCTTGAAGCCGGCGCGCTTGACCTTCATGAAGGCCCCGACCGCGCCCGCGGCGACCAGATCCTCAGGCGTGCGGATGCCGACCTGGCGCAGCCAAGCCGCGGACTTCGGTCCGACGTTGCGCAGACGGTCACCGCTCATGCCAGCGACTCCACGAAGACCTGGGCCAGGGCTTCGAGCCCCTGCACGTCATCGGCATCGAAGCGCGCCAGCACGGGGCTGTCGATGTCCAACACGCCGACCAGCTGCTCGCCCTTGAACATCGGCACCACTACTTCGGAACGCGAGGCCGAGTCGCAGGGGATGTGGCCGGGGAAAGCCTCGACGTCGTCGACGCGCTGGGTGCGGCCGGTGGCAGCGGCGGTGCCGCAGACGCCGCGGCCAAGCGCGATGCGCACGCAGGCGGGCTTGCCCTGGAAGGGCCCGACCACCAGCTCGCGGCCGTCGTGGAAGTAGAAGCCCAGCCAGTTCAGATCGGGCAGCGCATGGAAGGCCAGCGCCGACAGGTTGGCGGCATTGGCGACCCGGTCGGACTCTCCGGCGAGCAGGGCCCGGGCCTGCTCGACCAGGGCGGCATACTGTTCCGGCTTGGAACCGGTCAGGGCAGCGGCTTCGAACATGCGGGGTCGTCCTCCTCGGTCAGCGCAGCGCGCAAGTCTAGCAGCCGCCGCCGCGGCGCTAGACTTGCCGCAGAATCCGACTCTGGAGGCCCGCCATGCACTTCAGCTGCTTCGTCACCGGCACCGACACCGGCGCGGGCAAAACCCACGCCAGCTGCGCCCTGCTGCACGCGATCCGCCGGCTGGGGCGCTCGGCCGTCGCCATGAAGCCGGTGGCGTCGGGCGCGCGCGAGAACCGCCATGGCTGGGTCAACCAGGACGCACTCGACCTGCTCGGCGCCAGCAGCGGCCAGCCCGACTACGCGCTGGTGAACCCGGTCTGCCTGAAGGCCGCCACCGCGCCGGAGATCGCCTGCAGGCTTGAGCATGTGCAGTTCGGCCTGCCGCAGCTGGTCTCCGCCTACGAGACCCTGCGCGGCCAGGCCGAGGACGTGGTGGTCGAGGGCGTCGGCGGCTGGTGTGCGCCGCTCAGCCACGACTTGATGCAGGCCGACCTGGTGCGCGCGCTGGATCTACCGGTGGTGCTGGTGGTGGGCCTGCGTCTGGGCTGCATCAACCATGCCCTGCTGACCCTGTCCGCCCTGCAGGCCGACGGCATGCGCGTGGCCGGCTGGATCTGCAACGTCATCGATCCCGAGCTGGAGTACGCCGAGCACTACTTCGAGGCGCTGCTGCGGCGGATTCCGGTGCCCTGCCTTGGCCGACTGGCCTGGCAAGCGCCGGCCACCATCGCCGACCTCGACCTTGGCCCGCTGGGGCGGATGGCGCGCGAGGCGTGAGCACCGACGCCGAGCCGCATGCCGCCGGCGGTGCAGAGCTCACCGCTCTGATCAATGCCGCCCGCGCGGGCGACGCCGGCGCCGGCGAACGCGCGCTGGCGCAGACCTATGCACAGCTGCGTGCCCTGGCCCAGCGCGTGCGCAGCGGCTCGGTGTCCGAGCTCAGCCCCACCGAGTTGCTGCACGAGGCCTGGTTCAAGCTGTTCCCGCAGGGCAGCGCACCGGCGCTGGACAGCCGCGCGCATTTCCTCAATCTGGCCGCCCGCGCGATGCGCCAGGTGCTGGTCGATCTCGCCCGCGAGCGCGGCGCGCAAAAGCGCGGCGGCGACTGGATCGCGGTCACCCTGGGCACGGCCCTGCCGGCCGCCGATGCGCCCGACCTGCTGGCCATCGACCAAGCCCTGCAGAAGCTCGAACGCCGCGACCCCAGGCTGGTGCGCATCGTCGAGGCCTACTTCTTCGCCGGCCTGAGCTTCGACGAGACCGGCAGCGCGCTTGGCATCAGCGAGCGCAGCGTGCGTCGCGGCTGGGATCTGGCCCGCGCCTTCCTGCTGGCCGAACTGGACGAAGGCGCATGATCGGCGACCCCAGCGATCCCGACTGGGCGCCGCTGGCCGCGCTGTTCGACCGCCTGGTCGAGCTGCCTGTCGACGCGCGCGCTCATGCGCTGCGCGAACTGGAGGGCGAGCCCGACAGCGCGCGGCTGCTGCCGCGGCTGCGCACGCTGCTGGCGGCGCATGCGCGTGAAGACGTGGACCTGTCCCAGGGTGGAGCCGCCGAACGCCTCGCCCTGGGCGGCGCAGGCGCCGATCCGACGGCGCTGTCCTCTTCGCTGCACAGCGGCGATGCAATCGGACCCTGGACCCTGCTGCGGCCGCTGGGTGAAGGCGGCATGGGCGAGGTCTGGTTGGCCGAACGCCGCGCCGAAGGCGTGCAGCAGCAGGCCGCGCTGAAGCGCATCCGAGGCGGACTGGGGCCCGAGCTGACCTCGCGCTTCCTGCGCGAGCGCCGCATCCTCGCGCGGCTCCAGCATCCGCACATCGCCGCCTTCATCGACGCCGGACTGGCCCCCGAAGGCGCGCCGTGGATGGCGATGGAGTTCGTCGAAGGCGAGCGCCTGCACGAGCACTGCGCGCGCCTCCAGCTTGACCCACGCGCCCGCGTCGGCCTGATCCTGCAGGTGCTGGACGCGCTCGACCACGCGCACCGCCAGCTGGTGGTGCATCGCGATCTCAAGCCCGGCAACGTGATGGTCGACGCCGAGGGACGGGTCAAGCTGCTCGACTTCGGCATCGCGCGACTGCTCGACGACAGCGAAGTGGACGCCGCGCTCACCCGCACGCGAACGCCGGCACCGCTGACACCGCGCTATGCCGCGCCCGAGCAGCTGGCCGGCGAGCCTGTCGGCATCGCCGCCGATCTCTACTCCGCCGGCCTGCTGCTGTTCGAGCTGCTGAGCGGGCGCTCGCCCTTCGGCGAATCCGCGGGCTCGATGGCCGCGCGCGAGTCGCCGGATTCGCTGTGGCGCGCCTACACGCGCGCCGCCGGCGCCGCGCACTACAGGATCGGTGAGGGCGCGCTGCGGCGGCTGCTGCGCGGCGACCTGCAGCAGATCCTGCACCGCGCCCTGCAGCCGCAGCCCGCCGCGCGCTATCCCAGCGCCGCGGCCTTCGCCGAGGACCTGCGCGCCTGGCGCGAACAGCGCCCGCTGCGCAGCCGCCCTACGCCCTGGCCGCAGCGCCTGGCCAAATGGATGCGCCGACAGCCGCTGGCCAGCGCCAGCCTCGGGGTGGCCGCGCTGGCGATCGTGGCCGGCGTCGGCAGCAGCCTCTGGCAGGCCCAGCGCGCGGCCGAGCGCGCGGCACAGGCCGAGGCGGCGCGGCAGTTTCTGGGCGACGTGTTCAGCGCCGCAGATCCCCAGCTGCAGGGCGACAGCGCGCCCAGCCTGCAGGAACTGCTGGCGCGCGGCGCCGAGCGTCTGCGCGCCAATGCCGAGCTCGATCCGCGCTCGCGCCTGCTGTTGCTGCAGGACCTCGTCCGCGCGAGCCTCGGCTTGGATCAGCTCGATCAGGCGGCGAGTCTGCTGGCTGAAGCCGAAGCGCTGTCGGCAGGGCTCGCTCTGGAGCCGAACGAACAGCGCGCGCTCATGCTCGACCAGGCCGCGCTGGCGCTGGCGCGCGACGCCATCGATGCCGGCCTTGGTCGGCTGGCCGCGCTGCCGCTGCCCTCGCCCGCGCAGCCGCCCGACCCATCGGCCCTGCGTGAGCTGGGGCTGCGCGGCCAGCTGCTTCTGGCGGGCTCGAAGTCACAGGAGGCCATCGACCTGCTGGCACCCTATCTGCAGTCCGCGGAATGGCAGATGCCGGCAGCACGCGCCGAGCTGCTGGCGCTGACCGCCCGCGCGCAGATGCAGGCGGGTCGACCACGCGAGACCGTGGCCGCGGTCGAACAGGCACTGGTGCAGCTCGACGCGCAGGCGCCGCTGGGCCTGCGCCTGCAGCTCTACGAAACCGAGGTCGAGGCCCTGCGCGGGCTGCTGCAGACTCCGCGCGCGCTGGCCCGACAGCGCGAGGTCATCGCGCTGGTCGAAGCGCGTCTCGGGCCCGAGCACGCGCGCAGCCAGTGGGCGCGGATGATGCTGTGCGGGCTGCTGATCGGCGAGGGCGCGCTGGCCGCGGCCGATGCCGAGTACCGCGCGCTGTGGCAGGCGCTAGGCCCTCTGGACGGCCGCGACTCGCTGCGCGGAGAGGCCCTGTTCGGCTGGGGCATGGTCAGCTTCCGCCGCGGCGAGTTCGCGCTGGCGCGGCAGCGCTTCGGCGACGCGCGCGCCCTGTTCGAGCGCGCCTTCGGCGCCGATTCGCACAAGACCCGCAACGCGCTGGAGGCCGAGGCCATGGCGCGCGTCGAAGTCGGCGAGGTCGAAGGCGGGCTCGATACGCTGCGCGCGCTGGTCGCGCAGAGCCGCGCGCTCGACGATCGCACGCGGCTGTCGGCCCAGCTCAATTCGCTGGCGATGGGCCTGCTGGCGGCGCAGCGCGCTGAAGCTGCGCTGCCCTTGATCGACGAGAGCCTCGCGCTTGCGGCCGAGCTCGGCCAGATAACGGCGTGGACGCGGGTGATCCAGGCGCGCGCCCTGCGTCTCGCCGGGCAGCCGGAGCGCGCGCTGGCGGTCGCCGAGGTGGTGGCCGCCGAATACCGCGACAGCATTTCGCCCAATGGCGGCCCGCGCCGCGCCGAAGCGGAGCGTGAGCTGGCGCTGTCCCTGCTCGCTGCACCGGGGGCGGATCGCGGGCGTGCGATCGCACTGCTGCGCAGCGTGTTCGAGCAGCGGCTCGCAAGCCTCGGCGAAGACAGCCCGCTGACCCGCGCCAGCGTCGACGAACTGGCCAGCGCGGCGGGAGCCCACCCGTAGGCTGGGCAAGGGACACCCATAGGGTGGGCCCTGGCCCACCATGGCAATGACTCTTTGCGTGACGGCTCCTAAGCTTGGCACCGAAGCGAGCGTCCAGCGCATGGTGGGCCAGGGCCCACCCTATGTCGGCGGCTTCGGTGGCGTGGCGAGAGCACATCGATCCACGACCGCTCCCGTCCCGACAGAACCGCGCCGGATCCGTCGCGCGTTCTGCGTATCCCCCGGCAGACACCCACGGAGCCTGCCGATGTTCATCCGACTCAGCCCACTGTTTCGATCCGCCTTCGCCCTGCTGGCGCTGGCCGCCCTGCCCGCTGCTGCCCAGGTCAGCCTTGACGCCAGCTTCTCCGGCGACGGCCGGCGGACCGTGTCCTTCGACCTCGACAGTGCGGCCGCGGACCGCGCGCGCCGGATCTTTCGCAGCATGGGCGGCTACCTCCTCATCGGCCAGGCCAGCAACAGCCCGGGCGTGACGCTTGCGCTGACGCGGCTGAACCTGTCCGGCGAGCTCGACACGAGCTTCGGGATCAACGGCAAGCGCAGCTACGCCGTGAACACGCCGGAAATCATCGATGCCGTGCAGGACAGCCAGGGGCGGGTGATCTTTGCGGGCAATACGGCGGTCTCGGGCGGCAGCGATGTGCTCCTCGGCCGCGTGCTTCCCAACGGTGAGGTCGACCCCAGCTTCGGCTTCCTCGGTCTCGCCCGCATCGATCTGAACACCGAAGACGACCTGCTCGCACTGGCGGTCGGCCCGCAGGACCAGGTGCTGGCCCTGCTGCGCTCGCGCCCGGGCCCGGAGTTCGGCTGGGGCACGCATGTCGCGGCCATGGATGCCAGCGCGCAGAACCTTGGCTTCGTGTTCCTCGGCGCGTCCCCCCTGCTGGAAGCCGGCGCGGCGGCGTGGTCGAACGGGCGCAATGCCCTGCTGGTCGGTGTGCCTGTCTCCGGCCAGCAGAACTGCCTCCTCGGCGTCTACAGCGTCAGCCTTGGGCAAGGCCCGGGCGGCCTCACTCTTGACTCGGACCCGCTGGGCAGCGCCTCGCTGACCGGCACGACGAACGGCTGCACGCAGGTCAGCGTGACGGCCATCGCGCCGATCCCCGGCAGCGGTGGCGCGCTGCTCGCGGCGCATCGGGTGAACCCGAACGGCCCCGCCGGCAACGAGCGCCAGGTCGGCCTGCTGATGCGCCTCGCGAGCAGTGGCGCCCTGGACTTCCTGCGCACCGAATTCCCGCCATTTCCCACCGACGACCTGCGCTTCCACGCGGTCGCCGCGGACGCCCAGGGCCGCCTGCTGGTGGCCGCCGATATCACCAACAGCGCGGGGCCGAGCAGCCGCTTCGGCCTGTTCCGCTACCTCGCCAGCGGCGCGCCGGACACCGGCTTCAACGGCGGCAGCGCATTCATTGGCACAAGCTTCCGGGCCGCCGACGGCCTGGATTCACCGCTGGCGACGGTGCGGGATCTGAGACTGACGGGTCCGCGTATCCTGCTGGCCGGCCGCAGCCGCTGGACCGGAAGTACCGACGACGACTTCGCGGTCGCCGCCTTCACCACGCCGGATGCGCCGCTGTTCGGCAATGGCTTCGAGCCCTGACGGCACCGAGCACGCATGTCGACGGCGAAGGCATAGGGTGGGCCCTGGCCCACCGTGAGCGCGATGCCCCGCTGTTCAGCAACGGCTTCGAGCCCTGACGGCGCCGAGCACGCATGACGACGGCAACCGCATAGGGTGGGCCCTGGCCCACCGTGAGCAAGACACTCGCCGCGCCCATCGCATCCGCACGACGCGTCCCGCCCCGCTTCGTCTCGCGTCGATCCGGTTGGCGACCTGACGGCCCGGGTCCAGCGCGCTCCAGGACCGCCGGCCAGCGTCGGACGGAAAGGCATGCACCAGACAAGACCGAAGCTCATGGTGGGCCAGGGCCCACCGGATCGCGGCGCGATGCGAGGACCGCGCGGCTTGATGCGACAAGGCCGAATTCTTCAGCCTTGCCTCAAGCGCGCTCACCCCGCGACGGATGCTGGCGCCAGTGCTCGGCCAGCAGCACCGCCACCGCGTTGGCGATGTTGAGACTCTCGACGCGGCCGCTGCCGGGAATCGACACCGCGCGCTCGCAGTGCTCGACCAGACGCTTCTGCATGCCCTCGCCCTCCGCACCCAGCACGATCACCGCGCGCTGCGGCAGCGGCTGGGCGTAGAGGTCGGGCGCGCCGGCGGGCAGGGTCGCGACGCTGACGAAGCCGGCTTCGGCGAAACGCTCGAGCGCGGCGATTTCAGAGCTCGCGCCCTGGCCCGGCAGTCGCACCAGCGGCACGTGCTCCGCGCCGCCCTCGGCGACGCGTGCGGCGGCAGCCGACAGCGTGAGCGTGGACTGCGGCGGCAGCAGTACGGCCTGGGCGCCGAAGTGCGCGGCCGAGCGCAGCACCGCGCCGAGGTTGTGCGGGTTGCCGACGCCATCCAGCCACAGCAGGCGCACCGGCCCAGTGCGCGGCAGCGCCGCCAGCAGGCCGTCGAGGTCCAGCTCGGGCTGCGGCTGCATCAGCAGGCACACGCCCTCGTGGTGGCTGCTGCCGCTGATGCGCTCGAGCTCTTCGTCCTCGACCACGCGGTAGCCGAGACGCTTGGCCACGCAGAAGGCCAGCAGCTCGCGCAGCACACCGATGCGCGACTCGCTCAGATACACCTTGCGCAAGGCCTCGGGCCGCGCGGCGAAGGCGGCACGCGCGGCGTTCAGGCCGCAGATCTTCTGCTCGGGCCCGCGTGGCGCGAAGCCCGCAGGGCCGGGCTCGGCGCCCGTGCCTGCATCGCGATCGGGCCGCCGCTGCGAGCCGCCCACTGCAGGCGCCCGCGCTGGCCCCTGCGCTTTGGCGCCGTGCTCGGCGCGCGGAGGTCGCCCGCTGTTGGCGCGATCGCGCCCGCCACCCGGTTTCGTTGCGCCAGCGCGCGCAGCACCGCCGCCCTGCCAGGGACCACGCGAGCCGGGGCGCGATTCGCCGCTGCCGCCCTCACGCGGCTGCCAGCCCTGCCGCCCCTCCACCTTGGGCGCATCGGGCCACGCGCGCTCGCGCGGTTTATCGCGCGCCGCAGAGGACGCTGTTCCCGTCTTGGGCTCGGAGGCATCCGGACGTGTGCCTGGCTGGCGGGCTCCGCGGTCCGCGTCGCCCGGTGCACGCGCGCCCGGGCCGCGCTTCGGCGCGCCCCAGGGCGACCGCTTGCCGCCATCCCCCCCCTCACCACCCTGGCGGCTCATGCGTGCCCACCCACAGGCGCCACCTGCTCGTCCATCTCATCGAGCTTGCGGCCCAGGGCTTCCGGCGAGCGGGTGAACGGCGCCAGCAGGGCGTAGAAGGCCGGCACCACGAACAGCGAGAGCAGGGTCGAGAAGGCGACGCCGAAGATCACCACCACGCCGATGGTGGCGCGGCTGGCCGAACCGGGGCCGCCGGCAACGACCAGCGGCACGGCACCGGCGATGGTCGCGATCGAGGTCATCAGGATCGGGCGCAGGCGCACCGAGGCCGCTTCGATGATCGCGTCGAGCACGGCCGCGCCGTCATCGCGCAGCTGGTTGGCGAACTCGACGATCAGGATGCCGTTCTTGGCCGCGAGACCGACCAGCATGACGATGCCGATCTGGCTGAACAGGTTCAGAGTTCCGCCGGTGACCCAGAGCCCGCCGAGCGCGCCAAGCACCGCCAGCGGCACGGTGAACATGATCACCAGCGGGTGGATGAAGCTCTCGAACTGCGCGGCCAGCACCAGATAGACCACCAGCAGGGCCATGGCGAAGGTGGCGAGCGCGCTGCCGCTGGCCTTGATGAACTCGCGCGAACCGCCCTTGTAGTCGATCTGCGCGTACTCGGGCAGCTCTTCACGGGCCGTCTGCTCGATCCACTGGATCGCCTCGCCCAGGGTGTAGCCCTCGGCGAGGTTGGCGGAAATGGTGATCGCGCGCAGGCGGTTGAAGCGGTTGAAGCTGCCGGGTTCGGCCAGCTCCGACAGCGTCACCAGGTTGGCCAGCGGAATCAGCTCGCGGGTGCGCTCGGAGCGCACGTACACGCCGGTCAGGTCGGTGGGGCTGGCGCGCGAGGCTTCCTCGGCCTGCAGCACCACGTCGTACTCTTCGCCGTCCTCGACATAGGTCGTCACCCGCCGCGAGCCCATCAGGGTCTCCAGGGTGCGGCCGATCTCCTGCACCGACACGCCGAGGTCTGCCGCGCGGCTGCGGTCGATGTCGATGCGCATCTGCGGGCGGGTCTCCTGGTAGTCGGAGTCGGCGCCGAAGATGCCGGGGTTCTGCTCGATCCGCGCCAGCATGCGGTCGCGCCACTCGGCCAGCTCGCCGTAGGTCGGGCCGCCCAGCACCACCTGCAGGGGCTGGCCGCGGCCGCCGCCCAGGCCACCGCCGCGGCCCTGGGCAAAGGCGCGCACGCCGGGAATGCTGGCGAGCTCGGCGCGGAAGGCGTCGATCACCTCGCCGGTGCTCATCTCGCGCTCGGCCCAGTCTTTCAGGATCACGATGGCGAAGCCGGTGTGCATCTCCTCGCTGGCGCCGAAGCCGCCGGGGACGCGGGTGTTCATCCGCTGCACCGGGCCCTCGGTGACCCAGGGCATCAGCTTGTTCTCGATCTGCTGCACCTGGCTGACGGTGTAGTCGTAGCCGGCGCCTTCGGGCCCCTGGATGGTCACGAAGAAGCTGCCGCGGTCTTCGTCGGGCGCGAGTTCGCTCGGCACGGTGTTGAACAGCAGGTAGGCGCCTCCGCCGACCAGGGCGAAGGTCAGCACGAGGCCGGTCCACAGGGTCCCGGTGCGCAGGTGGACCATGCCGGAGATGATGCGGGCGTAGCCGGCGCTCAGCCGCGCGATGAAGTTGAGGAAGGCCTGGTTGACCCGATTGTGCTTCTCGTTCGGGCGGACCAGCTTGGAACACATCATCGGCGTCAGCGTCAGCGCCACAAAGGCCGAGATCGCCACCGCGCCGGACAGCGCCACCGCCAGTTCGCGGAACAATCGTCCCGCGTTTGACTGCATGAAGCCGACAGGCAGGAACACCGCCACCAGCACCGCGGTGGTGGCGATCACCGCAAAGGCCACCTGGGCGGTGCCGCGCTTGGCCGCGAGCAGCGGCGGCTCGCCAAGATCGGCGCGGCGCTGCACGTTCTCCAGCACGATGATGGCGTCGTCGACCACGAGGCCAATGCACAGCACCAGGGCCAGCAGGGTCAGCAGGTTGATCGAGAAGCCGAACAGGCTGAGTGCCGTGAACGCGGCGATCAGGCAGACCGGCACCGTGACCGCCGGGATCAGCGCGGCCCGCGCCGAGCCGAGGAACAGATAGATCACGATCAGCACCAGGGCCATGGCCTCGGCGAGGGTCCAGTAGACCCGGTCCAGCGCGGAGTCGATGAAGATCGTGGTGTCGAAGGCGACGATCAGGCTCATGCCTTCGGGCAGGGTGCCCTGGATGCGCTCGACCTCGGCGCGCACCGCAGTCGCCACATCCAGGCTGTTCGAGGTCGAGGTCTTGACGATGCCGAGGCCCAGGTTGGGCTGGCCATTGCCGCGGAAGTAGGCGCGGCGCTCGGCCGAGGCGCGCTCGACCCGGGCGACATCGCCGAGGCGCACCACGTAGCCGTCCTCACCCTTGGCCAGCGACAGCCGGGCGAAGTCGTCGGCCTCGCGGTAGCTGCGGTTGACGCGCAGGGTGAAGTCGCGGGTCTGCGACTGCAGGCGGCCCGCCGGCAGCTCGATGTTCTCGCGACGCAGGGCGCTCTCGACATCGTTGACGGTGAGCCCGCGCGCGGCGAGGGCCTGGCGATCCAGCCACACGCGCATGGCATAGCGCTGCTGGCCACCGACGCGCACGGCGGCGACGCCGTCCAGCGCGGACAGGCGATCGGTGATGTAGCGGTTGGCGTAGTCGGTCAGCTCCAGGGTGTCGAGCCGGTCCGAGTTCATGTTCAGCCAGATGATCGGCTGCGCATCGGCCTCGACCTTGGCCACCTGCGGCGCGTCGGCCTCGTCGGGCAGGCGGTCGATCACGCGGCTGATGGCATCGCGCACGTCGTTGGTGGCGGCCTCGATGTCGCGGCCCAGGCCGAACTCGATGGTGACGTTGCTGGCGCCGTTGCGGCTGCGCGAGTCGACCGATTCGATGCCCTCGATGCCGCTGACCGCGTCTTCGAGGATCTGGGTGACGCGGGTTTCGACCACCGCCGCCGAGGCGCCGGTGTAGACGACCTCGACCGAGACGATCGGCGGATCGATGTCGGGCAGCTCGCGCACGGTCAGCGTGGTGTAGGCCATCAGCCCGAGCACCACCAGCAGCAGGTTCATGACGGTCGCGAGGACCGGTCGCTTGATCGAGATATCGGACAGGACCATGGGGCGCTCCTTCAGCCGGCCTGCGGTGCGGCGTCAGCCGCCGGCGCTTCGACGATACGTGCGCCCGGACGCAGCTTGACCGTGCCCTCGACAACGATGCGTGTGCCCGCACTCAGGCCTTCGACGATCTCGACCTCGCCGGCGCGGCGCGCGCCCGGACGCACGTCGATGCGCTGCACGGCATCGCCCTCGCCGACGGCGTAGACGAAGCTCTGGCTGCCGATCTGCAGCAGGGCGAGTTCCGGAATCACCACCGCCTCGCGCACCGGCTTCTCGACCCGCACGGTCATCAGCATGCCGGGGCGGATCAGGCCCTCGGCGTTCTCGAAATCGGCGCGCACGGTGACTGCGCGGGTCACCGGGTCAACCCGGGAGCCGACCGTGGCGACGGTGCCGGTGAAATCACGATCGGGATAGGCGGCGCTGCGCGCGCGCACGGTCTGGCCCTGGGCGATCACCGACAGGAAGGTCTCCGGCACCGAGAAGTCGAGCTTGATCACCGAGGTGTCATCAAGGGTGGCGATGGCCGTACCCGGCGTGACCAGGGTGCCGGGGCTGACCTGGCGGAAGCCCAGCACGCCATCGAAGGGCGCCGTGATGACGCGATCGGCGAGTCGTGCGCGGATGGTCTCGACGCGCGCACGGGCGGCGTCGCGGGTGGCGACCTGGGTGTCCAGCTGGCTGCGCGGTACGGTGCCGTTTTCAACCAGCCCAACCAGACGCTCGTACTGCTGGCGGGCCTCCTTGAAGGTGGCCTGTGCTTCCTCAAGATTGGCCACTTCGGCGCGGCCCGAGAGGTCGACCAGGATGTCGCCGGCGCTGACCCGGTCGCCGTCCTCGAACTTCACCGCGTCGACGGTCTCTGTGACCTTGGCGGTGATCACCAGCGACTCGCGCGCCTGCGCCGTGCCCAGGGCCTCGATCACGTCGACCCAAGGCTGGGTCTGCACAGTGGTGGTGGTAACCACCGCGGGTGGCGGCCCGCCGGCGGCGCCGCTCGGTGCGTCGCTGCCGCAGGCGCTGAGCAGACCGAGCGCGGCCAGACTGACCAGCGCGTGCAGGCCCAGACGTTTGCGCGGGGGTCGGCGTTCGAGCGCGGACGTGGATTCGTTCGACATCGGGAAACCTTGGAGGAGGGGGGAGAGTTCGGTGGCAGGGTCGCGGCGGCGCATCACGAGGGTCAGCGCGCAGGACACTGACGGTGCGCGTCCGGGGCCGGCGAGTTTGCACGTTCGTGAAGTGTGGTCCGTGCCCGAGCGGACAGCCTGTGCCTTAAGTCCGTGCGCCGACTGGAATTTCGTGGTGCCGCGGTGAAGGAACGCGGGTCGGTTCACATTCCGTCGCGGCATATCGAAGGTTCGGATCCGCGTTTCTGTGCGCGCCCCTCGATTGCGACAGTGGCCGCCCGATCCGCCGCTGCCGGTGCACCGCATGCCCGCCCTCCCCGCCCTGCCCGATCTGAGCGCCCTGCCGCTGCCGGCCGCGACCGCGGTGGCACCGATCGCGCGTGCCCTGGATGGCCTCGATCCGGCCAGCCTGTGGTGGCTGTCCGGCTACGCCGCAGGCCTGGCCCGCGGTGGGCATGCGGCCGCCGCCGCAGCGCCGCAGGCGGAATCCATCGCCCTGCCGCGCCTGACCGTGCTCTACGGCAGCCAGACCGGCAACGCCAAGCGCGCCGCCGAAGGCCTTGTCACTGCGGCCGAGGCCGCCGGGTTTGCCGTGCGCCTGATCCGCGCCGACGCCTATCCCACCCGCGAGCTCAAGGACGAGCGCCTGCTGTGGGTGGTGATCAGCACCCAGGGCGAGGGCGAACCGCCGGAGGATTCGCTCGGCTTCGTCGAGTTCCTGCTTGGACGGCGGGCGCCCAAGCTGCCCGAGCTGAAGTACGCCGTGCTGGGCCTCGGCGACAGCAGCTATCCCAAATTCTGCGAGACCGGCCGGCAGATCGATGCGCGTCTGGCCGAGCTGGGCGCGCAGCGCCTGCAGCCGCTGGGCGAGGCCGATGTCGACATCGATGCGGTCGCCGCGCCATGGCGTGCGCGCGCCGTCGAGTCGTTGAAGGCGCTGGCGGCCGAGCTTGCGCCCGCGGCGCCGGCTGCACACTCGGCCGCGGTCATCCCGCTGCGCCCGGCGATTGCCGCGGCCCTGCATTCGCGCGAGCAGCCCTTCGCCGCCGAGCTGATCGAACAGGTGCGCCTGACCGGCCGCGGCAGCCAGCGCGACGTCCGCCATCTGGAACTCAGCCTGGCCGGCTCCGGCCTGCACTACGCGCCGGGCGATGCCCTGGGCGTGTGGGCGCCGAATCCGACTGCGCTCGTCGAAGCCGTGCTGGAGTTGACCCGGCTCGATGGCGATGCCGCGCTCACGCTCGACGGAGTCGAGCGCCCGCTGCGGGTCTGGCTGGCCGAGCATCGCGAACTCACGCGGCTGGCCAAGCCCCTGCTGGTGGCGCTGGGCGCGGTGTCCGGGCATCGCGAGCTGCACAGCCTGCTCGATCCCGCCGAAGCCGCCTCGCTGTCGGCTCTGCTGTCCAGCCACCAGCTGATCGACGTGCTGCGCGAGTGGCCGGGCGACTGGACGGCCGAGGCCTTCGTGCGCGCCCTGCGGCCGATGGCGCCGCGCCTGTATTCGATCGCGTCGAGCCCGCTGGCCTATGCCGACGAGGTGCATCTCACCGTGGATGTGGTCGGCGCCGAGGACGAAGATCCGCTGCGACTGGGTCTCGCCTCCCACCATCTGGCCCAGCTGGAGCCCGGTGCGCGCGCCCGCGTCTTCATCGAGGAGAACCCGCGCTTCCGCCTGCCGGCTGAGCCTGCCCGCGACCTGATCATGCTCGGCGCCGGCACCGGCATCGCGCCCTACCGCGCCTTCGTGCAGCAGCGCGTGGCCGAAGGCGCCAGCGGCCGGCACTGGCTGCTGTTCGGTGCACGCACGCTGCGCGACGACTTCCTGTACCAGACCGAGTGGCAGGAGCACCTGCGCCGCGGCGAACTGCAGCACATCGACCTCGCCTTCTCGCGCGATGCCAAGCCCCGCGTCTACGTGCAGCAGCGCCTGCGCGAGCAGGCCGCGCGCCTGTTCGAGTGGCTGGACGGCGGCGCGCATTTCTACGTCTGCGGCAGCCTCGCCCTGGGCCGCGATGTCCATCAGACCCTGCTCGACCTGTTCACCCAGCGACTCGGCAGCGCCGAAGCGGCGGCCGAGTCCCTGCAGCAGCTGCAGCAGTCCGGGCGCTACGCCCGCGACGTTTACTGAGAGCGGAACGTGATGCCCCGCCCCAACCAGCGACCTTCGCCCGACTCGAAGGACTCGTCATCCCCGCGCAAGCGGGGATCCAGCCCCGGCGCGATCGGTTGGCCCCCACCGGTCGAAGGGTGGTCCGAGCCGGCGGGTGGGCTCAACTGGGCCCCCGCCTTCGCGGGGACGACGAGTGAAGCGGCTGCGGCGGCTGGTCCGGATTCGTACCGTTTCGCCTAGTTCGAACGTATTCCATTCCCCCGGGATTCCGCACCATGGCCAGCCATTCCGTCGAAGACATCAAGCGCAGCAGCCGACTCCTGCGCGGCACCATCGAGGACAGCCTCGCCGACGCCGTAACTGGCGCCTTGAGGGACAGCGACCAGGTGGTCCTGAAGTACCACGGCAGCTACCAGCAGGACGACCGTGACATCCGCGAGGAGCGCCGGCGCGCCAAGCTCGAACCCGCGCACAGCTTCATGATCCGCACGCGCACGCCGGGCGGCGCCATCACGCCGGAGCAGTGGCTGAAGCTCGACGCCATCGCCACCACCTATGCCGAGCGCGGCCTGCGCATCACCACCCGCCAGGCCTTCCAGTTCCACGGGGTGATCAAGCGCAATCTGAAACCCACGATGCAGGCGATCAACGCCGCCCTGATCGACACCCTGGCGGCCTGCGGCGACGTCAACCGCAATGTCGCGGTGGCCGCCAACCCGCTGCTGTCGGCGCTGCACGACACGGTCTACCGTCAGGCCGCAGCGCTGTCGGAGCACCTGCTGCCCAACACCCGCGCCTACTACGAGATCTGGCTGGACGAGGAGCGCGTCGCCGGCGACGAGGGCGAGCCCATCTACGGGCCGACCTATCTGCCGCGCAAGTTCAAGATCGGCTTCGCGATTCCGCCGCACAACGACGTCGATGTGTTCAGCCAGGACCTCGGCTTCATCGCTGTCATCGAGAACGGCGAGCTCGCCGGCTACAACGTCACCGTCGGCGGTGGCATGGGCAGCACCCATGGCGACGCCGAAACCTACCCACGCCTCGCCGACGTCCTCGGGTTCATTTCTCCCCACGACGTGATCCCTGTCGGCGAGGCCGTGGTTACGGCGCAGCGCGATTTCGGCAACCGCGCCACCCGCAAGCGCGCGCGTCTGAAGTACACGATCGACGAGCACGGGCTCGACTTCTTCCGCAGCGAGGTCGAGCGTCGCTCAGGCGTGACGCTGCAGCCGCCGCGCGCCTTCGAGTTCGTCCACAGCGGCGACCGCTTCGGCTGGGTCGAGGCCGACAACGGCCGCTGGCATCTGACCCTGCGCATCCCCGCCGGGCGCATCCAGGACAGCGCGGATCACCTGCATCTCACCGGCCTGCGCGAAGTCGCCAAGGTCCATCGCGGCCACTTCCGCATGACCCCCAACCAGAACCTGGTGATCGCCGACATCGCGCCTGAGCGCCGCGCCGGCATCGACGCCCTGCTGCGCCGCTACGGCCTGCTCGATGCACTCGAAACCAGCCCGCTCAAGCGCGAGGCGCTCGCCTGCGTGGCCCTGCCGACCTGCGGTCTGGCGATGGCCGAGGCCGAGCGCTATCTCGACGAAGCGCTGAACAAGGTGCAGGCCCTGCTGGATCGGCACGGCATTGGCGGACAGTCGATCCTGCTGCGCATTTCCGGCTGCCCCAACGGTTGCTCGCGGCCGTACCTGGGCGAGATCGCGCTCGTCGGCAAGGCCCCCGGCCGCTACAACCTGATGCTGGGCGCGGACCACCGCGGCCAGCGCCTGAATCGTCTGTACCGCGAGAACATCACCGAGGCCGAGATCCTCGCCGAACTCGATCCGCTGATCGCGCGCTACGCCGCCGAGCGCGGGCACGGCGAGCACTTCGGCGACTTCCTGCTGCGCGTCGACCTGCTGCCGCCGGAACCCCTGCGGGTGCGCAAGGTGCTGGCGGCATGAGCGCGCAGCCCATCCATTTCGAAGCCACGCCAGCGGATCTGGATGCGCTGGTCGCCGCGGCCGCCGACGACGACGGCGCCGCGCTGGACCGTCTGAACCAGTGGCTGGAAGGCCTCGATGCCGACGCGCGCATCCGCTTCGCGCTGGAGCACCTGCCCGGCAACCGGGCGCTGTCCTCGAGCTTCGGCGCACAGGCAGCGGTCAGCCTGCACCTGCTGAATCAGCATGTGCCCGGGCTGCCGGTGGTGGTCGTCGATACCGGCTATCTGTTCGCCGAGACCTACCAGTTCATCGACACGCTGACCGAGCGCCTCGGCCTCAACCTGCACATCGTCCGCAGCGCGCGCTCGCCGGCCTGGATCGAAGCCCGCCACGGCCGCCTGTGGGAGCAAGGCCTGGACGGCATCGAACGCTACAACCGCATCCACAAGGTCGAGCCGATGCAGCGCGCCCTGCGCGAGCTGGGCGTCGGCACCTGGTTTGCCGGCCTGCGCCGCAGCCAGTCGCAGAGCCGCAGCAGCACGCCCGTGCTGCAGCGTCGCGAAGGCCGCTTCAAGCTGCACCCGATCGTCGACTGGAGCGACCGCGACGTCGGTCGCTACCTCGCCCAGCACGGCCTGCCGTACCACCCGCTGTGGGAACAAGGCTACATCTCGATCGGCGACACCCACACCACCCGCCCCCTGCTCGACGGCATGCGCGAGGAGGACACGCGGTTTTTCGGACTGAAGCGGGAGTGTGGGTTGCATGAGTGAGAGCCGGGATTGGGGATTCGGGATTCGGGATTCGCAGAGCGCTCCGAGCCGCTCGCTTGAGCCAGCGGTCGAAGCCGCGCTTCGCTCCCCTCTCCCGCCGGGAGAGGGGTCGGGGGAGAGGGGCCGGGCGGAGCACCTGCTTGCGCCTCGCGACAGCCATGCTCTAGAGAATCCCTACCCGGCCCTCGCGCACAGCGCTCGGGCGTTCGCCGACGCACGCGGCATGCCGCGTGGGCGCGTCGCCTCACCCCCAATCCCCAATCCCGGCTCTCAAGGCGTGAAGGGCAGTGCGGAGCGCGCACCCCACAGCAGGCCCGAACCCGCTCTACAAATCCCGAATCCCGAATCCCGAATCCCGGGCGGCCCATCCGAGCTCGACAACGCAAGCGCGGGTGCCACTGCACCTCTTTACCCCCTCTTCCTCAACCTCAAGGGCCGCCAGGTCCTCGTCGTCGGCGGCGGCGAAGTCGCGGCGCGCAAAGTTCTGCCCCTGATCGCATGCGGCGCGATCGTCCGCGTCGGCGCGCCCCAACTCAACGAAGCGCTGCAGAAGCTCAAGGCCGAGGGCCGCATCACCCACCTCGAAGGCGAGTTCCAGGCGCACTGGCTGGACGAGGTCTTCCTCGCCATCGCCGCGACCGACGAAGTCGCGGTCAACCGCGCCGTCGCCGAGCAAGGTGCTGCGCGCAGGCTCTGGGTCAACGTCGTCGACGACACCGAGCTGACCCGCGTGCAGGTGCCGGCCGTGGTGCGCCGCGGCCCGCTGACCGTCGCCATCAGCAGCGGCGGTGCCGCACCAGTGCTCGCCCGACAGCTGCGCGAGAAGATCGAACAGTCGGTGGACGAGAGCTTCGGCCAACTGGCCGAGCTGTTGCGCATCCACCGTGCCCGCCTCCGCGCCCGCTTCCCGCACGTGCCCAGCCGTCGCAAGTTCATGGAATCCCTGTGGCCGGGCGAAGTCGGCGAGCTGCTGCGCGCCGCGCGCTTCGATGCCGCGCGCGCGCGGCTGATCGAACTGATCGAAGCCGGCGAACCCGAAGGCTCCCGCGAAGGCTTCGTCAGCCTGGTCGGCGCCGGCCCCGGCGACCCCGGCCTGCTCACGCTCAAGGGCCAGCGCCGCCTGCAGGAGGCCGACGTGATCCTGCACGACCGCCTGGTCAGCCGCGCCGTGCTCGAACTTGCGCGCCGCGACGCCCAGTTCATCGAGGTCGCCAAGGAAGCCGGCACCCACCACACCACGCAGGAAGGCATCCACGCCCTGCTGCTCGAACACGCGCGCCAAGGCAAGCGCGTGGTGCGCCTGAAAGGCGGCGACCCCTTCATCTTCGGTCGCGGCGGCGAAGAGCTCGAACACCTGCGCGCGCATGGCATCGCCTACGAGGTCGTGCCCGGCATCACCGCCGCACTCGCCTGCGCGGCGCACGCCGGCATCCCGCTCACCCACCGCGACCACGCCCAATCCGTCCGCTTCGTCACCGCCCACTGCCGCAACTCGATCGACGCGCTCGACTGGCGCGCGCTGGCGCAGGAGAAGCAGACCCTGGCCGTCTACATGGGCGTCAGCGGCCTCGACACCCTGCGCGAACGGCTGCTGGCTCACGGCCGCAGCGGCCACACGCCGGCCGCGCTGATCGAGAACGGCAGTCGCGCGGAACAGCGGGTGATCCACTGCGATCTGACCAGCCTGCCGGAGACGGCCAAACGCGAGGCGGTGAAGTCACCGGCGCTGCTGATCCTCGGCGAGGTGGCAGCGCTGGGGCGGACGCTGGCGTGGTTTGGGGCGGACGCAGTCGAGAGGAAGGTCGCGCCGACAACGTTCGCGGGCGTTCAGTTGCGCATCGACATGCGGGCCTGAGGTCGACGACGCCGCCGCGGATGCTTCCTTCAGATCGGGTCGTCGGACAAGCGACCGGCTCAAGGCATGTTCAGGCACTCAGATATCGTTGCAGTCTGTCCCGCGTAGCTCGCAGTAGGGCGCGGGTCTGACTATTGGCTCCGATACGCGACGCTCCTGCCGACCACAGCGTCCTGCGCATCGAAGCATCAGGCTAATCTGCCCACAGCTCCAAGCCCGGAACTCTGCAGATGTCTCAAGCCAATGGTCCCGACACATCGCCAAGCCTCGTCTCAACCCTTTTCCGAGTTGGCGAGCGCTGCGATGACATTGAAGCGGCGATGCGCGCGAGGGGCTGCTCGCTTTTCGGCGACTTCGAGTCCTACGTGAAGCACAGGCTGGGCAGCGACTTTGAGGCATGCGACTACCCCAACTGGAAGCGTTGGCAGTGCATCGAGGGACTCACCTCGGGCTTCAGACGAGGTGAGGAAGCGGATGGCGGCAGTGACAGCTGGACACCTCCGGGGCTAGTCGCACGCAAGCGGCGATTTGCAGACGGCGCGCGGGATCCATTGCTCGAACTCCTCGCCGCGCTGCTGAGCAGCAACGAGGTAATGCAGGACTTTTTCGCCCATATCCAGCGATCGGCGGAGACCGCAAGCCGCGAAGCGGACCGGGCCTTCCCATCCCTTGCGGGGATGCCGGTGCCGCGCGCCGCCGACCTCGCCCCCTTGCTGCGCGATGTGGCGACTGCGTCGGGCGCCACCTGGACCCAGCGCGGTCGTGGATCGCTGCGGCACCAACCACTCTTCACCTTCGAGGCTACCGCGGGCGTTCGGCTGGTGTGCACCCTCTGGTTCATCCAGAAGGTTCCGATGGGTCCGCTTTATCTCGACTGGGAGACCTTCGCCGTCCCGGCAAGTGAGCCGCTCCAAGGCTGCAGAGATGTGGGCAAGATCGAGGGTGCGCGGCGCATTTGGCTTAGAGTGTTCCGAGACTTCCACCTTTACTCGTCCGGCCATGAGTCGGCAGCGTCGGTCGCCCGCTCGGTGCAGGCTCTCTGCTGGCTATGCCAGGAGTTCGCTTCGGCGATCTCGCTTGCGGAGCAAGAGGCGCGTGCGTAGCCCAGATCGAGGTTGCAGATGGCAATCGCGGCTGCAGCTGCCGTCCCGATACATCTTCGGAATCGGGTGCGCAGCTTCATGGCCTAGGCTCATCTGCCAGGAAGGGCGGGCGCTCTAGCCGGTTGACTTTGCGAAACGGCTCGTGGGCTCGTGGTTAAGCCGCGGTTGGAGGCTCGGGCTCAAGCCGTCTGACGGTCACGTTGCCTTGACCAAGATGAGAGGCATCCGTCCCATCCCTCCAAAGCTGGTCGCCCCCAAGCCCCTTCCGGTAACGTACCCGCGCCCCGGAGGAACCCCTTGGAACACACTGCCGCCATCACCGCCCTGCTGCACGCCTGGCGCACCGGTGCTGCCGATGCGGCGCCGCGCTTGAATGCGCACATCTACGATCGGCTGAAGCAGATGGCGCGGCAGCGCTTCCAAGGCGCCGACGTGGTGCTGAGCCCGACTGTGCTGGTGCATGAAGCCGTGGCGCAGATGCTGGGCGCGGAGGTCGACTGGGATTCGCGGGCGCACTTCTTCGCGCTCGCCGCGCTGCAGATGCGCACCGTGCTGGTCGACCATGCGCGCCGCGCCGCCTCGGCCAAGCGCGGCGGCGATGCGGTGGCGGTGACGCTCGACCCCGAACGCGCGGCGACCGACGACGGTGTGGGCGTGCTCGAAGTCCACGAGGCGCTGGAGCGGCTGGCCGGTGAAGACACGCGCGCCGCGCGTGCGCTGGAACTGACGTATTTCGGCGGACTGGATGCGCGTCAGGTCGGCGGAGTGCTGGGCGTGTCGGTGGCCACGGTCGAGCGCGACCTCAAGTTCGGCCGCGCCTGGCTGCGCGAGGCGATGTCGTGAGCACACCGGGTGCGTTGCGCGCGCTGTTCGAGCGCGTGCAGGGGCTCGGGCCGGCGCAGCGCGAAGCGCTGTATCGCGCTGAAGGCGTCGACGCAGCGCTTGCCGCGCGGGCGGAGGCACTGCTGTCCGCCGCCACCGCGGCCGATTCAAGTCAAGTCGCGCACAAGGACGCGATCGCCGAACGCGTGCGCGGCGCTGCCGCAGCGGCGCTGCGCGGCGCCCTGCCCGAGCGTATCGGCCCCTGGCGGATCCTCGATCTGGTCGGTGAAGGCGGCATGGGCGTGGTGCTGCTAGGCGAACGCGACGACGGTGAGTACGACCGGCGCGTCGCGCTGAAGCTGGTGCGCGGCTATGTGTCGGAGCGCGTGCGCGAGCGTTTCCGCCGCGAGCGCCAGCTGCTGGCTGCGCTGGAGCATCCGCACATCGCCGGGCTGATCGACGGCGGCACCACCGAGGCCGGCGAACCCTGGCTGGCGATGCCCTTCATCGAAGGCCTGCAGCTGCGCGAGTGGCTGCGCGGCGAGCATCCTCCGGCGTTGCGCGAACGGCTGATGCTGTTCGCCACCCTCTGCCGCGCGGTGCATCACGCGCACCAGCGGCTGATCGTGCACCGCGACCTGAAGCCGTCCAACGTGATGGTGCGCGCCGACGGCGGCCCGGTGCTGCTCGACTTCGGCATCGCCAAGCTGATCGACGACACCGAGGGCGGCGAAACCCAGACCCGCGCGATGACGCCGCGCTACGCCAGCCCGGAGCAGCTGCTGGGCCTGCCGGTCACCACGGCCACCGACGTCTATGGGCTCGGCCTGCTGCTGTACGAGATGCTGGCCGGCGAGGTGCCGGAGCGCGGCGAAGGCGCGCGTGCGGCCAGCACCGAGCTGCCGGCGGCCTCAGCGGCCGCACTGTCGAGCTCCGCCGGGCCGTGGCGCGCCGAAGCGCCGCGTCTGCGCGGCGATCTGGACCGCATCGTCCACCGCGCCGTGCGCACCGATCCCGCCGCCCGCTACCCTTCGGCGCTGGCGCTGGCCGAGGACGTCGAAGCCTTTCTCGAAGGTCGACCGGTACAAGCCGCCGGCCGCCATCGGCTCTACCTGCTGCGCCGCTTCATCGGCCGCCACCGGCTGGGCGTGGCCGCGGCGACCATCGCCGTGTTCGCCGTGGGCAGTGTGTCGCTGCAGTGGAAGCAGGAGCGCGACCGCGCGCTGGAAGCCGAGGCAGCCGCGCACCGCGAAGCTGCCGCCGCGCAGGGCGTGACCGCGTTTCTCGAGGGCCTGTTCAGCGAGCTCGACCCCGGCGTGCATGGTGGCCGCGAGCTTTCGGCGCGGGCGCTGCTGGCGCTGGGACGCGAGCGCATTCCGCCTGCCGCGACTGCCGGCGTTGAGCTGCGCGCGCGGCTGCAGGCCAGCATCGGGCGCATCTACGCGAACGCTGGCGAGACCGACGCCGCGATCGCCCTGCTCAGCGAGGCCGACCCGGTGCTCCAGCGCAGCGCGGATGCGCCGACGCGCATGGCCGCACGCAAGTCCCTGGCCAACGCGCTGAACGTCGCGGGGCGCCATGCCGAAGCCAATCCGCTGGCGGTGACGCTGGCCGCCGACGCCCTGGCGCAGACTCCGCCCGATCGGATGATGGCCGCCCATGCGGGCACCGAGATCGGTATCTCGGCCGAACAGCTCGGCCGCCGCGACGAGGCCATGGCCGCCTTCGCGCGCTCGGAAGCGCTGTTCGCCGCCGAAGGTGCGCAAGGCGAACTGGGCGCGATGCTGCACAACCGCGCCTGGCTGCTGGAGCGCTCCGGCGACTACGCCGCGGCGCTGGCAGGGTACGAGGAAGCAGCGGCACGCAAGATCGCCGTCTACGGCCCCGAGCACCCGCAGGTCGAACCCAGCCAGTACGGCCGCGCCAAGATGCTCTCGCTGCTTGGGCGCTATCGCGAGGCCGCCGACCTGATGCTTGAGACCCTGCCGATCGTCGAGAAGGTCAGCGGCCCACGCTCGGCGCCGATGAGCTTCACCCTGTCGATGCTCGGCTCGATCCACCTCGATCTCGGCGAATTCGCGCAGGCCGAAGCCTTCTACCGGCGCGGACTTGAGGTCGATCGCGCGATGGCCGGCGGCGAAGCCTCGTCCGATGTCGCTCACGCGCTGAACAGCCTCGCCGCCCTGCTTGAAGAACGCGGCGACATGGAGGCCGCCGAAGCGCTGTACCGCGAGTCACTGGCCCTGCGCCGCGAACTGAACCCACCGGGCCATGCCCGCATCGCGGGGCCGCTGCAGAACCTCGCGCGGCTCAATCTTGAGACCGATCGCCTGGACGAGGCGGCTGAACTCTGCGCGGAAGCGCAGGGCATCCGCCGGCAGGCGCTTGGCGACGCACATCCGCAAAGCCTAGCGGCGCAGCTTCTGTGCGCCAGCATCGATGCACGCGCTGGCCGCGTCGTCGAAGCGGCCGCTGCGATCGGCAGCGTGCAGACCGCGCTGGCCGCCCTCGATGAAGTGCCCGTGCCGCAGCGGCTCGCCCTGCTGCAGGCGCAGGCCGAACTCGCGCAAGCCCAGGGGGACGGCAGCGCCCATCGGCGGCTGCGGGGCGAGGCGCTGGCGCTGGTTGAATCCCTGCATCCAGCAGGGCACTCGCGCCGCGCCAAGGCACTGCTGGCCCTGGCCGAGGCCGAGGCGGCAAGCGGCGAGACCGTCGCTGCCCGCGCCCGGCTCGCCGAAGCCGCGCCGGTGCTGCGCGCCGCCCTGCATCCGCGCAGCCCCACCTTGGCGAAGCTCGACGCCCTGTCGGAACGACTTGCCTCCCGGGCCGCCAACGCAGGCTAGCTCTGCACGCTCGCCATCCCGGAGCACGGGAAATCCGGCGCCCGCGGTGGCGCCAGCAGTTCGTCGCAGGCCTTCTGCAGGACAGGTTCGCCCCGCTCTCTGTTGCAGCGCATGGTGACAGTCCCACAGGAGGGTGGTATCACGCCTCTGCCGAAAGCTGATAGCGCTATCAATTAGAGCGCTTTTGTTTGAGCTGGCGATGGTAGCGCTCCCATCCAGTGTGGCAGCGGGGTCGCGAGGCCCCTGCTGGGTTCACCGGCGGCCTGCGCCCGCGCTCAAGGGTTTCCGGCCAGGGCCTGCCAAGTGGAACGTTCGCGCCGGGGGCGGGAGCGAGAGGGCTTTGAGTGTCACCGAAGTGGAGCGCGTGGAAGCCCGCTGATGGCGACCCGGCCGGGACAAGAAGCCGGGCGCTCGAAGAAGGTTCTGTCGCGTAGAGATCAGGCTGCCTGGAGGTGGCCTGAGCGTTCGAGGAGGTCGGGCCGCCGTAGGCGACCCGAGGGGGAGCCCCGGTTGCAAGACGGGGGCAACGCAGCGTTCTCTAGCCCAATGGGGAGTGACAAGAAATGATGATCTGCAGTCGGCAACACCTGTCGGCAGCCCGCCGTAGCGCATGGACTCGAGCTGGTCAGTGCCTGCCCGCTCGGCTGATGGAGGTCTGCCAATGAACCTCGACAGGAAGCGCTTCCGTTCACGCGCCCTTTTCACCTTCGTGAGTGGCGTGCTGGTGATCAACCCGCTCTACGCACAGAGCGATGCCGAGGACGACGACGCGACACGCCTTGACGCCATCGTCGTCAGCGGCATGCGCGGCTCACTCGAGCAGTCGATGGGCGTGCGACGCGACTCCACCGGCATCGTCGATGCCATCACATCGGAAGACATCGGCAAGTTTCCAGACACCAATCTTGCGGAATCGCTGCAGCGCATCACCGGCATTTCGATCGAGCGCCGCGACGGTGAAGGCGCGCAGGTCACCGCGCGCGGCTTCGGCCCGCAATTCAATCTGGTGACCCTGAACGGGCGACAGATCCCAGGCGCGGATGCCTTTGGCGCTCCCGGGCAGGTGCCCATCGGCGGCGTCGATGGCGGCACCCGCGCCTTCAATTTCGCGCAGCTCGCGTCCGAGGCCGTCAGCGGTCTTGAGGTCTACAAGACCGGACAGGCGCATGTACCGAGCGGTGGCATCGGCGCCTCGATCAACATCCTCACCGCGCGCCCCCTGGATCGCGAGGGCCTGGTGGCCAATGCCGGGCTCAAGGGCATGTACGACGAGTCGGCGCCGTTCGACAGGGAGATCACCCCGGAAGTCTCGGGCATCTTCAGCTACGCGAACGACGACAAGACCTGGGGCGTGAGCCTGAGCGCCAGCTACCAGGAGCGTCAGGGCGGCTCGATCCAGGCGACCGAGAACGGCTGGAACGTGCAGCCGTGGACCGGAACCGAGGCCGCCCTGCGCCCGGGTGCGAGCGTGGTCAACCCGCCCGCGATCGGCCAGCTGTACGGCATGCCGAACGACATCCGCTATGCGTTCGCCGACTTCCAGCGCGAGCGCCTGAACGCGCAGGGCGTCCTGCAGTTCGCGCCGACCGACAGCCTCACGCTGACCCTGGACTACACCTACGGCAACAACGAGATCACCGAAGACCGCGGCGAGCAGACGCAGTGGCTGCAGCGCTCCAACAGCTTCACCCATCTCGAGTTCGACACCGGCCAGGCGGTCGCCACGCCGATCTACCTGCGTGACGTGGTCGGCCTGAAGGACTTCGGCCTGGAGCAGCAGCGCAGCATGCAGAAGTACCGGCTGGACTCGCTGGGCTTCAATGCGGTCTGGCGCGCCAACGACGACCTGCGATTCACCGTCGACACCCACCAGTCGAAGTCGCGCAGCCTGCCGAATGATCCCTTCACCGGCGGAGGTTCCACCTTCTTCAGCCTGGCGGGCACCAACAACTGCCAAGCCGGCGGACCCTACTGCGGTGGCGGCTGGGCGCAGGAATTCCGCTTCAACAGCGGCCTGCCGATTGCGTCGCGCACCTGGTATCCGACCGTCGCTGACGCGCTGGCCGGGTCCAATGGGGTGCTCAACCCCGATTTCCCCGCCTCGCAGCTGGGCTCGCAGGTGCTGCGCATCAACGCGCAGGCGCAGGAGTCGCGGGTCAAGGCGGGCAAGATCGACGGTGAGTGGATGTTCGATGGCGGACGCTTCCAGTTCGGCGTGGATTCGTCCGACACGCGCATGACCCGTCGCCAGAACAGCGAGATGTACGCAGCGCTCGGCGACTGGGGCGTGGCCAACGCGGGCAACGAGTCCGGCATGACCGACCTGCTGACGCCCTTCAGCATCACCCGTCTGTTCAATGACTTCGGCACCGCGGGCATTCCCACTGGCGCCTGGCGCGGCGACAGCAGTGAGCTGGCGCAATGGGCGGCGCAGCGCTACGGCGCCAGCACCCGCGTCAACCCGCAGCTGGCCGCGGACAACGAGATCAACGAGTCCGTGGATGCCGCCTATCTGCAGATCGAGCTTGACGGTGAGCTGGCGGGCAGAACGGTCAACAGCCGGTTCGGTCTGCGCTACGAGCGCACCGACATCACCTCGACCTCGGTGGTGGCGATTCCCGGCTCCATCGAGTGGCAGGCGAACAACGATTTCCGGATCGTGCGCTCGGACGCGCTGCAGCCCTTCAGCGAGAAGGCGAAGTACAGCCATCTGCTGCCGAACATGGACTTCAGCATCGACCTCCGCGAAGACCTGAAGGGCCGCGCCTCGTTCAGCCAGACCATGTCGCGGGTGCCCTACGGCAATCTGTACGCGGGGCCGAGCCCCAACCAGCCCACCGGTTCGATCCTGATCAATCCCTCGACGCGGGCCACCGGCAGCGCGCAGAACCCGGCCCTGATTCCGCTCGAAGCGGACAACCTCGACCTTGCGCTGGAGTGGTATTTCGCGCCGTCCAGCTACGTCACGCTGACGTACTGGAACAAGCGCGTCGACAACTTCGTCGGCAATACGGTCGTACGGGAATCGCTGTATGACCTGCGCGATCCTTCCTCCGGGCCCGACGCGCGGGCGGCGCTCGACTTCCTGCTCAGCGCCAACTGCCGAACCCAGGTGGCCGCAGGAGGCGGGGATGTCGACGCTGCCTGCTCAGCGAACGACACCGCGTTGTTCACCGCCCTGGCCCTGCTCCGCAATCCGGGCACAGGCGGCCTTGCGGCGTACAACGGCACGGTCGCCCAGGTGCTGCAGATGGAGTTCGACTTCGACCTGGTGGGTGAGGCGGACGACCCGCTCTATCTGTTCGACGTCAATCGTCCCGTCAACCAGCGCAAGGCCAAGCTGAGCGGCTGGGAGCTCGGTGGCCAGTACTTCTTCGGTGAAACCGGCTTCGGCGTGTACGCCAACTACACCATCGTCAAGGGCGATGTCGGCATCGACGATGCGGGCGATCCCACCGTGGATCAGTTCGCACTGCTGGGTCTCAGCGACACCGCCAACGCGATGCTGATGTACGAGAAGTACGGCTGGTCGGTGCGCCTCGCCTGGAACTGGCGCGACGAGTACCTGATCCTCGCCAACCAGGGCGGCAGCCGCAATCCGTTCTATGTCGAGGAATACACCCAGTGGGATCTCAGCACCAGCTACCGGATCAACGACCGGATGTCGGTGTCGCTGGAGGCGATCAATCTGACCGGCGAGGACATCCGCTGGCGCGGGCGTTCGTACAACCAGTTCATCAAGCTGCTCGACCAGAGCCCGCGCTACATGCTGGGCTTCCGCTACACCTTCTGAGCTGAGGCCGAGCCGGTTCCGGGCATCCTCGCTGGCGGCAGCGAGGATGCCCGGAGCGCTGCCGAAGCGCGCAAGCGACCGGCATAGCGCAACGCCGGACGCGCTTGCGGGAGCCGGGCCTTCGGTGAGACTTTCAGCCTGCTCGCATCGCCGAGGGAGCCTGCAACTGCAATGGCGCGCTATGAAGTCCTGAACAACGTCGAGCACGCGGATCTTCGCGTGGTCACGCATTTCGGCGCTGCGTATGGCGACTCGGTCGGCATGCTGCCGGCCTTCCCGACGGAGTTCGCCGAGCTGCAGCGCGAGTATCCGATCTTCCTGAAACAGGACGCCGGCTCCGGCGAGTACCAGCCGGTCATCCTGCTGGGCTTCGAGCCACGCGAGAACCTGTTCCTGCACGAGGGGCGCTGGGCGGCGAACTACCTGCCGGGGGCGGTGGCGCGCGGCCCCTTTCTGATCGGCTTCCAGCAGCGCGGCACGGCAGGAGAGCCGGAGACCGAGCCGGTCATCCACGTCGACATGGAGCACCCGCGGATCGGCGCGGATCACGGCGAGACGGTGTTCCTTCCACACGGCGGGCACAGCCCCTACCTGGAGCACATCATCACCGTGCTCCGCGGCATCCATGGCGGCGCGCAGGCCAGCCGCGTCATGTGCGCGGCCTTCAAGGCGCTGGATCTGATCCAGCCCGTGCAGCTCGACGTCCGCTTCGACAGCGAGCACGGCGTCAAGGTCGGCGGGCTGCACGGTATCGATCGCCAGCGACTGGCCGCGCTGGCACCGACCGAGCTGCACGCGCTGCACCAGGCGGGCTGGCTGGAGGGCGCACACCTGATGCTCGCCTCGCAGCACAACGTGCGTCGGCTGCTGGCCGAGAAGCAGCGCAGGCTGCGCACGCCCTCGTCTCCTTCGTCCACAGCGGAGCGCGTCGCCTGATGCGGACGGCTGGCCCATGATCGAAGGCGCCATCGAACTGCGCTCTGTTGCTGCGGTGTCTCCGGCAGAGCTGCCGGTGGGCGCCCTGCTGGCGGCCGGCGAGCCGGTCGTGCTGCGCGGTCTGGTGAGCAACTGGCCCCTGGTGCAGGCCGGCCGGAGCTCGACCGCGGATGCCTTCACCGCGCTGCTCGCCCACTACAACGGGCGTCCCGTCCAGTACTCGCACGCCGGGCCGGAAGCGCGCGGCCGACCCTTCTACAGCGAGGACTTCAGCGCACTCAATTGCGAGGTGCGGCGGGGTGATCTTGCGGCCGTGCTGGAGGCCATCGCGGCTGGACTCGAATCCGATGCGCCGGACATGTACTACGTGGCCTCGCTGCCCGTGGACGCCTGTTTCCCGGGCCTGCGCGCGCACAACGATCTCGACTTCGCGGCTCAGGGCGTGGATGCGCCGCCGAGCATCTGGATCGGCAATCGGGTGACCGCTTCCTGCCACTACGACGCGCCCAACAACCTGGCCTGCTGCGCCGTCGGGCGTCGGCGCTTCACCCTGTTTCCCCCCGACCAGATCGGCAATCTGTATCCCGGCCCTCTGGACCCGACGCCGGGTGGCCAGGCCGTCAGCGTGGTCGACTTCGCGGCACCCGATCTGCAGCGCTACCCGCGCTTTCGCGAGGCAATGGCGGTGGCGCGCTCGGTCGTGCTCGAAGCCGGTGATGCGCTCTTCATTCCCAGCCTGTGGTGGCACCACGTCGAAGCGCTGGACGGCTTCAACGTGCTGGTCAACTACTGGTGGAGCAGTCATCCCGCCTGGATGCCGACGCCCATGCATGCGCTCTACCACGCGCTGTGGACGCTGCGCGATCGCCCGGAGGCCGAAAAGCGCGCCTGGCGCGAAGTCTTCGACTACTACGTGTTCGGCCCCGCCGATCGCGCCGGGGCGCACCTGCCGCCAGCGGCCCGCCATGTGCTGGGGCCGATCGACGAAGCGCTCGCGCGCCAGCTGCGCGCGATGCTGATCAGCAAGCTCAACCGATGACGGCGACGCTGTCCGCGAGTTGCCTGCCGCAATCGCGCGCAGCCCGCCTTCGACTGGAGTGCACCGATGGCCGATGAAGCGCGCAGGGTCCGCAGGGTCGTGATTGCCGGTGGCGGCACCGCCGGCTGGGTCGCAGCCTGTGCCTTGAGTCACCAGTTCCGCGATCTGCTCAACATCACCCTGGTCGAATCCGAGCAGATCGGCACGATCGGCGTGGGCGAGTCCACCATTCCGACCATCCGCACCTTCCATCGCCTGCTGCAGATCGACGAGCGCGAGTTCATGCGCGCCACCGCCGCCTGCTTCAAGCTGTCGATCAAGTTCAGCGACTGGGGCCGCGAGGGCGAGACCTATATCCACCCCTTCGGCCGCACCGGGCTCGGCACCTGGGCCTGCGAGTTCCACCATTTCTGGTTGGACAGCCTGCGCTGCGGTCAGCGCTCCGATCTCGCTGACTACTGCCTGGAGGCCGTCGCGTCTCGCGCGGATCGTTTCGCCTTGACCGGTGCCGCCCAGGGCAATGCCGCGAGCTGGTCGACGCGCTGGGAGTCCGCGCAGTCGGGCCCCGGGCAAGGCGAGCTGAGCTATGCCTACCATCTCGATGCCGCCCAATACGCCGCCTTCCTGCGACGTCGCGCCGAACAGCAGGGCCTGGTGCGGGTGGAGGGCAAGATCCGCGAGGTGCGACAGCATCCATTCAGCGGCGACGTCGCCGCCCTGGTGCTGGACAGCGGCCAGGTCATCGAGGGCGATCTGTTCATCGACTGCACGGGCTTCCGCGGGCTGCTGATCGAGCAGACCCTGAAGACCGGCTACGAGGACTGGACCCACTGGCTGCCCTGCGATCGTGCGGTGGCCATGCAGACGGAGTCCGTAGGCCCCGCCGTGCCCTATACGCAGGCCAGCGCCCACAGCGCCGGCTGGCGCTGGCAGATCCCGCTACAGCATCGCGTCGGCAACGGCTGGGTGTTCTGCAGTCGCTACATGTCGGACGACGAGGCCAGCGCGCGCCTGCAGGCGGCAACGCAGGGCGCTGCGCTGCGGCCGCCGATGGTGGTGCCCTTCGTGACCGGGCGCAGGCGCCAGGTGTGGAATCGCAATGTCGTCGCCCTGGGCCTGTCGAGCGGCTTCATCGAGCCGCTGGAATCCACCAGCATCCACCTCGCCCTCAGCGGCGTGGCGCGGCTGATCCACATGTTTCCCTTCGCCGGCATCGATGACTCGCTGGTGCGCCGCTACAACGAGGCGAGTCGGACGGAAGCCGAGCATGTCCGCGATTTCATCATCCTGCACTACCACGCCAACCAGCGCGACGAACCGATGTGGCAGGAGTGCCGCGCCATGGGCCTGCCGGATTCGCTGGCACAGCGCATCGCCCTGTTCCGCGATCGCGCCCATGCCTGGCAGGGCGAGGATGAGCTGTTCCGGGTCGACTCGTGGACGCATGTGCTGCTCGGGCAGGGCATCGTCCCGCGCGCGCACCATCCGCTCGCCCGCGCCCTGCCCAATGAGGATCTCGCCCAGTTGCTGTCGGCGATCCGACAGCCAATCCAGCGGCGCGTGGACTCGATGCCGAGCCATCAGGCCTTTATCGAGCGCTACTGCCCGGCCGAGCGCCTGCGCTGAGCCTCGCGCGGCCGCAGGCAAGATGGCCTGCGCGCCGCGCGCTGCGCAGATGGCTGCGTCAGTGTTTGATCAGGGCCGCATGCGGCCCCAGCATCGCGCCCACGAAACCGCCCGCGACATCGGTGCTGAGGATGCGGCCGTCCTGAACGTCGCCGATCGGCACCGGACCTTCGCCGAGGTCATAGGTGAACCGGTAGTCGGCATCCTCGCCCGCGACCTGCAGCAGCAGCGGCTCACCCTCGGCAAGCTCGACCTCGGCCACCGTGCGCGTTTCGCCGGCCGCGCGCTTCTGCAGCTGCAGCCTGCGGCCGGCCTCGCTCCGACGCAGGCTGAGGTAGTACCAGTGATCCTCGTTCTGGAAGGCCAGCAGCCCGGCCGAGATCGCGGTGCTTTCCGGAGTGGCGATGCGCAGCTCGGCCTCGAACGCCAGATGCTGCTGGCGGCGGCCCAGAAAGGCAGGCCGGCCGCTGCCTTCCAGCCGGTCCGACTGGGCACTCAAGCGCAGCCAGCCCGACTGATCCTTCAGTGAGGCCCAGTCCTGACTGGGGCCGCGCAGGCTGAGCCAGGCGCGGTCCATCTGCGGGCCGTCGAAATCGTCCCGCCATTCGAAGTTGCCGCTGAGCGGCGCCTGCCTCGCCGCGCCCTGCATCGCCTTCGGCGCGGGCAACACGCTGGGAATCGGCCTGCCTTCGGGCAGGATGTGCGGCCAGCCCTCGCGCCACTCGACCGGCAGCAGGAAGGTCTCGCGACCGGTGTTGTAGTGCACTTCGCCATAGGTGCGGCTCGACAGGAAGGTCGCCCACCAGCTGCCGTCCTCCATCTGCACCAGGTCGGCATGGCCGGCATTGGTGATCGGGTGTGGCCGCGCAGGATCGAGATCGCGCTGGGTCAGGATCGGGTTGTTCTCGTAGGGAACATACGGACCCCAGACCTCGCGGCTGCGCAGCACCACCTGCGAATGCTGCGGGCCGGTGCCGCCCTCAGCGCAGACCAGGTAATACCAGCCGTCCACACGGTAGATGTGCGGGCCTTCGATCCAGATCGGGTTGGTCGACGGATCGACGCCGCCGTCGATCAGCACCCGGCGCGGACCGAAGGGCGTGTTCGTCTTCAAGTCGAAGGCCTGCATCCAGATCGCGCGATGGCCGTCGTAGCGCGGCTCGCCCTCGGGCGGGCCGTTGTTGAGCACATAGGCCTGGCCGTCGGCGTCGACGTACAGAGAGGGGTCGATGCCATCGATGCCGGGCAGCCAGATCGGATCCGACCACGGCCCCGCCGGATCCTTCGCGGTCACCAGAAAATTGCCGCCGTTGTCGACCGCGGTGTTGAACACGTAGAACGTGCCCTCGTGGTGTTCGATGGTCGGCGCGAACACGCCGCGCGACACCCCGAGGCCGCGGAAGTCGAGCTGGCCCTCGCGATCGATGACGCTGCCGATCTGGGTCCAGTGCACGAGATCGCGGCTCTCGAACACCGGTATGCCGGGGAACCAGACGAAGGTCGAGTGCACCAGGTAGTAGCGGTCACCGACGCGGGTGATGCTGGGGTCCGGATGGAAGCCGGACAGGATCGGATTGCGGAAATGGCCCTCGGGCAGCGGCTGGTCGAACACCGCATCGCGGCCGACGTAGCGGAAATGGTCGAACAGCGCCGACTGCGCAGCGGCTGACTGGGCGGCGATCAGCGCCACGCAGGCCGCCAGCAGCGTGCGCATGCGCGCAGGTCTGCGAAGTCCGGACGAGGTGCGGTCGGGCAGCGTGTGCATGGATTCATTCCTCGGCGGAGTCGGGCGTGATCGGCAGCTCGAAAGGCTGGGCAGGCAGGCCCGCGCTGTCGAACAGGGTGATGACCGGGCTGTCGGCCCAGGCATGGCGCACATGGGTGGCCTGCGCGGCGTTGGCGGCACGCAGATGCACGAGCGAGCCGTGCAGCTCGGCCTGTGCGTAGCGGCACTGCAGCGGGGCCCGGTCGAGTCGCAGGTCTGTCTGGGCCGCCGCTGCGTGGCTGCTCGCCGTGCACAGCTCGAAGCCGATCGGATGCTCGGCGCCGTGGCTGAGCAGCGCGCCGCTGACCTGGCCGAACTGCAGGCGCACCTGTCCACCTTCGCGCCAGGCACGGACCGGCTGCGGGCCGCTCGGCGCAAGCGCGCTCTCGGCGTACACCAGATGTCGCGCCAGCCGCGCCAGCCGCCGCCCCAGCTCCTGTTTGTTCGGCGGATGGATGTCGTAGCGGTCGCCGAGGTCGACGGCGGTTGCGATGCCGTAGCGCGGGTCGCTGGCCGCATGCCGGCGCTGCACCTCGCGCAGCTCGGCCCAGCCGCTGTCGGCGGGCGCCGTCGGTGGCGCACCGAAGCCGGCCAGCTGCACGTTGAGCCAGGGCAAGGCTGCGCCGAAGCGCTGCCGCCAGTCGGCGATCAGCGCCTTCAGCAGGTCGGCATAGGCCGCGGCCTCGAAGGTGTTGGACTCGCCCTGGTACCAGACCACGCCGCGCAGTCCGTAGGCGCCAAGCGGCGCGATCATGCCGTTGTAGAGCGTGGACAGTCCGGCCGCGCTCTGCCAGGGCGCGCGCGGCGGCGAGCCGGCGGCGCTCGCCTTGCGCCAGCGCCAGCCGCGATCGAGCGCCACGCGTGTGCCGTCTTCGAGACGCAGCGCGTGGGCGTCGGCGGGCCCGGCCAGGCCGCCGTCGCGCCAGGTGTCCAGCACATTGACGACGATGAGGTTCTCGCCTGCGCGCAGCAGACCCGGCGGCAGCGCATAGCGACGCCCTTCGCCGGGTGCGTACAGGCTGCCGACCACGCGACCGTTGACCCAGGTGACATCGGTTTCGTCGGCGGCACCGAGCTCCAGCACGGCGCGCTGGCGGGCCTGCGCGCGCGTGAGTCGCAGGCTGGAGCGATACCACAGCATGCCGTCGTAGGCGGCGAGCTCCGGCACGCCCCAGCGCTCCCAGGCGCCGAGTTCGGCGGGCGTATCGGCCCAATCGGCGTCCTCGCGGAAGCTGGCCGACCACGGCGCATCCGTCGGCCCCTTGCTGCCGTGCTGGCGCCACCATTCGGCCCAGCGTTCGCCCCAGCGCGCGGCGCCCGCGGCCGGGTCCATGGCGTAGCGCTGCAGCGCGGCGAGTTCATCGTCGTGCTCGCCCTGCGCCGACAAGGCCTCCGCGCTGATCCAGGCCTGGATGCGCGAGCCACCCCACGCGGCGACGACCAGGCCCATCGGCACGTCGACCTGCTGCTGCAGCTCGCGGGCGAAGTAGTAGCAGGCGGCCGAGAACTCGGCGACCGTCTCGGGCCGCGTCAACTGCCACGCCGCCGAGTGCGTGAACGTGTCCGCGGGGCGGAGCGACGCCGCCTCGGGCACCGTGAACATGCGGATCCGGTCGTTCTGCGCCTGTGCGATCTCGCTGTCGGCGTCCAGACTGCGGCGCACCGGCAGCACCATGTTGGATTGACCGGAGCACAGCCAGACGTCACCGATCAGCACATCCTCGATGCGCTGCACGCGCGCGCCGGACCGCACTTCGAGCGCGTGCGGCCCACCGGCCGGGAGTGCGGGCAAGTCGGCCCGCCATTCGCCCTGGGCATCGGACTCGACCTGCAGGCTGTGGGCGCCCACGCGGATCCGCAGCGACGCGCCCGCCTCCGCGCGACCGTACAGCCGGATCGGCGCATCGCGCTGCAGCACGGCGTGGTCCTGGAAGATCGGCGCGAGCAGGCTATCGGCGGCAGCGTCCGCGGCCGCTGCGCTCACACAGGCGCACAGGGCCAGCAGCACGGTCGGCCAGCGCGTGAGCACCAATCCGCGGCTATGGCATCGTGGCGCTGCGCTCGGCGCGAACGACAGCGCATCGCTCGCGCCCTGCCCGCCGTCGCCGGTGTCGACGGTTCTCGCTACCATGAGGCAACGCTCCCGCCGCAGCGGTTCACCCCGCGGCAAAGAAGAAGCGAGGCCTGGGCCACCCACGGCGCAGGCCACCCTACCCACAGGACATCGCGTTGCAGACCAAACGTTCGATCCGGCGCAAGAGCAGTGCCGTCACCATCGACGAGGTGGCGCGGCTGGCGGGGGTCTCGCCGATGACCGTCTCGCGCGTCATCAACGGCCACGGCAGCGTGCGCGACAGCACGCGCGAACGGGTGCAGCGAGCGATCCAGCAGCTCGACTACACGCCGAACCTCGCGGCGAGCTCGCTGGCCACCGCGCAGGCCACGCGCATCGCGCTGATCTACTCCAACCCCAGCACCGCCTACCTGAGCGAGCTGCTGATCGGCGCGCTGCGCGCCGCCGCGCGCACGGCCGCGCAGCTGGTCATCGACACCTGGGCCGACCATGACGCGGCCGCCGAGCAGGCCGCCGCGCGCGCGCTCGCACGCACGGTCTCGGGCGTGATCCTGCCGCCGCCGCTGTGCGAATCGCTGCTGGTCGAAACCGAGCTCGCCGCGGCCGGCGTACCGGTGGTGGCGATCGGCTGGGGCGCGGAGGGCCTGGACATGCCGCGCGTGCGGATCGACGATTTCGAGGCCGCGCTGGAGATCGTCCGCCATGTGATCGGCTTCGGCCATACGCGCATCGCCTGCATCCTCGGTGATCCGAACCAGATCGCCAGCCGGCGCCGCCAGGAAGGCTTCGAAGCCGCACTCGCCCAGGCCGGCATCGCGCTCGATCCGGCCCTGGTGCGGCAGGGTTACTTCACCTATCGCTCCGGCCTCGATGCGGCCGAGTACCTGCTGTCGCTGCCGCAGCCGCCGACCGCCATCGTCGCCGCCAATGACGACATGGCCGCGGCGGTGGTCTCGGTGGCCCACCGTCGCGGCCTCGACGTGCCGCGCGATCTGTCGGTGGTCGGCTTCGACGACAGCTCGGCCGCCACCACGGTCTGGCCCGAGCTGACCACGGTGCGGCAGCCGATCGCCGCGATGGCGGATGCCGCGCTCGAGGTGCTGCTGCGCCTGCTGCGCCAGCGCGAGGGCGAGCCGCGCCGGGCTGAAGACGTGGTGCTGGCGCATGAGCTGATCGTGCGCGGCTCGGTGGCCGCACCGCGCAGGCCGGCCGCGGGCTGATGCCGGCGCTTCGCTTCCGCTGCGGCAGCCTCGCGCGGCCGGCATCGGCCTAGCCGAGCAGGAACTGGTTCAAGAGGTTCTCGTAGCGCTCCTGCTTGCCGCTGCGCTGCACGGGCTCGCCCAGTTCGCCCGCCAGCCCCGCGAGGTCGGCCAAGCCCAGGCGCCCCTCGGCGAAATCACGGCCGCGACCGCTGTCGAAGCTCGCATAGCGCTCGGCGCGCCAGCTCTCCCAGGGCGAGCGCGTGAGCAGCGCGTGCGCCACTTCAAGCCCGCGCGCGAACGCATCCATGCCGCCGATATGGGCGAGGAACAGGTCTTCGGCATCGGTCGACTCGCGGCGCACCTTGGCGTCGAAGTTCAAGCCACCTGCGCCAAGACCTCCTTGACGCAGCACCACCATCATCGCGCCGACGGTGTCGTAGAGATCCGTCGGGAACTGATCGGTGTCCCAGCCGTTCTGCGCGTTGCCGCGGTTGGCGTCGATGCTGCCGAGCAGGCCGTGATCGGAGGCCACCTGCAGGTCGTGCTCGAAGGTGTGTCCGGACAGGGTTGCGTGGTTGGCTTCGATGTTGAGCTTGAAGTCGCGCTCCAGGCCATTGCTCTTGAGGAAGCCGGCGACGGTCGCCGAATCGAAGTCGTACTGGTGCTTCATCGGCTCCATCGGCTTGGGCTCGATCAGGAACACACCCTTGAAGCCGATGCTGCGGCCGTAGTCGCGGGCGGCCGCGAGGAAGCGGCCCATATGGTCGAGCTCGCGCCTCATCTGGGTGTTGTGCAGGCTGGCGTAGCCCTCGCGGCCGCCCCAGAACACATAGTTCTCGCCGCCGAGTGCCACCGTGGCATCCAGCGCAGCCTTCACCTGCACGGCCGCGCGCGCGACCACCGCGAAGTCCGGATTGGTGGCCGCGCCATTCATGTAGCGCGGGTGCGAGAACAGGTTGGCCGTGCCCCACAGCAGCTTGACGCCGGTCGCCTGCTGGCGCTGCTTGGCCAGCTGCACCATGTGCTGGAGATTGGCTCGGTACTCGCCGATGTCATCGGCGTCCGGCGCCAGGTCGATGTCGTGGAAGCAGTAGTAGGGCACGCCGAGCTTGGTCACGAACTCGAAGGCCGCATCCAGTCGCGCCTCGGCCCGGGCCATGGCGGTGTCGGCCTGGTCCCAGGGGTAGCGCCGGGTGCCGGGGCCGAAGGGGTCATGCCCGGCATTGCAGAAGGAGTGCCAGTAGCAGACCGCGAAGCGCAGATGCTCGGCCATGCTGCGGCCACCGATCAGGCGCGCCGCGTCGTAGTGCTTGAAGGCCAGCGGGTTGTCCGACTGCCGCCCCTCGAAGGGAATGCGGCCGATGCCGGGGAAGAATTCGCGGGCGCCGATGTAGGGGCTGTGCATGGCGGATGTCCTTGGGGCTTGAGGTGGAGAGCGCCGCGCTTCAGGGTCGGGCGTCGCTGGTGGGCGTGGGCGCATGCATGCGGCGCATGCAGTCGAGCCATTCGAGATAGCGGAGGTAGTGGCTGCGGTAGGCCTGGCTGGCTTCCGCCTGCGGGCGCGCCGAGCGCTGCGGATCGAGGCGTACGTGCTCCTGCACGGTGGCCGCCAGGGTGGTCGTGCTGTCGCCCTCGGCGCGGCGCTGCGACCACAGGGCCTGCAGTGCGGCGCCGAAGGCGGCGCCCTCGGATTGCTCGGGCACATCGACCGGGAGGTCGAACACGTCGGCGACCATCTGTCGCCAGACCGGGCTGTTGCTGCCGCCACCGGTCAGCCGGATCGAGTCGAAAGCGAGGCCCGCCGCATGCAGGGCGTCGAAGCCGTAGCGCAAAGCAAAGGTCGCGCCCTCCATGGCGGCCCGATACGCGTTGGCGGCATCCAGATTGTTCGCGTCCATGCCGAACAGGGCGGCGCGCGCCTGCGGCAGATCGGGCGTGCGTTCGCCGTTGAAGAAGGGCAGCAGGGTCAGGCCGTTCGCACCGGGCCGGGTGGCGGCCAGCAGGGCATCGCCGTCGCGCGAGGAGAAGCCGAAGGCGCGTGCGATCGACTCGGTGGCCAGCGTGCAGTTCATGGTGCACACCAGCGGCAGCCAGCCGCCCGTGGAGGAGCAGAACGCCGCCCAGCCCGCCGCGTCGTCCACCACCGGGCGCTCGGCGCAGGTGAACAGGGTGCCCGAGCTGCCGAGGCTCATGCTCAAGACGCCGGGGGCCACGTTGCCGGTGCCGATCGCCGCCATCATGTTGTCGCCGCCGCCGACGCTGACCCGGACGTGCCTGGGCAGACCGAGTTCCTCGGCACTGGTCGGCGCGAGCGGGAAGCCGGCGTCCGGCGGCAGCAGGGGCGGCAGGCAGCGGCTCAGGTCGCGCTCGGGCGCGGTCGCCTGCAGCAGGGCCTGGGACCAGGTGCGCGTGCGCACGTCGAGCCAGCCGGTGCCCGAGGCATCGCCGAATTCCATCCAGCGTTCGCCGGTCAGCCAGAAGTTCACGTAGTCATGCGGCAGCAGGATCGTGTGGAGCCGCGCATAGGCTTCGGGGCGATGCTTGCGCGTCCAGCTCACCTTGGACGCGGTGTAGCCGGCCAAGATCGGATTGCCGGCGAGCGCCACGCAGGCGCGGGCACCGCCGACCGCCTGCATGATCTCGGCGCACTCCTGCTGGGTGCTGGTGTCGCACCACAGCTTGACCGGGGCGAGCACCTTGCCGGCGGCATCCAGGGCCACCAGGCCATGCTGCTGCCCGGACACGCCGATCGCCACCACCCGCCCGCGCACGGACGCCGACAGCCGGGAGAAGCAGGCGCGGATCGCGTCGATCCACCATTCGGCGCGCTGCTCGCGGCTGCCGTCCTCGCCCGCGCTCATCTGCAGGGGCTGGCCGTGCAGGGCGAGGATGCGCTGCGTCTGCGGCTCGAACACGAGCAGCTTGACGCTCTGGCTGCCGACATCCAGGCCGACGTAGAGCTCGCCCTTCGCTGCCGTCATCGGTGCACGCTCCTGCGCTCGGTGCTAGCGCTATCATTTCTGGTCGAACAAAAGAGCGCCGGAACGACATGGGCGCCCCTGCCGAGTTCGGCGATGTGGAGGGAAGCCACGCGGGGTCTCATGCCTGCGCCCATGACCAGCGCATCCAGGCGCGCAGTCGCCCACCGGCAGGCAGGTGGCAACGCTGCGGCTGCAGGTTGAAAGCGTCCGGCGGGCCCGTCTGCGGCTCCACGCAGGTCGCCTGCGGATGGCCGTCGTAGATCACCCAGTGGTCGCAGTCGGACTCGATCTGCAGACGTTGCCCCTGACGCTCGATGCCGATCGGCCCGCGATGGACGAAACAGTCGTCCCAGGGCGGCGGCGGTGCGGGCTGCAGCGGCAGGGTGGCGATGCCATCGGCATCGCGCGGGTAGTAGCGCTGCGGAACGAACTGCAGATGCACCGGTTTGAGCAGCCACGGGTGCCAGCCGATCACGGCCGGCAGCGCGCGCTCCCCCGCCGCGAGTTCGAGTTCGAGCCGCAGGCTGTCGCCTTCGATCCGGATCCACTGCCGCGCCTGTCCGCCGAAGGGCCAGCGCGCGTCGCGCGGCAGCTGCAGGCCCAGCATCAGGCTGCCTGGCAGCTGCTGCAGCAGCTGCCAGGCCATCGCGAAGCCCAGGCCGTGGATCGCATGGGCATCGAAGTTGCGCGGCAATCCGATGGCCTGGTCTTCGAAATGGAAGGCACCTCCGCGCAGGCGGCCGGCCCAGGGCAGCATCGGATAGCAGCCCCAGCCGATGGTGCTGGCATTGTTCGCGCTGTGCCCGAGCAACCATTCCTGGCCCCGCCACTGCAGGCTGGCGATGCGACCACCGGCCGCAGGCGCGATCCGTGCTCGCAGTTCGCCGTCGCCGAGGCTGAGCAGGTCACCCGGCGGCAGCGGCGCGCGGGCGTCAGCCCGTTCGATGCCGACTGCGCCGTCCCTGCCCTCGCGTTCAAGCAGGGCCATAGGGGTGCACCGTGCGAATGCGGCCGTCGGGGAGATGCTCGAGCTCGGTGCACTTGATGCACCGCAGGTGGTCCACGCCGTTCGAAAGCGACGCATCGTGGTAGTACAGCCACCAGCGGCCCTCGAACTCGACGATCGAGTGATGCGTCGTCCAGCCCAGCACCGGCGACATCAGAACGCCTTGCCATTCGAACGGGCCGTAGGGCGAATCGCCGATGGCATAGCAGAGGGTGTGGGTGTTGCCGGTCGAGTAGGACAGGTAGTAGCGACCGTTCTGCCGATGCATCCACGGCCCTTCGAAATAGCGGCGTGCGTGGTCATCGGCGCGCAGTGCCCGGCCGTCGGCATCGAGGATCCGCAGCTCGCGCGGCGCTTCCGCGAACTGCAGCATGTCGTCGGTCAGACGCGCGATCCGCGGACCCAGCGCCGGCGCATCTCCCGCGGGTTCAGCGTGCAGGGGCGAATGCCGGTTGTCGCGGTACTGCTGCAGCTGACCGCCCCAGATGCCGCCGAACACCATGTAGTGCGCGCCGTCGACATCGCGGAATACCGCCGGGTCGATCGAGTAGCTGCCGCGGATCGGCTCGGGCTGGGCGATGAAGGGCCCCTCCGGGCGATCGCTGCAGGCGACGCCGATCTGGAACAGGCCATCGGCGCGCTTGGCCGGGAAGTACAGGTAGTAGCGGCCGTCACGCTCGGCGGCATCCGGCGCCCACATCTGCCGATCCGCCCAGGGCACATCGCGCACATGCAGTACGCAGCCGCAGTCCACCGCCTCGCTGTCGGGCGAGTCCTGGCGGAAGACGTGGTAGTCCTCCATCGCGTACTGGTCGCCGAGATCATTGGCGGGCACGCCCGCCTCGATGTCGTGCGAGGGATAGATGTAGACGCGTCCTTCGAACACATGCGCCGACGGGTCCGCCGTGTAGACATGGCGCACCAGCGGTGCCGAGATGGCCTTAGCGATCAGGTCTGCAGGCGGTCGGCCGGTCGGATTCGTGCTCACGCGCCCCCCTGCGCCAGCGATTCGCGGGCCGTTCGCTGCTCGACCAGCTCACGCTCGATCCGTGATTCCAGGGTCTTGTCGATCTTGTAGAAGTAGAGCAGGCCCACGCAGATCAGGAAGGGCGTTGACGCCAGCACGCTGACCGCAAGGCGGATGCCGTCGACGGTCTGCTCGGACTGCTCGGCCGCCCCTGCTTCATAGCCGTAGGTGGCGAGGATCGCCGCGACCAGGGCGCCGCCGACGCTCAGGCCCACCTTGAGGCCACACAGCATTGCCGAGAAGATGATGCCGGTGGCGCGGCGACCGTTGCGCCACTCGGAGTAATCGGCGACGTCAGCAATCATCGCCCACAGCAGCGGGATGGTGATGCCGTAGAAGAAGCCGTGCAGGATGTGCGAGATGAAAACCAGGGCGATCGCGTCAGGCGGAAACGCCACGAAGACCAGCAGGAACAGGGTCGACACGAACAGCGCGGCGCCAAACACGTTGCGCTTGCCGTAGCGGTCGGCCAGCCGACGCGAGAAGCCGATGCCGATGATCATGCAGAGGATGCCGCCGGCGTTGAACAGGCTGAAGGCCGAGGTCGCCGCGTCTTCAGGCCACTGGAAGCCGACCAGACCCACGCCGATCAACAGGCTGTTCAGACCCGAAACCACCGCATTGAAGCCGATCGACTCCAGGAACCGCGCCTGCGCGCCGGTATCCAGGTAGTACTGGAAGTAGTAGACGTAGGTGCCGCCCTTCAGCGCCAGGGTGATGAACACCAGCACGGTCAACAGCAGCATGATCATCCACGGCTGGTTGCGCAGCAGGTCACCGAGGTCTTCGCGCACGCTGGAAGCCTGCTCCGGCGGCGGCAGCACGCGCTCGCGGGTGAGCAGGAAGGTGAGCAGGAAGAACACGGTGCCGACCACGGCGAAGATCGCCATGACCTTCTGGAAGCCTTGCACGCGGTCGCCATCGCCGAGGATCAGCACCAGCGGCAGCAGCAGCACCTGGATCACGAACTGGGCAATCATCACCGCAACGAAGCGGTAGGACGACAGGCTGTTGCGATCGCTCATGCTGCCGGTCAACACGCCGGACAAGGCCGAATAGGGCAGGTTGTTCGCGGCGTAGACCAGCACCAGCAGGGTGTAGGTGCTGAGCGCGTAGATGACCTTGCCGGTCTCATCGAAGTCGGGCGTACTGAAGGCGAGCAGGGACAGCACGCCGAACGGTACTGCCGTCCACAGGATCCACGGCCGGAACTTGCCCCAGCGCGAGCGGGTGCGATCGGCCAGCAGGCCGACCATCGGGGTGAACACGAAGGCGCCGAGCAGACCGACGAAGAAGATGATGCTGGCCGCCGTCGAGGCCGGTATGCGGTAGACGTCGGTGTAGAAGAAGGCGAGAAAGGTCACCAGGGTCTGGAAGATCAGGTTGGCCGCCAGGTCGCCCAGGCTGTATCCCAGCTTCTCGCGGACGCTGAGCGGTTCGGTCGCCGGGTGGGTCTGCATGTGGATCCGTTCTCCCCTTGCGTGCGGCAGCTGTGGCGATGGGCCGGAGCGGGTCGGCGCTATGCGTCAGGTCCGAGGGCCCCGTGGCGCGGCCCCCCACCAACGCGCCCCGCCGACACGCTGGCCGCGGGCCGACCGGCGCGAGGCCAGACCGATCATCGCCGAGCCATCAAAAAAACCGCGAGTGAGGCCTGTACGAAAGCGCTGTGCAGGCCCACTCACGGACGGGGAGCGGAGGGGCGCTCACTAAAGTCACGGATCAAAGGTAGCGCTACCATTTCCGCGGCGCACGCTGCGCAGCAACATGGAAAATGGCCGTTACTGTGCTAATGGTAGCGCTAGCATCGTGCGAACCTTCAGGCGGCCACGTGGGTCAGCGAGCGACTGCCTGCAGGTGTCCGTCCGAACCTGCAACCCGCAAACAGCAAGCGGCCACGGAGCGCTGGGGCCGGCTCGCCGTAGCGGGCCTAGACCGCGCGCTGGGTCCCGTTGACGCAGCGGGCCCGCCTTGGCACGGGAGCCACCGATGAGCATGCCCTCAAGCCCTGACATCCGCCTGCTGGCCCGATTGCTTCTGGCCCTGTGGCTGCTGGCGCTGCCGCCGGGGATCGCTGCGGCACAGCCCTTGGCCCAGGACCCGCCGAAGTTCCTGGGCGCGGCCTTCAGCGCACCCCAGCGCGAGGGTTTCGCGCGGTACTGGAACAAACTCAGCCCCGAGAATGCCGGCAAGTGGGGTGAGGTCGAGGCCGTGCGCGACGTCATGGACTGGACGGCGCTGGACGAGGCCTACCGGTATGCACGCCAGCACGGCATGCCCTTCCAGTTCCACGTGCTGGTCTGGGGCAACCAGCAGCCGGAGTGGATCCGTCATCTGCCGGGCGACGAACAGCGTGCCGAGATCGAGCAGTGGTTCGCTGCGGTCGCCGAGCGCTACCCCGATATCGAGATCGTCGAGGTGGTGAACGAACCCCTGCACGACCCGCCCTGCAGCGATGACGTCGACGGCGGCAACTACTGCGAAGCCCTCGGCGGCGCCGGCGAGACCGGCTGGGACTGGATCATCGAGAGCTTCCGGCTGGCGCGCCAGCACTTCCCGCGTGCGCAGCTGCTGTTGAACGACTACAGCATCACCAACAGCCCCGACAACACCCGACGCTATCGGGAGATCGTCGATCTGCTGCAGGCGCGCGGCCTGATCGACGCGGTCGGCGTGCAGGGCCATGCCTTTTCGACCAGCTGCGAAACCGGTGCCGAGGTGCACCGCGCCGCGCTCGATCTGCTGGGCGCAAGCGGCCTGCCCCTGTACGTGACCGAGCTCGACATCGACGGCTACACCGATGCCGACCAGCTGGCGCACTACCAGCGGATCTTCCCGCTGTTCTGGGAACACCCCGCCGTGGCCGGCATCACCCTGTGGGGCTTCCGGCCCGGTCTGTGGCGACAGGAACAGCGGGCTTATCTGATCGATGAAGGCGGCCGCGAGCGCCCTGCCCTGCACTGGCTGCGCGACTACGTGGCCGGCCGGGTGCAGGCCGAACCCGAGCCCTGCCCCGCGCCCGCCAGCGTGCTCGATCGCCCCATCACCGGCGCACTCGCTCTGATCGAGAACGGCCGCCCCTTGCCGCTGCTGATCGACGCCGAAGATGTTGAAGCCGTGCAGCGCGCGGGGGCGGCGGTGCGCAGGGATCTGCACGCACTGGCGGGGTCGGAGCCGGCCGCTGACGCAGCGCACGCAATCATCGCGGGCACCCTGGGGCAGAGCCCGCGCATCGATCGCATGGTGGCGGCCGGCAAGCTCGAAGTGGACGACCTGGCGGGACGCTGGGAAGCCTATTCGCTGCAGGTGGTTTACCAGCCCGAGGACGACATCGAGCGCGCCCTGGTCATCGTCGGCGCCGATCGGCGCGGCACCGTGTTCGGTCTGTACGAGCTGGTGCGCAGGCTGGGTGTATCGCCCTGGACGTTCTGGGCCGACGTGCCGGTTCCTCAGCGTGCACAGGTCTGGGTGAGCCCGGGGCGCCTGCTCGATGCACCGGCCGTGCGCTACCGCGGCATCTTCATCAATGACGAGGAGCCCGCGCTGGGCGAATGGACGCGCGCCACCTACGGCGGCAGCAACCATCGCTTCTACGAGCGCGTGTTCGAGCTGATCCTGCGGCTCAAGGGCAACTATCTGTGGCCGGCGATGTGGGGCCGCGCCTTTTACGATGACGACCCGCAGAACGCCGCGCTCGCCGAGGCGATGGGGGTGGTCATCGGCACCTCTCACCATGAGCCGATGATGCGGGCGCATGTCGAGTGGGCGCGCTACGGCCAGGGCCCTTGGGACTACGCGCGCAACGGCGAGCGCCTGCGCGGCTTCTGGCGCGAGGGTATCGAACACCTGCAGGGGCGGGAGGCGGTGGTCACGCTAGGCATGCGCGGCGATGGCGACGAAGCCATGAGCGATCACACCGCCACCGACCTGCTGGAACGCATCGTCGCCGACCAGCGCAAGATCATCGCCGAGGTCAGCGTTCGTGCGCCTGAGCACACGCCGCAGGTGTGGGCCCTCTACAAGGAAGTTCAGGACTATTACGACGCCGGCATGCGGGTGCCGGATGACGTCACCCTGCTGTTCGCCGACGACAACTGGGGCAATCTCCGGCGCCTGCCGACACCGGGTTCGACCCGCGCCGGTGGTTACGGCGTCTACTACCACTTCGACTACGTCGGCGACCCGCGCAACTACAAGTGGCTCAACACCAATCAGATCGAGCGCAGCTGGGAGCAGATGCGCCTGGCCTGGAGCCATGGCGTGGACCGGCTGTGGATCGTCAACGTCGGCGACATCAAGCCGATGGAGCTGCCGATCAGCGTCTTCCTCGACCAGGCCTGGGCGCCGGAGCGCATGGATCTGCAGGCGCTGCGGAGCTATCCGGCGCGCTGGGCGGCTGAGCAGTTCGGGCCCGAGCATGCGGAGGAGATCGGCGAGATCCTGAGCCGCTACGGACAGTACAGCGCGCGCCGCAAACCCGAGCTGATGGATGCCGACACCTACAGCCTCCTGCACTTCAACGAGTCCGAGCGGGTGCTCGCCGAATGGGGCGATCTAGTCGCGCAGACGCAGCGCATCGCTTCCAAGTTGGCGCCCTCGCAGCGCGCCGCCTGGTATCAGCTCGTCGAGTACCCGGTGCTGGCCCTCGACAACCTGCATCGGCTGTATGCGGCGGTGGCGCGCAACCGGCTGTATGCCGCCCAAGGTCGCGCCTCCACCAACGCCTGGGCGGAAGAAGCGCGACGTCTGTTCGCCCGCGATGCCGAACTCGCGCGCGTGTACGAGCAGGACATCGCCGAGGGCAAGTGGACCGGCATGATGTCGCAGGCGCGCATCGGCTACACCCACTGGCAGCAGCCCGAACGCAACGTGCTGCCGGCGCTGGCGACGGTCGATGTGCGCGCGTCGGGAACCCTGGGCGTGCAGGTCGAAGGCGATCCGCGCGGCTGGCCGCAGCCGGCGCGCCGCGCCGTGCTGCCGGCGCTCGATCCGTTCACGGCGCGCACGCGCCGCGTCGAGGCCTTCAACCGCGGCGCGCAGCCGCTTCGATACACCGCGTCGAGTTCACAGCCCTGGCTGCGCATCCATCCCGAAGCGGGGGCGATCGAGGATGTGGTGGCCCTGAGCGTCGAGGTCGACTTCGCCCAGCTGCCGCCCGGCGAGCACCGTGGCCAGATGGTCGTGCGCGGCGACGAGCTGACCGAGGTCACGATCGAGGTTCCGGTGCAGGTGCCGAGCGGAATCGATGAAGCGCGCGGTTTCATCGAAGGCGATGGCCATGTCGTCATCGAAGCCGCCCACTTCGACCGCGCGACAGCCCCTGCGGGGATGGCCTGGGAGGTGATCCCGAACCTCGGCCGCACCCACGCCGGCGTCACGACCGTGCCGCCGAACGCCGCCGCCGTACAGCCCGGCGGCGACAGCGCGCGACTGGAGTACGCAGTGCATCTGCATGCCGAGGGCGAGGTCGAAGTTCGGGTGCATCTGTCGCCCACGCTCGACCTGCAGGGCAGCGGCGGCCTGCGCTATGCGGTGTCGATCGCCGACGAGCCGCCGCAGATCGTACGCCTGCAGCTCGAACCCAGCCCCGGCCATCCGCACTACCTGGCCTGGGAGCAGGCCGTCGCCGACAACGTCTACGTCGGCCGCAGCCGGCACCGGGTCAAGGCGGGGCCGCAGCTGCTGAAGCTGTGGCGGGTCGATGCCGGCCTGGTGTTCCAGCGCATCGAGCTGTGGCGCGGTGAGCCGCCTGCTAGCTACCTCGGCCCGGTCGAGAGCCCGCGTCTATGAGCAGGCCAGCAGCGTGGGAAGTGCTGGAGCGTCTTGATGCGCGTGGAGTGCAGCCATGAATCCAAGGGTTTGGATTGCAGTGCGCGCGGCGCTGCTTGCAGCCAGCCTATGCGTGCCGCTGCTCACGCATGCCGAGGCTCGGGCGACTTCGGAGTCGATCTCCACGGCGACGCTGCGAGAGGCCTATGCCGGAGCGTTCAAGCTCGGCGTTGCGGTCAATCAGGAGATCGTCGCCGGCGAGGATCCGCATTCGCGCGCCCTCGTGCTTGAGCACTTCAACGCGCTGACCGCCGAGAACGTGATGAAGGCCGAAGTGCTGCAGCCGCGGCCCGGCGAATTCGACTTCGCCGCGGCCGACGCCTTCGTCGAGTTCGGCGAGGCGCACGGAATGTTCCTGATCGGCCACACCCTGGTCTGGCACAACCAGACGCCAGCCTGGTTCTTCGAGAGTTCGGAGGGTCAGCCTCTTCCGCGGGCGCAGGTGATCGGCCAGCTGCAGGACTACATCGCCACCGTCGCCGGCCGCTACGCCGGGCGCGTGCAGGCCTGAGATGTGGTGAACGAAGTCATCGCCGAGGATGGCAGCTATCGCCCGACCCGCTGGGTCGAGGCGATCGGTGATGGCGACACCCTGGTGCGGCTGGCCTTTGCCGCCGCCGCCGAGGCTGCGCCCGAGGCCGAGCTCTACTACAACGACTTCAACACCTGGCGACCCGAGAAGCGCGCCGGCATCGTGCGCATGGCGAAGATGCTGCAGGACGCCGGTCTGCGTATCGACGGCATCGGCATGCAGGGCCACTGGGGCCTCAACTACCCGCCGCTCGAAGAAATCGAAGCCTCGATCGAAGCCTTTGACGCGCTCGGCCTCAAGGTGATGATCACCGAACTCGATATCGATGTGCTGCCGCTGACCCGCGAAGGCCAGGTCATCGGCACTGTCCTGCAGCACCCGCAGTTCCAGCTGCCCGAGTTCAAGCGCTATCTCGACCCTTGGCCGCAGGGGCTGCCACCCGAGGTCGAACAACAGCTCGCGGATCGCTATGCCGAGCTGTTCGCGCTGTTCCTGCGGCACGTCGACGCGATCGATCGGGTCACCCTGTGGGGCGTGCACGATGGCATGTCCTGGAAGAACGACTACCCGATCCCGAATCGCCGCAACTACCCGCTGCTGTTCGATCGGAAGCGGCAGCCGAAGCCCGCGCTGTCGGCCGTGCTGCAGGCCGCAGGCGCGCGGCTGCCACCTTGAGCCCGCTCACCCCGTCGGATCCGAAGCCGACTGCTGCAGCCAGGTCCGCGGCGACATGCCCATGATCTGCCGGAACACCCGCGACAGCGAGCTGTGGCTGGCATAGCCCAGTTCGTCGGCAAGCAGGCCCAGCGGCCGCCCCTCACGCAGTCCTCGGCAGGCCAGCGCGATGCGCCAGCGCGCGAGGTAGTCGGCCGGGGTCTGCCCGGTCACGCGGTGGAAGCGCTCGGCGAATGCGCTGCGCGACAGCTCGGCGGCGGCGGCCAGACGCTCCAGATTCCAGGCCGCGCCCGGCTGCTCGTGGATTGCGGTCAGCGCGCGCGCCAGCCGTGGATCGGCGAGACCGGCGAGCAGGCCCACCTGGATTCCGCCGTGATCGATCAGCCAGCGCAGCAGCTGCAGCAGCACGACCTCGAACAGGCGATCCGCCAGCAGGCGGTGTCCGCAGCGGACCTGCTCGGTTTCCCTGAACAGCAGGGCCAGGCTGTCCTGCAGGCCATCGACGCGCTGCAGCGGCAAGCACAGGAAGGGCGGCAGCGCCCGCACCAGCGGATGCGCCTCGCCGCCCTCGAACGCCAGCTCGGCGCAGACGAAGTCGCTGCCTGCGTCGGGTGTCGCGAAGCGATGCGCGAGCGGACGCGGATAAAACAGCAGGCTGGGCTGCTCGACCCGCAGTCGCGCCGGCGCACCGCTGCCGCGCGCATGCAGCACCTCCAGCGCACCGGCCCGCAGTACGTGCAGGAAGCCGCGCCCGGGTTCAGGCTCAAAGCTGGACAGCCCGCACAGCGCACCTTCATGGAACAGGCGGGCGCGCACGCGGAAGCGCTCCAGCAGGGCGGACAGACGGTCGACGGGCGGCAAGGCGCGAGCGGAGGACATGGAGCGAGGCTATCCAGACTGATTGCAACAAAGTGTGGATGATCTGCCCCCTCTTGCCGCCAGCCCGGCCCCACTCTTTCGCTGGCGCACCGGGTCCGCAGCCCACGGCATCTGCCCGGTGGCTTTCGTTCTGACCAGGGAGACGCACCCATGCGACGGAGCACCCGCACCGGACATCGGCTGGCCGGCCTGTGGCTCGGCCTCGCCAGCAGCGCCACGGCGGGCGCACAGCAGCTCTTCGATGACGGCTTCGAACCCGGCCCCGTGCGTGTGGTACCGGCCACGGCAGTCGCGCCCTGGCCCGTCCTGCATGTGGTGGACGCCCTCCACTTCAGCCAGCGCAGCGGGCTGTCGACCGTCTGGGGCAGCTACTGGGAAACCAGCGAATCGATCTTTGGCGTCGACCATGTCGAGCAGAGCCAGGAGCTCGGCAGTCCGCTGGCGGCCAACGAAGTGCGCTACGCCGACCTTGACCTCGGCGACGGCGTGGATTCGCTGATGCTGCGCATCTCGCTGCCGCAGGGAAGTACTTCCGGTGCGCGCGTGGAGGTCCGCGCGGGCAGCGCCGAGGGTAGCCTGCTGGGCAGCTGCGCACTGGCGCCGACGGGTGGCGCCGAAAGCTATCGAACGGTTGGCTGCGCGCTCGATCCGACGCTGGCCCGCGGCCGCCAGACTCTGGCATTCCGCTTCCTGCAGGCGCCAGCCAGCCTGCGCTTCAACTGGTTCGGCTACTACGCCAGCGGCACGCTGCAGGCGATCGACACCCTGCAGAAACGCCAATCGCAGGCCATGCAGAACGCCCCGGCACCGGTGCTGCCACAGGCCGGACAGCCGGTGCGCAGCCGCGACCAGCTGCCGCCGGCAGCGCAGCCGCGCGCACACAGTTTTGGCGCGTGGTCACCGGGCCGGAGCTGGGAGTGCCCGCAGTGGATGCACGACAGCTATTGGGTGGCCGGCGCCGACGGCAAGGTCTACCCGACCTGGCACCCGCCGGTCGACTTCGATCCCGACAGCGGCCGCTACTGCAGCTACGGCCACGAGCACGGCGACGACCCGCGCGGGTCCGAAGCCTTCGCGATCGGCGGGCTGCCGCCGTTCGGCTATGTCGCCGAGCAGCATGCGCCGGGCAACCCGGCGCAGCAGCGGCGCGAGGACCACGTCGGCCACAAGGTGCTGGTGGCGAACAACTGGCAGATGTACCGCGCCAGCGATGGACGCGGCGAGCGCTGCGACGTGGTGGTCAAACTGCACATGGGCACGCATTCGCCCGATGCGCTGGTCAACACCGCCCACGAAGTGTTCGTGTCCGGACAGTGCGAAGGCCAGCAGCCCTTCGATGTCCGCCACTTCGCGCTGTTCGGCGCCGCCGGCAGCTTCAAGGAGGCCGAGGCCCCGGGCTGTGGCCAGCAGATCGTGCCGGCGCTGGCGCCGCAGCCGGGCAATCAGCCGATGGGCGGCATCCATCGCGCCATTCCCACGCGCGACTGTTTCCTGCGGGGCGCAGCCGGCGATCAGGCCCAGCATGTGGGTGCGCGCACCGTCGAGTTCTGGCTGAGCAGCCTGCTCGGTGGCGACCTGTACGCGGCCGTGCACAACCCGGCGCGGCTGTATGACCCCGGCACGCCGGCACGGATCAGCCGCACGGTCGAGCTCTGCTACCTGCCGAACCACCCGCTGGCAGCGACGCTCGCCTGCCAGGCTACGGTGGCTGCGAGCCCGTCGCCCGTGGCCTGGGACGATCCGCGCTCGTTCTTTCGCGGCAGCCGCCACTTCGGCCACCATTTCTCGGCCCTGCGCTTCGCCGATTCGGCCAACGGCGTGCTGTACACCAACGTCTACGGCCAGAACGCACGCGCCACACCCGACCCTGCACAGGGCATCACCGTGCGCCAACGCGTTCCCACCAGCGGCTTCTACTTCCGCGTCGACGGGCAGCTGAGCCTGTTCCCCGATGTCGACTACGGCGCCGGCGGCCGCAACGGCGTGCGCGCGCCGAACTGAGCCCGATGCCGGCAGCCTCACGCTCCATTGGCGCAGCCAGCGTCGGCCCGCAAGCCGTGCGGCGACGCCTGCTGATCGCCCTGGGTCTCTGGCCGTGCTTCGCAGGCTGCGCCCGGCAGGCAGCGACACTGCGCGCGCGCTTCGCAGTTCCGGGCTGGGGCGAGGTCACGCTCGATGCGCGCCGCGGCGGCGACTTCCGTCTGCACGCCGCCCTGGGCGGAGTCGAGACCTGGGTACTGGGCGACGCGATCCATCTGCTGAGCGCACCCTCGCTGGCATTTGCCGGCGAAGCCAGGATCTACCGCGTCGGCCGGCTGCGCGTGCCAGCGCCGGCAGCCGACGCACTGCCGCCGCTGCTGCCTCGTGCAGTGCAGGCGATCGACCGCGCGCTGCCCGCAGTGACGGCGGACATCGAGTGGCCCGACGGGCGGGGACGCGTTGATCGCTTCCAGCTCGGCCATGCGCCCGGGCTGGCGCGTGCGCAATACGTCGCCAGCGCTGGCCTTGCCGCCTCCATGGACATGGATCTCTGCGGCGGCGCGGTGCAGCGCCTGCTCGCCCTGTGGCCAGCGCAGCTGATCGCAGGCGATCTGGCCGTGCTCGGCAGCGACTCGGGATTGCGACTGCTGGAGCTCGCGGACGGCGATGCGGCGCCGCTGCGTCTACCGTTGGACTCGACGGTCGAGGACTATCGACCCTTCGGCAGCTGAGGGCGATTCCGGACGCACGGGAACATTACGGAGATCTTTCGTATCTATCGGTTTTCATCGGCGCAGCAGACTGCGTGGACCGCGGCGACATCCCGTCGCCGTTTTCCACGCATGAGGTGTCCGATGCTTCGCTCCCTTCTCCCTGCCGCAGCCTGCCTGCTGGGCCTGGTCCTGCAGCCCTCCTTCCTGCACGCCCACGAAGGCAGGCACCACGGTGGCCTCGCCACCGAACCGGCCGAGGCCGTGCGTCCGGCCTTCGACATCGTCCACACCCGTATCCATGTCGAGGACCGGGTCGCGGTCTTCCACATGGCGGTGTCCGGGCGCGCCGGCGAGAGCCGCCCCAGCGCCAGCGGTCAGCTGGCCGGCAGCACGGTGTTCTCCTACGTCTGGCCGACCACGCTGGATCCGTCCACGGTGGGCTTCGAGCGCGGTGCCGGCCTGCTGGCCTTCGCGGTCACCGCGCATCCGGACTTCGACGACACCCCGCTGTTCGACGAGAACGGCGACGGCGATCGCGGCAACGACGGCGATCTCTGGCACTCGCACTGGGTGGTGTTGAGCCCCGAGGAGGCCTGCGGGCCCGGCGCGCTGAAGGTGGTCGACATTCCCGAGGGCGCCAAGCCGCGTCTGCCGCGCACCTGGCCGGGCCTGCCCATCCTGATCGACAGCCCCGGCTACAGCCCGGTCTTCACCGGCGACAGCCTGGAGGTGCGGGTGCCGTTCGACGACCTCGGCGCGCTGGAGGGCCTGCGCTTCGACGGCGTCACCGCCGCGCTGCGGGTCAATGCCAGCGTGCACGCGCCGCTGCTGTGCGTGGTCGACGTGTTCAAGACCGGCTCGGGCGATCTGTCGCTGCCGGCGGCGATCGAGCGTTGAGGAGACGCTCATGCACACCCGCCTCGCGAATCCCCTTGGCCTGATCCCCGCCACCATCGCCACGCCCGCGCCGCCGCTGCAGGTGGCGCAATGGTTCCATGCCGACACCGACCTGGCGCTGGATGCGCTGCGCGGCCGCGTGGTCGCCCTGCACGCCTTCCAGATGCTCTGCCCCGGCTGCGTCGGCCATGCGCTGCCGCAGGCGCAGACCCTGCAGCGCCTGTTCGCCGGATCGGATCTGGTCACCCTCGGCCTGCACAGTGTGTTCGAGCACCACGCGGCGATGCGCCCGGAGGCGCTGGTCGCCTTCCTGCACGAGTACCGCATCGACTTCCCGGTGGCGGTGGATGCGCCGGTAGCCGGCAGCCCGCTGCCCGCCACCCTGCAGCGCTACGGCCTGCGCGGCACGCCCTCGCTCGTGCTGATCGACCGCGCGGGCCGCCGACGCCTGCAGCACTTCGGGCGCATGGAAGATATCGCGCTCGGTGCCGCTGTCGGCGCCCTGCTGGCGGAAGACGGCGGCAGCGCGGTCGCGGCCCAGGACCAGGCTGCAGCGGCGGATGCGGCCGGCTGCAGCGCGGAAGCCTGCGCGATCTGAGCGCGTGGAGGCCGCGGGGGCGCGCATGCGAACATGCCGCCCCCGTGCAGCCGATGTCCGCCCATGTCGCCCTGGCCGATCCTGTTCATCAACCTCGACCGCGACGCCGAGCGCTGCGCACGCATGCAGGCCGAGTTCGCGCGGCACGGGCTGCAGGGCGAACGCCTGCCCGGCGTGCTCTGGACCGCGCTGCCGCAGACCGAACAGGACGCGCTGTACAGCCCGGCGTTGAACGCGCGTGGATTCCACAAGCCGCTGGTGAACGGCGAGAAGGGCTGCTACGCGAGTCATCTGAAGGCCTGGCGCTGGCTGCTGGATTCGCCGCATGAAGCCGTCGTGGTGCTGGAGGACGACGTGCGCCTGCGGCCGGACTTCAAGGCCGTGCTGGCGGCGCTGGCAGCCAGTGACGCGCACTGGGACATGGTCAAGCTGATCGGCCGCGCCGAGATCGGCAAACGCGAGAAGGCGGCAACAGATACGCCTTTGTGCGAGGGGCATACGCTGCTGCGCTACCGGCGCGTACCCAGCCTGACGGCTGGCTATGCCATCCGCCGCCGCGGCGCGGAGAAGCTGCTGGCCACGCGCCTGCCCTTCGGCCGACCGGTGGACGTCGACCTGCGCTACTGGTGGGAATCGCAGGGCCTGGCGATGCGCGGCGTGTCGCCGGCGGTGATCGAACTGGACGAGACCAGCCAGGACAGCAGCATCGGCGCCAAGGTCGACGAGCGCAGCCTCGGCACCAAGCTGCGCAAGGCCTGGCTGCGCGCGCGCTACACTCTGGCGAACGCGCTGGCGCGCGAGCAGGCTTAGCGGCTGCCGAGGTGCGCGAGATCCTAGCCTACCGCGTCGAACACGAGCCGGAGCTGCTGGCGCTGCTGGCGGCCGAGTCCGACTGGCGGGAGTTCATGAGCGCCGAGAGCCTGCCGCGCTTCCGCAGGGCGCTGCGCGACACCCTCACCCTGGTCTGTTTCGACGACGGCCGCGTCTGCGGCTACCTTCGCGCCCTGGTCGATGGCCTCTGCGTCTACGTCAGCGAGCTCTACGTCGCCCCGGCGGCGCGTCGACGGCGCCATGGCCGCGCCCTGCTGCAGCACCTGCGTGATGCGCATGCCGGCCAGGACGTGTTCGTGCTTTCGGATGAGGACGCGTACTACGAAAAGCTGGGCTGCGCGCGGGTGGGCTCGGTGTTCAGGCTGTAGCACGCATGCGCTGCCGCACAGCCTGTCCTGCATCAGCACTTTTCGCGCCTTCGACACTTGAGCGGGCGCGGCGCCTGACGCATCCTGCCGCCTCCATCCTTTTTCGATTGGGCCACCGCATGAACGAGTCGCGCGACTACCTTGAACTGACGTTTCGCTCCGTGTCCTGCTTCGGCAACGATGGGCGGCTGGATGCCGCCGAGCTGGACGAGCTGATCGGCATCGCCGAGCGCGATGGCCGCATCGATGCCAACGAGATGCGCGTGCTGAAGAACATCATCGACCGCATCCGTCCGGACGAAATTGACGCCGCGATGAAGTCGCGCCTCGAAGCGCTGTCCGCCAAGCTGCGCGAAGCGAAGGGCTGATCGCGGCAGCGGCAGGCACCGGCGCGGCCCGGCCGACGCATGCCGCACTCGGGATTCGGGATTCGGGATTCGGGATTCGGGAGCGAGGAGGCGCGCTTGCGGACCACGGGTCCGCGCGCCGAGGAGCGCCCGAGCGCTGTGCGCGAGGGCCGGGATTCGTTGGAGCAGGGCGCGGCGAAGGTTCTATCCACGCCCCGACATAGGGTGGGCCCTGGCCCACCGTGAGCTCCACACCCGCTTCGGTACAAGGTCGCTCGCGGATCAACGCACCCGATGCGTGGCCCGAAAACCGCGGCGTGCGAGGCGAATGCACCCGCGGCAACCCGGGATCAACAATCGAAAGACAACTGGTCCAGCGAGCGCGGAGGCCATGGTGGGCCAGGGCCCACCCTATGGGCCTTGCGAGAGGCTCAAGGCCCCGCAAGGCTTCCGCGAATCCAGGCCCTCGCGCACAGCGCTCGGGCGCTCCTCGGCGCGCGGACCGTGGTCCGCAGGCGCGCCTACTCGCTCCCGCTTCCCGGCCTCAGCGCACCAGATGCCACTGGGTCTGCCGACCGGCGAGATAGGTCACCCGCTCGCCGTCGAACAGCGCGCCCTGCTCCAGCTTGATCTGCACCCACTGGCCATCCCACTCGGGCACAGGCGCCTTGATGTTGCCTTCGATGGCGTACACCGTTGACGGATACAGCGGCCAGTCGCCCTGCACCGGCGTCGGCCCCTGGTTATCCCACATGCCGATGGTCGGGCCCGGCGCGTGGCCGAACATGCCCAGTGCGTGCGTATAGGTGCTGCTGACGATGCCCGCTTTCTCGGCCGCTGCGCGCGTGCGCGCCAGCACTTCGTTGCCCGGGCGACCGGTACGGTATTCGGCGGTCAACAGATCCTGCCAGCGGTTGCCGACACGCAGGGCCTGCTGCAATCCGGCGGGCACTTCGATTTCGCCCGCGCGCAGCACGTAAGCCATTTCCTGGGTGTCGGTGCAGAGCTTCAGGTAGCAGATGCCCACATCGGTGTGCAGCACATCGCCGGGCTGGATCACCCCGCTGATGCCGCAGAAGGGGTTGTCCTGCTCGCAGGCCACGCCCGGGCGCTGCAGGTTGACGTAGGGCATGAACCAGATCGGCAGCCCCAGCGCCTCGAAGCGCTCGCGGATGTACCAGGCGACGTCGTCGGTCGTGGTCACGCCCGGCGTGATCACCCGGCTGCTGAAGGCCTCGCTGATCACGCCGCGGGCGATGCCCATGATGTGCGGATACACCGCGAGCTCGGACGCGCTGCGCGTCTCCAACCAGCGGATCACCAGGGGCTCGGCCGGCACCAGGCGCTGCTGCAGCTCCGGCGGCAGCACGTCCAGCAGCTGTGCGTGCAGGCCCTGCGTCAGCCCGTCCGCCACCGGCCACTCGCGCGAGACGTTGATGCCGATGCGCTCAGGCTCGCGCTCGGCGATCAGCGCGCCCAGCGCCTTCCACTGTTCGGCGAGATCACCACCGGCCCAGGCCGACTCGTAGGGCGCGCCCAGCGGATAGCGGTTGACGCTGAGCTTGTCGACGCTGCCGTCGGCCTTGCGGTGGAACACCAGCATGGTGGTGCGGCGCGCCGCGAAGCTCGGCTGCGGCACCAGCGAAAAGTAGACCGGGTCTTCGGCGTACTCGCGGTTGATGACCAGCCACATGTCCAGATCGGCCTCGGCCATCAGTCGCGGCAGCAGCTGCTCCAGGCGCTCGGTCAGCATGCGGTTTTCGGGCTCGATGCGCGCCCGCGGCGGCAGCACGCCGTAGTCAGCCGCACCGGCGATGACGCGGCCCTGGGCAGGCTCGGCATCGCGCGCGCTGGCGCTGCCGACAACAGCAAGCGCGGCCGAGAGCGCGGCGGTCAGCAGCGGGCGGGAAGTCACAAGGGCGCGGACGGTCGACATGCGGAAACCTCGGCAGGCGTGGGAAGCTCCCAAGCCTGCCACAGGCTCGACGGCTGCCCGACCTGCCAAAGCGCATGGTCGGGCAGCGCGAGGGCTGTCGGCGCGCTGGCCGAACGCACCGGAGGCACCCCATTCGCGCGCCGCGCCACGCGAGAAGGCTCAGAGCGTGTGGAAAATCCAGACGCCGTAGCGAGGGCGTCTCTGGGCGTTCGTGGCAAAGCGCGGCACGTGAATTCGAGGGAATCTGGCGAGCCAAGTGACCGCGGAATTCGCGCAGCGCGCTGCCGCCACGGGCGTCCAGAGGCGGCCGCAGTAGGCGGATGGCTTCTCACATGCTCTCAGCTCATCCCCAGCTCGCGCACCTCGACGCCACCGCCCTGCATGCAGGGCATCTTCGCCGCCCAGGCCAGGGCTTCGTCGAGACTGTCGACCTCGATGAGGTAGTACCCGCCGAGGGTTTCGCGGGCCTCGGCGAAGGGCCCATCGATCGGCTCGCCGGCCTTGCCGCCGGCGAAGCGGACGGTGCGTGCGGTGGCGACCGGCTTGAGCTCGGCGCCGCCGCGGATCACCCCAGCGGCCTCCATCTCCTTGCCATAGGCCTCGTGGGCGGCATAGCAGGCCTGCCAGTCGGCCTCGGTCCAGCTCGCGCAGTCGGCTTCGTCGCCATAGATCAGCAGGATGTAGTTCATCTCGGCATTCCTTTTGAGGACCTGCGGGCTGCAGGCCGGGATGGTCGCAGCAGCGCGGCGGGTTTCGACATTTTGCGTCGCACCCATACGACCGCGCCCGCTCGATCGGCTGCGAACCGCCCCTCCAAACAAAACCCCGCGCATCAGGCGCGGGGTTGTTCAAGATCGAGGACGGCCGGCTCAACACGATTCGAGGCGAGTGGGGCCCAGGCTCCACCAATTCCGAATCCCGAATCCCCAATTCCCGCTCTCGACCTCAACTGCGCCGCCGCGGCCGATAGTCCGACAGCGCATCGACCACGCTGTCCAGGCGCGGCTCGACCGACTCCAGCGCCTTGATCTCGGCGTTCAAGGTGGTGAAGTCGACGCGCTCGCGCCAGCCCGCGCCCAGCGGGCGCTGGTCGCCCACCGCATAGGCGCGCACGCCGAGCTGCACCGAATAGAGCGTCGAACTCTGGCCGTAGTACTGCAGCTCCTGCGAGCCGATCGGCTCGGCGCGCACCACCACCACCGCCGCGGCCTGGCGGCGGATCTGGCGGAACAGCTGCGGCAGCGGCGCGCCGCCATCGACATCCAGCAGCTCGCTGTCGACCACGTCGAAGCCCAGCCGGATCAGCTGCTCCTCGATGCGCTGGCGGGCCGGGCCGGTGATCGCCGAGTCGCCCAGCGCGACCACGGCGATGCGCGGCGGTGGCGGCGGCACCTGGCTGCGCGGCGGCTCGGCGCTGGCGACCTGGGCGGCCTTCGGCGCGGCCGGCACGGCGACGCTGTTCGGCGCACCGGCTGAGGGCGTTGCCTGCGCGGTGGTGGCGCTTGCCGTGGGTGCAGCCGCCGCCGTCGTCGGCGCGACGGGCGCCGCCGGACTGCCGCCGGCTTCGACCGCGAGCGTGGTCGGCGCCGATGCGGCGGTGCTGGCGGCGGCCAGCTGCGCGCCGTCCGGGCTCGCAGGAACCGCAATCGCGGTGCTGGCGCTGGCCGTTGCGGCGGTGTCGGCGGCGATCAGCTCGGCCGTGCCCGCCGCGGTGTCATTGCTGACCACCGGCGACACCGCTGGCACCGCCGCGCTGTCAGGCGCCATCGCGCTGCTCGCGGTGGCCGCATTGCTGCTGCCGATCGGATTGCTGGCGCGGCCGGCGGCCACGCCGTCGGAGTAGCTGCTGCCGACGAAGCCGTCGTAGAAGCCGCTCACCAGGTTCATCAGCGGCGCGCGGAAGGCGAACACGCTGCCGGCGACGAGTAGGGCGAGGCCGGCAGCAATGCCGAGCGCCAGCTTGCCGCCACCGCCGCGCTTCTGCGCTTCCAGCACCGAGGGCCGCGCCGGGGCACGCGCGCGGGTGGCGCCATCCGTGGCGGGCGCAGGCGCGGACAGCGGCACCGGCGGCGGCGCCGAAGCCGGCGCGGGCGTCGCGACACCGACACCGGCGGCGCTCACCACCGGCGGCGGCGTAGGCGCGCGCTTGGGCTGCGAGATCGGCGTCGGCGCGCCGATCACGGTCGCATCGGAGATCGCCGGCCGCGCGGCCGGCAGCCGGAGCGCGCCGGTCTGCGCCACCAGCGGATGCGCCTGCAGGGCGGCGGCGAGGTCGTGGCAGTTCTGGAAGCGGTCGGCCGGGTCCTTGGCCAGCATCTTGGCCAGGATCGCCGCGGCCTGCGGATCGACAGCCTCGTTCAGCTGACGAACGTCCGGAATCTCGGCCTTGACCACCTCCAGCATCAGGCCCAGCGGGCTCTCGTCGGAGAACGGCGTCTTCCCGCTCAGCATCTCGAACAGCACGATGCCCAGCGAGAACACATCGGAGCGCTGGTCCACCGGCTTGCCGAGACACACCTCGGGCGAGAGATAGCCGGGGGTGCCGACGAACTCGCCGGTGCTGGTGAGCTTCTTCGACAGATCCTGGGTGGCGAGCGCGATGCCGAAGTCGGCGATCTTGACCTGCCCGCGGGTGGACAGCATCAGGTTGCCGGGCTTGATGTCGCGGTGGATCACTCCGGCATCGTGCGCGGTGGCCAGGCCCTGCGCGGTCTGGTGCAGGATCTTCAGCGCCACTTCCGGCTGCAGGCGACCCTCGCGCTTCAGCAGGCCCGACAGCGAATCGCCCTCGACGAACTCCATCACGAAGAAGGGCTGGCCGTTCTCCTGGCCGATGAAGTAGATCTGGATGATGTGTGGGTCGTTCAGCGCCGCCATCGAGCGCGCCTCGCGCAGGAAGCGCTCGACCAGCTGCGGGTCGTGCGCCAGCGAGGGCGAGAGCTCCTTGATCGCGACGAAACGGTTCAGCGCCGGCTCGAAGCCCTTGTAGACGACGCCCATGCCGCCGCGGCCCAGCTCCGCGACGATCTCGTAGTGGCCGAGGTGGGTCTTCATGGTCGCCTCCTGGGGCGACGGGATGGTAGCGGTCATCGTAGCACCGGCCTTTGGCGCGGACTCCGCGGGATGCGGGCCTTGTGCGGGGTAGTACGAAGTCCGGCGATGCAACACGACATCGCGGGCAGCGGCGTTGGCGGGCGTTCATTCGCGCGGGTTCGGCACGCGCCGCGCGCCCGTCCCACCGCGGCCAGCGCCTACAATGCCGGGCCAGTCCACGCACAGGAGCCCCCATGGAAGCCAAGACCACCGACCTCTGCGACACCTACGGCGACGCCCTGCGGGTGGTCGAGGAGCCGCTCTCCGACTTCGGCGGGATCATCGCCTTCGGCGGCCCGGTGCATACGATCCGCGCCTACGAGGACAACAGCCTGGTGCGCGCGGCGCTGTCAGAGCCCGGCCAGGGCCGGGTGCTGGTGGTCGACGGCGGTGGCTCGCTGAAGCGCGCGATGCTCGGCGACGAGCTGGCCGCGCTTGCGGTCAAGAACGACTGGGAAGGCATCGTGCTGTTCGGCTGCGTGCGCGACTCCGCCGCGCTGGCCGAGCTGGAGATCGGCATCAAGGCGCTGGGCACCTGCCCGCGCAAGACCGACAAGAGCGGCCAGGGCCTGCGCGATGTGCCGGTCCGCATCGGCGGCGTCGACATCCGCCCCGGCGACTACTTGTATGCCGACGAGGACGGCATCGTGGTCTCGGCCAAGCGGCTGCAGGAAGCCGGCTGAGTCGGCCCGGCACGGCACGGCCGTCGCCTCTGTCAGCGCTGGACGGAACCCGCGATAGACTCGGCGCTCCGGGCCGCAGCGTCGGGGGCGCAGCACCGTGTCGGAGCCACTACCAACGGACCCGCCTGCATGCGGGCGCGAGGCCGAGCCGGCGGATGTGCTGTTTGCCGCGGTGTACGAGCGTCTCAAGGCCATGGCCGGCAGGCGCCTGGCCGGCGATGCCCCCGCCACGCTGCAGACCACTGCGCTCGTCCATGAGCTTTACCTGCGCATGCAGGCTGTGGGCGAGCTGCAGTTCGCCCATCGCGCGCAGTTCTTCGCCTATGCCGCGCGCGCCCTGCGCCACCTGCTGAGCGACCGCGCGCGCGACCGCCTGCGCCTGAAGGCCGGGCACGGCTGGGTCGCTGTCACCCTCGAAGCCGACGATCTGCCGCTCGCGCTGGTCAGCGCCGAGGAAACCCTGGCGCTCGATGCCGCGCTGCGTGCCCTGGCAGAGGTCGACGCGCGCGCGGCGCAGGTGGTCGAGCTGCGCTACTTCGCCGGCCTGTCGCTGGAAGCCGTAGCCGAGACCCTGGGCGTGGCCCGGCGCACGATCGACCGCGACTGGCGCTTCGCACGCGCCTTCCTGCATGCGCGTCTCGACTGACATGCGCGACGGCCCGCACCCACCGGCAGGCTCACGCGCGCTGCCGCGGCGAACTGCCGCCCCCGCCGCCGCCAAGACCAAGGAAGCAGGTCATGCACGGGCTTGAGCGGACCGGGCTGCCGCCGGACCCGCAGCGACTGCGCGCGCTGTTCGATGCGGCGCTGGAGCTGCCGGAGAGCGCGCGCGATGAATGGCTCGAAGCCACGGTGGCGGATGCCACCGAGCGCGCCGCGCTGCGGCGCCTGCTGGCGGCCGATGCAGGCCGTGGCCCGCTGGACCTGCCCGCCGAGCAGCGCGCCGAACAGATCGGCGAGGCCAGCGAGCGCTGTCTCGATGCCTACGTCGGCCAATCGATCGGGCCCTACCGGCTGCTGCATCTGCTCGGCCAGGGCGGGATGGCGGCGGTGTTCCTGGCCGAGCGCGCGGAAGCCGGCTTCCGGCAGCAGGTCGCGATCAAGCTGCTGCGACGTGGACTGTTCTCGGAGCTCGAACATCGCATGTTCCGCCGCGAGCGGCAGGCGCTGGCCGCGCTATCGCATCCGAACATCGCCCATCTGCTCGATGGCGGCGTGACCGCGGCCGGCGTGCCCTTCCTGGTGCTGGAATACGTCGACGGCGTCGCCATCACCGAGCACGCCGCACGTACGCGGCTGGATCTCAGCGCACGGCTGCAGCTGTTCTGCGTGGTCTGCCGGGCGGTGCAGGCCGCACACCGGCAGCTGATCGTCCATCGCGACATCAAGCCCTCCAACATCCTCGTCACCGCCGAAGGCGAGGTGAAGCTGCTGGACTTCGGCATCGCCAAACTGCTCGACGAGGGCGAAGAGCTTGCGACCGGCACCGGGCTGGCGCCGCTGACGCCCGGCTACGCCGCGCCCGAGCAGCATGCGGGTGGAACGATATCGACCGCGACCGATGTGTTCGCGCTCGGCGTGCTGCTGCATGAGCTGCTGCTGGGCCAGCGCCCCGATACCCGCGAGCGCAGCCGGCGCGCCTCCGCCGACGCCCATCGCGCGACGCGCGCGGCGCCGCTGTCACCGCCGGCCCTGCGGGTGGCGCTGCGCGGTGACCTCGACAACATCCTGCAGATGGCGATGGACCCGGACCCCGCTCGTCGCTACGCCTCGGCCGGAGAGCTGGCCGACGACATCGAGCGACACCTGCAGGCGCGGCCGGTCCGCGCGCACCCACCGGCCCGCAGCTACCGCCTGCGCAAGTTCCTGCGCCGCCATCGCGCCGGCGTCGTGCTGTCGCTGCTGCTGCTGTGCGCGAGCGTGGCCGCCATCAGCACGGTGCTGTGGCAGGCCGAACTGGCGCGCCAGGAAAGCGCCCGCGCCAATGCGGTCAGCCAGTTCATGCTGAATCTGTTCCAGGGCGCGCGCGCCAGCCTGCCGCGTGAGGACCGCCTGAGCCCCGAGCAGCTGGTCGCCGAAACCCGGCGGCAGCTTGCCGCCAGCAGCGAGCTGGATGCGCCCACCCAACTCGCGCTGTATCGCGCGGTGGCCGAGGTCGCCCTCTCCCTGTCGGCCTATGACGAGGCCGAAGCCGTGCTGGCGCAGGCTGAGGCCCTGCTCGCCCATGACGCCGAGCCCGCGGCGCTGGAGGGGCTGCGCCTGATCCGGGCCGACGCCTGGCAGCAGCAGGGCCAGCACGAACAGGCGGCGACCAGCTTGCGCGGCCTGCTGCCGCGACTGCGCGCCACCGACACCGGCCAGGCGCTGCGCGCGCTCGGCGTGCTGGCGCAGGCTGAATTCGCGCTGGGCAGGCCGGAGACGGCGATCGAACTGCAGCATGAAGCGCTGCAGCTCGCGCTTCAGCAGCATGGCGAGGGCAGCGAGGACGCGCTGCTGGCCGGGCTGGAGCTCGGCAACCTGCTCGCCGCCAGCCAGCGCTATCCGCAGGCGATCGAAACGCTGGAGCCGCGGCTGCAGCGCTGGCGGGCGCGCGGCCTTGCGGAAGACGATCGCTACGTCCGGGCGCTGTCCAGCCTCGCCCAATCCAAGGACGGCATCGGCGATCTCGACGACAGCGTGGCGCGCCTGCGCGAGCTGCTGCAGCTGCGCGAACGCATCCACAGCGCGCCGCACGCGGCGATCGCCCGTGCCCAGCGCGCCCTGGGCCAGGCGCTTGCCCGCGGGCCTGGCCCGGAAGAGGCGTGGCGCCTGTTCGATGCCGCGCTGGCGATGCAGCGCATCGTGTATCCGCGCGGCCACCTGGAAATCGCCGTCACCCTCGATGCCATGGGCGCGCTGGCCAGCGCCCAGCAGCGCGAGGACGATGCCATCGCGCTGTACCAGCAGGCGCTTGCACTCTGCGCCGAGCTGGACGCCCGCGATGACGTGTGCGCGCGTTCGCGCAACAACCTCGGCCAGGTGTTCTACCGCGCCAATCGGCTGGACGAGGCCGAGGCGGCGATGCGCGAGGCGCTGGCCGAGCGGCGCCGCCTGTTCGGCAACGACCATCCGACCGTGGCCTACTCGCTGTCGACCCTGTCCAACGTCGCAACCCGGCGCGGGGACTATGCCGGCGCGCAGACGCTCTCTCGTGAAGCCCTCGATCTGCTCGAACGGATCGGCCACGGCCGCTCGCGCGAGGCGGCGCTGATCCGCCATGGCTATGCCCAGTCCCTGCACCTGGGAGGCCGCTCGCAGGAAGGTCTGGCCGAGATCGACCGCACCTACGCCGACTGGCGCGCGCGCGAGCCCGAGGGGCGTACGCGCGCCGTGATGATCCTGGTCGACCGGGCGCGGATGCAGCGCGACATCGGCGACCGGGAAGGCCTGCAGCAGACCTTCCGGGACATCGAGGCACTGCAGGTACCGGCGGCCGACCTGCCCGAGCGCACCCGCCAGGCCATCGCCGCACTGCGCGACGGCTGACTTCGGGCGCGTCGCCGCCGGGTATCGCGCGCGGATCGACCGCGGCATGTCGCAACTCCGGCGCAAACGGCGTTCATCGAGGCACACCCCTTCGAGGTCCCGCCGATGACGACGCTGCGCATGCTTGTCCCCTGCCTGTCGCTCCTGCTCTGCTTCAGCAACGCATCATGGGCCGCGACCTTCCGGGTCGGTGTCGGTACAGGCTGCACCCATGCAAGCATCCAGTCGGCGCTGGACGCCGCGGCGGCGGCTCCCGGCAACGACACGGTGCTGATCACCCGCTCCGCCAGCTGGACCGCACAGGCCCTGGTGACGAGCGTGGCCGGCGAAACCCTCGAACTGCGCGGCGGCTATCCGAGCTGCGCCGACGCCAGCGGCGACGGCGGCCGCACGACAATCAGCGGGGCGGGCGGCAGTGCCGCCTCGGTGCTGCGCATCGGCACGCAGACAGCGCAGGCCCGGGTCAACCTGGTCGACCTGGAGCTGAGTGGCGGCGACGCCGCGGGCACCACCGCGACCGGAAACGGCGGCGGCCTGTACTTCAGCGGTCCCGGCCAGCTGCAGACGCTGCGCACCCTGATCAGCGGCAACCGCGCTACCCGCGGCGGCGGCATCCACGTCGCCGGCAGCAACGGCGTCAGCCGGATCGTGCTGGGCGCCGGCTCGCAGGTCATCGGCAACACCGCCAGTTCGGACGGCGGCGGCATCTACCTGGATCAGGCGGTGCTCGAAATGCACGCCGCCGACAGCCTGCTGTTCAACAATGAGGCGGAGGGCAGCGATGGTCGCGGCTACGGCGGCGCGCTGTTGATCCGCGCCGCCGCCCACTCGGCCTCGGCCAGCCTGCGCGGCGCAGGCGCCAACGGGCTGGCCAAGGTGCAGGGCAACCGCGCCCGCTACGGCGGCGGCGCAGCGGTTCTTGCCGACCCCGGCAGCGGTGAGGTGGCCCTGCTGGAAGCCGCGGCCAGCCAGCGCACGGCCTTCCAGTCCAACAGCGCGGAGGTGGCCGGCGGCGCGATCTATCTGCGGCCCTTCGATTCGAGCCAGAGCAATCAGCTTGCCCGCGCTCGACTCGCGAACGTGCGCGTGTTCGACAACATCGCGCCCGATGGCGCCGCCGTCTATGTCGACCAGGACCTCCAGGCCAGCGGCGAAGGCGCGGGCGGCGAGCTGGAGATCGACCATGGGGCGCTCGCCCCGCTGTGTCCCGTCGGCGAGTTCTGCTCGCTGATCGAGGGCAATGCCACGCTCAACGGCGCCGGACTGCAATCGCACGGCGCGCTGATCCGGGTACGCGAATGGGGCAGCCTGCGCATCGCCGGCAGCACGCTGGAGGTGGTCGAGCGCGGCGGCCCGTGGATTCGCGACAACCGCGTGGGCCAGCTGTTCCGCGGCGATGCCTGCCTGATGAGCCTCAACAACGCCCTGATCAGCGGCAACACCGTGAGCGCCCACGTAGTCAGCGGCAACTGCCCGCTGTTCGATCTGGGCGATCTGACCATTGCCGGCAACACGATCTCCGGCTCGGCCATCTTCAATCTGCAGGGGGCCGCCAGCCTGCGCCGCTCGGTGCTCTGGCAGCCGGGCAAGCTGTCGATGCAGGGCACGGCAACGCGCGATGTGGTCGACGTGGTCACCCAGGAAAGCGCGTCCATCGACACCGGCTTCCTCGCCTTCGTCACCCAGGCGGATCCGCGCTTCGTCGACCCCGCACGCGACGACTATCGCCTGCGGGCCGGCTCGCCGGCGCTCGACTACGCACCCGCCACCAGCAATGCCGACCGCGACGCGCGCGGACAGGCGCGTGATGTCGACCTGCCCCTCCGCGCGAACTTCCCGCGCGGGCCGCGCGACCTCGGCGCGCTCGAACGGCAAAGCCTGGCGCCGCTGATACTGTTCGGCGACTTCGACCTCAGCGGCGACCTCGGACTGTGGCCTGAAGTCACCGCCGGCGCCTCGGTCTGGAGCAGTGCGCAGAACGCGACCACCACTCCCGGCTCCGGCGCGATCCAGGCGAGCCTGGGCAACATCCCGCAGGCGCGGGTCAGCGTGCGCCAGCAGTGCGTGCACCTGCCGGGCCCGGGCCGCTATGCGCTGAACGGCTGGGGCCGCTCGGTCGGCGCCACCATCAGCACGCGCGACTCCGTCCTGCTGCACTGGCAGCTGCGCCACAACGGCGGAGAGGGCTGCACCCAAGGCAGCGCTGATGCCTCGGGCGACCATTTCCTCACCAGCAGCACGAGCTGGACGCAGCCGGCCACGCCCGCCGAGATCCAGCTGGCGGAAGCCGCATGGACACCGGACAGCTCGCTGACGGTCAGCCTTGTGGTGGTTGACGTGGGGATCACCAACCCGCCCGCGATCAACGGCTGGTTCGACGGCATCAGCCTTGCGGTCAGCCCGATCGGCAGCGAGCTGTTCCGCGACGGCTTCGAGTAGGCGGCCCTGCCGTGTCGGCGCGCAGGGCGCGCTAGTCTGGCGCCATGGAACGATCGACGCTTGTACGCCTGCTCCTCGGGTGCGCGCAGTGCGCACTGCTGCTGTGCCTGCCAGATCAGCCCGTGCTGGCTGCGCCTGGCCCGTCCGGCGCGACGCTGGTCGCGGCCGCGCGCGCGCAGGTCGGCATCACCCTGGGCTACGACGGCAGCTACCGTCGACTCGACTATCCGGGCGGCGATGTGCCCATCGAAACCGGTGTCTGCACCGATGTCGTGGTGCGCGCCTTCCGGATCGTGGGCGTCGACCTGCAGGTGGCCGTGCACGAGGACATGCGCGCGCACTTCGCGCGCTACCCGCAGCACTGGGGCCTGCGCCGGCCCGACCGCAACATCGACCATCGCCGCGTGCCCAACCTGGAAACCTGGCTGCGTCGACAGGGCGCGGCGCTCAGCGCTTCCGACGATCCCGCCGACTACCAGCCCGGCGACATCGTCAGCTGGCGCCTGCCCGGCGGCCTGCCGCACATCGGCATCGTCTCGGACCGGCATGTCGATGGCCGGCCGCTGATCCTGCACAACATCGGCGCTGGCGCCCGCGAAGAGGACATCCTGTTCGCCTACCCGATCGAAGGCCGGTTCCGCTGGCTGCCGCCTGCTCTTGATGACTGATCGGCGTGGGCGGGATTGGGGATTGGGGATTGAGGAGCGAGGAGGCGCGCTTGCGGACCACGGGTCCGCGCGCCGAGGAGCGCCCGAGCGCTGTGCGCGAGGGCCGGGATTCGCGGACGCCTTGCGGGGCCTTGAGCCTCTCGCGCGGCCCATAGGGTGGGCCCTGGCCCACCATGGGCTCGACCCTCGCCCCGCTAAACGTTCAAGCCGCGTCTCGCTCCAACACCCGCGCAAGGTTCGAACCACATCCATGTCCGGATCCGGCGAGTCCAAACGCCGCGGGCGCCTTAGTCTGTGCGCATGCCGCCGATCCCGCCCCCGCCCGATGCCATCTGCGAACAGGCCCGCCTGTCGCGCGATGCGCGCTTCGACGGCCTGTTCTTCACCGCCGTGCGCTCGACCGGCATCTACTGCCGACCGGTCTGTCCGGCGCCCGCACCGCGGCCGCGCAACGTCCACTACTACGCCACAGCCGCTGCCGCCGAGGCGGCCGGCTATCGCCCCTGCCTGCGCTGTCGGCCCGAGCTCTCACCCGCTGCCGGCCCCTGGCGCCGCGGCGAGGCGGTGCTGGGCCGCGCGCTGCGGCTGATCGAGCAGGGTGCGCTGGAAAGCACTGGCGTACCGGCGCTGGCGGAGCGGCTGCACGTCGGCGAGCGCCAGCTGCGCCGTCTGTTCGCCAGCGAGCTCGGCGTCTCGCCGCTGCAGGTCGAGACCACCCGCCGCCTGCTGTTCGCCAAGCAGCTGCTGAGCGAGACCGCGCTGCCGGTCACCGAGATCGCGCTGGCCTCGGGCTTCGCCAGCCTGCGCCGCTTCAACGCCGCCTTCCTGCAGGCCTACGGGCTGGCGCCGAGCCGGCTGCGCGGCACGCGCCTCGACGCCCCCGTCGAGGCGACCGAGCGACTGGTGCTGCGCCTGAACTACCGGCCGCCCTACGACTTCGCGGCGCTGCTGGCCTTCCTGCGTTCGCGCGCGCTCGATGGCCTGGAGCGCGTCGATGCCGAGGCCTACGCCCGCGCGATCGAGTTCGGCCGCGACGCCTGGCTGCGCGTCTCGCGCTGGCCGGGAGGAGAGAGCGCCCTGCGCCTGGAGCTGCATGCCGTGCCTGCCGGCCATCTGCGCGAAGTCGTGCAGCGGGTGCGGCGGATGTTCGACCTTGACGCCGAGCCCGCGGCGATCGAATCGGTGCTGGCGCGCGATCCGCGCCTGGCGCCGCTCCTGCGCGCCCGTCCGGGCCTGCGCCTGCCCAGCGGCTGGGACGGCTTCGAGATCGCGGTGCGCGCGGTGATCGGCCAGCAGATCAGCGTGGCCGGCGCGCGCACCCTGACCCAGCGGCTGCTGGAGCGCTGCGGCCAGACGCTGCCCGAGCCGATGCAGGCGCTGGGCTTCCGCCACCGCTTTCCGACCGCATCCGAGCTCGCGACAGCGGATCTCGACGGGCTGGGCCTCACCGGCGCGCGTCAGCGCACGCTGCGGGCGCTGGCGCAGGCCGTGGTCGAAGCCCGCCTCGATTTCGATCCGGCCCAGCCGCTGGTGCAGTTCGTCGAGCGCTGCACCGCCCTGCCCGGCATCGGCCCGTGGACGGCGCACTACCTGGCGCTGCGCGCGCTGGGCCAGCCGGATGCGCTGCCCAGCGGCGATCTGGTGCTGCAGAAGGCGCTGCCGAACGACGGCAGCCGCGCCAGCGCGGCGGCGCTTGCGTCGCGCGCCGAAGACTGGCGCCCCTGGCGCAGCTACGCGGTCATGCACCTGTGGCGCGCCGCCGCTGAAGGAGACTGAGATGGACATCCGCTGGACCACGATCGACAGCCCGGTCGGCCGCCTGACCCTGGCCGCGAGCGCCTCCGCGCTGCACGCGATCGAATTCGAGAGCAACCGCCACCCGCAGAGGCGTGAGGACTGGATAGCGGACGACACCGCCCTGCTGCGCCGCGCCGCGCTGCAGCTGCAGGAATACTTCGAGGGCAGGCGCCAGACCTTCGAGCTGCCGCTGGCGCCGCAGGGCACCGACTTCCAGCGCGCCGCATGGCAGGCGCTGGCGGCAATTCCCTTTGGAGAAACGCGCAGCTACGCGCATCAGGCGGCAGCGCTCGGCAAGCCCACAGCCACGCGCGCGGTCGGCGCCGCCAATGGCCGCAATCCGCTGCCGATCGTCTTGCCCTGTCACCGGGTGATCGGCGCGAACGGCGCCCTCACCGGCTTCGGCGGCGGCGTCGAAGTCAAACGCTGGCTGCTGGCGCACGAGGCCAACGCACGCTTCGCGCTGACCTGAGGCGCTGCACGAAGCGCATCAATCGCGAAACTGGCGACCCAGGAAGAACAAAGCCCCGCACGGTGGCGGGGCTCTGTTCCTTACTGCGGCAAGGTCAACCCCTCATCCGCGCCGCCGCAGCTGCAAGCCTGCCATGCCCATCATCAGCAGCATCAGGCTCAGCAGGGCCCAAGGCGCGTCCGCCGGAATCACGGCCGGTCGCGGGTTCGACGGCGGCGTCGGGCCGACCGAGTCTTCGTTGTTGTTGTCGATCGGATCGAACTGGTCGCCGCGAACCGTCGCCACGTTGCGGTAGTTGCCCGTAGCGCGCACGCGGACCTGCATCACCAGCGTCTCGACCTGGCCCACCGCGAGGTTGCCCACCGTCCACAGCGGCGCGGTGTAGCTGCCCTGGCTCGGCGTGGTGCCCAGCAGCTCGAAGCCCGAGGGCAGCGCATCGGTGACCACGACATTGGTCGCCGCGTCCGGGCCGTTGTTGCGCACCTGCACGCTGAAGTTGATCACCTGGCCGAAGCTTGGCGTCATCTGATCCACCGTCTTGATCACCTGCAAGTCAGCAATCGCCAGCGGATGCGTCGTGGTGCAGGGCGAGCAGACCGGATCCGGGTCGCCGCCGTTGCCGCTGATCGTCACGCTGTTGTTGACCGTACCGGTGGCGCCCGCCTGCACGGTCGCGGTGTAGCTGAGGCTGTAGGTGCCTGTCGCCGTTCCGCTCGGCAGGCTGCAGACCAGTGGCTCACCTGCCGAACAGGTGAACGGGCCAGCGGTCACCGCACCGCGCAGCAGGCCGGCACCGAGGGTATCAGTCAGCTGGAAGGCCGCCGTCAGCGGCGCATCCGACACGGTCGCCTGCAGGGTGTAGGTGATCGTGGCGCCGACCACCACAAGGCTGCCGCTGGCCGGGTTGGCCGACTTCGCCAGCGTAACGTTCGGGCCCAGAACCGGCGTATCGATCGTGCTCGTGCAGCGCGGCAGGCCGGGGCAGCCCGGGTCTCCGCCCCCGCCCACGCTCGCCGTGTTCTGCACGCTCGGGGTCGCGGCCGCCGTCGGCGTCACCGGGATCACGAAGTCGACCGTCGCATTCACCGCCAGGCCCGCCGCGATCGTGCAGGTCACGGTCTGCGCCGCAGCCGAGCAGTTCGCTGGCATGGTGCCCAGGGTCAGGCTCGCCGGCACCACATCGGTCACTGTCGCCACCGCCGTCGTCGCTGCCGTGCCGGTGTTCTGCACGCTCAGCGTGTAGCTGGCAGGCGTCCCGACCACGAAGCTCGCGGCGCTCGCGGTCTTGGTGATCGTCAGCGCGGGCGAGTTCACCGGCGTATCGATCGTGCTCGTGCAGCGCGGCAGGCCGGGGCAGCCCGGGTCTCCGCCCCCGCCCACGCTCGCCGTGTTCTGCACGCTCGGGGTCGCGGCCGCCGTCGGCGTCACCGGGATCACGAAGTCGACCGTCGCATTCACCGCCAGGCCCGCCGCGATCGTGCAGGTCACGGTCTGCGCCGCAGCCGAGCAGTTCGCTGGCATGGTGCCCAGGGTCAGGCTCGCCGGCACCACATCGGTCACTGTCGCCACCGCCGTCGTCGCTGCCGTGCCGGTGTTCTGCACGCTCAGCGTGTAGCTGGCAGGCGTCCCGACCACGAAGCTCGCGGCGCTCGCGGTCTTGGTGATCGTCAGCGCGGGCGAGTTCACCGGCGTATCGATCGTGCTCGTGCAGCGCGGCAGGCCGGGGCAGCCCGGGTCTCCGCCCCCGCCCACGCTCGCCGTGTTCTGCACGCTCGGGGTCGCGGCCGCCGTCGGCGTCACCGGGATCACGAAGTCGACCGTCGCATTCACCGCCAGGCCCGCCGCGATCGTGCAGGTCACGGTCTGCGCCGCAGCCGAGCAGTTCGCTGGCATGGTGCCCAGGGTCAGGCTCGCCGGCACCACATCGGTCACTGTCGCCACCGCCGTCGTCGCTGCCGTGCCGGTGTTCTGCACGCTCAGCGTGTAGCTGGCAGGCGTCCCGACCACGAAGCTCGCGGCGCTCGCGGTCTTGGTGATCGTCAGCGCGGGCGAGTTCACCGGCGTATCGATCGTGCTCGTGCAGCGCGGCAGGCCGGGGCAGCCCGGGTCTCCGCCCCCGCCCACGCTCGCCGTGTTCTGCACGCTCGGGGTCGCGGCCGCCGTCGGCGTCACCGGGATCACGAAGTCGACCGTCGCATTCACCGCCAGGCCCGCCGCGATCGTGCAGGTCACGGTCTGCGCCGCAGCCGAGCAGTTCGCTGGCATGGTGCCCAGGGTCAGGCTCGCCGGCACCACATCGGTCACTGTCGCCACCGCCGTCGTCGCTGCCGTGCCGGTGTTCTGCACGCTCAGCGTGTAGCTGGCAGGCGTCCCGACCACGAAGCTCGCGGCGCTCGCGGTCTTGGTGATCGTCAGCGCGGGCGAGTTCACCGGCGTATCGATCGTGCTCGTGCAGCGCGGCAGGCCGGGGCAGCCCGGGTCTCCGCCCCCGCCCACGCTCGCCGTGTTCTGCACGCTCGGGGTCGCGGCCGCCGTCGGCGTCACCGGGATCACGAAGTCGACCGTCGCATTCACCGCCAGGCCCGCCGCGATCGTGCAGGTCACGGTCTGCGCCGCAGCCGAGCAGTTCGCTGGCATGGTGCCCAGGGTCAGGCTCGCCGGCACCACATCGGTCACTGTCGCCACCGCCGTCGTCGCTGCCGTGCCGGTGTTCTGCACGCTCAGCGTGTAGCTGGCAGGCGTCCCGACCACGAAGCTCGCGGCGCTCGCGGTCTTGGTGATGGTCAGCTCCGGGGCGTTGACCGGCGTCACTACCGTGCTGTCGCAGCGGGCCGCGGCGGGACAGGTCGGATCGCCGCCACCGCTCACCGTCGCGGTATTGCTCACGCTCGGAACAGCAGTCACGGTCGGCGTCACCGGAATCACGAAGCTGGTGCTTGCGCCCACCGCCAGGCTGGCGACCGTGCAGGTCACCGTCTGGCCTGCCGCCGTGCAGCCCGCCGGCAGCGTGCCGAGCGTCAGACCACTCGGGATGGTGTCAGTGATCGTGATGGTGGCAGTCGTCGCAGCCGTACCGGTGTTCTCGACCGTCAGCGTGTAGCTCGCTGGCGTGCCTACCGTGAAGCTCGCGGCACTGGCGGTCTTGGTGATCGTCAGCTGCGGCGCATTGACCGGCGTCACCACCGTGCTGCCGCAGCGCGCTGCCGCAGGACAGGTCGGATCGCCGCCACCGCTCACCGTCGCGGTATTGCTCACGCTCGGAACAGCAGTCACGGTCGGCGTCACCGGAATCACGAAGCTGGTGCTTGCGCCCACCGCCAGGCTGGCGACCGTGCAGGTCACCGTCTGGCCTGCCGCCGTGCAGCCCGCCGGCAGCGTGCCGAGCGTCAGACCACTCGGGATGGTGTCAGTGATCGTGATGGTGGCAGTCGTCGCAGCCGTACCGGTGTTCTCGACCGTCAGCGTGTAGCTCGCTGGCGTGCCTACCGTGAAGCTCGCGGCACTGGCGGTCTTGGTGATGGTCAGCTCCGGTGCGTTGACCGGCGTCACCACCGTGCTGCTGCACCGCGTCGCGGCGGGACAGGTCGGATCGCCGCCGCCGTTCACTGTGGCGGTGTTGCTCACGCTGGGCACGGCGGCAAGAGTCGGCGTCACCGGAATCACGAAGCTGGTGCTTGCACCGGCGGCGAGTCCCGCGGCAATCGTGCAGGTCACGGTCTGGCCCGCTGCCGTGCAGCCCGCCGGCAGCGTGCCGAGCGTCAAACCGCTCGGAATCGTGTCGGTGATGCTTGCAACTGCGGTCGTCGCAACCACGCCCGTGTTCTGCAGCTGCAGCGTGTAGCTCGCCGGCACGCCGACAACGAAGCTGGCGCTGCTCGCCGTCTTGGTCAAGGTGAGCTCGGGGCTACCCAGCACCTGGGTGGCAGCGGAAGCCGTGTCGTTGCCGGTATTGGTCTGCGTTGTCGTGGTGGTGATGGTCGAGGTCACCGTGATCGTCGCAGGCGTCGCCGGCGCGGTGTAGCTCACCTCCAGCTGCAGCTGCTGTCCCGGCACCAGGCTGCTTGGGAGTCCGCAGCCGCCGACCACGCCCGTGCCGGCGTTGTAGGTGCAGAGCACGCCGTTGAAGCGGATCTCGACGGCGCTGGCACCAGCACTCAGGCTGATGTTGTAGCCGACATTGGCGGCGCTGCTGGCGCCGACATTGGCATAGCCGACCTGCACCTGGACCGGGCTGCTCGGCGGCACTGACGCGGGTGCGCTGACCGACGTAGTGACGTCAGCGGTCGTCGCCGCGACGATCAGCGTGCTGCCCTGGGCGGTATTGTTCGAGAGGTTCGCTTCCGGCGTCGTCGTGCTGATGCCCGACTGCACTTCCACCGTGCCACTGCCCGGGGCGGTGTAGCTCAGATTGAAGCCGAAGCCGTCGCCGCTGGCCAGGCTGGACGGAGCGCCGCTGACGGTGACCGCACCGGTGACCGCGTTGTAGGTACAGCTGATGCCCGCACCGCTGCAGCTGACGCCGGCAAGACCCGGCGGCAGGCTGAGGCTGTAGACCAGGCCGGCGGCCGGATCAGGACCGAGGTTGCTGAAGCTGACCGGCACGTTCACCACCGAGCCCGGCGCCGCCGTGGCCGGCGCGCTGAGGCTGGTGGTGACATCGACGCCGGTGCCCGCGGTGATGACCGTGGTCGAGGCCGAAGCGCTGTCGTTGGCGGGGTTCACGTCGCCGGCGACATTGGCCGTAGCCGTCACCGTCACCACGCCCGAGGCCGGCGCGTTGTAGCGCAGGCTCAGGCTGACCAGATCCCCCGGCGACAGGTTGCCGCTGAGGCCCGAGACGCTGACCGCACCGGTTCCCGCGTTGTAGGTGCAGACCACCGGCGCCACGCAGCTGACGCCGGTCAGTCCGGCCGGCAGCTGCAGGCTGTAGCTCGCGCCGGTGAACGCAGTGCTGCCCACGTTCTGGAAGCGCACTTCGGCAGTGATGAGGCTGCCCGGCGCGGCGGTGGCAGGCGCCTCGACCGCCGCGGCGATGTCCACGGATTGCGTGCCCAGCACCGTGGTCACGCCCGCGTCGGTGTTGTTCGAAAGGTTGCTCTCGGGGCTGGTCGTGCTGATGGTCGACTGCACCTGCACCGAGCCGCTGGCCGGCGCCGTGTAGCGCAGCTGGAAAGGCGGCGCCGATGCACCGGCCGCCAGTGAGCCCGGCAGGCCGGTCACGCTGACGGCGCCCGTGGCCGGGTTGTAGGTGCAGGTCACGCCCGCGGTGCAGCTGACGCCACTCAGACCGGGCGGCAGCTGCAGCGCATACACCAGCCCTGCGGCCGTGCTGCCGCCGACATTGGCGTACTCGATGTCAACGCTGACCACGGCGCCGGCCACCGCGGTGGCGGGCGCCAGCACGCGGGTCATCACGTCGGCCTCGTTGCTGCCGCCGATCACGGTGATGCCGTTGGCCGAATCCGGCGCCAGGTTCGGGCCCTGGTTGGTGGTGGTGCTGATGGTGGCCGTCACCGGCACGCTGCCCGATGCGGGCGCGATATAGCTCAGGCTGATGTTCTGCATCTGACCGGGCGACAGCGAGCCCGGCAGGCCAGTCACCGTCACCACGCCGGTGACCGGGTTGTAGGCGCAGGACGCACCGGCACAGCTCACGCCACTCAGGCCGGGCGGCAGCTGGATCGCATAGCCGACGTTGGCCGCGTTCTGCGAGCCGACGTTGCCGAAGCCGATGTTGACCAGAACATTCGCTCCCGGATCAGCGCTGGCTGGCGCCTGCACGGTCGCGATCACATCGGCGAAGTCGATGATGTCGAGGATGCTCGACTGCGGGCTGGTGACCTGGTAGGTCCACAGGTTGAGGCCCTTGGCGTCGCCAAAGCCCTGGGTCGGGCTGGCGGCCGCACAGTCGGCATTGGCGTTGAACGAATTCAGCCAGAACCGGTAGTAGCGGCCGCTGCCGCCGAAGTTGGCGTTGTTGGAATCCGCACCGACCAGATTGACGTTCGGCGTCGACTGCTCCAGCGTGCTGCCGGCGCCGCAGAGATGGCCATTCAACTGGCCCACGGCGGTGCCGCCGCGAGTGACGTAGCCGCGATCGTCGTAGTAGACCAGCGCGTCCTGGATGTTGCCGTTGAGCTTGGTGAGGCTGGGTCCGCCGTTGAGGTTGCCCTCGACGTCGGCGAAGGGGAAATGCGCCTCGCCGTTGCGGCCCACCAGACGGAATCGGTAGCCGTTGCCGGGCGGGAAGTTGTTGCCGGCGTTGTCGCGCCCGTCCCAGACCACGCTGTAGGCGCCGGTGCCGGACTGTCCCGTGAGCACGCGGTTCACCGGCAGCGCCGGGTCGAAGTTGACGCCGTCGCGGCTCACCACGATCTCGAACGAGATCGTGTCGGTCACGGTGAAGTTGAAGGTGCCGCCCTGGCCGACGTAGGCCGTCGAACCGCCGGTCGGCGGGTAGGTGAACTGGAAGTTGTTGACCTGCGGCGGCAGCGGTGCGGTCGGAATCGAAAGCGCGGTCAGCACGCGCTCGGCTTCGGTGTTGTTGGCCGCATTGCCGGCGGACGGCGTGATGTCGCTGAAGAAGATCGGGAACTGCGCCGGCTGCACGCTGACACCGGCCGGAATGCCGGCGCTGACCAGCGGATTGGTGGCGCGGATGTTCTTGTACAGCGGCTCGCCCTGGTCGAGGAAGCCCAGGGTGTTTGCGAAGAAGGTGCCACCGTTCGGATCGATGCCGCGCAGGCGCTGGCGATAGCGATAGCCGTCGAGGGTGACGTAGTAGAGATCCTGGAACAGGCGACGACCGTCGCCATTGCCGAAGGTGAACACGGTCCAGGCATAGGTGAACATGCGGCCGTTGATGTCGGTGGTGGAGGTGTCCGAACTGCGCACGGTCACGTCCCAGGCCGAAACCGCATTGTTCAGCACCGCCGGCGGATCGATGAGCGCGTTCTGTGGGCTGCCGGTATTGGTGCTGGCGCCGGTGAAGTTGACGCCATAGATGCCGGTGGCGGGCGCGACATACACGCAGGGCACGTAGCCGCCCGGGTTGCCGCCGCCGCTGACCGCACGCGGGCCGGCAAGCTCCTGGGCGCGGGTCGCGATCAGGCCGTCAGTGCCCGCGGTGCAGGTGAAACTGGCGCTGCCGGGCAGGGTTTCCGCGCCCGGCGTGCCGAAACTCTGCGGGTTGTAGACCTGGATGATGCCGACGCCCGCCGCCGTGCGGTTGCGTGAGCCCAGCAGGATGCGCTCGCCCGCCTGCGCATAGACGTAGATGAAGCCGCGCCTGCGCACCACGTTGAGATACGACTGGGTGGGGTCGGAGACATCCAGCGCGCCGCGGCCAGCGCCGGTGATCGCTTCGGTGCCTGCGGGATACAGGTTGCGGCTGCCTTCGGCCAGCGCGGGCGCGATCGGCAGCAGCAGCGCTGCGAGCGTGAGGAATGCGGAGAACAGCAGCGACAGGCGTCCCGGGCATGTGCCGGGGCGGGTGGGTAGGCGATTCAAGGCAGACTCCGATGGATGGGGAGGTTGGGCCTGACCCTCTTTGGAGCCTTGCCCGGCGTCGTGACGACGTTCGCGCTTTGAGCACGAACCGGGCCAACTAACGACCGCGCGTTCAATTCGCTTGGAAAACGATTGTGAAACGAACGTCGAACGTCAGTTCTGCCCGTCTGCCCTCGCCTCGTTCTGCCCGGTGGAACGGATCGATCCGCCAGCGCTTCATGCGAACGGGGAAGACACCCCTCCCATCGTCGATCCGCGACACCGCTGTCGCCCGACCCTCCGAGCAAGGGTCGGACTCGACCCCGACTGACGCGTCGTGTCAGCAACTGACAGCGCCGTCACGGCTTTGGTCGATGTGCGGGCCCAATCGCGCTGATCCCGGCAACGGCAGCCAGCCCAAACTCCGCGCGCACGATCAGGGCAGCTTCAAACCCGTGCGCGCAGCCAATCCAGCAGCTCAGGCGCTTCCAGTGGCGGGCTGTGCAGGAAGCCCTGCAGCTGGCTGCAGCCCAGCCCGCCGAGCAGGGCCTGCTGCGCCTCGGTCTCGACGCCCTCGGCCAGGGTCGACAGCTCCAGCGAGCGCGCCAGCGTCAGGATGCTGCGCACGATCGCGGCGGCGCCGTGGTCCTGCGGCAGGCCGGCGACGAAGCTGCGGTCCACCTTCAGCTTGGTCAGCGGAAAGCGGTGCAGATAGGCGAGGCTGGACCAGCCGGTGCCGAAGTCGTCGATGCTCAGGCCCAGGCCCAAAGCCGCCAGCGCCTGCAGCTGCTGCGCGCTGTGTTCGGTCTGCTCCATCAGCGTGGACTCGGTGATTTCCAGCTCCATGCCGGCCCCGGGCAGGCCATGACGTCCGAGCGCCGCACTGACCCGCGCCGGCAGGTCGCCATGGCGGAACTGGTCCGGCGAGACATTGAGGCTGACGAACAGCTGGCCGAAGCCTTCGGCCGTGAGCCAGGCCTTGAGCCGGCAGGCCTCCTCGATCACGAAGCCGCCGATGGCGGCGATCAGGCCGGACTCCTCGGCCACGGGTATGAAGCGCGCAGGCGGGATGTCGCCCAGCTCGGGATGCCGCCAGCGCAGCAGCACCTCCAGGCCCAGCGCACGGTGCGGAGGCCGCGACTCGACGATCGGCTGCATGACCAGGCGCAGCTGGCCACGCCCCAGTGCGCGCGCCAGCTCGCGCTGCAGCCGCACCTGGTAGGCCACGCGCTCGCCCATCGCCGCGTCGTAGCGCGACAGGCCGCGCCGACCGGCGGAGATCGCGAGGTCCGCACAGCGCAGCAGCGCCTCGCCGCCGGCTGCATCCTGCGGATAGCAGGCCAGGCCCGCGCGCAGCTCCAGGTCGAACTCGATGCCGAGCACGTCCAGCGGCAGCAGCTGCACCTGCTGCAGCTGCTCGACCAGGGACGGCGGCAGCAGCGCATCGTCCGCCGGCAGTTCGAGCAGCAGGGCGAAATCGTCCTGGCCGAAATGGGCGATGCAGCTGGCGGTGCCGTCGAAGCAGGTGGCCAGGCGCTCAACCACTTGGCCGAGCAGCGCGTGTGCGTGGGTCATGCCGAACACATCGCGGAACTCGCCGAAGCGCTCGACGCGCAGCCGCAGCAGGGCCAGTGGCCGCGCTGGCGCGCTGTCGATCCAGGCCTGCGCGGTCAGCAGCAGGCCACGCTCGTTGAGCGCGCCGGTGACTGGATCGTGCTCGGCGAAGTAGCGCGTCTGCAGCTCGCGGCGATGGCGTTCGCCGATGTCGGTGGCGATCTTCGACACGCCCACGCAGCGGCCGTCGCGGTCGATGATCGGCGACAGCGACAGCTGCACCTGCACGGCGCTGCCGTCGCGACAGACGCGCACCGCTTCCGCGCGCACCTGCGGCTCGCCGGACAGCACGCGCTTGAGCAAGGCTGCCGCGGATTCGCGATCCTCCGGGGCCGCCAGCATCGACACCGGCCGCCCGATCGCCTCGGCCTCGCTGAAGCCGAACAGGCGCTCAGCGCCGAGGTTCCAGCTGACGATGTGTCCCTGCAGGTCAAGCGAAAGAATGGCGTCGCCCGAGCTGCGGACGATCGCGGCCAGCCGCTCGGCGGTCTGCCGTTCGCCCTCGCGCTCGGTGATGTCCATGGCGAAGCCGCCCAGCAGACGGCGCCCACCCTGCTCGCCCAGGGGGAACTTGCAGGTTTCGAACAGGCCGCGGCTGCCGTCGGCGCGCAAGCCGGGCTCGAGCAGATGCTCGGGCACGCCGCCCGCGTCGATGCGGCGGTTGTTCTGCAGATAGAGCGCGGCCAGCTCCGGGCTGTAGCAGTCGCGCAGCGTCGTCGGCAGCTGCCGGGCCCCGCGCGAGGCCAGGACCTCGGCGTAGGCCGCATTGGCGGCGAGGATGTTGCCCTCGGTATCGCTGATCCAGGCGCGACCCGGCCAGTGGTGCAGGAAGGCCTGCAGCATGGCCTCGGTCTGCTTGCGGTCGCTGATGTTCTCGGCCGTCACCGCCACGCCGTCGCGCAGCGGCACCACCTGGTGGCGCATCCAGCGCAGCCCGGCCGGATACTCCGGCACCTCGAACTCCTCGACGAAGGCCTGCCCGCTTTCCAGCACGCGCCGGCAGTGGCCGATCAGCACTTCGGTGCGGCTGCCCGGCAGGCATTCGCGCAGCACCTGCCCGACCAGGGCGCGCGGGTCCTGCTGCAGCAGCTCGCCGCCCTTGACATTGGCGTACTCGATGCGGAAATCGACCACGCTGCCCGCGGCATCACGCTGCGCCGAGGTGATGTAGAGCGCCGACAGCGCGCTGGCCGCCGCACCGGCGAACCAGTCGTTGAGGCGCGACTGTTCCTGCTGCATCGCCCGCGCGTCGGTGCGATCGCTCTGCAGGAACAGGAAGCCCTGCAGCGCGCCCTGTGCATCGCGCAGCGGCAGCAGGCGGCTGCGCAGGCGCATCGCGCTGCCGTCGCGACGCTCGGTATCCAGCTCGAACTCGGTGGCCTGGCCGCGTCGATAGGCGGCGCGAATCTGCGCGCGCGTGGCCTCTGCCGTCGCCACCCCGCCCAGCCTGCGCAGCGGCTGCCCCAGCACCTCGGCACGCGGCCAGCCGGTGCTGCGCTCGAAGGCGGCATTGACGTAGCGCACATAGGGCCCGCCCTCGCCGGCGCTGCCGAGCGCCGCATCGGTGACGACCACCAGCTCCTCGATGTGCTCAAGGCAGTGCAGGGCCCAGCGGTAGTCCAGCGCGACGTCGCGGCTCATGTGCCTCCCGGCGGCCTGTCCTGCCCGACCCTGCGGGCCAGGGAACTCGGCTCGCCTGCATAACACATGCCGACAAGGCGCTGAGACAGCGACGGAATTCTGCCGAGGCTGCAGCGGCGCGGTCCGACTGCCAGCGGCGCGATGGCGCTAGCGCGCGCCGACCCGCGCGTTCGCGCGCAGCCAGTCCAGCCCGCCCGTGCGCGTCCACAGCGGCAGATGTTCGTCGCGGAACAGCCAGGCCTCCTCGTCACCGCCAAGAACGACGCCGTAGGCATCACCGCGCGGACGCTTCGGCGGCTTCGGCGCCAGCAGCATCCGCGCGATCTTCGGGTAGTCCGCCGCCACGCGCGCCAGCATCGCGCGCGCCGAGGCTTCGTTTCCAAGCAGATGCAGGGCCAGCGCGGACTGGTACTGCATCTCCGGCAGATCGTCCGGATAGCGCTCGGCGAGCGCGGCCGCTTCGGCGTAGTCGCCGCGCTGCAGCAGCAGCGCCATCAAGGGCATGCGCAGGCCCTGGTTGTCCTGCGGGTTCAGCTCGTCCACCAGCCAGCGCAGGGTGCTGAGCGCGGCATCCGTCTCGCAGCCCAGCTCGATCCGCAGCAGGGCCAGATCGGCAAGCAGGCTGAGCGCCGTGCGGTTTTGCAGCCAGCCCCATTCCAGCGCAAGCCCCTCGGCCTTGTGGGCGCGCAGGTTCTCGCGCAGCAGGGCCTCCGCGCGCTTCAGCAGCGGCAGCGCGAAGCGCTCGCCCACGCCGGGCAGTGGGCGGCTGTGCGCAATGCCTTCCAGCGCGGCGATCAGCTCGAAGCTGTGCCACAGCAGGGGCGCCTGCGCCAGCACCGGCCCCAGCTCGGGATCGCCGCCGCCCTGTTGCGCCCGCGCCATGCGCGCTTCGATCGTGCGTAGCGCCTTGGCCAGCGCCGGCGAAGGCTCCAGCGGACCGGCCGACTCCGAACTGCGGTGTGGGAAGTGGTAGTGGGCCTGCGGCGGAGGCGCTGCCCTGAGCAGCGCCTCCAACTCGGCCAGCGCCGGCTCGTGCTGCGCGGCGAGCTCTCCGAAGGCGGCTGCGCCCTCGCGGGCCACCGACTGCGCCAGCTCGATCAGCTCCTGCAGTTCGGGATCACGCCGACGCTGCAGCGACTGCACCCAGAAGCGTGCGCGTTCGCGGGCCTGCGCCTCATCGCCCTGCGCGATGAGCAGCAGCAGCTCCAGATGGCACAGGCTCGGCGAATCCGGCAGGACCTGTTGGGCGGCTTTGAACAAGGCCCAGGCCTCGGCGGTCTCGCCGCGATCGTGCGCGATGGCCGCCTGGCGCTGCAGCAGCGCGGCGACCGTGCCGCGATCGCCATGCTGCAGGCCGCGCTCCAGCAGCTGCTGCTTCTTGCGCGGCTTGTGCAGGGCGTCGTAGCAGTCCAGCAGGCAGTCGAGCAGCGGCTCGTGCGGCTCGGTGAAATGGCGTTCGTCCTTGAACCAGGGCTCAAGCAGCGCCAACAGCTCCTCGTAACGACCCGCGCCCTGCCATTCATGCGCCACATGCACCAGCATCGGCCGCGACAGCTTGCTGCCTGCCAGCTCGGCCCAGCGCTTGCGCTGCAGCACCTCCAGCAGGAAGGACAGGAAGTTGACCTGTTTGAGCGGCAGCCGCTGCTCGGCGTCCTGGCAGCAGTGCTTGTACTTGCGGCCCGATCCGCAGTGGCAGGGCGAGTTGCGCTCGATCGGCGGCAGGCGGCCGGCCGCGTACTGCAGATGCGGATTCGGGCAGTGCGCCCACACCGCGCGCGCCATCAGCATCAGCATCGGATGCACGGTCTCGGGCGGCGTGCCGGTGGCCTCCCAGTCCTTGCGGTACAGGTCGACGATGGACGCCACGCGATCACGGTAGGCGGTGAAGTCCGGCGCGCGGTTGAGCACGTCCACGCAGGCACGGATCCAGTGATCGAGACGGTCGGGAAAAGCATCGTTCGCCATGCGGGGGTAGGAGCTGTGTCTGGAGACGCCAAAGCTTAGCGTGTGGAAGACGGTCCATCTTCGCGCTTCCGCTGCCGCGAGCCCGCGGCATGCGGCATGCGGCACGCACCAAGCCTGCACGCGGTGTCGCGCCTGCGCGCTCAACGCAGGGAGCGCCCCTCGTAGGCCTGCATCAGCAGCGGCTTCAGGGCATCGAGCTCGTCAATGGAGCCCAGCGTGATCTCAAGATCGCCCGTACCCCAGTGACCAATTTCGCGCACGTCGCGCGCATTGGGCGGCAGCGTCGCCAGCGCGCCGGGGTCGAGATGCAGATAGACCAGCAGCCGGCTCTTCTGCAGCACCACGGTGGCGAAGTTCTTCAGGCGCTTGTAGGCGGCGTAGAGCTTCAGCTCCTTGTGCTGCACGTCGTCACCCAGAGAGAGCAGGTAGTCATGCAGCGCCTCCAGCAGCTCGCGCTGCGCGGGTGCCAGCAGCTGCAGGGATTCGCTGTAGGGTCGATCCCTGCCGCGCGGCGCGGCGTCTTCGCTGTCGACGGCGACATCCGCCATCGGCGCGACCTCCGCCGCCGGCTCGATCGACTTCCCGCTGCGAGTGCCGCGATTGTTCGCTGACCGGCCATTCCTGCCGGAAGCGCTGACCGCATTCGCCAGCTCCAGCAGCAACAGATCGGCGCCGAAGCGGCGATAGCGGATCAGCTCGATGTTGCGGTCGATCTGCTGCACCGCATGGCCGTCGAACTTGGTGAAGTCGGCCGCGATGCAGACCAGCCGCGGCGCGCTCCAGTCGATTCGCTGCGCGGCTTCATGCCCAAGCACTTCCATCACCAGCAGCTTGAACTCGGCCTTGTGGTCGAGCAGCCAGTCCAGATAGAACAGCCCCTGGTTGATCACGTTCTCGCCGACCGAACGCTTGTACTCCAGGATCACCGGACAGTCGTTCTCGTCGATGCCCAGCGAATCGATGCGCCCGCCGTGGGTCTTGCCGGTGGAGTACTCGGTCGCCAGAAAGCGGATGCCCAGTAGCGCATCGAGGTTGGCCTCGATCAGGGTCTGCAGCGGCTTCTCAAGGTCAGAGGCATCGCCCTGCAGCTCGGCGGCCTTGCCGGCGGTGAGGCGGAAGAGGCGGATGTCGCTCATGGAGGTGTTGTTCTCGTTCGTACGCACGGCAGGGGCATCAGCCGTGGATGAAAGCACAAACCGGTCGGCTCGCGATTGTGTCGACAGTGTTTCCCACGCCTGCAACCCTCAGGGCGAGGCGACACATCCTGAAAGGGCAGCTTTTTGCGGCGGGGACCACCTCTGCGCATTTCCCGCCCTGGGGCGTGCCCAAGGGCGAGGGAGACGCCGCACCCGATATGGATTCAGTTGTTCGAAGTTTTCGAATGACTGGCGAGGACGGCAAGACACACGGCGCCAAGCACCGCGGCCTTGTGGCCACGAATTGTTGTAAGCGGCGAGGTCAAGGCAAAGCGTGCGGCCAAGTTCCACTAGTCAGCAACGAGTGTGATCGAGGAGTTAGCCCTCAAGGGCTGCGTGATCCAAACGGGCGCCCCATGCAACGCGAAAGCCCCGCGACGGGCGGGGCTTTCGCAAAGGCAGGGCGCGGTTTGGCTTGCGCGCATCAGGCGCCGCTCATCGCAATCCTGTCACTCGCCGGGCGGGTCCGCCTGCACGGGCGTCTCGGGCGTTGGCGCTGGATTGGCGGCCGCGCGTCTTGCTGCTTCGAGCTCGGCTTCGGCTTGAATCAAGGCGCGCATCTGATTCAGAAGCTCGGTTTCGCGCGTCACCGCATCACGCTGATTCGTTCGATAGTCGACGCGCAGCTTGAAGATCTCACCGACAATACCGACCGTGGCCTTGGCGATCTTCCAGGGCACGGATACCACCTCAAGCGCCGGGCTGGGCCGGTCCGCGTGCACCGATATCAACATGCCGTTCTGAAAACCAAGTTTTGTTTCGTTGCGCGCGAAGGCGGTGGCGTCTACGGAGATCAGCTCGCCAGGCTGGCGGTTGGGAACGCTCAGTACGAACGTGCTTATCGGAGTGGAGTCCCTTTGCACATTGACCAGCAAAGGCCGCTCCCTGCGGTACAGCACGCCGTCAAGGGGCAGTTCCGCGCTCTCGCTGGCTTTGCACTCGCTGGCAACCTGAGGGGCACTCGTCGCTTCTTGTTCAACAGTTGCCGGCTTGATGCTTCCAGGCTTTGGGCAATCGCAGGGGCATGCGTCGGGCGCATCGACAACTTCAAGAGTGAGTGCGTAGCTGAACTCTGCTGCTGTCTTGCTGTTGTCCGCGATCAAGCGGACTGTTGCCGCACGACTGACCTGCAAGGAAAAATCCTTCCAACCTTCGGCCCAAGTTGGATCTAGGACCGTGCTCAGCTGAAGTGGCCGCCAGTCTCCATCCTCACAGGCTGGAGGTGTTGGAGGCACAGCCGGGTCGTCGTCGCGCTTGAGAACGCTCTGATCCGGTCGGAACATGATTCTCATCTCGGGATTCGCCATCGGCGCTGCGACGACCGACCTCGCGAGGTTCACCAGCACCTCGGCCGTTTGGTCTGCAGCTATGCCGTCCGCGGTGGACAGCAGGCCCGAGGCTGTCGTCTTGAAATCCAGAGTGTCGTGACGCAAGGGATTGCCGCTGAACTGCAGGAGGTAGCGTTCGGCCGTGTCGGGCACTGGATCGAGCAGCTCGACCTTGAACGCGTCGACGTAACCGCACATGCCCTGCGCTCGGTCAAAGGCGCTCTTCGATTGCGTCGCCGCGGTCAGCGCGGCCTCTGCCGTGACTCGAAGCCGCGCTTTCGCCGCGTTGTCAACCCGAGCCTTGCTCAACTCTCCAAGTGCCGCCTGATAGGCCGCAGACGCCTCGGCAACGCCATCGGCCTTGAGTTGTTTGAGAAGAGCATCCGCGAGCTCGACGCTTCGCTTGGCGACGGTTTCGGCTTGTCTTGCTTCAGACGCGGCCTGCTCGGCCTTCGCAAGGGCTTGAACGGCAGAACTCTCTAGCTTTGTTCGCTCGAACGTGACTCTGGCGTACCGCATCGGCAAGTAGTAGCTGATGCCTGAACCATGGGGAAGCGAACTGGCAGAGCCCAACGGGACGCTTCGGACCATCGGCGTGGTACAGCCGGACAACATCACAAGCGGCAGCAGCGCGGTAACGATCGTTTGTCTACGCATGGTGTATCCCCTGGTCTTGATGCCAGCCACGCCGTTGTGGCCTGCGCAAATGCGGTGCCCCCAGAAGACAGTTTGTCTCACCGTCTGGAGACCGGCCCGCGTGGCGGGACGCAAAATGGCTTCAAGAGCTGTCGGGTACCGGACGAATGCCTCCGGCGGTCTCAACCCCAAAACTCGCCGCCCGCCAGATAGTCAATTTGCGTCGACGCATCGGCCCCGTAGGCTCATCATCCAGCAGCAGCGCCGGCAGTTCCCGCTGCCCACTTCCTGCCCTTCATGGCGTAGTCCACCGCCAGGTCATAGACGTTGTCGCATTTCTGCTTGAAGGTGGTGTGGTCGTAGGTTTCTGGCAGGTCTGCGTCCAGCACGCGCTCGATCTCCGCACGCACCTGCTTCTGGGTCTGGGCGCTCTGGTGCCAGTTCTGGATCAGCACCTTTGGCTGCTCCTCCACCAAACGCTTGAGCAGGTGCTTCGCTGCCAGCTTCACGCGCTGCGTCTCGTCCTGGGTGAGCGGGTCCTTCTTCAGAAGATCGAACAGCTCCAGCTCGTCCTCGGTCAGTCCTTCGCGGACGTGACGCTCTGCTTCGTCCTTGAGCTCGCCGGCGGTGGCAATGAGTTCCTCGTAGTAGTTCTCCGTGGCGGTCGCACCCGCGTTGTAGGCATCGATCACCTTCTGCAGGCGCTGCAGGAAGTCCGTGCGCGTGCTGTTCTGGGCCAGCATCTCGACCAACTTGCGCTGCAGGAAAGCCTGCAGGTCAGCGATCTGGATGTTCTTGAACGGCGCCGTCTTGAACTCCTCGCGCAGCTTGTCGACGTTGACCTTGCTCAGGTCCCAGGCCTTGCCACGCTGCACGACTTTGTACTCGGCAGCGAACTCCCTGGCCGCGAACGCCTCGGCCTTGTCCACGATGACGCTGGCATCCAGAAGCGCTTCGATGCGCTGCACCGCGCTGTCGATGTCGGCCTGTTCGACGATGCTGTCCATCACCCCGCGCAGGTACTGGAAGGCCGAGACCACACGCCCCTTCTTTCGGCCCAGCACCTCGGGTTTGCAGGCTTCATACAGGGAGGAGATCGTGTTCTCGTAAACGTTGAAGGACTTGCGCTGCTCCTCGCTGGCCAGCAGCGTGTCGGCAAAGACGTTGAACAGGCCCAGCTTGGTGAACACATCGCCCCGCGCCAAGGCCTCATGCAGCGGGACGTCCTGGGACTGGCAGTAGGCCAGACCCTGCTCGATGGCCTCATCCAGCAGCGTGAACAGGTGGCTCTTGTCGCGCACCGGCAGCTCGTCGTCCTCGGGGCCGGCGGCGTAGTCCTTGAGCGCCTTTTTCATGCGTCGGAAAACGTTGTAGTAGTCCACGATCTCGCCGTGGCGCTTCTCCACGTTGAGGATGGTGTGCCCACTCACCCGATTGGCCCGCGCGATGGTCTGCATCAGCGTGTGGCCCTGCATGGGTTTGTCGAGGTAGAGCGTGCTCACCGTCGGCGCATCGAAGCCCGTCAGCCACATCGCGCAGACGAACACCAGTTGCAGCGGGTGCTCCGGGGCCTTGAAGTTGAACTCGATGTCGTGGCCCTGCGCATCCAGCGCGTTCATGCGCTGGCGGTGGGGCTTGATGTCGAGGTTCTTGCTGGCGAACTTCTCTTCCTCGCCGGCTTCCTCACTGACGATCACCGCCATCTGCACCGCGCCCATCCAGGCCTTGAGCTGCTTCAGGCGCTGGCGTTCCACATCGTTCGCCGTCGCGGCGATACGCCCGTTCAGCGCCTTGATCTCGGCCTTCCACAGCGCCTGCACCTTGTCGAACATGGTCACCGCGGTGAACTTGTCCACCGAGATGACGATGCCCTTGCCCAGATAGCCGCGGCGGGGAAAGTGATAGACGATGTCGCGCGCGATCGTGTCCAGCCGGTCCTCGCGCTTGACGACCTCCATCTCCTGCGCAAAGCGCCGCTCCAGCTTCTCCTGCGCCTGCGGGTCGAGGTTCTCGTCCTCCAGAATCTCGGCGAACTCCTCGCTCAAGTCCTCGTTCTGGATCAGCACCTCGGGCACGCGCTTCTCGTAGAACAGCGGCACGGTGGCGCCGTCCTCCACGCTCTGCTGGAAGTTGTATTCGGATACGTAGTCGCCGAACCAGGCATTGGTCTTGCGCTCCTGGCCTAGCAGCGGCGTGCCGGTGAAGGCCAGAAAGTTGGCCCGGGGCAGGCCTGCGCGCATGTTCTCGGCCAGGCCGGCGTACTGGGTGCGGTGGGCCTCGTCGACGATCACCACGATGTCGTCGCGGTCGGACAGCAGCGGGTAATCCTTGCCCTTCTCGTAGCGGAACTTCTGGATCAGAGTGAACACCACGCGCTTGTTCTTGCCCAGCATCTCGCGCAGTTGCACGCTGCCCTTGGGTCGCACATCGTCCTTGGGCGCCACCACGCCGGTGTGCAGGAAGTTGCGGTAGATCTGGCCATCCAGGTCGTCGCGGTCGGTCACCACCACGAAGGTGAAGTTGCCGGTGAGCTTGCGGAAGATCTTGCGCGTGTAGAACACCATCGAGAAGCTCTTGCCCGAGCCCTGCGTGTGCCAGAACACGCCCAGCCTGCCGCCCAGCTCGCGCCGGTGCTTGAACTGCTCGAAGGCGTTGTTCACGCCGATGAACTGGTGGTTCTGCGCAATGACCTTCTGCGTCTCGCGGTAGAACACGCAGAAGTTCTCCACGTAGTCCAGCAGCCGCTCCGGCGTCAGTAGGCCCAGCACCGCCCGCTCCACGCTCAGGCCCTGCGCGGCAATGGCCGGGCGGTCCAGCTTTTCCTTCTCATCATGAACCCGCAGCCAGGTGAAGAAGTGTTCCCATTGCGCCGTAATGCTGCCCAGCCGAGTCTCGATGCCGTTGCTCAGCAGGCACAGCGCATTGGCGGTGAAGAGCTGCGGGATCTCGGCCTTGTAGGTGGTCAGGTTGTCGTCGAAGGCGGCGCGCAGCTTGACGTTGCTGTTCTTCAGCTCGATGAACACCAGCGGCAGGCCGTTCACGTATAGCAGCACGTCGGGCCGGCGGTAGCCATGCTCGCCGCGCACCCACAGCTGGCTCACCGCCAGGTAGTGATTGCGGCCGGTGCGCGGGTCGGGCGCGTCGAAGTCGATCACCTTCAGTCGCTCGGTCACGGTCTGCCCTGCCTGAGGCCCGGCCTCGGGCTTGTAGGTCACCGGCACGCCATCGCGGATCAGCCCGTCCATCTCGCGGTTGGCTGCCACCAGGCTCATTGCCGTGCGCGGCTGCACCAGTTGCGCCAGGGCTTGGTCCACCGCGTGGGTCGGGGCCTGCGGGTTTAGCCGCTCCAGCGCGGCGCGCACGCGGTCGGTCAGGATGACTTCGCGCTTGTCGGCGCGGCCGGAGCCGTCATTCAGGTCATCCGGCTGGGCCGTGAAGCAGTTCAGCGCATCGAAGCCGCACAGGTGCTGCAGCCGCTGCAGCAGGGCCTGCTCGATGTCGTCCTCGCTGATGAAATTCTTCGCGGCGGCCACGGCACCTCCCTGGTGTTGCCGGTTGTGGAGAAGAAGACCTGCTAACGGGCTATTGCCTCACTACGCGGCGCGGCCTCTGCGGGCGGCGGCTGCATGCTGGGCGGCAACTGAATGTCTAACGCCTCGATGCGGAGTTTGCCGGAGATCAGGCGGGGGAGCAGCGAATCGCGGGTAGCGCGCAACCTGCGGTTTAGCTTGGTCAGCGACTCCACTTGGTCAAACATCGGCCGGGCTTGCTGCTCATAGGCAGCGATCAGCTTCAGCGGCGGGGTCAGTATGCGTATCCGCTTGAACGTCCCTTTGGTCAGCTCTGCGAAGGTCGCGCCGCCGGAAAGCATCTCGAAGTGTGGCTTGGCAAGCTTGAGCCAGTGGTACAGATAGGTCAGCGGATAGCGTTGGTTCGGAATGCAGGTGATGAAACCTTGGTTCGTGCAAGCCGGTGCGCAGTTGATGCCGATGGCGCCAATCGTGGCGCGGCTGGTCATCATGATCGAATAGGCCGGGAAGAGGTTGGCGGAGCAGTTCTGCAGGCCCTCGTCGGTGCACTTGTCGGCCGACTCCTCCAAGTACGGGCTGCTGGCGCCGGTGACGTCAGTGGGCGTGTACCAATGCACCTCGCCATCCACCCAGAAGCGTGGGTTGTCCTTGGCAGGCGTGGCGCCGCCGTAGAACTTGAAGGCATCGAGGATGGGCTCATGCGTCCAGTCGGTCGGCACGCCCTTTTCAAAGGCAGCCGACTTTGCGCCGGGAAACCGCATCCGCACAAACCACTCGCGGTAGATCTCTTCGGCCATGGACTCCAACAAGGCGATGCGGCGCTGGTTGTTGGCGATCAGGTCGTCATAGGCCGACAGCAGCGCAGCAATCTTTTCTTGTGTTGTCTTGCCGGGAACCCACACAGGGATACGCTCAAAGACAGACTTCGGAACGATTGGCGTGTCGATGCCTGAGTTGTAGGCAAAGATGTATGGCTCGTATGCCCTCAGCAAGTAGTAGACGAAGCGGGCGCAGTGCCTGTCGTTGACGATGATGGAGTTGATCTGCTGGTTCGTAATGCACGAGCGGCTAGCAATGCCCATCTTGCCGAACGCGAAGCTCAGGCTGGTGAACATCACCGCGTCTCGTGGAATCACCTGTCCCTTGAACTTGTCCAGCGCCTTTTCGGATATTCGGGTCGCCGTCGAGTCAACGTAGTAGCTATTCCACGTCAGGTCTTTCGGTGAAACAAAGAGTTCGCTGCCGTCGTAGTACTCGGCGCTTTCGGTAGGGGGCGTCTTGCCCGTAACGACACGCCCAAGGTCGCAGATCCTCAAGGGCTGCCAATCGCTCATTCGCCCTCCACCAGCGTCGCAACGTTTTGCGCGATCAGCTTTTCAAGTGCGTGCGATTGGTTTGTGAGCTCTTCAAGCTCGGTTGCCATGTCGGCCAGGCCAGCAAGGAATTCCTCCTCCGTCTTCCCATCCTCCTCAATCACCACGCCCACATACCGCCCCGGGTTCAGCGACCAATCCTGCTCGGCAATCTCCGCGCGGCTGGCCAGCTTGCACAGGCCGGTGACGTCTTCGTAAGCGGCCTTGGGGAAGCGCTGCTGCAGCCAGCTCACATGCTGGTAGTACAGCTCGGCGGCCTTCAGCTCGCCGTGCAGGGCCTGCACGGCCGCCTTCACGCCTTTGGTCTGGCGGTTGGCGGTGGCGCGCTTGCCGTCCGCCTTGGCGGCTTCGGCCTTGCGCTTGTCCATCTCGCGGATGACCTTGTCCAGCGCCTTCACGGCCGCGTGCAGGCCGGTGAAGAAGGGCGTGAACTGGGCGCGCAGCAGGTGCTGCGCTTGGTTGCGCTCGTCCACGCTGTGCTTCTGGCCGCGGGTGCGCTCGTGCTGGTCCTGTGCCTGCGCCAGCGCGGCGAGCTGGCCCCACTGGGCCTGCAGCGCGGCAATGGCGTCGCGCGCGGCCTGGCTGGTCTGGGCATCGGCCGCCTCTTCAGCCAGCACGGCCAGCAGGCGCTCGCTCAGGGCCGGCAGGTGCTCGGCGGCGTCCTTGAGCTGCGCCATGCCTTGATGCAGGTAGCGGTCCACCTGATCCACAAACTCCTGGCGGCGGCCCTTGTGCAGGCGGGGGATGAGGGCGATGTTCTGGATCTGCTCGTCGCTCAGCTCGCGGTGGGCGCGGTCCACCTGCGTGAAGATGTTGCGGGCGTCGATGAACAGCACCTTGTCATCCGCCTTGCCCTTGTCGAAGAACCACAGCGTGGCCGGCAGCGTGACGGTGTAGAACAGGTTGGACGGCAGCGTGAGCATGCCGTAGATGAGGTTCTGCTCGATGAGCGTGCGGCGGATGTCGGCCTCGGAGTGGCGGGCATCGCTGGCCGAGTTGGCCATCACCAGCGCGGCACGGCCGCCGGGCTTGAGCGAGGTGGCGAAGAGGTTGATCCAGAGGTAGTTGCCGTTGGGCACGGTCTCGACGGCTTTTTCCTTGCCGTCCTTGCCCGCCGCTCCCTTGGCCTTGGTCTTGTTGCGCGGCACGCCGTAGGTGTTGAAGCGGCGGTCCTTCTCCACGGCGTCCAGCGTCACGTCGTCCACGTTGAACGGCGGGTTGGCCATCACGTAGTCGAAGGCGCCGAAGGCGTTGAAGGGGTCTTCGTAGTAGGTGTTGGCCTGCTTGATGTCGCCGCGCAGATTGTTCACGGCGAGGTTCATCTTGGCGAGCTTCACCGTCTCCAGCGTCTTCTCGGTGCCGCAGACGAACACGTCCAGGTCGGCGGCCTTGTCGGCCTGGTGCTGGTGGATGAAGTCGGCCGACTGCACGAACATGCCGCCGGAGCCGCAGGCGGGGTCGAACACCTTGCCGCCATGGGGCTCGATGATCTCGGTCATCAGCTTGACGACGGAGCGCGGCGTGAAGAACTCGCCGCCGCCCTGACCCTCGCTGAGCGCAAAGTTGGCGAGGAAGTACTCGTAGATCTGGCCGAACACATCGCCCGAGGCATCCACCGGGATGTCGGAGAACAGCTTGAGCAGGTCCTTGGGGATGTGCTGGTTCTTGGGGCTGCGGGTGAAGCGGTCGTACTCCTCCTGCGGCAGCACGCCCAGCAGCTCGGGCTTGGTGTTCTCGATGCTGGCCATCGCGGCGCGGATGGCCTTGGCGATGTTTTCCTTCTCGGGCAGGTTCAGCAGGTAGTCGTAGCGGGCCTGGGGCTTCAGGTAGAAGCCGCACTTCTCGATGGCGATCTCTTCCAGGCTGCGCTCCGTGCGCTTGCCCTGGTGCCGCTTGAACTCCTGCTCAATGGCCGCCTCGTGCTGGCGGTACTTGTTGTCGGCGAACTTCAGGAAGATCAGGCCCAGCACCGGCGTGCTGTACTCGCTGGCCTTGAGGTCGGAGTTGGCGCGCAGCTTGTCGGCCGCGGCCCAGAGGTCCTTCTCGAGCTGTTTGAGCTGTTCCCTGTTCATCGGCACCGCGTCAGTGTGAATCGAGGGCCGGATTCTCTCAGATCAGCCGCCCAGCTCGGCCATGGCATCCCGAATGCATCGGGCTTGGTGGTGGCTGGTGTCGTCGGCGGACGCGGCGCACGCCATCGCGGCGCGAAGCGTGTCGGCATCGAGCGGCATCACCCAGCGGACGATCCGCTTGCCGAGGCGACCGCGAAACACGTCGATGTCGTAGTCGTCCTGCCCACGCAGATCGACCCAGGTGGGCTTGGAGAGCCCACCGCCCGGAACGCCGAGAGCGAAGCCCGGATAGGGATCGCCGTGGTGGCAGCCCGGCGGACGATGGCTCGCATGGCGGCTGGTCAGCACCCGGAAGACGATGTCGCCACCCTGCGGTAGGGCAAGAACCAGCAGGTACTTGCCCAGCAGGTCGCCGGTCTCGGGGTCCACGTAGAAGGCATGGTGATGGTAGATGCCACCTACCGCGATCATCCCGGCATCGCACCTATGGCAGCGCGGATCGCTGCCTGTTCGTCTGCGTGCTCCCTGATCGCGCCGGCATGCTCGTCACTGTCCGCGATGGCCAGCGCGTAGGGAATGTGCTGATTCAACCCGCGCCCGGAGTCCCAGATCTTCGACCACGGGCCGCGCTCATGGTGGGTGACGTTCACCATGGGCATGGACAGGTCGTCTGCGAACCGCTCGACCAGGCTGCGCATGATTCGAAGCTCACGCGGGGAGAAGTGGCTCTCGTCGAACTCCACCTTCGGCACAACGGTCAAGCGGTCGAAGTCGATCACGCGCTCGGGTCGTATCTCGATGGCTGCCGTGAAGTCTGGCAGTGGCTGCTCCCACTCCGCGAAGAACGCGGTGGGCACAGGGCCGAACTTCCAGGCGCTGTAGTCCAGACCCGTCACACTGCGGCCGGTCTGGCGGAAGTGCTCGAAATCCAGCAGGTACAGGAGCTTGATGAGCTTGATCTTGCCGCAGTGCGCCGTGTTCGAGGCGAAGAACACGATGGCATTGAGCAGCTTCTCGCGCTCGCGGGGCTTCAGCATTCGAATTGCTCCCTTGGAGCCGGCGCCTAGGGTAAGCCCCACAACTCCAGGGCAGCAAGAAACCTCGGGATGGGGCGGGCGACACCACGCCATTTTTGGAGTGACGTGAAAGCAGAAGCCCCGCACAAGGCGGGGCTTCTGTTCAACACATGACGCTTGGAGAAGCCGGACTTAGAAGTCCATGCCACCCATGCCGCCGCCGTGGCCGTGGTCGGCCGCCGGGGCGTCTTTCTTCGGCAGTTCGGCGACCATGGCTTCGGTGGTGATCAGCAGGCCAGCGATCGAGGCTGCGTTCTGCAGCGCCGTGCGGGTGACCTTGGTCGGGTCCAGGATGCCCATGGCCACCATGTCACCGAACTCGCCGGTGGCGGCGTTGTAGCCGAAGTTGCCCTGGCCTTCGGCGACCTTGTTGAGGATGACGGAGGGCTCTTCGCCGGCGTTGGTGACGATCTCGCGCAGCGGGGCTTCCATGGCGCGCTTGGCGATCACGATGCCGTGGTTCTGCTCTTCGTTGATGCCCTTCAGGTCAGCGATCGCGGTCAGCGCGCGGATCAGGGCGACGCCGCCGCCCGGGACCACGCCTTCTTCCACCGCCGCACGGGTGGCGTGCAGGGCGTCTTCGACGCGGGCCTTCTTCTCCTTCATCTCGACTTCGGTAGCAGCACCGACCTTGATGACGGCCACGCCGCCGGCCAGCTTGGCCACGCGCTCCTGCAGCTTCTCGCGGTCGTAGTCGGAGGAGGTCTCCTCGATCTGCGCCTTGATCTGCTTGATGCGGGCCTGGATGCCTTCGGCTTCACCGGCACCGTCGATGATCGTGCTGTTCTCCTTGGAGACGACGATCTTCTTGGCGCGGCCCAGATCCTTGATGGTGGCCTTCTCAAGCTGCAGGCCGACTTCTTCGGAAATGACCGTACCGCCGGTCAGGATGGCCATGTCTTCCAGCATCGCCTTGCGGCGGTCGCCGAAGCCCGGGGCCTTCACTGCGCAGACCTTGACGATGCCGCGGATGGTGTTGACCACCAGGGTCGCCAGGGCTTCGCCCTCGACTTCTTCGGCGACGATCAGTAGCGGCTTGCCGGCCTTGGCCACGCCTTCCAGCACGGGCAGCAGCTCGCGGACGTTCGAGATCTTCTTGTCGTGCAGCAGGATGAACGGGTCATCCAGCTCGACCTGCTGGCTCTGCTGGTTGTTGATGAAGTACGGGCTCAGGTAGCCGCGGTCGAACTGCATGCCCTCGACCACGTCCAGCTCGTTCTCCAGACCCGAGCCTTCTTCAACGGTGATCACGCCTTCCTTGCCGACCTTCTTCATGGCGTCGGCAATGATGTTGCCGATCGACTCATCCGAGTTGGCCGAGATGGTGCCGACCTGGGCGATGGCCTTGTCGTCAGCGGTGGGCTTGGAGAGCTTCTTCAGCTCGGCGACGGCGGCGATCACCGCCTTGTCGATGCCGCGCTTCAGGTCCATCGGGTTCATGCCGGCGGCCACCGCCTTCATGCCCTCGCGGATCATGGCCTGGGCCAGGACGGTCGCGGTGGTGGTGCCGTCACCGGCGTTGTCGGAGGTCTTGGAAGCGACTTCCTTGACCATCTGCGCGCCCATGTTCTCGAACTTGTCGGCAAGCTCGATTTCCTTGGCGACGGAGACGCCGTCCTTGGTGATGGTGGGGGCGCCGAAGCTCTTGTCGAGCACGACGTTGCGGCCCTTCGGGCCCAGCGTGGCCTTGACGGCGTTGGCCAGGATGTTCACGCCGCGCAGGATCTTGACGCGGGCGTCTTCGCCGAACTTGATTTCTTTGGCTGCCATGGGATGTACCTCTAAAGCGTGATTGGGGATTCGTGATTCGGGATTCGCGACATCAGCGGTGGCGGGTTTCGGGCAGGGCGTCGGGATCGATACGCCCCCGAGGGGCGGAAGCGCTTGGCTTCTACGAATCCCGAATCCCTACTCCCGAATCCCGCCGTCAGCGGCTTCAGCCGATGACGGCCAGGATGTCGTCCTCGCGCACCACCAGGTAATCGGTGCCGTCGACCTTGACCTCGGTGCCGGCGTACTTGCCGAACAGCACCTTGTCGCCGGCCTTGACCTTCAGCGCGCGCACGCTGCCGTTGTCGAGCGGCTTGCCCTCGCCCACGGCCACGACTTCGCCGCGGATCGGCTTCTCGGTGGCGCTGTCGGGGATCACGATGCCGCCGGCAGAGACCTTCTCTTCTTCCATGCGCTTGATGACGACGCGATCGTGCAGGGGTTTCAGGTTCATGTGGATCCTCGGTAAGTGACTGATTTGTCGATGGTCCAACGCGCTTTGTTAGCACTCGCCGTTGGTGAGTGCCAAGTTTAGCCACGGAATGTGACGTCGTCGATGCCAGCCGGGGTAGGCTGCTCGACCGACGTCAGCGTCGGGGCGGGTGACAGATGGGGCGGTCGATCTGCGCTTTCAAGGGGGAGGCACTCCGAAGAAGTGCGCGAGCGATCCGGATCGCCTCTGCGCCCCCCTGCTGTGACACGCAGCCGATCGAGAGCCCTCAGCGGTCTTCCCCGCCGAGCCCGCTCCTGCGAATCCCTACCCGGCCCTCGCGCACAGCGCTCGGGCGTTCGCCGACGCACGCGGCATGCCGCGTAAGCGCGTCGCCTCACCCCCAATCCCAAATCCCGGCCCCTGAATGTCCGACCTCCAGCTCGTCCTCACCACCGCCCCTGATCCGCTGGTCGCCGAGGCCATTGCCCGCGCCCTGGTGGATGCCCAGCTCGCCGCCTGCGTCAGTCTGCTGCCGGGGGTGACCTCGGTGTATCGCTGGCAGGGCGAGGTCGAAACCGCCCGCGAAGTGCAGCTGCTGATCAAGACCCGCGCCAGCAGCCTGCCCGCACTGATGAACGAGATCACGCGGCTGCATCCCTACGCGCTGCCCGAGCTGGTCGCGATCCCGATCGACGGCGGGCTGCCCGCCTATCTCGACTGGGTACGCTTCGGCTCGACGCCGCCGGTACGGACGGCCTGAACGCGGAGTCCGTGAACTCGCCCCGCGCTGCCGCGTGCCCGCCGTCATAGGGTGGGCCCCGGCCCACCATGGCCTACGAACTCGCCGCGGACACGCTTCGAAGGCTGCGCTCGACCGCGCAGGCTGGTTGCAACGACAACGCCAGGCGCGACCCATCCCGCATGACGCCGCACGTCGCCGGTAATCCACCGGGGTGATGCTCGTCGGCCCTTCGTTGAAAAGACAGCGCAGCAATCGGCCGCTATCCTTCGCGGTTCTTCCGTTCAGGCACGGCGCCTGGCGGAACCTTCGCCCGTTTGGGCCGACCCGCACGCGCGGGCGGCGCCACCGCGAGGCCGCGCACCGTCAAGGATGGACGGCCGCGTTGACCCCGTTGCCGGGCCAATCCACTGCATGCTTCGGGGGTTCCAGATGCGCATCGTCTTCGGCCGCGCGTTCGCGTCGGTCGCGTTCCTGTTTTCGTGTGCGGCCCTGCCGCAGCTCGCCACCGCACAGGTGGATTTCACTGGCGGCTACAGCCAGGACTTCGACACGCTGGCCAACAGCGGCAGCAGCGCTGCGCTGCCGGCCGGCTGGGCGATCGCCGAGGCGGGCACCAGCAGCAACAACAACGGCCAGTACCAGGCCGGCGACGGCAGCAGCAACAGCGGCGACACCTGGAGCTACGGCAGCACCGGCTCCAGCGAGCGCGCACTCGGCGCGCTGCTTTCGGGTTCGCTCAACAGCCGCTTCGGCCTGCAGCTGGTCAACCGCAGCGGCGGTTCGCTGTCCTCGCTGGGCCTGTCCTACACCGGCGAGCAGTGGCGCTTGGGCACGGCGGGTCGCGAAGACCGCCTCGACTTCGAGTACAGCCTGGATGCCACCAGCCTGACCACCGGCACCTGGACCGCGGTAAGCGCGCTGCGCTTCGTCGCGCCAAACACCAGCGCAGCCCCGGGTCCGCTGGACGGCAATGCCGCCGCCAATCGCACGGCCGTCAGCGGCGAGATCACCGGCCTGAACTGGGGCGCCGACCAGGTGCTGTGGATCCGCTGGGTCGACTTCAACGCCTCCAGCAACGACGACGGCCTCGCCATCGACGACCTCGTCATCGGCACCCTGGCCGACGTGCCCCCAGTGCTGCTGTCGACCACGCCGGTCAACAACGCCACCAATGTGTCCGTCAGCCAGGCGCCGCGGCTGCGCTTCTCCGAAAGCGTCGACGTGAATGCGGCCGCGGTGAACTTCAGCTGCGGCGGCAATGCGGTCGCCTTCAGCAGCAACAGCCCGGCCAGCGAGATCGTGCTGACGCCGAACGGCGCCCTGCCCTACTCGGCGACCTGTGCGCTGAACATTCCTGCGTCCGCTGTCACCGATCGCGACGGCACGCCCGAGCCCATCGCCGCCGACATCAGCCTCGCCTTCAGCACCGAAGCCGACCTGCCGCCGCAGGTGCTCTCGACCACGCCGGCCAACGGTGCCGCCAACGTCGCACCGGCGGTGACGCCCAGCGTGCAGTTCAGCGAGAGCGTGAACCTGGCGGCGCCGGCCTTCAGCCTCGAATGCGATGCCGCCGGCACGATCGCGCTCAGCCATCCGGCCAGCGGCCAGACCATCACGCTGTCGCCGCAGGCCCTGCTGGAAGAGGGCGACAGCTGCACCCTGCGCATCCTGGCCGACCGCATCACCGACGCCAGCGGCCAGAACCTGGCGGCGAACGTGGTGGTCGAGTTCAGCGTCAGCGCCGGCGCCAGCGGCTACTACGCGCAGGTCAACACCAGCAGCCCCGAGCAGCTGCGCTGCTCGCTGCACGCCACCATCCGCGGCCACACCGCCTTCCCGTACTCGGGCGCGGGCACCAGCACCTGGACGATCCTGGAGCTGGCCGAGGAAGACCCCAACGACCCCACCCGGATCATCGACGCCTACCGCAACCGCAAGTACGTCAAGGGCAGCGATCGCGCCGGCACCGGCAGCGGCATCACCTACAACCGTGAGCACAGCTGGCCGAATTCGCTGGGTTTCCCCAGCCAGACCGACGCGCAGGGCCGGCCGTATGCGCCCTACACCGACACCCACATGCTGTATCTGACCGACACCGGCTACAACGCCGACCGCGGCAACAAGCCCTATGCCGACTGCGCGCAGAGCAGCGGCTGCACGGAGCGTCCGACCGAGGTGAACCTGGGCGTAGGCGGCGGCACCGGCCAGTATCCGGGCAACTCGAACTGGTTCAACGGCAGCAGCTACGAAGTCTGGAGCGCGCGCAAGGGCGACTTCGCCCGCACCATCCTGTACATGGCGATCCGCTATGAAGGCGGCACCCACCCGGTGACCGGCCAGGTCGAGCCGGACCTGGAGCTCACCGACAACCGCAGCCTGATCGTCGGCACCAGCAACTCGCCGGCCTACATGGGCCTGATGAGCACGGTGCTGGCCTGGCACCAGGCCGACCCGCCGAGTGAGGCCGAGCGCCGCCGCAATGACGTGGTGTTCTCCTACCAGGGCAATCGCAACCCCTTCATCGACCACCCGGAGTGGGGCACCCAGGCCCTGTTCACCAGCAGCCGCCCTGCCACCTGCCAGCTGGTGACGCCGGTGCAGCCGGCGATCTTCGCCAACGGCTTCGAAGCCCTGAACTGATCAAGGCACCGCGCCGGCCCCGCCGCCTTTGAACGGGCGGGGCCGGCCACGCTCACGGGCCCACCGCGGCCCGATTCGCTAAGCTTCGCGCTCCGTGTCGCCGGCCCCGGCGAACTATCCGTGCTGGCCGCGGTCTGGTCCCGACCGCCGCGCGCCCTGCTTCGACGCGAATCCCATGCCCCTGATCCTCCGCCTCGCCGGCCTGCTGCTGCTTGTTGCCAGCCGCATCGCCCCCGCCATCGACGACTCCCAGCTGCTGCCCATCGACGAGGCCTTCCGCCTGGAAGCGCGCGCGCTGGACGCCGAATCCGTCGAGCTGCGCTGGCAGATCGCCGAGGGCTACTACCTCTATCGCCACCGCACCGCTGCCGAAGCAGACGGCGAAGGCCTCTCGGCCGGCGAACTGGCGATGCCGCCGGGCACGGCCTACACCGACGATTTCTTCGGCGATGTCGAAACCTATCGCGGCGAGCTGGTCGCACGGCTCGACGGCGTGCGCGCCGGGCCTGACGGTCGACTGCCGCTGAAGGTGCGCTACCAGGGCTGCGCCGATGTCGGCATCTGCTATCCGCCGCACACGAAGCGCATCGAGGTGCAGCTGCCGATCGCGGCATCCGCGTCCAGCGGCTTGCCCGCAGCGCCCGCCACGGGCGGCCTGCCCGGACTGCCGGCGCCGAGCTTCACCCCGATCCTCGGCGAGCGCAGCCTGCTGCCGCCGACCGCGAACCCGCTGATGGTCGACGCAGCGCCGACCGAGGCCGCGCCGCTGCCCGAGGCCGAGGCCTTCCAGTTCGAGGCCATCGCCGACGGCGCCGACGCTCTGCTGCTGCGGATCACCCCGGCGCGCGGCTACTACGTCTACCGCGACCGCTCGGGCTTCCGCATCGAGGGTGAGGAAGCCACCGCAGGCGAGCCGCGCTGGCCGCCCGGCGTGAACCACCGCGACGAGCACTTCGGCGAGGTGCTGGTCTACTTCGACCCGGTCGAGATCGAGCTGCCGATCGCCCGCGCCACCGGCGCAGCCGCGAACGTCAGCGTGGTCGCCGAGTTCCAGGGCTGCCAGACGGAAGGCATCTGCTACCCGCCGATGACCCGCCGCGTAGCGCTGGACCTGCCGGCGGGCGCCGCCCGCGAACTGCCGCCGGAGGACGTCGCGCGCACCCGGCCGCCGGGCGCGGACCTCGGCCTCGGCGCGGTGCTGCTGGCCCTGCTGGGTGCGGTGGCCGGCGGCCTGATCCTGAATCTGATGCCCTGCGTGCTGCCGGTGCTGTCGCTGAAGGCGATCGGCCTGGCGCAAAGCGGCGAAAGCGCGCACAAGGCGCGCGCGCATGCGCTCTGGTACACCGCCGGCGTATTGGTCAGCTTTGCGGCACTCGGCGCGCTGGCGCTCGGCCTGCGCGCCGCCGGCGAGGCGCTCGGCTGGGGCTTCCAGCTGCAGCAGCCGCTGTTCGTCGGTTTCGTCGTCTACGTGATGTTCGCGGTCGGCCTCTCGCTGTCGGGCGTGTTCACGCTGGGCGGCGGCATCGCCGGCGTCGGCCAGGGCCTGACCCAGCGCAGCGGCCCGGCCGGCGACTTCTTCACCGGCGTGCTGGCGGTGGTGGTGGCCAGCCCCTGCACCGCGCCCTTCATGGGCCCGGCCCTGGCCTTTGCCTTCACCGCGCCGGCCTGGCTGGGCATCGCCCTGTTCCTCGCGCTGGGCCTTGGGCTCGCCCTGCCCTTCCTGCTGATCGGCTTCGTGCCGGCGCTGGCGCAACGCCTGCCCAAACCCGGCGCGTGGATGGAGACCTTCAAGAACATCCTCGCCTTCCCGATGTACCTCACGGCGGTCTGGCTGCTGTGGGTGCTGGGCAACCAGCGCGGCATGGATGCGGTGGCCCTGGCCCTGATCGGTCTCGTCGTGCTGGCCGCCGGCCTGTGGGCCTTCGAGCGCAGCCGCTACGCCGAGAAGGGCGCGGCGCGCGCACTGGCCTGGCTGCTGATCGCCGCGTCTGCCGTGCCGCTGCTGATGGTTGAACGCCTGCCGACGCCGAGTGCTGCGGTCCAAGCCGAAGGCGTCGAGCCCTACTCGGCGCAGCGGCTGGCCGCGCTGCGCAGCGAAGGCCGCACCGTCTTCGTCAACATGACCGCCGACTGGTGCGTGACCTGCAAGGCCATCGAGGCCCGCGTGCTCTCGCAGCCGGTGTTCAAGGACGCGCTGGCTGCGGCGAATGCGGTCTACATGGTCGGCGACTGGACCAATGTCGACCCGGCCATCACCGAGTTCCTTGAGCAGCACGGCGCCGTCGGCGTGCCGCTCTACGTGGTGTTCCGTGCGGGTGAGCCCGAGGGCCGCGTACTGCCGACGATCCTCACCGAGGCCAGCGTGCAGGCGGCACTGGCCGGAGACGCCCCATGAAGCGCGCACAGATGGCGGTGATCATGGGCTTCGCCCTGGTCGGCGGCATCGGCGGCGTGCTGCTCGGCCGCCAGTTCGCGACGCCGAGCGCGCCGCCGCTGCCGCAGGGCACGGTGGTGCTCGAAGAAGGCGCCAAGCGTCCGGACGCCGAGCTGCGTCGCCTCGATGGCGGCACCGCCAAGCTCAGCGACTTCGACGGCCGCCCGCTGCTGATCAACTTCTGGGCGACCTGGTGCCCGCCCTGCATCGAAGAGCTGCCCCTGCTCGATGCCCTGCACCAGCGCAGCGACGCCGACGGCCTGCAGGTGATCGGCATCGCCCTGGATGACCCGGCCGAGGTCGAGCGCTTCCTCGGCGACCTGCCGGTGGAGTTCCCGATGTTCCTGGCCCAGCCAGGGCGGGTGGATCTGTCGACCACGCTGGGCAATGCCAATTCGGTGCTGCCCTACTCGGTGCTGATCGACGCCGAAGGCCGCATCGCCAAGCGCAAGTTCGGCGCCTTCAGCGAGTCCAGCCTGCGCGAGTGGGTGGCGGGCTACGAGTAGGCCACTGACGGCGCGCTCCGTTGCGGTGGCGCCGTCCGTTCTCGTTCGATCGCCGAGCAAGCTCGGGCTTCAGGGTGAAGCGCCCCACGCGCGAGGCGGGCTGGCGATCTCAAGGTCATGCGTCCACACTCGCCGGGCCAATCCGGCGAGATCTGAGGGAGCACCGTCATGGACTTGAACAGCGTGCTGCGCATGGGCGCGGAAATCTTCCAGAAGCAGGCCGGCTCGCAGGCCCAGGGCCTGCCGACCGAGGCCGTCGTGAAGGCGCTCATCGGCCTGCTCGGCGACGGCAGCGGCCGGCTCGATCTCGCCGGCCTGGTGCAGAAATTCAGCAGCGGCGGCCTGGCCAGCCTGGCGCAGAGCTGGCTTGGCGACGGCGCCAACGCGCCGATCGGCGGCGCACAGCTGATGCAGGTGCTGGGCTCGGGCGCGATCGGCGACTTCGCCAGACAGCTCGGCATCGACACCGGCAGCGCGACCCAGGGCCTCGAAGCCGCCATCCCGGCCATCATCGACAAGGCCAGCAGCGGCGGCAGCCTGCTCGACGCCGCCGGCGGCGTGGACGGCCTGCTGGGCATGGCCGGCAAGCTGTTCGGGCGCTGAGCGTTTGGAGCGTTTGGAGCGTTTGGAGCGTTTGGAGCGTTTGGAGCGTTTGGAGCGCTTGGAGCGTTTGGAGCGCTTGGAGCGTTTGGAGCGTTTGGAGCGTTTGGGGGGTTTGGAGCGTTTGGGGGTTTGGGCGTTCTCGGAGCGCTCCCGATCCTGCAATCGTTCGGAACCCGTCGTTGTCACCTGACGCACCGGCTTTCGCAGCGGGCTCCCAAGCCACGCCTCGAAGGCAAGCCTCGGTGTCGAGATCCGCATAGGGTGGGCCCTGGCCCACCATGAGCGAGGGTTTCGCCCCGGCAATTCTCCGCCGCAGGCGTTACGACGCGTCGATCAGCATCGGCAGGATTGGCGAGCCTGCAGGCCATGGTGGGCCAGGGCCCACCCTATGTGGAGCGATTGGGCCAGGGCCCACCCTATGTGGAGCGGTTGAGCCAGGGCCCACCCCGTTTTCAGAGCGCTGCCGCGGTCGCGGACTTGGCAGTGCACACCTCGCGGATCGTCAGCGATCCGAAGCGCGCGCGCGCATCGCGGCCGCGAGCGCCGGATCGGCATGCGGATCGTCCGGATCGACAAGCCCCAGGATCACGCCCTCGCGATTGGCGGCCGGATGGTTCTGGCTCAGCTTGGCCTTGGCCTCGATGCGCTCGATGTCGATGCGCAGGCCAACGATGGCCCGCAGCAGGGCCTCGGTGTAGTCGGCCGGCGCGTCCGCCACCTGCCAGGGCGCCTCGCGCGGCGCTTCCATATGCCGGGTCAGCGCTTGCACGCGCGACAGCAGGGTGTCGGCATCGTGCTGCCAGCAGATCCGCCCGTGCACCACCACCGCCTCGTAGTTCCAGGTCGGAACCACCTTGCCGTGCTCGCGCTTGGCCGGATACCAGCCCGGATGCACATAGCCCTGGGCGCTGCGGAAGACCGCGACCACACCGGCACCGTCGGCGAAGCGCTGCCACAGCGGATTGGCGCGGGCGATGTGGCCGATCAGGCTCGACCCACCTTCATGCAGCAGCGGCAGCAGGTTCACCTCGCTGCCCTCGCCATCGCTGCACACCAGCGTTGCCAGCGGATGCGCGTCGATCAGGGCGAGTGCGGCGGGTTCATCGAGTCGGAAGACAGCAGGCGTGTACATGGAGGGCCGGGATTGGGGGTGAGGCGACGCGCTTACGCGGCGTGCCGCGTGCGTCGGCGAACGCCCAAGCGCTGCGCGCGAGGGCAGGGATTCGCCGGGGATCGGCTACGGTCGAGATTGCGCCAAGCGTATAGGGTGGGCCCTGGCCCACCACGAGCTTCGCTACCCGGTTTGGACACTATCCGGGTCAGCGCTGGCACTGCAGCCGGTCGGACCGGGTCGAGCGCGGAGGCCATGGTGGGCCAGGGCCCACCCTATGCGCGCGGCGATGACTCTTGCCGCGCCCTGCTCTTGCGAATCCCGAATCCCGAATCACCAATCCCCTCGACCCGGCGGCGCCTCAGCGCCGACGGGTCGACTGCAGATAGCGGAAGAAATCAGACTCCGAATCCAGCATCAGGGTCGAGTTGTCGCCCAGGTTGCGGTAGCTCTCCAGGGTGCGGAAGAAGGCATAGAACTCGGGGTCGGCGCCGTAGGCCTCGCCGTAGATGCGGGTGGCCTCGGCATCGGCGCGGCCGCGGATCTCGGCGGCCTGGCGTTCGGCTTCCGAACGGATGGTGCGCAGCTGGCGCTCCATGTCGCCCAGGATCTCCTGGCTCTTGCCCTGGCCTTCCGAACGGAAGCGCTCGGCGATCGACTGGCGCTCGGCGATCATCCGCGTCTCGACCTGGCGGCGCACGCTGTCGATGTAGTTGATGCGCTTGATGCGCACGTCGACCAGCTCGATGCCGAGCTCCGGCATCAGGCGCGAGGCCGCCGCCAGCATTTCCTGCTCCAGCCGCTCGCGGCCCTTCTTCGGCTTGTCGAGATCGACGTCGCCGCGCACCACGCCCTCTTCGGCTTCCACGTCCTCGCTGTCGACCTGCCAGTCGCGCGAGCGCACGATCTCTTCGAGGTTGGTGCCCGAGACGATGTCGCGGGCCACCGAGTCGATGATGTCGTCCAGCCGCGTGCGCGCGCCAGACTCATCGCGCACCGAGCGCATGAACTGCAGCGGATCGCTGATCCGCCAGCGGGCGGTGGTGTCGACGATCACGAACTCGCGGCCCAGCGTCGGGATCTGGCTGACGTCGCCGTCCCAGGCCAGCAGGCGCTTGTCGAAGCGCCGCACTTCCTGGATGAAGGGCGTCTTGAAGTGCAGGCCGGGCTCGTTGATCGGCTCGCCGATCGGCTCGCCGAACTGCACCAGGATGGCCTGCTCGGCCTGGTCGATGACGAAGGTCGCGTCGCGCAGCACGATCAGGCCCAGCAGGGCGATGGCGCCAAGGATGATGGGGCTTTTCATCGACGGTCTCCGGAAGCGGCGGGCTGGGGCTGGGCATCACGCAGGTTGATCAGCGGCACGGGCGAGATCTGCCCCTTCTGCTGCACCACCACGCTGCCGATCCTGGGCAGCACTTCGTTGAGGGTTTCGAGGTACATGCGCGTGCGCGTGACCTCGGGCGCGCTGCGATACTCGGCGAGGATCGCCGAGAAGCGCGCGGTCTCGCCCAGCGCCTGGTTGACCCGTTCGGTGGCATAGCCTTCGGCTTCGGCGATCGCACGGTTGGCCTGGCCGCGGGCCAGCGGCAGCTGCTGGTTGGCCTGCTTCTGCGCCTCGTTGATCATGCGCTCGCGCTCCTGGCGCGCTTCGTTCACCTCGTTGAAGGCCGGCTGCACGGCGCGCGGCGGCACCACGTCCTGCAGTTCGACGGTGACGATGTGGATGCCGGTCTCGTAGCGCTCCATCGCCTGCTGCACTTCATCGCGCACGAGGTTGCTGATCTCCACGCGGGCGGTGGTCAGCACCTCGCTGCCCAGGCGATTGCCGACCGCGCGGCGCATCACCGACTCGCTGAGGTCGCGCAGGGTGCGGGTCGGCTCGCGCATCGAGTAGATGTACTTCATCGGGTCGGCGATGCGGTACTGCACCACCCACTCGACGTCGATGATATTGAGGTCGCCAGACAGCATCAGTGACTCCTCGGCGAAGTCGTTGGGGTCGTACTGGCTGGCGCCGTCTTCGCCAATGCCGGTGGTGCGGAAGCCGAACTCCTGCTTGAGCACCCGCTCGGTGGCGACCAGCTGTACGGTGTCGACGCCGAAGGGCAGCTTGAAGTGCAGGCCGGGGTCGGCAATCTTGACCACCTCGCCGAAGCGCTTGACCACGCCACGCTCCTCGGGCTGCACCGTGTAGAACACGCTGCCCACGCCCCAGAGCGCGAGGATGGCGACGACGCCGAAGGCGATCAGGCCGCCGGGGATCTTCGGCATCTGCGGGGCGCCCCCACCGCCGCCGGCGCGCGGCGAACGGCCGCCGCCGAACAGGTTCTCGACGGTCTTGCGTGCGTCATTCATGGCTCGATTCCTTGTCGAAGTCGATCGCGTACAGGCCGCACGGATCGCGGGGTGTCACGGCGGCGGAGGGCCGCCTCAAGCAGCGGGCGCAGGACGCGCGGCGAGCGCGCCTGTGACCCGGATGTCGGAAACGTATGTCGCTGTGGATCACTCCGACGTGCGTTCGTACAGGCGCAGGATCAGCACGCCGGTGGCGCCGCGCTCGACCGGATCCGGCGTGGCCGACAGCGCACGCTCGCCGACATGCACGCTGAAGCGGGCGTCCTGCACCGAGCGCCCCTGGCGCCAGAAGCGCAGCACCCGCGCCTCCGGTGGGCCGATCGGCGACTCCACCTTGAAGCCGGCGTCGAGCAGGCGCTGCATCAGCTGGGCAATCGCCACGCGCGGCTCGACCAGGCGCAGGGCGAGCTCGTACTCGCGCACCTGGAAGCCGGCCTGCTCGCGTACGTCCTCGAACACCAGGTTGTGCTCGAACTCCAGCACATAGCCGTCGAACAGCGGCTCGCGCAGCACCCGCACTTCGCCGCTGGCGTTGAGCCGCATGTTGCGGCGTTGGGCCTCGATCCGCTCGCGGATGAACGCCGCACGCGCGGCCTGCTGCTGATTGCTCACCGGCGCGGCGGGCGGGTCCACGGGTCTGTCCTGGGCGGAAGCGGATGTCGTCGCCAGCAGCAGGGTGATGGCAAGGCAGCGCAACAGGTTCATGGACGTTTCCTCGAACAGGGGCCTGCGGGATCGCGAGTGTGCCAGCGGCGGCCGGCACTGCGCGAACGTTCCGACGGAAGGCAGACGGGTCGCGCTGACGGAGCGCGGCCGCTCAGGATCTTCGGGGCCACGCCGCGATAAAGGCAGCGACGGCACCGATGCCCGCCAGCCAGACGGTGATGGGCGTGCCGATCCAGTCCTTGCCTACGGGAGACAGCAGGTGCACGCCCACGCTGAGCAGCATCAGGCCGACCCCCAGCACCGCGAACACGGTCTGCCGATGGCTGGCCTGGGCGGCGTCAGCCAGCCGCTTCAGATCGTCCGAATGCAGGCGCAGCGCGGCGCGGCCGCTGGCCGCCTGCTTCAGATACTCATGCGCGAGTTCGGCGACTTCGGGCGCGGCCGCGAGGATCTGCGGAATGCGCATGCGCGCGCGCTTCAGCAGCGCCTGCGGGTTGCGCTTCTCGCGCAGGATCTCGGCCAGCACCGGCTTGGCCACCGCCCAGATGTCGAGCTTCGGATCCAGCAGGCGACCCAGGCCCTCGATGTTGAGCAGGGTCTTCTGCAGCAGGATCAGCTGCGGCTGGATGGTCAGCTTGTACTGGTGCGCGACCTTGAACAGCTTGAGCAGCACTTCGCCGAGTGCGATCTCCGACAGTGGCCGCGTGAAGTACGGCTCGCAGACCGTGCGCACCGCGCCTTCGAGTTCATCGATGCGCACCGTGCCCGGCATCCAGCCGGCATCCAGATGCAGCTGGGCGATGCGTCGGTAGTCGCGCTCGAAGATCGCGGTGAAGTTCTCGGCCAGGTAGTACTGGTCGATCTCGGGCAGCGCGCCCATGATCCCGAAGTCGAGCGCGATGAAGCGCGGCACGTCGACGCAGGTAGTGTCGACCCAGATATTTCCCGCATGCGCGTCGGCGTGGAAGAAGTTGTCGCGGAACACCTGGGTGTAGAACAGCTGCACGCCCTTGGCCGCCAGCGCGCGGCGGTCGATGCCGGCGGCCTCGATGGCGGCGAGATCGTCGCTGCGCACGCCGTGCACGCGCTCCAGGGTCAGCACGCCTTCGGTGGTGAGGTCCCAGAACACCTGCGGCACATAGAGGTCCTTCGAGCCCTCGAAGTGCCGGCGCAGCACCGAGGCATTGGCGCCCTCGCGCTGCAGGTCGAGCTCGTCGCGCAGCGAGCGCGCGATCTCGTCCACGACTTCGGCCGGTCGCGTGCGCTCGGGGTCGGGGCCGAAGCGCTCGGCGAGCGACGCGATCGTGCGCAGCAGACCGATATCGGCTTCGATGGTCTGGGCGATGCCGGGGCGCAGCACCTTGATGACGACGGCGCGGCCATCGGGCAGCTCGGCGGCGTGCACCTGGGCGATCGAGGCGGACGCCAACGGGGTCTCCTCGAAGCGCGCGTAGTGGTCTTCGACGCGCCCGCCCAGCTCGCGCTCGATCGCCGCACGCGCCTGCGCGCTCGGGAAGGGCGCGACCTGGTCCTGCAGCAGGCAAAGTTCGTCGGCGATGTCCGGCGGCAGCAGATCGCGCCGGGTCGCCAGCACCTGGCCGAACTTGACGAAGATCGGCCCGAGGTCCTGCAGGGCCAACCGCAGCCGCGCCCCGCGAGAGAGATCCTTCGCCGTGCCGCGCGCCGCCGGCACGAAGGGCTTGAGCACCCGCAGCAGCCCGGCCAGCCGACTGCCTTCCAACAGGCCGTCGAGCCGGTAGCGCAGGGCTACGCGCAGGATGGTGAGCACGCGCAGAGGGCTGCGGATCAGGCGCATGGGTGCAGCCCGTGGCGGGAGTTGAGGAAGCAGGACAAGTGGCGCATCGCTCGGCAGGTCTGACGAAACCGCCGCACTGTGCCATGCGGAACGTGGAGGTGGCGAGGGTGGCAGACATCGCCGGGCGCGTAGCGCAGACAGGCGGGTCGCGCAGCGACATCAGGAACGCATGCGCGGGGCGAGTGCGAAGGCCATGGCGGGCCAGGGCCCACCCTATGCGTGCGGCACACACCCTCGTCGCGCCACGCATCGAGGGATTCGGCCTTTGGATCCCATCCCCGATTCGCGGACCACGGATCACAGGCCCGGCAGCTTCATAGGGTGGGCCCTGGCCCACCATGGGCTCCGCACCGCGGTGACTTCGATGCCCGCCGCTGCTGAGCCCAGCGTGCATTGGAACGGCGCGAGCGGGGCAAGGGCGAAGGCCACGGTGGGCCAGGGCCCACCCTATGGGCGCGGCGAGAACCCTCGCCGCGCCCCGCTCTTACGAATCCCGAATCCCCAATCCCCAATCCCAGCTTCTAGGCCGATATCGCCAGCTGCTCCCGGTGATACAGCTTGGCGGCGATCAGCCAGACCACACCTGCCAGCAGCAGGCCGGCGCCCAGCGCGATCGCCCATTCGGCGCCGCTGACGACCTCACCGCGCACGACCTTCAGGATCAGCTGGTTCTGGGCCAGCAGCGGCACCGCCGACATCCACAGCTGGTTCTTCACCGGCGAGACCATCAGCACGAGCGTCGGCAGCATCGGCAGCAGCATCAGCAGGGCCATGTAGCTCTGCGCTTCCTTCATGCTCTTGGTGGTGGCCGCCAGCAGGGTGACGAGGCAGGAGCCGAACACCGCGATCGGCATGATCAGCAGGAAGAGCTTGGCGATCGCCAGCCAGCTGATGTCGATCTTGAAGCCGAGCATCGAGGCCGGGATGAAGCTGAAGAAGGCCTTGAAGGACAGCAGGGTCAGCAGGGCCGTCAGCAGGGCGAAGGCCGCAGCCGCACCGAGCTTGCCGCTCATGATCGCGCCGCGCGCGGACGGCGTGGCCAGCAGCGGCTCCAGCGACTGCCGCTCGCGCTCGCCGGCGGTGGCATCCATCGCCAGCTGGGCGCCGCCGAGGAAGCCGCTCAGGATGAGGATGTAGGGCAGGAAGGCCAGCAGCATGCCGGCGCGGCTCTCGGGCGTGGACAGGTCGCGGTGCTGCACCAGCACCGGCGTGCCGACGGCCGGGTTGATGCCGCGCGCAACCAGGCGCAGGGCGCCCATCTGGCGGTCGTAGATTTCCAGCAGGCCCTCGACGCGGCGCAGCGGGGTGCGGGTGTCCTGGCGGGTCGAGTCGTAGAGGATCTCGATCGGCGCCGGCCGGCTCTTGCGCCATTCCTCGGCGTACTCGGCCGGGATGCGCAGGATCACGTCCTCATCCTGGTTGCGGATCGCCGCATCGGGATCGGCCGGGGCCGGCTCGATTTCCACGTTCATCGTGGACAGCCAGTCGACCAGGTTGGGCGCGTGCTCGGCGCCGATCACCGGCAGCTTCAGCGGTTTCTCGGCGCGGTCCATCTCCTTGCTGGCGATCAGGGTGATCAGGCCGACCATCAGCGCCGGGCCGAACAGCGGCCCCATCAGCAGGCTGATCATCACCGTGCGGCGGTCGCGGAACAGGTCCAGCAGTTCCTTCTTCAGAACGGTCCAGGCGGCCTTCATGCGAACAGTCCTTCTTCCGAGCCGATGGCCTTTACGAAGGCCTCTTCGAGGTTGGTCTCGCCGGTCAGCGCGCGCAGCTCATCGGGCGTGCCCTGGGCCACCACGCGGCCCTTGGCGATGATGACGATGCGGTCACAGAGGGCGGCGACCTCCTGCATGATGTGGCTGGAGAACACCACGCAGCGGCCTTCCGCCTTCAGCTGCTGCAGGAAATGACGCAGGCCGCGCGTGGTCATCACGTCGAGACCGTTGGTGGGCTCATCGAGGATCACGTTCTTCGGGTCGTGCACCAGCGCGCGTGCGATCGCGGTCTTGGTGCGCTGGCCCTGCGAGAAGCCCTCGGCCTGGCGGTCGAGGATTTCCTCCATGCCCAGTGCCGAGACCAGACGCGCCGTGCGCTCGCGGATCAGGGCCTCGTCCATGCCGTGCAGGCGGCCGAAGTACTCGATGTTCTCGCGCGCGGTCAGGCGCTTGTAGACGCCGCGCGCATCCGGCAGCACGCCCAGGCGACGGCGCGCGGCTTCAGCGTCCTTGAAGATGTCGACGCCGTCGACGCTGACCGTGCCGGTGTCCGGACGCATCAGGGTGTAGAGCATTCGCAGGGTGGTGGTCTTGCCGGCGCCGTTGGGGCCCAGCAGACCGGTGATCTGGCCGTCTTCAGCGCGGAAGCTCACACCGTCCACCGCCTTGACCAGGCCGGTCTTGGTCTTGAACTGCTTGCTCAGGTTCTCGCAGATCAGCATCTCAGGGCTCCCAGCCGTGGTAGCCGGCGAACGGCGGATTGGGCTTCAGGCTGTCGAGGCAGTCGGCGTCGATGTCCCGGGGCGCGGTCTTGTCGATGAACTCGCCCAGCACGCGCGGCATGCAGCCGACGCCGGAGACGCTGTGGCCCTGGCCGCGCAGGATCAGATGCCGCGCATTGCCGAGGTGCTCGGCCACCTCATCGCCATAGCGGGGGGGTGTCACCGGATCGAACTCCCCGGACAGCAGCAGCGTCGGGATGTCCGATTTCACCGGGTCGCTGAACTCCGCCGGCACCTCGCCGCGCGGCCACACCGCGCACTGCTCGACGGTGACCCGGGTGATCAGGTCGCCGAGCGTGCGGGTCGCATCCAGCGGATCCGGCTTGAGCAGGGGGGCGTCCTCGCTGCACAGCACCGACAGCTGCATGCCGTGGGTGATCTGTTCCGACAGCGAACCGGTGATCATCTCGGCCTGCGCCATCAGCGCGCTGGCGCGGCCCTGCGCCGCCTCGTGCAGGGACAGCGGCAGCATCGCCGCCAGCGCTGGCGCGTAGGAGTACATGCGCGCCACCGCGCTGACGTGGCCGGCGGTCAGTTCGCCCTGCTTCTCCTCGCCGGACAGCGAATCACGCCAGCTGACCGCGCGCGGCGCCTCGCGCAGCTCCGAGAGCAGCGCATTCAGATCCTCGCGCGGGCTGCCGAAGCGCTCGGCACAGGCAGGCACCTGCTGGCACTGGGCGAAGTGCAGGTCGAGCGCGTCTTCCAGGTTGCGCGCGTGCTCGGCGCCCAGCACCAGGGTGTTCGGCACCACCGAGTCCAGCACCACGCTGCGGGTGTGCTGCGGATAGCGGCGCATGTACTGCTGGGCGACGCGAGTGCCGTAGCTGACGCCGAGCAGATTGATCTGCTGCACGCCGATCGCCTGGCGCACGGCGTCGAGATCGGTGATGGCGACGCTGGTGGTGTACTGGGTGAGATCAGCCTTCGGCGTGAGCTCATCGCGACAGCGCTCGGCGAAGGCGCGCCAGGCGGCGGGATCGTCCTCGGCCATGTCGTCGAGGACGCCCGCTTCGCCCCCCTCGGTGGTGCAGGTCAGCTTGTTGGAGCCACCGGTACCGCGCTGGTCGACCAGGATCACGTGGCGGTTCTTGCGGATCTCGCGGAAGGCGCCGTGCAGGCCGGGATAGCTCTCGAGCGCGGACTGGCCCGGGCCGCCGGCGATCATGAACAGCGGATCATCGGCGCCGGCGCTGTTCTCGGTCGGCACCCAGGCGACTGCGAGCTCGATCCTGCGGCCCTCGGGTTCGGCCGGATTCTCCGGCACGTCGAAGCGCGTGCACTGGGCGGCGACGTTCAGCACCGACAGCGGTGCGGTCAGGGTGCAGGGCTCGAACACGAGGCTGCCGAGTCGACGCTGGGCGTCGGCCGGTGCGCTCAGCGCAAGGCCGCCCGCGGCGGCGAAGGTGATCAGGACGCGATGCATGGATTCTCCCTTTCCGCGGCGCCAGGGCCCGCGGCGTGCGGCTACTGACCGGCCTTGGCCGCCGGTGTGACAGCGCCCGGCAGGCGCGGCGTCTGGTACTTCTCGCGACGGATGCGCCGCAGGTGCAGGCCGGCGGCCTTCAGGCGCTCGAAGCCGGCATCGACCATGTGCGGATTACCGCAGAGGTAGGCGATGTCGCCCTCGGGGTCGATCTCGAAAGCGGCCAGCGCATCCTGCACATAGGCGTGCACATCGTGCTCGGTCGGCGCTTCCGGCAGGCCGCGCGAGTGACAGAAGCGCAGGGTGAAGCCGGGGATGCGCGCTGCCGCCGCGCGGAACTCGTCGGCGTAGAGCTGTTCGGCCGGCGTGCGGTTGCCCAGCAGCAGCAGGGTCTGCACGCCGCGCGCGGCGAGCGCCTCCAACTGCGGCAGCATGCCGCGGTAGGGCGCCACGCCGGTGCCGGTGCCGAGCAGCACGTAGCGCTTGGCCTCGTCCTCCGGCAGCAGGCAGAAGCGGCCGTTGGGCGCGGTAGCGTGGATCTCGTCGCCGTGCTGCAGGGCGCGCATGCAGGCGCTGCCGAGGCCACCCTCGACCAGGCTCACCACCAGCTCGATCCGCTGCGCATCGCTGCGGCCGGCGTCGTTCGGGTTGGCGATCGAATAGCTGCGGAACTCGGGCGCCTCGCCTGCGCTGACGCGCACACGGACGAACTGCCCGGGGAGGAAGGCGATGGCCGCGCCGTCGCTGCGTTCGAACACGAAATGCCGCACGCTCGGGGTCAGCCAGCGGCTGTCGACAAGCCGCAGCGGCACGGTGGGCGGGGGCGCGATCATGGCGGTTTCGGCCTCTCGGGGCGGTTCAGGCGGGGGTGTATAGTAGCCGCCGCCCGTGAGCGCCCAGTTCGCAGCTTGCCGAGGGGCCTGCACGGATTTCCCCCCTTTCGTCCCGAGAGCCGCCCGGCTCCCAAAGGCCGTTGTCGAATGAGCGCGCCCGCAGCGCTGGAAGTGCGCGATCTGCGCAAGACCTACTCGAATGGCGTCGAAGCCCTGAAGGGCATTTCGCTCGCCGTTAGCGAAGGCGATTTCTTCGCCCTGCTGGGGCCGAACGGCGCCGGCAAGTCCACCCTGATCGGCATCGTCAGCTCGCTGGTCAACGCCAGCGCCGGCGAGGTGCGGATCTGCGGCATCGACCTGATGAAGCAGCGCAGCGAGGCGATGCGCCAGGTCGGCCTGGTACCGCAGGAAATCAACTTCAACATGTTCGAGAAGCCCTTCGACATCTGCGTGAACTACGCGGGCTTCTACGGCGTACCGCGCGCCGAGGCCGCCGAGCGCGCCGAGGCCGAACTGCGCGCCGCCCAGCTGTGGGAGAAGGCGCATGTGATGTCGCGGACGCTGTCGGGCGGCATGAAGCGCCGGCTGATGATCGCCCGCGCCATGATCACCCGGCCGCGCCTCTTGATCCTCGACGAACCCACCGCCGGCGTCGACATCGAGATCCGCCGCGGCATGTGGAAGACGCTGCGCGAGGTCAACGCCCGCGGCACCACGGTCATCCTGACCACGCACTACCTCGAAGAGGCCGAGAACCTCTGCCGCAACATCGCGATCATCGACCGCGGCCGCATTGTCGAGCACAGCAGCATGAAGGCGCTGCTGGCAAAGCTCGACGTCGAGGGCTTCGTGCTGGACCTGGCCGAGCCCTTCCACGGTGCGCTGCCCGCGCTGGCCGGCATCAGGATCGAGCGCAGCGATGACCACACGCTGGAGCTGGAGACGCCGCGCGCGGCCAATCTCAATGCGATCTTCGCCGCGCTCAGCGAGGCCGGCATCCAGGTGCGCAGCATGCGCAACCGCGCGAACCGCCTGGAAGAACTCTTCGTGCGCCTGACCGGCCAGGAGGCCGCGTGATGTCCGCGCCGACCACCGCCCAGGCCAACCTGACCGCGCTCTACACCATCGTCCGCCGCGAGGTGAATCGCATCCTGCGCATCTGGGGCCAGACCCTGGTGCCGCCGGCGATCACGATGACGCTCTACTTCCTGATCTTCGGCAGCCTGATCGGCAGCCGCATCGGCCAGATGGGCGGGCACAGCTACATGGATTTCATCGTCCCTGGCCTGGTGATGATGAGCGTGATCCAGAACGCCTACGGCAACATCTCGTCGAGCTTCTTCGGTGCGAAGTTCGGCCGCCACGTCGAGGAGCTGCTGGTCAGCCCGATGCCGAACTGGGTGATCCTGCTCGGCTATGTGCTGGGCGGCGTGCTGCGCGGGCTGATGGTGGGCGCGATCGTGCTGGTGATCGCGATGTTCTTCACCCGGGTCTCGATTCCGCACCCGCTGGTGACCTTCGCCAGCGTGCTGCTGGCGGCGGTGGTGTTCTCGCTGGCCGGCTTCGTCAATGCGGTCTATGCGAAAAAGTTCGACGACATCGCGATCATCCCGACCTTCGTGCTGACCCCGCTGACCTACCTCGGCGGCGTGTTCTACGCGGTCGAAGCCCTGCCCGGCTGGGCGCAGACGCTGACGCTGGCCAACCCCATCGTCTACATGGTCAGCGCCTTCCGCCACGGCCTGCTGGGGTCCAGTGGCGTTGACCTGGCCTTGAGCTTCGCGGTGATGCTGGGCTTCACCGTCGCCCTGACCTGGCTGGGCCTGACCCTGCTGAAGCGCGGCGTCGGCCTGCGCAGCTGATCCTTCCCACCACGACGAGGCGCCTTCGATGAACATGGCCATCCTGCAGCCGCTGCTGACCCTGCTCGCCGGCATCCTGATCCTGATCCGGCCCAAGCTGCTGGCCCTGATCGTGGCGATCTATCTGATCGTGATCGGCGTGCTGGGGCTGCTGCCGCATCTGCGTTTCTAGCCCTTTGCCACGCAGATTTTCAGGCGTGCCATCGCGCTGAGGTAGCGTCGTGCGCCGCAGGCGCACCCTACGCGAACACAGGCCTGCGCTTGGTCGGGTACTTCGCGTCTCTCGGAGTCGTAGGGTGCGCGTGTCGCGCACCAACGCGTGCGAATGACGCATTGCCCCGAGCGAAGCCGAGGCGAACGCTCGCCGCTTCCACATCGAACTCCCCCCTCGTGCCCGAAGGCCACGGCGCGCGCCGCGCCCCAATCCCTCAAGCGGCTCGCCCGCGCCGGCGCCACCAGATCCCGACAAGCCCAAGCAACAGCAGCGGCGGCAGCGTCCATGTGGCAATGCGCTTCAACTCCGCGATCTTCGCGGCGTGCAGTTCGCGCTCGACCTTGTCGAAATCCGGCGCCGGGCACTCCTGCCCGAAGCGCCCACCCCAGGGCACATAGGGCCCTTCGCGCAGGTAGCGCCGATACAGCTGCTGGCCGCGCTCGTACTCGGTGTTGAGCACGTAGCGCGTGGCCTGGCACATCAGCGCGGCATACGCCTGCGAGCGCGGTGGCAGCTGCGTGGCGGCGGTTTCCGCCAGGTTGGCGGCCAGGCCGCGGTAGTGGAAGCGATGGGTGGGCACGGGTGAGCTGCGCTCGATGCGCGCGCGCTCGTCCGCGAGCGCCAGCGGGTCCGGCTGCGCCGGCACCTGCCGCCACTCGGTCTCATCGCTGCCGGGCACCTCCACTTCGATCCAGCGTTCGCCCGGCGAGAACATGCCGCCGTACTCGGCATAGTCCGGCCCCAGCTGCGTGCCGAGCAGCTCCATGCCCTGCCAGCGCGCCAGCTCGGCGGCCTCGAAACCTGCGCGTGCGCGCGCCACGCGATCGCCGCGCTGCATGGCCTCGCGCGCTGCGACATAGCGCTGCGCCTGCGCCTGCAGGTCGGCATCGTCGAAGTAGAGCAGGGCCTCGCGGCCGCGATCTTCGCGCAGCAGGCGGCGCGCCAGCAGCCCACGCAATGCAGCGGCGTGGTGGCGGGTGCCGAACACCCACTCGTCGTTCTGCACCCGCTGCGGTTCGGGCGCCACGCGCTGCACGAAACCCTGCAGCTCGTCGACCGTCAGCACGCGCTCGGCGAGATACGCGGCGTCGGTCCAGTAGCGCGCGGACGCCGCGTAGAACAGGTCCATCGCCTGCAGATAGTCGTTGCGCGACAGCGCGACGATGCCGGCTTCGGCCTGGATGCGGCAGCGCGTGTCGACCGGGGCTTCGGAAGGCCGGTAGACATCGACCTCGTCGGGCCGCGCAGACCAGACCTCACCCTCGCCAGCGGCATGGATCGCCTGCGCATAGGCTGCCGCTGCCGCTTCGCTGTCGCCGCGACGCAGGGCCAGCTTGGCGCGCAGCCAATGCGCCATGCCGCCCTGTGCATCGCGCAGCGCTCGCTCGGCATCGTCGTAGCGCCCCGCGCGATAGGCGATCGAGGCGAGCCGTTCGCGGGCGGGATCCTCGGCGGACAGCGCTGCGTCCAGCGCGGCGAACACGGCCAGCACGCTGGCGCTGTCCGGGCTGCCGTAGGGGCCGTTCCAGGGGTCGTAGATCTGCACCGGTTCGCCTGCCGGCGGCAGGGTCGGCGGCAGCTCGAAGCTGCGTGCGAACAGATAGGCCAGCAGCAGGCCGCGTCCGCTCGCGGTGGTCAGCAGCTGGGCGCGGGCGTCGGCATTCGGCGCCAGCCTGCGGGCGACGAACAGCAGGGACATGCGCCCCGAGCTTGAGCCCAGCGCCGCCTGCTGCGCGTACAGCTCGACGGCGCGCGCATACTCGCCCGCCTCCAGCAGATCGCGGGCCTCCTCGCCAAAGCTCGCTACCGCAAGGCCCAGCGGATCGGGCGCACCGGCCTGCACTTCGGCGCGCAGCTGGGCGTACATCGCCTGTGACTCCTCCGCGCTATACAGCTTGCCCAGCATGTAGGCCGCCATCGGGCCGTGGTTGCCGCGCTGCTCGATCGGCAGCGCGCGCACGGTTTCGAACTGGGTGATCGCGTCGTCGACATCGCGCACGCGCCAGGCCACCGCGCCGGCGGTGTAGTGGACGACGGCGGGCGGCAAGCCGTCCGCCTGCGACAGCACTGCCTCTGCACTTCCCACTTGCCGCAGCCGCCGTAGGCGCGCCCGGAGCGCCTCACTGAGACCTTCTGCGTCGGCAGGCCGCAGTTCCCGCGCCTCGGCATGCCAGCGCTCTTCCACCGGCTTGAGCCGGTAGGCCGACATGTCGACCAGCCGACTGACCTCGTACTCGAAGCTGCCCTCGGGCAGCTCGCTCAAGGTCTGCTGACGCTGGTCCAGCAGGGTCAGCGGAAAGTCCGGGCCGCAGGCCAGTGCCGGGCTGCAAAGCAGGAACAGGCTCAGGCTGAGCAGGCGTGGTGCGGGCAAAGGTTTCGACATGGTCTGGCGGAACTCGGCGGTGGCATGTGGAAGGGACGCTGCGGCCTCTGGCAGCGGCAGCACACTACGCCAGATTTCGGGCAGTTCAGGGGCGGCGCGATCCGGATCCGCGATGCGACGCCACACCCATGCATGCGCACGCGTAGTCGCATCCCGCCGCCGCGAGGTTCAACGGCTGCGCGCGCGTGCCTCTTCGACATCGACCGGCAGGTGCCGCTGCACGGGCAGCGCCGGCTCGCAGCGCGCGAAGCCAAGCGCCAGCGTGGCCCCCGGCGCCAGCCAGGGCTGCGTTGCGGCCCGCAGCGCGGCACTGCCGGGTTCAGCCGCATACGCCCCTACGCCTTCCACGAGCGTGCAGTGCGCAGGCAGGGCGATCCGCTCTGGCGCGACCGCGTCGATCGCGCCGGAATTACGCAGCAGCAGGTCCTGCAGACCCGGGCCACGCGCGATCGCCTGCAGCTCGATCGAGGCCAGCGGCAGCGCGCCGCGCATCACCGCGGCCAGGGTCGAAGGCGCCCAGCTGCGACGGTCGCCGGCCACCGGCAGGCGGAACCACAGCAGGCCCTGCAGCTGCGGCAGCGGCTCGGCCTCCAGCGCACGCACGAGCCGCGCAACCTCGGCGGGATCGGCGCGGCGCTCCTGCGCGCCCTGCCCGCTGCGATCGAGCGCGCCCTCGGCATCGACGGCCGCGGGTTTGCCGTCACGCCCCAGCTGCACGCGCAGGCGGTAGGCCGGCAGCGCGACACGGAAGGGTCGCGACGCATGCGCCTGCCAGGCGCGCGCCCAGCGCAGGCTGGAGTCGACGTCGACCAGCGCACTGCGCCAGGCTTCGACGGCGTGCACCTGCAGCACCGTCTCATCGGCGACCTCGCGCAGTTCGCGCAGGCCCTCAGGCGCTTCCAGCCAGCTCGGCAGTGCGGTGATCGACAGCGCGAGATCGGATGGCAGAGCCGCGCGAAAGCGACCCAGCCAGTCGGCGTAGTCGGTCAGCGCTGCGTTGGCGCAGTCGTGGTCGACTTCCACACCCTCGACCTGCAGCCCGCGCGCGCGCCACTGCTGCGCGATCTCGCCCAGCGCACCGGCCAGCGTGTCGGCATCGGCGCGCGAGCGACTGCCTTCGATCCGCAGCACAAGGCGCAGCGGCAGCCCGTGGTCGCGCAGCGCGTCGAGGTCAGGCCACACCTCGACAAGCTCATCGCCGATCTGCTGCAGCACGAGCACGCGCAGGCCGCGGAAGTCGGCGCTGTGTTCGCGCACCGCGGCGCCCACCGACGGGGTCCACTGGCGCTGCCAGACGTAGGCTTCGTGCGCGAGGGTCTGAGGCGCTGGCGGGTCATCCGCGGCGCAGGCCGCCAGCAGCAGCACAAGAAGAAACGCAATCGCCGAGCGGATCGGCAAGCGCGGCGCGCGCAGCTGGGCCCCCGCCTTCGCGGGGGCGACGGACCGGGAGAGCGGCGGGGAGTCTGTGTGGGCGCTTCTCAGCCCCGGTTCGTGGTGCAGCGGTTCTCGACGAAGCCAGGGTTCGTCATCCCCGCGAAGGCGGGGATCCAGGATTCTTGCGACTGAGACCACGGGTCTGGGCCCCCGCCTGCGCGGGGGCGACGGCACACGGGGTCGCAAGCCTTCTGTTTCTTTGGAGCATCCCGGCGCCACGTCGTGTCCCGCTTCCGCCAAGAGCCGCACTCAGCGCGCGTCCCACCAAGGCCAGGCCACCACTGACCAGTCTTCGTGGGCATCGGAATAGCGGCCCACCTCGACGAAGCCGATGCGCTCGTGCGCACGTCGCGACACCGTGTTGCGCAGGGCGATTTCGGTCATGCACAGCTCGACGTCGGAGCCCGCGGCATCACGAATGCAGGTATAAAGCGCGCCGATCAGACCGCGGCCACGCCAGGCCGGGTCCACGCAGACCTGGCCGCCGACCACATAGCTGAAGTCGCCCAGGCGCCGACCGCGCCAGTGCATGCGCTCGAACTGCTCGAACATGGGCTTGAGGGCCGGCAGCCACTCGGCCATCGAGGGCCGCATCGACAGGCTGTAGCCAACCACGCGCGCATCCGCAAGCGCGATCGCCTGCGGCGACTGCGCGGCCATGCGGGTGAGCAGAGGCAGGTCGTGCTCGACGTAGACGAAACCGTCCTGCGCCTGCTGGTCCTCGCTCAGGCTCTGCCGCAGATTGCGCCGCTGCAGGTCGAGGATGCCCTCGAAGTGGGCGGGCTCGCGGGCAAGCGTGAGCATGGGTTCGTCTGGATTCGCGGCGGTGGTCATGACGGCGAATCCTGCCAGCCCGCGGCGACGGCGCAAAGCCGTCGCCGCGGTGGCGGATGGATCAGAACCTCCAGCCCATGCGGACGTAATAGAAGCCGCCGTTGAAGCCATAGGGCGCCAGCGGCGGGAACTTCGCGCCAACCACCGCTTCACCGTAGGGGTTCAGCTCGGGCTCCTTGTCGAACAGATTCTGCGCGCCGACATTGACGAACAGGCCGTTGTCGAACTTGTAGCCGACCTCGGCATCGACGATCAGCGCCGCATCGCCGTAGATCGGCAGGCAGTCCGGCCCGACCACGCAGCCGCTGTCGACATGGTCCTCGTAGAAGCTGCCGTAGTAGTTGAGGCGGGTCATCGCGTGCCAGCGCTCGCGCTGGTGGTTGATGCTGAAGCTGCCCTTGGTGCGCGGCAGTGCGTCTTCCAGGATCTGCACGCGCGCCTCGCCGATGATCGCGGGCGAGAAGTCGGTGACCTCGGTGCGGTTCCAGTTCATCGCCAGCGCGTAGGTGGTGTCGCCGCCGAAGTGGTCGCTCTCGAAGCTCGCCACCAGGTCGACGCCATCGGTCTCGGTATCGAAGTCGTTGATGAAGAAGCGCACGCTGTCGAGGCTGATCGCCTCCTGCACGCCCTGCGCGACCAGGGCCGCGCGGTCAGCGGGGGTGAGCGCGAAGTTGGCGCTCTGGGCGATGCGGTCCTCGACGTCGATGCGGTAGTAGTCGGCGGTGAACAGCCAGGCATCGAGGCTGTAGACCGCGCCGAACGACAGGTTGAACGACTCCTCGGGCTGCAGCGGCTGGCCGCCGAAACGCTGGGCGATCGGGTTGGTCGGCGGCAGGGTCGCGGTGTCGCGCAGCTCGCCGCCGATGAACTGGGTGGTGACTGCACGCACATTGCTCTGGCCCGGCGTCGGCGCGCGGAAACCCGTGCTCACCGCACCGCGCAGAGCCAGCGCATCGGTGGCCTGGAAGCGGCCGGTGAGCTTCCAGTTGGTGGTGGTGCCGAAGTCCTCGAAGTCCTCGAAGCGCAGGGCGGTCGCCAGCAGCAGGCGTTCGCTGAGGTCGGCCTCGAGATCGACATAGGCCGCGTAGTTGCTGCGGCTCCAGCTGCCGGCATCGCGCGGGCTGAAGCCCGGGAAGCCGTTCGAGCCGATCAGGAAGCCCTGCGAGGCCAGCGGCCCGATCTCGAAGCTGGCCTGGTCGCCGTTGAAGGCCTCGAACTGCTCCTCGCGCCATTCCAGGCCGCCGGCCACGCTCAGGCCGTACTGGGTCCAGGCGGCGTCGACCACCTTCACCAGGTCGAGGTTGAAGTTGGTTTCGGTCTGCTCGTAGGCGCCCGGATTGAAGCGGTAGCCCTCGGGCTGGTTCGGGCCCATGGAGGCGTTGACGGTGTTGTAGATGTAGAAGTCGACTTCGCTGCGGCCCTGCGAGGCGCTGAGATCCCAGCGCAGTCCGCCGGCGGTGGTGCCGCGCACGCCAGTGACCAGCGAGCCGTCGCGGACCACGCCGCCGAAGCGCGGGGTGAAGCCGCCGGGGAAGTCGCGGAAGAAGGTGTAGCAGTGGGCCGGCAGCGCGGTGACCTGGGCGTTGACCGCGCTGAAGGGCCGCAGGTTGCCGGCGGCATCGCGCAGGGCGATGGTGGGACAGGCGGCGCCGCCAAGGTTGCCGATCAACAGCGTCTCACCGCCATCGCCGGAGAACACACCGGCGCGCGACACCGGATTGCGGTAGTAGAAGCCGCCGTCGATGTCGCGCGAGGCGGCATTGCCGAACAGGTACCAGTCGAGGTCGTCGTTCAGCTCCAGACCGAGATTGGCGACCAGCTTGAAGTCGCGCTTGACCTTGGGGCTGCCCCAGACCTGGGCCGGGTCGGGCACGAAGGGGTTGCCGCTGGCCGCGACCTCGGCCGCATCGCCGCGCTGCACGCTGCGGTCGGTGGGGTCGGCCTCGCGGTACTCGAAGCTCAGGTTGGCGAAACCCTGCGGCGAGAACGGCAGGCCGATGTTGCCGGCGACCTGGGCGGTGGTGCCATCGCCGGCATAGTGCTGGCCACCCAGCACTTCCAGCGAGCCGCCTTCACGGTCGGATTTCAGGTTGAAGTTGATGACGCCGGCGATCGCGTCCGAGCCGTACTGCGCGGCCGCGCCATCGCGCAGCACCTCGACCTGGGACAGCGCGATCGACGGGAACACCGAGATGTCCGGGCCCTGCGAGCCGTCGGACAGGCCGCTGCCGAGGAAGGTGATCACCGCCGAGCGGTGGCGGCGCTTGCCGTTGACCAGCACCAGGGTGCTGTCCGGCGGCAGGCCGCGCAGATTGGCCGGGCGCACCAGCGTGGCCGCGTCGCTGATCGGCTGCAGGTTGACATTGAGCGAGGGCACCACCGTGCGGATCTGGTCCAGCACGTCGGTCAGGCCCTGGTTGTGGAATTCCTCGCCGCTGATGATGTCGACCGGCACCGGCGAATTGGCCTCGCTGCGCGGCTGCTTGCGCGAGCCCAGCACGGAGATCACGTCGAGCGCCTTGGCGTTCCCGGCGGAAGGTGTTTCCTCCTGTGCGCTTGCGGCAGTGGGCAGCAGCGCTGCCGCTCCTGCGATGCAGCCGCCCATCAGGGCAAGGCGCAGCGCGCCCGTCAGACGATGGGCGCGCGGCCCATGTCGGTGAATCGTGTTCATGCTCAGGTTCCCCGCAGTCAGTGGATGAAGCCGCCCCCGTGCGTGGCTGCCAGCGCTGGCCCCTGCGGTGGTCGACGCCCCCCGGCATCCGCCCCACCCTGCCCTGTTCCGGGCCTTGCAGCCTGCGCTGTGCGACCACGCTCGGTTTCGACCGCGGCGGTGGCTCCACGCCGCCGCAAGCCAGCGTCAAACCACGTTGCAGCGCGGCAGGACGCTGGCGCGGAGTATGCCTTTAGTCATGCATTTCGGGAACCGCCTAGCGGAACCTTATGCCACGCAACATCTTGTTGCGCGGCACAAGCCCGTAACGCAAAGGGCCCGCATCCTCGCCGGGAGGAAGCGGGCCCTCGCTTGCCGCCGTGCTAATGCTTTACAGCAGCAGCCGGCGGATGTCCCCAAGCTGCTTGGCGAAGAAGCTGGCGAAGCGCGCGGCTTCGGCGCCGTCGATGACGCGGTGGTCGTAGGACAGCGACAGCGGCAGCATCAGCCGCGGCTCGAACTCCTTGCCGTTCCAGATCGGCCGCATCTCGCTCTTCGACACGCCCAGGATCGCGACCTCGGGCGCATTGATGATCGGCGTGAAGCTGGTGCCGCCAATGCCGCCCAGGCTGGAGATCGAGAAGCAGCCGCCGGACATGTCGGCCGGGCCGAGCTTCTTGTCGCGCGCCTTCTTGGAGATCTCGCCGAGTTCGGCGGCAAGCTGCAGCAGGCCCTTGGAGTCAGCGTCGCGGATCACCGGCACCACCAGCCCATCGGGCGTATCGACCGCGATGCCGATGTGGAAGTACTTCTTGAACACCAGGTTCTCGCCGCTCTCGTCCAGCGAGGCGTTGAAGCTGGGGAAGGCCTTGAGCGCCGCCACCGCCGCCTTGATCAGGAACACCAGCGGGGTGATCTTCTGGTTCGGGTTCTCCTCGCCCATCCTCTTGCGGAAGGCCTCCATCTCGCTGATGTCGGCCTGCTCGAACTGGGTGACGTGCGGGATCATCGCCCAGTTGCGAGCGAGGTTGGCGCCGGAAATCTTCTTGATGCGAGACAGCGGCTGGGTCTCGACCGCGCCGAACTTGGCGAAATCGACCTTGGGCCAGGGCAGCAGGTTCAGGCCACCGCCGCCGCCCGCCGGTGCAGCCGCGGCCGGACGCGCCAGCGCGTGCTTGACGTAGGCATTGACGTCCTCACGGGTGATGCGGCCCTTGCGGCCGCTGCCGGACACCTTCGACAGATCGACGCCGAGTTCGCGCGCATGCAGGCGCACCGCCGGGCTGGCGTGCGGCACGTTCTGCGGCAGCACGCTTTCCGCGCTGAAGCTGACCGGCGGGCTGCGCGGTGCTTCGGCGGCAGCAGGCGCGGCGGGCTTGGGGGCTTCGGGCTTGCTCGCTTCGGGCTTGCTCGCTTCGGGCTTGGCCGGCTCGGGCTTCGGCGCTTCGACCTTGGGCGCCTCGGCCTTGGCGGGCGCTGGTGCTGCGGCCTTGGTGGGCGCGGCGCCGGCCTCATCAGCTTCGATCAGTGCCACAACCGAACCTTCCGACAGGGTGTCGCCCAGCTTGACCTTGAGCTCCTTGACCACGCCCGCCACCGAGGACGGTACTTCCATGGTCGCCTTGTCCGATTCCAGCGTGACCAGGCCCTGGTCCTTGCTGACGCGATCCCCCACCGCGACCAGCAGCTCGATCACGGGCACATCGGTGTGGCTGCCGATATCGGGAACGCGCGCTTCAACGGTGGCCATGGACACTCCTTCGGCTCTTCAAACGGACCCGTATTGTGTCGGTGCATCCCCCCATGATCCAGCCTGTTCGCGCCTGTACGGAGCGGACTGCAAGTGGTGCGGCGCGCGACGGCACCCGCCTGCCGCGCGCAGGGCGCTTGCCCGGATCCGGACGCCCACCGCAGCGCGGTGTCCGCAGATGCGGACAGGCGAACGCGGACGGACAGCCGAACAGCGGCGCAAGCAATTGATTTAACTGGGATGCCGAGGTTGGCACGGTTGCTGCTCTGCTGAGCTCGACACCCAAGTGCGGAGCACCGCCATGTTCGAATCCCTGATCCACGTCCTGCACCAGTTGGCCCTCAATGCGCTGGGCCTGGTCCTGACCCTGCTGAGCGGCGGCCTGCCGGCGAACGAGCCTGCGCACACCCCGCCTGAGCCTGCGGCGCAGCACGGCGCCCTGCTGCTCGACGCGCGCCCGCGCTACGCCGAAAGCACCTGCGGCCTGCGCGGCGCACAGCTGCAGCGGGTCGCCTTCGACGGTCACGCCTGACACCTCGCTTCGACGCAGGCCCAGTGGCGCCTGCATCGAACCCCGTTTCCACAGCGGTCGCAGGATGCGACCCGCGGCGAGGTTCGGCACCTCGCCGTCCACGGAAGGGCCGCCGCCGGAACTGCGGCGCGACAGCGGACGTCGATTGCTTTGAAAGCAATGCACCGGAACGAGCCGCCGCGGACGGGCGACTCGCGCAGCACCCCGCACCCGGGCAGGGACGCCCGGGGCGGATCTTTTCTTCGGCAGAGGCGATGCTGCTGCCTCGCAGGTTTCGATGGCAAACGGTGCGAGGGTCGAGCTCCTGGTGGGCCAAGGCCCACCCTATGAGCGATCCGGCTCCGGCTTTCCGCTTCGGCTTTCCGCTTCGGCTTTCCGCTTCGGCTTTCCGCTTCGGCTTTCCGCTTCGGCTTTCCGCTTCGGCTTTCCGCTTCGGCTTTCCGCTTCGGCCTTGCTCTTCGGCTTTGCTCTTCGGCTTTGGCTCTGCGCTCTTGCGGGCAGGAGCCCGCGCTCTTCCACGGGGCCCCTGAGGAGCGGCGGGAGGCGGTCGATCCGCCCGCAGGGTTGGCCGCAGGGATGCGGCCAAGGTTTTCGACAGGCCAGGGATGGCCTGTCCGAAAACCCCGACCGACTCACGCGAACCCTTCGCGCACGGATGCGCGAAGGGCGCGAACGAGGGGTGGCCTTTCTCTTGCCTACTTCTCTTTGGCCACGCAAAGAGAAGTAGGTCGGGCGGCCCGAAGGGCTGACCGAAAGCTCTTGCTCTTCGCTTCAGCCGACCAAGCGACCAAGCGACCAAGCAAAACTGGGGCGAGCATGGAGCTCATGGTGGGCCAGGGCCCACCCTATGACAGCACCGGGGTCGGGCAGCCCGCACGCGGGAATGGCCATGGATGGCCATGCTTTGGGAGCGCGGAAGGGCTGGCCGAAAGCTCTTGCTCTTCGCTTCAAGCGACCAAGCGAGACCGGGGCGAGCGTCGAGCTCATGGTGGGCCAGGGCCCACCCTATGCCCGCTCGCGCGCGATCGCCCGATAGCCAATGTCACGCCGATAGAAGCCGCCCTCGAAGCGGATGCCGCGAGCCACACCGTAGGCACGTTCCGCCGCTTCGGCCACGGTCGCGCCGAGCGCGCAGACGGTCAGCACGCGGCCGCCCGAGGTCAATACGCGGCCCTCGGATTCGACCGTTCCGGAGTGGAACACCTGGGCGTCCAGCGGCAGCGTGTTGTCGAGGCCGTGGATCTCGTCGCCGCCGCGCGGCCGCGCCGGGTAGCCGCCGGCCGCCATCACCACGCCCAGCGAGGGTCGCGGGTCCCAGTCGACCTCTATCTGATCGAGGCGCGCATCCAGCGCCGCTTCCACGAGTTCGACCAGGTCCGAGCGCAGCCGGAGCATGATGGGCTGGGTTTCCGGGTCGCCGAAACGGACGTTGAATTCCAGCACCTTGGGCGCGCCGGCCTTGTCGATCATCACGCCGGCATAGAGGAAGCCGGTGAAGGGCGCGCCTTCGGCGGCCATCGCCGCCAGCGTCGGCTCGATCACCTCGCGGCGGATGCGCGCATCGACCTCGGGGGTGACCACCGGCGCCGGCGAGTAGGCGCCCATGCCGCCGGTGTTGGGGCCGAGGTCGCCCTCGTCGCGGCGCTTGTGGTCCTGCGAGGTCGCCATCGGCTGGTAGTGCCGGCCATCGCAGAGCGCGATGTAGCTGGCCTCTTCGCCTTCGAGAAACTCCTCGATCACCACCCGCGCCGAGGCCTCGCCCAGCGAGTGGGCGCCGAGCATGTCGTGCAGGGCCTGTTCGGCATCCGCCAGCGTCAGCGCCACCACCACGCCCTTGCCGGCGGCCAGACCATCGGCCTTGACCACGATCGGCGCGCCGACCTTGTGCAGGTAGGCCAGCGCGGGCTTCAACTCGGTGAACACGCCGTAGTGCGCGGTGGGGATGTTGTGGCGGGCCAGGAAATCCTTGGCGAAAGCCTTGCTGCCTTCGAGCTGCGCAGCGATGCGCTTCGGGCCGAAGCAGCGCAGGCCGGCAGCGCTGAAGCGGTCGACCACACCGGCCACCAGCGGCGCTTCGGGGCCGACCACGGTCAGGCCGATGCCTTCGTCCTTGGCCAGCTTCAGCAGCCCGTCGATATCGGTGGCGGCCACCGCCACGTTGCGGCAGCGCGGCTCGCGCGCGGTGCCCGCATTGCCGGGGGCCACCAGCACCTCGCTGACCCTGGGCGACTGCGCCAGCTTCCAGGCCAGCGCGTGTTCGCGACCACCGCCACCAATCACCAGAACCTTCATGCCGCTCTCCTCAATTGCGAATCAGTGTGGGCGCGAGGCGTGCTCGCGACGCTCTTCTTTTGGCTTCGCTTGCTGGAAGCGAAGGCAGGTTGTTTGAGGGATTGAATGCTCGCGGCGAGCCCGCCCCCTCTCCCCCAACCCCTCTCCCTCGAGGGGAGAGGGGAGCAGATCCGGCCAGTCTGGATCCAACGCGCAGATCCGTGGCTTGCGGCTTCAAGCCCCTCTCCCCTTGAGGGAAGCGGAGGAGAGCGCTGGTTGGCTGCCGGTGGCAGCCAACGCTCTCCGAAGCCCGAGCGAAGCGAAGGCCTGGTTGGGGAGAGGGGTAAGGAGTCTTGCGGCAAGCGTGCCCCCCTCTCTCCCCCTTCGGGAGAGAGGCTCAACGATCAATGCCGGAAATGCCGCCGCCCGGTGAACACCATCGCCATGCCGTGCTCGTCGGCCGCCGCGATGACTTCGGCATCGCGCATCGAGCCGCCCGGCTGGATCACCGCGGCGATGCCTGCAGCCGCCGCGGCATCGATGCCGTCACGGAACGGGAAGAAGGCGTCCGAGGCCATCACCGAGCCCGGCACCACGAGTCCGGCTTCTTCCGCCTTGAGTCCAGCAATCTTGGCGCTGACCACGCGGCTCATCTGCCCGGCGCCGATGCCGACGCTGCGCAGATCGCGCGCATAGACGATGGCGTTCGACTTGACGTACATCGCCACCCTCCAGGCGAACAGCAGGTCGGCCAGCTGCTTCGCATCCGGCTGCTGCTTGGTCACGCAGCGCAGGTCGGCGACGGTGAGTGCGTCGGTGTCGGCGTCCTGCACCAGCAGGCCGCCGTTGATGCGCTTGTATTCAAGCCCGACCGCTGCACCGGCGAGATCGCCGCAGGCCAGCACGCGCACGTTGGGCTTCTTCTTCAACTCCGCCAGTGCGGCTTCGTCGACGTTCGGCGCGATCACCACCTCGACGAACTGCCGGCGCAGGATCTCGGACGCGGTGGCCGCATCGAGCGCACGGTTGAAGGCGATGATGCCGCCAAAGGCCGAGGTCGGGTCGGTGGCGTAGGCGAGGTCATAGGCGGCGCCCAGCGACTCCGACACGGCCACGCCGCAGGGGTTGGCGTGCTTGACGATCACGCAGGCCGGCGCGTCGAACTGGCGCACGCATTCGAGCGCGGCATCGGCATCGGCGAGGTTGTTGTAGGACAGCTCCTTGCCCTGCAGGAAGCGCGCGGTGGCGACGCGGCCTGCGCCGGCGTTCGGCTCCAGGTACAGGGCGCCGCGCTGGTGCGGGTTCTCGCCGTATCTGAGGCTGGCCGTGTGCTTCAGCGACAGGTGCAGGGTGCTCGGCCACTCGGCAGGTGCTTCGACATCGGCGGCACGGCGCGACAGCCATTCGGCGATGCGGCCGTCGTAGTGCGCGGTGTGGGCATAGGTCTTGGCGGCCAGCTCGCGGCGCAGCGCGGAATCAGTGCCGCCGGCGGCAAGCGCGGCTTCGATGCGCGCATAGTCGGCGGGGTCCACCACCACGCTCACGCGCGCGTGGTTCTTGGCGGCGGCGCGCAGCATCGCCGGGCCGCCGATGTCGATGTTCTCGACCGCGTCCTCATAGCTGCAGTCGGGCTTGGCCACGGTGGCTTCGAAGGGATACAGGTTGACCACCAGCAGGTCGATTGGCGCGATGCCGTGCTCGGCCATGACGCCGGCATCGACGTCCTCGCGGCCGAGCAGGCCGCCATGCACGCGCGGGTGCAGGGTCTTGACCCGGCCGTCCATGATCTCGGGAAAGCCGGTGAGCTCGGAGACATCGCGCACGGCGAGCCCGGCCTCGCGCAGGGCGCGCGCGGTGCCGCCGGTAGAGAGCAGCTCGACGCCGGCCTGCGCCAGCGCCTGGGCCAGCGGAATCAGCCCGGTCTTGTCGGAAACGGAGAGCAGGGCGCGGCGGATCGGTTGCAGCGAGGCAGTCATCGGTGGACTCGGCGGAAGGGAAAGGCGGGAGACCTTCGCGCCGCACCTCGATCGCGCAGCGCGTGAGGTGGAATCTGTCTGCTGTCAGGCCAGCCCGTATTGGCGCAGCTTCTTGCGCAGGGTGGCGCGGTTGATGCCCAGCACCTCGGCGGCGCGCACCTGCTTGCCCTCGCAGTGGCGCATGACCTCGGCCAGCATCGGCGCCTCGACCTCGGCCATCAGCAGGGCGAACAGGTCGCCGTTGGCGTGGTCGTCCATGTCGGTGAGGTAGCGCGCCACCGCGCGCGAGACGGCGCTGCGCAGCGGCGAACCGCTGGTGCCATCGAGCTCGACCGCTGCGTCCGATCCGTTGATCGGGGTGGATTCATTGCGCAGGGCGAGAAGATTCACGGGCGGACTCCAGCAGCATCACTCGACAAAGCCGGCAGCGGCCCGATCGCGTGGAACGCGTGGGCGAAGGCAGCAGTCGTGGGGGCCGTGGATTCTAGCAAGAGGATTCCGCCTGGGAAGTGCCCTGCCCTGCGATGTCCCGCACCTGTCCACTCGAATTCTTCGCCGCATACGAATGCAAAGGGCGCCGCGAGGGCGCCCTTTGCCTTGCCTTTCAGGCTGATGGCGGAATCAGCTGCAGCGGATTCAAGAAACCCGATGCGGCCTTCTTTTTTCTTGTCGCCTCAGGCCGCGTCGCGCTTCGCGCCATCGTGGAACTGCTCTTCTTCCGTGGAACCCTTCAGCGCCGTGGTCGAGCTCTGCCCGCCCTGGATGGTCTGGGTCACCGCGTCAAAGTAACCGGTGCCGACTTCGCGCTGATGCTTGACCGCGGTGAAGCCGCGCTCGGCGGCGGCGAACTCGGCCTCCTGCAGCTCGACGAAGGCGCTCATCTGATTGCGCGCGTAGCCGTAGGCCAGGTTGAACATCGAGTAGTTGAGGCTGTGGAAACCGGCCAGGGTGATGAACTGGAATTTGTAGCCGTAGCTCGCGATTTCCTTCTGGAACTTGGCGATGGTGGCGTCGTCCAGGTTCTTCTTCCAGTTGAAGCTGGGCGAGCAGTTGTAGGCCAGCATCTTGCCCGGGAACTTGGCGTGGATGGCCTCGGCGAACTTGCGCGCGAACTCGAGATCGGGCTTGCCGGTCTCGCACCAGACCAGGTCGGCGTAGGGCGCGTAGGCGAGACCGCGGCTGATCGCCTGGTCGAGGCCATTGTTCGTCTTGAAGAAGCCTTCGACGGTGCGCTCGCCGGTGGTGAAGGGGCGATCGTTCGGATCGATGTCCGAGGTCAGCAGATCGGCGGCTTCGGCGTCGGTGCGGGCCACGATCAGCGTGGGCACGCCCATGATGTCGGCGGCAAGGCGCGCGGCGTTCAACTTCTCCACCGCCTCGCGGGTCGGCACCAGCACCTTGCCGCCCATGTGGCCGCACTTCTTGACCGAGGCCAGCTGGTCCTCGAAGTGCACGCCGGCGGCACCCGCCTCGATCATCGCCTTCATCAGCTCGAAAGCGTTGAGCACGCCGCCGAAGCCGGCCTCGGCATCGGCCACGATCGGCGCGAACCAGTCGATGTCGTCCTTGCCCTCGGCGTGGTGCAGCTGGTCGGCGCGCGCCAGGCAGTTGTTGATGCGCTTGACCACCTGCGGCACCGAGTTGGCCGGGTACAGGCTCTGGTCGGGGTACATCTCGCCGGCGATGTTGGCGTCGGCGGCGACCTGCCAGCCCGAGAGATAAATCGCCTGCAGGCCGGCCTTGACCTGCTGCATGGCCTGGTTGCCGGTGAGCGCGCCGAGCGCATTGACGAAGGGCATCTCGTGCAGCTGCCGCCACAGGCGCTCGGCGCCACGGCGGGCCAGCGAGTGCTCGATATGCACGGTGCCGCGCAGGCGCACCACGTCGGCGGCGCTGTAGTTGCGGGTGATGCCCTTCCAGCGCGGGTGGGTGTCCCAGTCGCGCTGCAGTTCTTCGGCGGTCGGCAGATGGTGGCTCATGGCGGTGTCCTTCTCGTGTTCGCGGGGTCGGGGGTGTCGAAGCAGTGCAGCTCAGGCGTGGTCGAGACGGCCATAGGCCGGCAGGGTGATGAAGTCTTCGAGGCTGTCGGCGCGGGTCAGCTCGGCCAGCAGCTGGGTGGCCTCCTTGATGCGCGTCTGACCGGGCAGGCCGCTGCGCGGCAGGCGCTGCTCCACCGTGCTGATGGCGCGCTCGAACAGCGCCATGTCGATGCGATCGCCGTCGTCGAAGCGCTGGTCCGGCGTGTGCAGCCACTGCCAGAGCTGGGCGCGGCTGATCTCGGCGGTGGCGGCGTCTTCCATCAGGTTGTGGATGGGCACGCAGCCCATGCCATCGAGCCAGGCTGCGAGATAGCGCACGCAGACATCGATGTTGGCGTAGAAGCCCTCGCGGGTGATCGTGCCGACCGAGGCGTGGATCAGCAGGTCGCGATCCACGCGCACGTCGTCGCGGCGCACGTGCAGCTGGTTCGGCGTCGGCATGTGCTTGTCGAAAATCTCGCGCGCCACCGGGATCAGGCCCGGATGCGCCACCCAGGTGCCGTCATGTCCGGCGGTGACTTCGCGCAGCTTGTCAGCGCGCACGCGGGCCAGCGCCTCCTCGTTGGCGACCGGATCGCTGGGGATCGGGATCTGCGCGGCCATGCCGCCCATGGCATGCGCACCGCGGCGGTGGCAGGTCTGGATCAGCAGCTCGGAATAGGCCTTCAGGAACGGCACCGTCATCGTCACTTGGCTGCGGTCGGGCAGCACGCGGTCGGGGTGGCGGCGGAAGGTCTTGATGTAGCTGAAGATGTAGTCCCAGCGCCCGCAGTTGAGCCCGACGATGCGGCAGCGCAGGGCGTGCAGGATCTCGTGCATCTCGAACACCGCCGGCAGGGTCTCGATCAGCACGGTGGTCTTCATGCAGCCGACCGGCAGGCCGAGGCGGTTCTCGACGAAGGCCATGGCCTCGTCCCACAGCGCGGCTTCCTCGAAGGCCTGCATCTTCGGCAGGTAGAAGTAGGGCCCGCGATCGCGCGCCTGCAGCGTGCGGCCGTTGTGGAAGGCGAACAGGGCCATGTCGAACAGGCTGCCCGACATCGGCTGGCCGTCGACGCGGAAATTGGCCTCATCGAGATGCCAGCCGCGCGGACGCACGATCAGGGTGGCCAGGCCTTCCGGCTTCAGCGCATAGCGCTTGCCCTCGGGCGAGGTGAACTCGATGCTGCCGGCGACCGCGTCCATCAGGTTGATCTGGCCGTCCAGCATGTTGCGGCGGGTGGGGCTCGACGAATCCTCGAAGTCCGCCATGAACACCTTCGCGCCCGAGTTCAGCGCGTTGATGATCATCTTGCGGTCGACCGGGCCGGTGATTTCGACGCGGCGGTCCTGCAGCGCCTCGGGAATCGGCGCGACGGTCCAGTCGCTCTCGCGGATCTCGCGGGTCTCGGGGCGGAAGTCCGGCAGGGCGCCGCCATCGATCCGCGCCTGCCAGGCGCGGCGCGCCTGCAGCAGCCGCTGGCGGGTCGGCTCGAAGCGACGGTGTAGCTCGGTGAGCAGGGCCACGGCCTCGCGCGTGAGCACGCGCTGCACTCGCGGATCGGCGGCGGCCTCTGGCGAAAAGCTCTGGGCGGCGCTGCTGGGGGCCATGGGCGTGCTCCGGTGGATCGGGGCGTTTGACCTTATGGCGCAGCGCAGCGTTTGCCTAAGCAAATGTTTCAATGTTTTCGATTATCAAATCAAATACCAGAAAGTCCTAACCGCGAAAATCCCCTTCAAACAAGCGTTTGAGGGTCACGATCGCGGTCGCAACAGCCGCGAAGCGGCGGCGAAGTCGCGCCGCATCGGCCCACCGCAGGGCCGAAGCCGAACCAAAACCACCGCAGCGCGCGCCTGGAAGGCCGGCGCGGACCGTCGTGCCCGCCCCGTCTCGCGCCTGGGCTGCCCATGCCGAGCGCAGACCACGCCGCAGCCTCCCTGGGCGATTCCGCTGCTCGCGCTACGGCGCCTGGCGGCCACGTTCCGCTTCGCGGCCCGCGACTTGCATCGAGGCTGCCATCGATTCCGCGCTCCATGCAGGCGCGGAACCCCATCGGGAGTTCGCCATGCGAACGCTGGAAGAACAGGACGTCGTGCTGGGTCGACCGCTCGCCCAGGCGGTCTACGACGTCGACGGCAAGCTGCTGCTGGAGCGCGGGCACGTGGTGCGCAGCGCCAGTATCCGCAGTGCGCTGCTGGAACGCGGCTTCCTGAAGGACGAGGAGGCGGCAGCCCCCCCACCGGAAGACACTGCAGTCGCCTTCGCGGGCGCGCCGCTCACCAGCTCGCTGGTGATGCAGCCTTCCGTGTTCGCAGGCCTGCGCAGCGTGCTCGACGCCCTGGTCGACGTGCAGCAGCTTCTGCTGCGCGGTGAAGCGCAGGGGCTGAGCGGGCTCCAGCACCTCAACGGCCTGCTCAAGTCCTACGCCAGATCCGATGTCGATGCTGCGATGGCGGCCATGCAGCTGAGCGACCCCGAGGACGGCTTCAGTGCCCGCCCCATCCATGCCGCCCTGCTGGTGCGCATGCTCGGCGCCAGCGCTGGACTCGACGAGCCCACCATCGACAGCCTGAGCGGCGCCGCGCTCAGCCACGACCTGGCCCTGCTGCCGCAGGCCGCCACCCTGCACCGGCAGGCCGCGCCGATCAGCGCCGGCCAGCGCGAGGACATCGACCGCCACACCTTGCAGGCAGCCGCCCTGCTGCAGACCGCCGGGCTGCAGGATGGCGTCTGGCTGGATGCGGTGCTGCACCACCATGAGCGTCTCGACGGCAGCGGCTATCCGCATCGGCTCGGCGGCGATGAAATCAGCCGCGGCACCCGCGTGGTGACCCTGGTCGACACCTACTGCGCGATGATCCGGCCGCGCGCCTACCGCGGCGCGGTGCAGTCGAAGGACGCCCTGCGCGCGCTGTTCCTGGAGCGCGGCACCGCCGTCGACGAGGGCCTGACCGCGCTGTTCATCAAGCAGGTCGGCCTGTACCCGCCCGGCGGCATCGTTCGCCTGGCCAGCAACGAGATCGCCATCGTCACCCGCCGCGGCGAGAACACCACCCAGCCGCAGGTGCGGCGCCTGCTGAAGTCCGACAGCACGCCCGACATCGACCGCATCGCCCGCGACACCGCCGACCCGCGCTATGCGATCGCCGAATCCCTGCCGCAGGACAGCTACCGCGCGCTGTTGAGGGGCATCGAACGTCTGTGGGATTGAAGCGCGCCGGCACGACGTCGACCGGACAGTGATCTGCGCAATCTCAACCAACCCGCGTGGACGCGGTGCCTGGACCAACCGCAGCGACGGCACGCACGCGCTCCCGTTGGATCGGAAGCCCTTGCTGCGCGAGCAGCTCAGGGCGGCGAAGCCTCGAAGCCGTCGGCGAACAGGGCGCTGCGCTGCGGCGAGCGCCAGGTGCGCTGCAGGAGGGAGGTCGATGTCCCTGCCAGCCCGCTGCGGTATTGCGCGGTGACCCGCAGCCACTGGCCACCGAGCGCTGCGGGTGCCGACACGCACCAGCGCGTGCCCTCACGCTGGGCATCGCCTAGCAGCTGCCATTGGTCGCCGGTGTCCGAGCGCTCGAAGCGGGCGGCGAAGGGCCGCGGGGCCGCGCCTTCAGCGCTCCAGCAGAGCCGCGTGTCGGCCTGCTCCAGACACCAGCGGTAGCGCGCCGGCTCGCGCAGGGCCAGCCGCGTGAAGCCCCCGCGCGAGCTGCCGCCGATGGCGACGGTCAGGCCGCTGATCAGCAGATGCGCCCGGTCGTCCAGCGCCAGCGCGAAGACGAGTAAGCCCGTGGTCGGGTCCACTCCCGGGGTCGCGAACTCCGGGTCGCGGGCCCCGTTGTCGAGCAGGCGGGTGGTTTTCAGGGGGCGGATGCACCCAGCGACCTGCCGAGCGCCTCCAGCTCGTTCCGCATCAGGACGCCGGGCGCCCAGACGGGCCTGAGCACATGCGCGGCGTCCTCGAAGCGCTGCCGCGCCGCCTCGCGCTGACCCGCCGCCAGCAGCGCGCGCGACCACCACAGGTCGAGCTTCGCCACATCGGGATGGCCCTCGCCCATCTCAGCCGCAAGGAAGGCGCGCGCTTCCGAGAAGTGGCGGATGGCCGCCTCGGGTTGCGATTCAAGCAGGGCGAGCCGGCCGCGCAGGCGCAGCAGCAGCATGCGGTCGAAGCGCTCTGCGACGAAGCCGCTGGCGGCAATGGCCTCCAGCTGGGCGTGGGCCTGCTGCGGCAGGCCACGCTCGACCGCAAGCACGCCGAGAAAGATGCGGCTGACCACGGTTTCGAAGTGGGCCGGCCCCAGCAGCTCAAGCCGCGTGCGCAGCGCCGCCTCCTGCAGCGACTGCGCCTCCTCGTGCTGGCCGAGGCGGGCCAGCAGATCGCCGAGGTTGCTCTGTGCACGCGCCATGGGGACGCTGCGCTCGGGCTGGACGCGCAGCCGCAGGCGCAGCGATTCGCGCAGGTAGGGCAGCGCAGACAGCGGGTCACCGCGGTCCACGGCAAGCGCACCCAGATTGTTCAGCGCCATCGCATGCTGCGGACTGTCCGCACCGTAGACGGCGATCGCGCCCTCCGCCTGCGCGCGGTAGGCGAGGTCCGCCTCCTCGTAGCGCCCAAGGTCATGCAGGGCCGCGCCCAGGTCCGCCTGCGCCGTGACTGCGCCGGCGCTGTGCCGCTCGTCCGCGGACAGACTCTCCAGCAGCCGACGGTAGAGTTCGACGGCCTCTTCGCCGCGGCCCTGATCGCGCACCGCGCGGGCGATGCTGGACTCCAGCGAACGCAGCGCCGGCGAACGGGCGCCGAGGCGCGCGGCGGCGCGTGCATGGGCCGCCCGCAGGACGCGCTCGCTGTCGACGTAGCGGGCCAGCAGCCAGTACACCTCGCCCTGCTGTTCGAGCACCCGCTGCAGCGGATCGGATTCGCCTGCCGGGAGCCCATTCGCCACCCGCTCGGCCGCGTCCAGTCGGGACAGCGCTTCGTCCAGGCGCCCGGCGGATTCGAAGGCCGCCGCCTCGGCCAGCAGCACCGCCAGCGCCACGGGACCGGCGCCCGACCTTGCGCCATCGACGAAGCCGGCGTGCCCGCGCGCGCGCGCCGCCGACGCCAGCGCAGCGTCGATCTCCCGCGCCTGCGCCCGCTGGGTCGCCTGTTCGGCGGCACTGAGCGCTGCCGATGCGTGGGCGCCGGCTTCGGCGTGCAGGCGCTCGGCCGCTGCCCAGGCGCGCAGCGCCGGCTGGGGCAGACCCAGGTTGCGGTGGATCGCCCCCAGAGTGTCGTACAGGCGCGCACGCACCTGCGGGTCGAGTGAGGTCTGCGCATCGACCGCCTGCAGGCCCTCGGCCAGCACGCTGCGCAGGTCGCGCTCGGCAGCGCGTGGGTCGAAGGGATCGGCACCGCGGAACACGCCGACCAGCAGATCGGTGGTGCGCTCGGCGGTGCGCGCCTCGCGCTCGGCGCGGGCCTCGGCGGCCAGGGCGCGGTCGCGCTCGCGCACGAGGCCGTAGGTGAAGGCAAGGCTGGCGCAGGCGGCCAGCGCCGCCGCCGCGACGGCCCAGCGATGCCGCCGCAGGAAGCGCCCACTTCGGTATCGCCAGCCACCGGCGCGCGCCTGCACCGGCGCCCCGTCCAGCAGGCGTCGCACGTCGTCGCCCAGAGCCGCCGCGCTGGGATAGCGCGCGCCCGGCTCGTCCCGGGTCGCCCGCTCGATGATCGACGCGAGATCGCGCCGCCAGCCGCGCGGCGGCGCGGGCAACAGCTCACGCAGGATCACGCCGAGGCTGAAGACATCGCTGGCGACGCCCACCGGTTCGCCGCGCGCCTGCTCAGGGCTGGCATAGCCCGGCGTCAGCAGGCGCAGACCCTGGGTCTCGGCGTCTTCGCCCTCGCCCATCCAGGCGGCGATGCCGAAGTCGAGCAGGCGCGCGCGGCCCCGCGCGTCCACACGGATGTTGGCGGGCTTCAGGTCGCGGTGCAGGACCAGCTGGCCATGCGCGTAGGCCACCGCATCGACCACCTGCAGCCACAGCTGCAGGGCCTGCGCCGGGGCCGCGAGCGAGCGCTCGGACCAGGCGGCGAGCGTTTCGCCTTCGACGAACTCCATGGCGAGCCAGGGCTGGCCGTCTGCACTCAAGCCGCCATCCAGCAGCCGGGCGATGCCGGGATGCTCCAGCCGCGCCAGCAGCCGACGCTCGCGCTCGAAGCGCAGGCGCCGCTCGCCATCGGGAAAGCCCCGCAGCAGCTTGATCGCCACCTGCTGCGCATACAGACCGTCGTCGCGCAGGGCCCGGTACACCACCCCCATGCCGCCGCGGCCGACCTCTTCCAGCAGCCGCCAGGGCCCGAGGCTGCGGCCTTCGAGCCCGGCGGAGAGCTCCAGCGTGCGCGCCACCCGCACCGGTGCCTGCAGGGCCTCGCTGGTGCCCGCCTCGGCCGCCAGCAGCGAACGCACTTCCGCACGGACCTCGGCATCTTCGCAGGCCGCGAGCAGCGCTTCGCGCGCAGTCGGATCGGCTTCGTCCGCGGCTGCATGGAACAGGGCCTCGACCTCACGCCAGCGCTCTGGATCCAGCATGTGCAGCCCTCAGGCGAGCTCACGCTTGAGGAAGGCCCGGGCGAGGCGCAGATCGCGCTCGACGGTGCCCAGCGACACGCCGAGCAACTCGGCGATCTCGGGCTGGCTCAGCCCACCGAACACATGCAGCTGCAGGGCCTGCGCCTTGCGCGCGTCCTGCGCCTGCAGTGCGCGGAGCGCGGCATCCAGGCTCAGCAGATCGGCCGCTTCCGGCAGCTCGGCCGCCAGCTCGACATCCAGCGTCACCCGCAGACCATCGCGCTTGGCCGCCAGCCGGGCACGCGCGTGATCGACGAGGATCCGCCGCATCATCAGTGCCGCGATCGCCAGCAGATGCGCGCGGTCGCGGAACGGCCCCTCGACCTCGCGCAGGCGCAGCCAGGCCTCGTGGGCGAGGTCGGTGGGGCGCAGCGTGTGCTCTGGGCGCTCGCCGCGCAGGCTGCGTGCGGCCAGCTGGCGCAGCCCGGCATAGACCTCGCGCAGCAGGGCGTCGAACGGGCGCGCGCTGGCGGCGGACGGCGTGGCGCCGGTCGTGGCCGACCACTGTGCCAACAACGCCTCCAGCTCCATGTCCACACTGGACCGATCGAGCCCGGTCTCCATGCCCCCTGCCCCTGCTTCGCTCAACGACGGGCGAGAGCTTAGCAACGCGGCGCAGCGGTTCCGTGCACTGGCAGTCCGGCAAGCGCTGAAACCAGGCGCCTGCGCCCGGCTGCGGCCGCGTCGCCCCTGCGGTCCGCCAGCAGGCTCAGGCGGTTCAGCCCAGCGCCGCGGCGAAGGCCTGCCGGGTGCGCTCGATGGCTGCGTCATCGATGTCCAGATGCGTGGCAAGACGGAGGCGCGGCCCGCCGATCGAGGCCAGGATGCCGGCCGCGGCGAAAGCCGCTCGCAGTGCATCCAACTGAGCCTCGGGCACCCGCACGAACAGCAGGTTGGTCGGCGTCGGCTCGACCTTGAGGCCCAGTGCGGCCAGGCCGCTTGCGAGTTCCGATGCCCGTCGATGGTCCTCGGCCAGACGCGCGACATGATGATCCAGCGCATAGCTGCAGCCGGCCGCGAGAATCCCTGCCTGCCGCCAGCCGCCGCCCAGCACCTTGCGCCAGCGCCGCGCCTTCTCGACCAGCGCGGCGTTACCCAGCAGAACCGAACCCACCGGTGCGCCCAAGCCCTTCGACAGGCACACCGACACGCTGTCGAAATGCCGGGTGATCGCGGCCGCCGGCACGCCCTGCGCCACCGCCGCATTGAACAGGCGCGCGCCGTCGAGGTGCAGGCCGAGCCCGCGCTCCTTGCAAAGCGCGCGCGCCTCGGCGAGGTAGTCCAGCGGCAGCGGCCGGCCGTGCCAGGTGTTCTCGAGGCAAAGAATCTTCGTGCGCGCGAAATGCGGATCGATCGGCTTGATCGCCGCCCGCACGGAGTCCAGGGGAATCGAGCCGTCGGCCGCCTGCGGCAGCGGCTGCGGCTGGATCGAACCCAGCACCGCCGCCCCACCGCCCTCGTACTTGTAGGTGTGCGCATCCATGCCGACCATGTACTCGTCACCGCGCTCGCAGTGCGCCATCAGCGCCAGCAGGTTCGACTGCGTGCCCGAAGGTACGAACAGCCCAGCCTCGAAGCCGAGCATGCCCGCGAGCTTCGCCTGCAGCGCATTGACCGTCGGGTCATCGCCGTAGACGTCATCGCCGACTTCGGCTGCAAGCATGGCTGCACGCATGGCAGCGGTCGGGCGGGTGACGGTGTCGGAGCGGAGGTCGATGGGGGGCATGGGCGGCGGTGGCGACGAAGGGGATGAGCAAGCCTCCATGCTCCGCGCCGGCGGGGCCAGTGTCATTGGGTGGCCCATCTCCCGCAGGCGCGCTGATCGCGGACACCCGTATCGCCTCCGGCGATCACCTTGCGCGGCGAAGACTACAAACTGCCGAAAAAAGTCTTGTCGTCGACCTGGGTATCCGATCCATCCACGGGGCCGTGAGCGAAGCACGTGGGCGTCAGCGCACCGTGGTTTGCAGATGTGCTGGCCGCGGATTGCAGATGTTCTGCCGCGCAGATCCCACTCAAGGCCCTGAATCTTCGTAGGTTGGTCTGAGCATTCTGCAGATACACCGAACGCGGGCTACAGATCCCGCGCATGGGTGATGCGCGATCGTACCTGCAACAAGGCCGCCCGAGGGCGGCCCTGTTCGCATCAGGCGCTGCAGCCGCCGAGCTCACTCATCCAAGGTCAACAACGACGCATTGCCCCCCGCCGCGGTGGTGTTGATGGTCAGCGTGCGCTCGGTGGTGAAGCGCAGGAGGTAGTGCGGGCCGCCGGCCTTGGGGCCGGTGCCGGACAGGCCTTCGCCGCCGAAGGGCTGGACGCCGACCACGGCGCCGATCTGGTTTCGGTTGACGTAGCAGTTGCCGACGCGGACGCGCTTGCTGATTCTCTCTACCGTCTCGTCGATGCGCGAGTGGATGCCGAGCGTGAGGCCGTAGCCGGTGGCGTTGATGGCGTCGATGACCTGGTCGAGTTCGCTGGCCTGCCAGCGGATCACGTGCAGCACCGGGCCGAAGACTTCGCGCTTCAGTGTGGCGAGGTTAGGGATCTCGTAGGCGCGCGGGGCGAAGTAGGTGCCCTTGGCGCAGTCGGCGGGCAGGGGCGCCACGGCGATCAGTTTGGCCTCGGCATCCATGCGCGCGGCGTGCGCTTCGAGGATGCCCTTGGCCTCTTCGTCGATCACCGGGCCAATGTCGGTGCTGAGCAGGCCGGGGTCGCCGATCTTCAGCTCGGCCATGGCGCCGGCCAGCATGTGCACGACCTTGTCGGCGATGTCGGCCTGCACGAACAGCACGCGCGCGGCCGAGCAGCGCTGCCCGGCCGAGCCAAAGGCGCCGCTGATGGCGTCCTTGACCAGCTGCTCGGGCAGCGAGGAGGAATCGGCGATCAGCGCGTTCTGGCCGCCGGTTTCGGCGATCAGCACGCCGATCGGGCCGTCGCGTTCGGCCAGGGTGCGATTGATCAGGCGCGCGACTTCGGTGGAGCCGGTAAAGGCCACGCCGGCGATGCGCGGGTCGCGGGTCAGCGGCGCGCCGACCGTGGGGCCATCGCCCGGCACCAGCTGCAGCACGTCCTCGGGCACGCCGGCTTCGTGCAGGAGCTTCACCGCCGCATGCGCGATCAGGGTGGTCTGCTCGGCCGGCTTGGCGATCACCGCATTGCCAGCGACGAGGCCAGCGACCACCTGGCCGATGAAGATCGCCAGCGGGAAGTTCCAGGGGCTGATGCAGACGAACACGCCGCGACCGTGCAGATGCAGGGTGTTGCTCTCGCCGGTCGGGCCGGGCAGCACTTCCGGCTGGTTGAACAGGCGGCGGCCCTGGACCGCGTAGTAGCGGCAGAAGTCGACCGCCTCACGCACCTCGGCGATGCCGTCGGCCAGCGTCTTGCCGGCTTCGCGCGTGGCCAGGGCCATGAACTCGGGCATGCGCTGCTCCATCAGGCTCGCCGCGTGCTCGATGATCTTGGCGCGTGAGGCCGCCGGCAGCGCATCCCAGCCGTGCTGGGCTTTCTCGGCATTGGCAATGGCGCGCTCGACGGTTGCGGCATCGGCGGCCTGCCAGCGGCCCAGCACCTGGCTGCGGTCGCTGGGCGAGCGCACGTCCACCCAGGCGCCGGCGGAACTCGCACCCGGCACCAGCGGCTTGACCTCGATCGGGAAGCGGACCGCGTTCATGCGTTCGGCCAGGGCGCGCAGCGCGTTGTCGTCGGCGAGGTTGATGCCCATGGAGTTGGCTCGTTCGGTTCCGTAGAGGTGGACAGGCAGGGGAATGCGCGGATGCGCAGCGTTGGCGTAGCCGCGCACGGTCTCGGTGGGATCGGCCACCAGTTCGACCGGGCTGATCGCGGGGTCGGTGATGCGGTTGACGAAGCTGGAGTTGGCGCCGTTCTCCAGCAGGCGACGCACCAGGTAGGGCAGCAGGTCCTCGTGGCTGCCCACCGGCGCGTAGACGCGGCAGGGCGTGTTGAGGCGATCAGGGCCGATCACTTCGGCGTAGAGGTCGTCGCCCATGCCGTGCAGCTTCTGGAACTCGAAGCGCGGGGCGGCGGTGGGCTCGACCGGGCCCAGCATTTCCAGCGCCATGTGATGGATCGCAGCGATGGTGTGGGCGTTGTGCGAGGCGAACATCGGGTACAGCGCGTCGATATGGCCGAGCATGCGCCGCGCGCAGGCGAGGTAGCTCAGGTCCGTGTTGGGCTTGCGGGTGAACACCGGGTAGCCGGCCTGGCCTTCGACCTGGGCGCGCTTCACTTCCGCATCCCAGTAGGCGCCCTTGACCAGTCGCATCGGGATGCGGCGCCCCGCCTTGCGGGCGGCATCGGCGACCAGATCGATCACCTGCGGCGCGCGCTTCTGGTAGGCCTGCACGGCAAGCCCATAGCCCTGCCAGCCGTCCAGCGCGGGGTCGGCGAAGACGTTCAGGATCAGATCGAGGCTGAGTTCGAGCCGGTCGGTTTCCTCGGCATCGATGGTGAAGCCGATGCCCTGCGCACGCGCGAGCTTGGCCAGCTCCAGCACGCGCGGCGCCAGCTCGGCCATGACGCGGGCGCGCTTGCCGTGCTCGTAGCGCGGATGCAGGGCCGAGAGCTTGACCGAGATGCTCGGCGCATCGAACACATCGGCGAAGGGGCCGGTGCTGCCGATCGCGAGGATGGCCTTGCGGTAGGCCTCGAAGTAGCGGTCGCCGTCGGGCTGGGTCAGCGCACCCTCGCCGAGCATGTCGTAGCTGTAGCGGTAGCGGGCGTTCTCGCCCTTCTTGCTGCGCTTCAGCGCCTCTTCGATGGTGCGGCCCATGACGAACTGGTGGCCCATGATCTTCATGGCCTGGCGCACGGCCAGACGCACCACCGGCTCGCCGGCGCGACCGACCAGGCGACGCAGCGCACCGACGAAGTTGCTGCGGGTTTCCTCGGCCAGATTGACCATGCGGCCGGTCAGCATCAGGCCCCAGGTGCTGGCGTTGACGAACAGCGAATCGCTCTGGCCGACATGCTTGCCCCAGTCGGCATCACCCAGCTTGTCGCGGATCAGGCGATCGGCGGTCTCGCTGTCGGGAATGCGCAGCAGGGCTTCCGCCACGCACATCAGCAGTACGCCCTCTTCGCTGGAGAGGTCGTACTCGCGCATGAAGGCTTCGATGGCGCCCTGGTCCTGCGCGCGTTTGCGGACGCGCTCGACCAGATCGACGGCGGTGGCCTGGATGTGCGCGCGCGCGTCGGCATCGAGCTGCAGCTCGCCCAGCAGGGCGCGCACGGCCTCGTCTTCGTCACGCAGCCAGGCAGCAGTCAGGGCGGCGCGCAGCGGTTCGCTGGCGGCCGGGAGTTCCGGGGTCAGGATGGGGGTGTTCACGCAGGCAACCTTGCAGGGGCGAGCGGCCGCCGCGCCGGACCGGCTCAGCAGGGCCGGGCCCTAGTCTAGGGCGGGGCTGGTGCGTGCGGAAGCGTTTGGATGGAGAGCCGGGATTCGGGATTCGGGATTCGGGATTCGGGATTCGGGATTGAACTTGGCAGACCGCCCCAAGGCGAAGCGCCATGTCGCTGCTCAAGAGCTTCTCAGCCCCGCTTTGCAGGCCGGGTGTTCTCGAAGAAGGGTGGATTCACCGGCTCGCGCTGTCACTCACCCGCTCCCGCTCGGTGTAGGAGCCTGCTTGCAGGCGACCGCAGCGTCCGGGCTGTGCCTACGCTGCGGGTCGCGAGCAAGCTCGCTCCTACAAACGGCTGGCCTTCGCTGGGGCGGGGCGACAGCTACGGAGTTGGTTGAGGGGGCAGCTTCTTGAGCGAAGAACAGCCACCAGACACCCTGCGCGGCCGGACGCGCTTCGCTGTCCTGCTCTGAATCCCCAATCCCAAATCCCCAATCCCCGCTGTCAATCCTCAAACCCATCCTTGAACAGCTCGGCGAAGGCGCAGTCCTCGAAGGAGGTGGCGTCGACGAAGACGAAGAACTCGGCGCCCACCGGCATCGAGGCCTCTCCCTGGATACCCCAGACGCCGCGGCCATCGATCTGCCGCCATTCGAGGTCATAGGTGGTGTTGTTGGTCAGGCCCGGCACCACCCGCGGGGTGGCCAGAGCGCGCGCGCAGCGGTTCGGATCGTCGCCCAGCAGCGGGTGGTAGGCCATGGGGCTGAAGCGGCCGGCCGTGGTCACGCGGTGCACGAAGGCGTTGGGGCTGGGGTCCTGCGCATAGACATGGAAGCCGAAGCCGGTCGGCATGCTGGCGCCCAGCACCTGGTTGCCGATGAACCAGCAGTTGGCGCCGGTGCTGCCGCTGGGGCAGCTGAAGCCCACGGCGATGTTCTGCGGGTTCTGCGCGCCGCCCAGCCAGACCGGCGTGGCCAGCACGATCGCGTCCTCGCGGCCCTTGCCGTTGAGATAGGTGTTGCTGAGCGAGGTGGCCTCGAAGCTGGTGTTGGCGGCCGCCGTCTCGTGTCGATAGCTGGCGCCGAAGCTGCCGCTGGGGCCAGGCGCAAAGCGGTGCAGGTAGGCGTTGGCCGGCACGCTGGCGCCGATCGCATAGCCGAACCATTCGCCCAGATGGAACACTCCGATCGGGTTGGGGTTGCTGGCGCCCGCCGCCCCCGCCACCGGGTTGAAGCTCTTGCTGACGTGGACAGGCACGGCCTCGCTGGCCACGCGCAGCGCGATCGAACTGCTGCTGGCGCTGCCGTTGCGCAGCAGGCTGACCTCGTCGCCGGATTCGTAGGCGCCGATATCGACCGCGTTCGCGCCCGTTCCGACATAGCGGCGCCGCCCGTCGACATCGACCTGCGGCGCACCGGCCGCGCCATAGAGCAGCTGGGCGGACACAGCATTGCCCGCGTTGATCGCCGCCGAGCCCGCGCCCAGCCGCGGAAACCGCAGCGAGCGCAGGCGCGGATCGCCGGTTACGGTGAGCGTGGCGCTGGCGGGCATCGTGTTGAAACTGTTGCCGAAACTCAGGTTGCGCTCGATGGTGAAGCCGCTCACCACATTGGCCGAGACCACCAGGCTCTGCGTGTTGTGGGCGATGAGGTTGTTGAAGATGCTGCCGCTCAGGCTGGGACCATTGATCGGGTAGTCGATCCAGATCGGGGTGTCGCAGCCCACGGCGGTGTTGTTGAACAGGCGCAGCTCGGTCTGGCCACTGGCGGCGAACGAGGCCGCATACAGGCCCTTCGGTTCGAAGGTCGCACCGAACTTCCGGCAGACCAGCGCATTGCTGAAAGCGCGCACCACCGGCGTCGAACTGCCGGCGCTACCGAAGACTGGCGTCACGCCCACATCCACACGCAGGGCGCCATCACGGAAGCCGCCCTCGACTCGGTTGCCATAGACGTTCACCACGTGTGGATCGCCCGGGCTGAGCCTCACCAGCAGTCCTGACCCACTGCTGCCCTGCGGCCATCGCCGATCGATGCGGTTGAAGGCGACCCGCGCGGTGGCGCGCGCGTTCAGGCTGAGGCTGATCGCTGGCTGGTTGGAGATGCCGTTGTCGACGCGGTTGTTCTGCACCTCGACGGTGGCGGTGCCGTTGGCATTGGTCTTGACCACGCTCAACTCCACGCGCGCGCCTAAGGTCGGGCCCTCGGTGAAGTCCAGCCGGTTGTTGACCAGACGCGCGCTCAGCGAGGACGGCGCTGTGTGCAGCAGCTCGATGCGGCCATCGCGCAGGTGCAGGCCCTCGATGTCCCAGCTCGTCACGTTGCCGGTCACCAGCCCGGTGACGCTGCGCCCCGGCGCGAAGCGCGCCACCTGGTTGGGCGCCGCGCGCAGGGCGAAGGACTTGTTCAGGGTGATGTCCTCGTCGATCTCGGCCGTGGTCGCGATCAGCACTTCGTCACCCGCCGCCGAAGCGTCAATGCAGGCCTGCAGCGTGCCTGCGCAGGGCGCATTGCCGGGCCAGGTGCGGGTCGCGGCGGACGCCAGCGCAGCGCAGGTCAGCAGGACGATGGCGGGTACAAGACGAGTGAGCAGACGGGGCATGATCGAACGCCTCCAGCGGGGCCAGTTTCCGGTTCACCTCCCCCAGCGCAGAAAGCGGCGAGCACAGGACAACCAGGACCGAGCCCGCTGCTTCGCCACACCCAGAGTCAACACGCGCTGAACATCGACCCGATCTGAATCGTGGCAACCGCGCGACCCGGGCCAGTGACGCCTTGGCCTCGCCGGCGCCCGTCGCGTCCCCACGCGCAAGGTGGACAAGCGCAACGCGTCGACCGTTTTCCATGGGCGCAGCCCCGCGATGGCCACCCGCCGCACGAGCTTCCGTCGAACGCGGGCAAGCGCGTTCGACGGTTCAGCGACGCAGTGCCTGCACGCGAAGACGCAGCGCGTGCTCCGGCACGGCACCGATGCGGTCCAGTCGCGCCTCGATCTCATCCGCCAGCGCCCGCGACTCGGGCGCGCGGCCCGCCGCAGCCAGCGCTTCCGCCAGCAAGGTCTCTACCCGCATGCGATCGAACTCGGGATCGTCGACGCTGAGCGGATCGCGCTGGCGCCGGTTCTGCAGGCCCTCTACCGCAGCCGCGGCCCGCCCCTCCGCCATGGCGCAGACGGCTTCGGCCTCATCCAGCGATTCGTCGGATCCGCCGCCCAGCGTGCTTCGCGCCTGCGCCAACCAGTCACGCGCCGCCTCGACCTCGGCCTGCTCGCAATGGATCTGCGCAATTCGCGCCTGCACGCTGGCGATCCGCGGCGGCGGTGCGTCCTGCCGCGTCTGCATGCGACCGACTGCACGTTCAAGCCTACGGCGAGCCTCCTCGCGGCGACCGAGATCGGCGAGGATGCGGCCGCTGTGCCAATCCTCCAGATAGTCCTGTTCGGCGCTGGCATGGCCAAGGTTGCGGGCCCACTCCTGCGCCGAGGCGCGCTGAAGTTCCAGCGCGCGCTCTGCCCTGCCCTGCGCGTGTTCCAGCCGGGCCTGTGCGTGCAGAGCGGCCGCGCGCACCTGCACCGGCGTGTCGATGCTCGCCAGGGTCGCCTGCACCTCATCGAAGCGCCGTCGCGCCTCATCGAGTGCGCCCATCGAGAAACGCGCGCTGCCCAGGTTGAACAGACTGATGCTGAGCGACACCGCGCTGGTTTCCGGGCTCGCGCGCTTGATCGCCAGCACTTCCTCGTGCATCGCCGCGGCCTCGCGCAGGCGGCCCTGCGCGCCGTACACATTCGCCAGATCACCGAGCAGGCGCATGGGCAGATCGCCGATGTCGTCGCGGCCTTCGATCTCGACACGCAGCGCGGCCAGCAAGCGCTCGGACTCGCCGAAGTTTTCCATGTGCCGCTCCAGGCCGGCGCGCTCGCGCAGCATCTCCAGTCGTCGCACGGCGCGCGGCGCGCGCGCGTCATGGAAGGCGATGCCGTCATCCAGAGCAGTGCGCAGGTCCTCGTATCGTCGCTGGAAGCGGAACACGTCGGCGCGCAGGTGGAGGGCGCGACCCCAGGCCTCGGGCTCGGCCGTGGCCGCATCGCCGAGTAGCGACTGCGCTTCCTCGGCCAGCGCCATTGCCTCGTCAAACTGCAGCCGCGCCATCACGATCTCGCCGAGCGTGAGCATCAGGTCGGCGCGAAGGTCGGGCGGCCCGGCGGCAGGGTCGCGGGCCTGTTCGATGCCGCGGTCCAAAAGCTCACGCGTGCTCGGCATCTCGTCGCGCGGACGCCCAGGCAGCTGCGCCCGAAACAGGCCGACCACGAAGCCCGTGATCGTCTGGGCGCGTTGCGCCTGACTGCGGGCTTCGGCTTCGGCCTGACGCGCTGCCGCGGCTTCGGCATCGGCGCGCGCGGCCTCGCGCAGGGCCAGCGCGATGCCTGCACTCAAGGACAGCAGCACCAGCGCGGCGGCCGAGAGCGGCAGCCAGTGTCGCTGCAGGTAGCGTCGGAAGCGGTAGCGGCGGTTGCCCTGGCGCGCGCTGATCGGGCGCTGCTGCTGCCAGCGCCGCAGGTCTTCGGCCAGCGCCTCGGCACTGGGGTAGCGCTGTCCGGGCTCGACCCGAAGACAGCGCTGCACGATCAGATCGAGATCGCCGCGCAGCTCGCGCAGCAGGCGGGTGGCGCTGCGTCGTCGCAGCTCGGCGAGCGCCTCGCGACGCGCGCTGCGGCGCAGACGGGTGGACGGCCCGCCCTGCTCGCGCTGCTGCGGATCCGCGGGCGCGCGCTCGCCGCAGAGCAGCTCGTGCAGCAGCAGGCCCAGCGCATACACATCCGCACGCACGCCGACCGGCTCGCCGTGCAGCTGCTCGGGCGCGGCGTACTCGGGCGTGTGCGGGCGCAGCGCGGTGGTGGCGACATGGCCGCTGCCGGGTTCGATCAGGCGGGCGATGCCGAAGTCGAGCAGGCGCGGCGCGCCGTGTTCGTCGACCAGGATGTTGGCGGGCTTGAGGTCGCGGTGCACGACCAGCTCGCGGTGCGCGTGCGCGACCGCGTCGACGACCTTCAGGAACAGCGCGATGCGCTGCGCGGTGTCGAGTCGGCGCGCGTCCGCATGCGCGATCAGATCGAGGCCCCGCACTTGCTCCATCGCGATGTAGGGCGTGCCGTCCTCGGCGATGCCGGCCTCATAGAGTCGGGCGATGTGCGGGTGCTCCAGCCGCGCCAGGATCGACTGTTCATCGATGAAGCGCTGGCGCAGCTCGGGCGAGTACAGGCCGAGCTTCAGGCATTTGAGCGCGGCCTCGCGGGTGTAGCCGCCGACCTCGCGGCTGGCCCGCCAGACCGTGGCCATGCCGCCTTCACCCAGCAGCTCCAGCAGTGTCCAGCCGCCCAGGCAGCGCCCGCGCAAGCCTTCCACGATCAGGCCCTGGCTGAGCGCGTTGGCCAAGGCTTCCAGCGGCCCTGCGTCCTGCTGCTCGCGGCGCAGAAGATCGAGCACCTGCGCGCGCAGGTCCGCATCAGGACAGGCCTGCTCCAGCCAGGCGAGGCGAGCCGCCTCGGGCTGCTCCAAAGCGGCTTCGAACAGCGCGTCGATGCGCTGCCAACGTTCGCGTTCCCGGGCGTCCATGCGCGCTACTCCGGCAGGGCCTCGGCATCCAGCATCTGCGCCAGCAGCGCGCGCGCGCGCCGCCAGTCGCGCACGACGCTGCGCGCATGGATCCCCAGCACCTCGCCGACCTGTTCAACTTCAAGTCCGGCGAAGAAGCGCAGCTCGACGACCTGGGCCAGCCGCGGATTGACTTCGCCAAGCTTGAGCAGCGCTTCGTCCAGGGCCAGCAGATCGCCGCTGGCGGCGTCGCTGATCGGCAGCGACAGTTCGTCGATATCCAGATGCTCGGCCCCGCTACCGCGCTTCTGCGCCTGACGCGCCCGCGCGGCGTCGATCAGGATGTTGCGCATCGCGCGCGCGGCGTAGCGATAGAAGTGGACCTGGTCCTGCCACTCGATCCCGCCTGCATTGGACAGGCGCAGCCAGGCCTCGTGAACGAGTGCCGTAGTCGACAGTGTGTGCGCGCGGCCTTCGCTGGCGATCTGTCCGCGGGCGATCCGCCGCAGGGGCTCGTAAACCAGCGGCATCAGCGCATCCAGCGCGGCGCGATCGCCTTCACTGGCCTGCTGCAGCAGACGGGTGATGTCCTCTGCCAAGACGGTTCCGGGCGCATCGGGCCGGGCTGGCCCGGAGGTGGAGTCTAGCCTTTGGACGCTTGGGCCGGGATTCGGGATTCGGGATTCGGGATTCGGGATTCGGGATTCGGGATTCGGGAT